>Ga0299913_10002017_pt1 | contig 15707 bp, 11 predicted proteins | sample RVTome_9_FD_201360 | JGI IMG/M metagenome (GOLD analysis project Ga0299913, IMG submission 201360) | Soil microbial communities from uranium-contaminated site in the Upper Colorado River Basin, Wyoming, United States - RVT155D38 (version 2) ...
GCGACGCCGGCATGCCGCACACGTACTACGAGATCCTGGTCCGGCTGTCCGAGGCGCCCGGCCGGCGGCTGCGGATGAGCGAGCTGGCCGACGCCATGCGCGGCTCGCGCAGCCGGCTCTCGCACGCCGCGGCGCGGCTCGAGGAGGCGGGCTGGGTCCGCCGCGTGGAGTGCCCGACCGACAAGCGCGGGCTGTTCGCGGTGCTCACCGACGAGGGCCACCGGGCGCTCGTCGATGCGGCTCCCGGCCATGTCGAAGGCGTCCGCAGCCACCTGTTCGACGCGCTGACCAAGGCCCAGGTCAGCCATCTGGCCGAGATCAGCGAGGCCGTGCTGGCCAACCTCGGCGATCCACGGGCCGATCGCGGAGTGATCTCCTCGACGCCCTGCGTTAGTGGACTGGCAGTAACGGACACCGCCGAATGGGCGTAAGCCGCCCTAGCTCCTGGAATCTTCATATCCACCCTGAGTACGGTGGTCGCCACTGTTTGCGACTACCCCCGGAGTATCTCGTGACGCAGAGCTTGACCCGGATCTCGGACGGCGTACGCCAGGGCAGGACCCGGGCCGCTGGCATGCTGGCCGGTGCCGGCCGTAGGCCCTAGCGTTGGTTCGCGGGAACGCAAGTCCGTCGGGACAGCTGAGCACGGCATCGGGCAGGTAGGCATGACGTCGTCGCAGCCGAACGGGTCGCCTCGCGAGGCGCTGGCCCGGGAATGGGCGTTTGCCCTGTCGGCAACCGCGTATCTGCCGATGTCGGTCGACGAGATCGAACGGCGGCTGGCGGGGCTCGTCGACGGGATGGCCGACGACCTGGCCGCCGGCCGGCAGGAGCACGGCTACGACACCGCGGCGATGGCCGGCGCCACCATGGTCGCCGTGAACGCCTCGGGCGAGCGCAGCCTGCTGAGCACCGTCGAGCTGCTCGGCGCCGGCCTGTCCGAGCTGCCCGAGCTGGCTGAGGTGGACGACCTGCCGTCCGCCGTGCTGTCCACGCTCGGCTCCCTTGCCGCCGGCTACGCCGAGGCGCTGCGCCGCAGGACGTTCGACCAGCAGGAGGGCGTGAAGCAGACGCTGGAGCGGTTGGCGCGGCAGTCCGAGGCGCGGTTCCGCGACGTGTTCACCACCTCGGCGGTCGGCATCGCGATCAGCGAGCTGGACGGCACGCTGACGCAGACCAACCTGGCGTTCGCCGAGATCCTCGGCTACTTCGACGGCGAGCTGGCCGGCCGCGACCTGCACGAGCTGTTCAGCTCCGCGTCCGGCGACCACCTGCGGCTGGCGTACCAGGACATCGTCACCGGCCGGATCGACCGGTTCCGGCTGGAGCGCCCGATGCTGCGCAAGGACGGCGACGAGGCGTGGGTGTTCCTCTCGGTGTCGGCGCTGCGCGACGAGCACGGCGCGGCCACCCACCACGTCAGCTTCGTCGAGGACATCACCGACATGCACCTGCTGCAGGTGCAGCTGAACAACCAGGCGCTGCACGACGTGCTGACCGGGCTGCCCAACCGGCAGTCCTTCGCGCTGAAGCTGGAGAGCACGCTCGGCCTGCTCGACCCGGCCACCACGATCACGCTGTTCCACCTCGACGTGGACAGCTTCTCGGTGATCAACGGCGGGCTCGGCCACGAGCTGGGCGACCGGCTGCTCAGGCTCGTCGCGCAGCGGCTGCAGGCGGTGTTCGCCGGCGAGAAGGCCATCATCGCGCGGATCGCGGGCGACGAGTTCGCCGTGCTGGTGGAGAACTCGCCGAGCACGCCCAACGTGGCCGCGATCGCCGCGCGGATCAACGAGGAGCTCGGCGAGCCCGCCTACCTGGACGGCATCGGCCTGGCCGTCTCGGCGAGCATCGGCGTGGTGCAGCGGCCGGCGGGTGGCATCGGGCCGACGGAGCTGCTGCGCCAGTCGGACGCCACGCTGCGCCGGGCCAAGGGCAACGGCAAGCGCCAGTGGGCGATCTTCGACCAGCAGCAGGACGCGCACGACCGGGCGCGGTTCACCCGCGCCGCCGGCATGCCGGGCGCGCTGGAGAACGGCGAGTTCCGCCTGGAGTACCAGCCGCTCGTGCGGCTAGCCGACCAGCGGCCCGTCGCCGTCGAGGCGCTGATCCGCTGGGACCATCCCGAGCGCGGTCCGCTCGGGCACGACGAGGTCGTCGAGCTGTCCGAGCAGACCGGCATGGTGCTGCCGATCGGCGAGTGGATGCTGCGCGCCGCGTGCGACCAGGCGGTGGCCTGGCGCGACCGGTTCGGCGACGACGTGCCGCCCATGACGTTGAACCTGGCCACCGCGCAGGCCAACGACCCCGACCTGGTCGCAAGGGTCAGGGAGGTGCTGGCGACCGCCGGCCTGCCGGCGCCGCGGCTGCAGCTCGGCCTGCCGATCCGCGCGCTGCTGTGCGAGGAGGGCGACGCCGAGGACAACCTGCAGGTGCTCGCCGACATGGGGGTGCAGACGTCGATCCACGGCTTCGGCGGCGGCCACGGCGGGCTGGTCTTCCTGGAGGACCTGCCGGTGCGCGCGGTGCGCATCGCCGGGTGGCTCGTGCAGCGGCTGGCGGAGCGGCCGGACTCGGTCACCGGCCGCGCGCTTACCGACCTCATCTCGCTCGTGCACACCTTCGACGCGAGCGTGGTCATCGCCGGGGTGCAGACCCGGGAGCAGGCCGACTGGTGGCGCAAGATCGGCGCCGACGTGGCCTGCGGCGAGTGGTTCGCCAAGCCCGGGCCGCCGGAGACCGTCGCCGGCCGGGTCCTGGGCTGATCGCGTCGTGTCGGGTGGCGCTGTGACGGGTGATGTTGGCGGTCGCAGCTTTCTGCCACCCGACGTGCCCGACTTCACCGGCCGTGGCGACGAGCTGAGCGCGCTGCTCGGCATGCAGCGCCGCAGCGTCGGATCGGCGCTGGTGTGCGCGGTCGAGGGCATGGCAGGGGTGGGCAAGACCGCGCTCGCCGTGCACGCCGCGCACCGGCTGGCCGGGCACTTTCCCGACGGGCAGCTCTTCGTCGACCTGCACGGCTACTCCGAGGGCTACCTGCCGCTCGACCCGGCCGACGCGCTCGGCGTGCTGCTGGCCGAGCTGGGCGTGCCGGGCCACCGGATCCCCGACACGCTCGACGACCGGGCCGCGCTGTGGCGCACGGAGCTGGACGGGCTGCGCACGGTCGTCGTGGTGGACAACGCGGCCGACGCGAGCCACGTGCTGCCGCTCGTGCCGGGCGGGCCGGGCTGCCTGCTGATCGTGACGAGCCGGCGGCGGCTGCACGGGCTGGACGCGGTGTACGCGCTGGAGCTCGACGTGCTGCCCGAGCGGGCCGCCATGACGCTGTTCGCCACCGCCGTCGGCGACGACCGGGCCGCCGGCGAGCCCGCGGCGGCCGCCAAGGTGGTGCGGCTGTGCGGCAACCTGCCGGTCGCCATCCGGATCTCGGCGGCCCGGCTGCGGCAGCGGCCGTCGTGGACGGTCGAGCAGTTGGCCGAGCGGCTCGGCGAGCTGTACGCGCCGGAGGGCGGCGACGGCGTGGTGGCCAGCTTCGTGCTCTCCCAGCGGCAGCTCGCCCCGCTGCCGCGGCGGCTGTTCGCGCTGCTCGGGCTGGTGCCCGGTCCCGACGTGGACGGCTACGCGGCGGCCGCGCTGGCCGGCGTGCCGCTCGCGGACGCCCTGGGGGCGATGGACGACCTGCTCGACGCGCACCTGCTGCTGCCGCGCCGGCCGGGCAGGGCCACCTTCCACGACCTGCTGCGCCAGCACGCCAGGCGCAGCGCGGTTCAGGACGAGCCGGAAGGCGAGCTGCACGCGGCGACCACCAGGTTGCTCGACTACTACCTGCACACCGCGGCCGCGGCCGCCGACCGGATCATGCCCAACCGGCGGGCCGGTGCGATCGACGTGCAGGCCCCACCGGCCTTCGCGCCGGCGTTCGCCGACCAGGCGGAGGCCGTCCACTGGCTGCTGACCGAACGCGCCAACCTGATGGCCGCGATCAGCCACGCCGCGCACCACGGCTGGCCGACGCACGCCTGGCAGCTCGCGCACGCGATGTGGTGGTTCTTCCACCTGCGCGGCTACACCACCGACCTGGTGGCGTCCCAGTCGATCGCGCTGGAAGCGGTGAACGCCGGCTCCGACGAGCGCGGCGAGGCCACCGTGCTGACCGACCTCGGCAGCGCGTTCGCCCAGTCCGGGCTGCCGGCCGAGGCGGTGCCGCTGCTGGAGCGGGCGCTGCTGTTGCACCGCGAGCTCGGCGACCGGCTCAGCGAGGCCGCCACGCTGCTCAACCTCGCCGGCACCTACTACCGGCTCGGCGACAACGCCAGCGCGATCGACCGCGGCTACCACGCCCGCGACGTCTACCGCACGCTCGGCGACCGGTGGGGCGAGGTGACCGCGCTCAACAACGTCGGCATCGCCTACAACCAGGCCGGCGAGCCGGGCAGCGCGATCGCCCGGCTGGGCGAGGCGCTGCGGATCCGCTCGGAGCTGGGGCTGGCGCCGGGGCTGGCCCGCGTGCACAGCAACTACGGCTGGAGCCTGACGCTGCTCGGCCGCTACGCCGAGGCGCTGTCGCACCTGCGCGAGGCGCTCGCGCTCAACCGGCAGAGCGGTTCGCGCTGGGACGAGGGCTCGATCCTGTCCGACATGGGCGTCACGAACGCCAGGCTCGGCGACTTCGCCGAGGCGTTCCGCTGCCACCAGCAGGCCCTCACCATGATCAGACCCATGGCCCAGCGCGGCATCGAGGGCGAGCTGCGCAACAAGGCGGGGGAGAGCCACCTGCTGGCCGGGCAGTTCGACACCGCGCTCGACCACTACCAGCGGGCGCTGACGTTGGCCAGCCAGGCCGGCGAGCGGTACCAGCAGGCCCGCGCGCTCGACGGCATGGCACAGTGCCACCGCGCGCTCGGCCAGCCGGACCAGGCCCGGCTGCACTGGCGGCAGGCCTCGGTGATCTTCGACGAGCTGGACCACCACGACGCCGCCCGCGTCCAGGCCGAGCTGTCCTCCCTCTAAAGGCTCACGCGGGGTAGGTGCGGATCTCGGTGGCCTTGAGGGATGCCCACAGCTCTGTGCCGGGGGACAGCCGGAGCTCGGCGACCGCGGCCGGGGTGACGTCGGCGAGCACGTCCGGCGGCCCGGCGAGCTGCAGCCGGGTGGTGCTGCCGTGCTGTTCGAGGCTGGCGACCCGCACCGGCCAGGCGTTGCGCGCGCTGCCGTGCGGGCGGCCGGTGTGCAGGCTGACCGCGGTCGGTGCGAAGGCCACCAGCACCTCGCCGGCGGCCGGGCTGGCGGTGACCAGCCGGCCGCCGTCGGCCAGCCGCACGGTGGTGCCGTCCGCCGTCGCGCGGTAAAGGTTGAGGCCGACGAGCCGCGCGACGTACTCGGTCCGAGGGTGGTGCGCCACCTCGGCCGCGCTGCCCTCCTGCACCACCCGCCCGCCTTCCAGGACGACCAGGCGGTCGGCGAGCACCATGGCGTCCAGCGGATCGTGCGTGACGAGCACGGCGATGCCCGCGTAGTCGGCGAGCCGGTGCCGCAGCTCGGCGCGCACCGACAGGCGGGTGCTGGCGTCCAGTGCGGCCAGCGGCTCGTCGAGCAGCAGCAGCCGCGGCTCGGTGACCATCGCCCTCGCCAGCGCGACCCGCTGCGCCTGCCCACCGGACAGCTCCCGCGGCCGCCTCGCCGCCTCCGCGGTGAGCCCCACCCGGTCCAGCCAGTCCGCCGCCCTGCGGCGCGCGGTGCGGCGGTCGACGCCGCGGGCGCGCAGCCCGAACGCCACGTTCTCCAGCGCGGACAGGTGTCCGAACAGCAGGTAGTCCTGGAACACCATGGCGATCGGCCGGCGCGCCGCCGGCACGAACGCGCCCGGCCCGTCCAGCACCCGGCCGTCGAGCTCGATGCGGCCGGCGGTCAGCGGCTGCAACCCGGCCAGCGCGCGCAGCGCAGTCGTCTTGCCGGCGCCGTTCGGCCCGAGCACCGCCACCGTCTGCCCCGCCGCGGCCGACAGCGGCAGGTCGAGCGCGAACCGCGCGTCGCGGCGCACGGAGATCTCGGCGTCCAGCGTCACGTGCCGCCGCCGATCCACCGCTCGCGCAGGCTCACCAGCACGAGCACCGACACCGCCAGCAGCAGCACGGACAGCACGGTCGCCGCCTGCGGGTCGGTCTCCAGCGCCAGGTACACCGCGAGCGGCATGGTGCGCGTCTCGCCGGGGAAGTTGCCGGCGAAGGTGATGGTGGCGCCGAACTCGCCGAGCGCCCGCGCCCAGCACAGCACCGTGCCGGCCGCGACCCCGGGGCCGATCATCGGCAGGGTCACCCGGCGGAAGGTGAGCCAGCGCGACGCGCCGAGGGTCGCCGCCGCATCCTCGTAGCGGCGGTCGGCGCCACGCAGCGCGCCCTCGACGGCGATCACCAGGAACGGCATCGCGACGAACGCCTCCGCCAGCACCACACCCGTGGTGGTGAACGGCAACGACAGCCCGAACCACGCGTCGAGGTACTGCCCGACGAGTCCGCGCCGGCCGAACACCAGCAGCAGCGCCACGCCGCCGACCACGGGCGGCAGCACGAGCGGAACGGTGACCGCGGCGCGCACCAGCCGCCGTCCACGGAAGTCGGTGCGGGCCAGCAGCCAGGCCAGCGGCACGCCGGTGAGCAGGCACAATGCCGTCGCGGCGGTGGCGCACACCAGCGACAGCCGCAGCGCTTCGGCCACCGCGGGCTCGGCAAGCTGGCTAGGCAGCCGCCCCCACGGGGTGCGCGCCAGCAGCCCGACCAGCGGCAGCACCAGGAAGCACAGCCCGACCGCCGCCGGCAGCACCAGCACCAGCGGCCCGCGCTCCGCCACCCGTCGCCGAACCGCGGCGTCCGCGCCGGCGGGACCAGCGTCCCGCCGAACCGCGGGGCCGGCCCCAGCGTCGTGCGCCGCCGGGTCCGTGCCGGCGGCAGGTGCGCTGTGCGGGCGTCGGGGGCGTCTCATGGCCGTTGGAAGCCGGCGGCGGCGAGGGTGTCCTGCCCGGCCGGGGACAGGACGAAGTCGACGAAGGCGGCGGCGAGGGTGGCGTTGCCGGCATCGGCGAGGGTGGCGATCGGGTAGTCGTTGACGGCCTGGGCGGCCTCGGGGAAGTCGATGCCGTCGACCGTGCCGGCCGCGGCCTTGACGTCGGTGCGGTAGACGAGCGCGGCGTCCACCTCGCCGAGGGCCACCTTGGTGAGCGCGGCCTTGACGTCGCGTTCGAGGGTGTCCGGCGCCGCGCTGACGCCGGCCGCCCGCAGCGCCGTGAGTGCCGCGGCCCCGCACGGCGCCTGCTCGGCGCACAGCGCGATCCGCAGCTCCGGTCTGCCGAGGTCGGCGAGCCCCGTCACCCCGGCCGGGTTGCCCTTCGGCACGGCGATCTGCAGCACGTTGCGCGCAAAGACCCTGGGTTCGCCGGCGACGGCCACCCGTTCCAGGTTGGCCGGGTTGGCCGATGCGAACACGTCGGCCGGCGCGCCCTGGTCGATCTGCTGCGCCAGGGCCGAGCTCGCGCCGAAGTTGAACGTCACGCGGATTCCGCGGTTGGCGGCCTCGAACTCCTCGCCCAAGCTCGTGAACGACTCGGTGAGCGACGCCGCCGCGAAGACCGTCAACCGGCCACCCGCGTCGGCGGGCGGGTTCCCGCAGCCGGCGGCCGCCAGCACGGCGACAGCCGCCAGCACCACGGCGACGGGCGCGGCGAGCGGGCGGAACACGTCAGGCTTCCGCCAGCTCGACGACGACCTGGGTGGACTTGACGGTGGCGACGGCCGCGACGCCGACCGCCAGCGCGAGGTCGTCCGCCGCCTCCCGGCTCATCAGGGACACCAGCCGGAACGGTCCGGCCTGCAGCTCCACCTGGGCCATCACGCCGTCCTTGGTCACCTTGGTCACGATCCCGCGCAGCCGGTTGCGCGCGGAGCTGTGCGTCGAGTCGCCGGGCCGTGGCGCCTCGGCGAGTTGCTGGGCCAGCTCGGCCAGCTCCCTTCCGTCGACGGTGAACCGGCCGCCGGCGTCCTTGCGCAGCGTCAGCCGCCCGTGGTCGGCCCAGCGCCGCACGGTGTCGTCGCTGACGCCCAGCAGCGCCGCCGCCTCGCTGATCCGAAACTGCGGCGCGTTGAGCGCCCTTGCCTCCGTATTCACGGCCTCGATGCTACTAGCGATCCGCGAACACGGAACGAACATGATCGATGCCTGGGTCGAGCGGGCCACGTGGCGCCGAGCGGCCGCGCGCCGGTCGAGTGGCAGGGGTCGCCGAGCCGGCGGGTGTCGCCGAGCGGGCCACCGGACTGCGCGAGCCACTGTGGGCCACTATTTGCCGGACAGTGGAACTGTATTGCGCGCCCTTTCGCGGCCACATTTGGTGCAGTGCCGGACCACCCGAACGTCCGGGACCGCAAAGGGAGGGATAGGGAAATGATTCGTCGCATCACCAGCGCGCTCGCCGTCACTCTGGCCGCATTCGGTCTCGTTGTCGCGGCCGCAATGCCGGCGTCCGCCGCCACCAATCGAATGATGTCGGTGTGGGGGAACGTGCACATCCAGGATTATGAGACGTTCGCCGCGAACGAGCACTGCTACTCGAGCCTGAACACCAACCGTACCGCCAACCCGGCGTACCCGATCGAGATCGAATGGATCCGCACCTGCGGCGGGGAGATCAGGGCCGAACTGCACATGCAGGGCCAGGTGCTGAGCAACAACTACCTGTTCGTCTTCGGCACCGTGCTGTTCTTCGAGGGCACCAGCACGAGCACCTCGGACCTGGACGGCAGCAAGAGCTTCACCCTGTACGTCGCCCCGGGCACGAGTAGCCCGCTGAACCTGACGGTGTGGAACACCGACGAGGGCGACTGCGACTGCGCCTGGTACAAGCTGCGGGTCGGTAACTACAGCCCCTGAGTTGCGCTTCGCGCCCGTGAGTGGCGATGGGTGCTATGGCACCCAACGCCACTCACGCGTATCTGCTCAACTGCGGCGCTACTCTTCGTCGAGGTTATGACGAGGAGGGTGAACGGTGGCGGTTGCGACGCCGGCAGCCCCCGCGGTGCGCCTGCTCGGGTCCATCGAGGTGGTCGGCCCGAACGGACCGGCTCTGCTGGTCGGCGCCAGGCAGCGTGGCCTGGTTGCCCTGCTGGCCCTCAACGCGGGAACCGTCATGCCGCAGTCGCGGCTGGTCGACGCGCTGTGGGGGGAGTGTCCGCCGCGCACGGCCGTGCGCAGCCTGCACAGCCACGTCTCGCGGGTCCGGCAGGCGCTGCAGAGCTGCGGCCTCGGCGACGTGCTGCTCACCCGCGAGCCCGGTTACCTGCTGGCGCTGCCGCGCGACGAGATCGACGTGCACCGCTTCGAGGACGCGGTTCGCGGCGCCCACGCGGCCGGTGGGCAGGGCGGCCTCGGCGATGGCGGCGGCCGCGGTGGCGGGGACGGCCGCAGCGGGGACGGCCGCGACGGGGACGGCCGCGACGGGGACGGCGGAGACGGCTACGACGGCCCGCGCGGTCTGGACGGCATGATCGAACGGCTGCGCGCCGGGCTTCGGCTGTGGCGGGGCGACGCGCTGGCCGACGGCGAGCCGGCGGGCTGGGCCGCGGCCGAGGTCGAGCGGCTGCACGAGGTCCGGCTGGCCGCGTTCGAGGAGCTGTGGGACGCCGAGCTGCGCCGCGGCCGGCACGCCGCCGCGGTCGGCGAGCTGGAGCGGGAGCTGGTCGGATCGCCGTCACGGGAGCGGCTGGTCGGGCTGCTGATGCTGGCGCTGTACCGGTGCGGCCGGCATGCCGCCGCGCTCGACCGCTACCAGCGGCTGCGCGCCAGGCTGGCCGACGAACTGGGTGTGGACCCCGGGCCGCGGCTGCAGTGGCTGCACACCGCGATCCTGCGCCGTGACCAGGCCCTCGACCTGCCGCCGGTCCCGGCGGCGGCCGCAGCGGAGGCCACCAGCGGCCACCCAGCGCCAGCAGCGGCCGGCAGACAGTCGGGCCAGGCAGCGGTCGGGCAGCCCGGGCTGGCGGCGGCTGGGCAGCCGGAGCTGGCGGCCGGCGGAACGCTGGGGCTGGTGGCCGGCGGACAGCCGGAGGCCTCGGCCGTCGCGGTGCCGCGGCAGCTGCCGCCGCCGGTCGGCCATTTCGCCGGCCGGCGGGAGGAACTCACCGCGCTGGACCGGTGGCAGCACGATGCCGATGCGGACACCAGGATCGTGGTGGTGTCCGGGACGGCCGGTGTCGGCAAGACCGCGTTCGCGGTGCAGTGGGCGCACCAGGCGAGGGCCCGCTTTCCCGACGGGCAGCTCTTCCTCGACCTGCGGGGCCACGATCCCGACTCCGCACTGACCCCGGGCGAGGCGCTGACCCATGCGCTGCGCGCGCTCGGGGTGCCGGCGGACCGCATCCCGGCCGACCTCGGCGAGCAGACCGGCAGGTACCGGTCACTGACCAACGGCAAGCGGCTGCTCGTGGTGCTGGACAACGGCGGAACGGCCGACCACGTGCTGCCGCTGGTGCCGAGCACCGAGGCGGGCCTGCTGCTGGTGACCAGCCGCCACCAGCTCGCGGCCCTGGCCGTGCACCACGGCGTGCGCGCCGTTCGGCTCGATGTGTTCTCCGCCGACGAGGCGCTGGCACTGCTCGACCGGGTGCTGGGCCATGACCGCGTGCAGCGGGAGCCGCAGGCCGTGGCCAGGCTCGTCGAGCTGTGCGGGGCGCTGCCGCTCGCGCTGCGGATCGCCGCGGCCAGGCTCGCCGCCCGCCCGATGCAGGACATCGGGGAGCTCACGGCCGAGCTCACCGACGACCGGCTGGACGCACTCGCCGTCGAAGGCGACCTGCGCAGCGTGCGCAACGTCTTCGCCAGCGCATACGGCGCCCTGAGCGAGCCGGCCGCCCGGCTGTTCCGGCTGCTCGGCCTGCACCCCGGCGTCAGCTTCACCACCTACCTGGCGTCGGTGCTCACCGGGCTGTCGCACGGCAGGGCGAGGCGCAGCGTCGACGAGCTCGCGGCCGCGCACCTGATTGCCGAGACCGCCAGCGGCCGGTACCGGTTCCACGACCTGGTGCGGCTCTACGCCCGCGAATGCGCCGAAGGCGAGGAGAGCGGGGCGCAGCGGCAGGAGGCCGCCGAGCGGATTGCCGAGTGGTACCTGTCGATCGCCGACGCCGCCAACCGGAACCTGGATCCGGCCCGTGACCGGGTGAAGCCGATACTGCGCCACGACGTCGGCGAGCCGCCATTCGAAGCAAAGCCCAATTCGACGCTGGCCTTTCTGGACGGTGAGCGCGACAACCTCGCCTCGATCGTCGAATTCGCGGCCGATACCGGCAACGACGAAAGCGCGTGGCAGCTGGCATACCTGCTCGCCGGCTATTTCGAGTCGCGCGGCCATTGGGCCGACCGGTTGGCGATCGGGCGGTGCGGGCTCAGCGCGGCCCGGCGGCTCGGCGATGCCGTAGTCGAGGGGCTTATGCTCAGCGGACTCGGCGTTTCCTGCCTTGCGGCGCGCCGTTTCGAGGAAGCGCTCCAACACCTGAGCCAGGCGCTGGCCGTCATGCGCACGATCGGCGACAAGCGCGGCGAGGGGCACGCGCTCAACAACCTTGCGGCGACCTATGCCGAGCTGCACAGATTCGACGACGCCGTCGACTCGTTCGAGGCGGCACTCGACGTGCACACCGCGAACGGCCACCGCCACGGCATGACGCTCACCCTCAACAACCTCGGCCACCTGTACGCGCAGCTCGGCGAGCTCGACACCAGCCTGCGGCACCTGGCGCGGGGCCTCGCGCTGGCCAGGGAGGACGGCGACACCAGGTTGGAGGCCGCGGTACTGCACAGCATCGGGCAGACCCACCGGCGCGGCGGCAGGTACGACGACGCGCTCCAGCACTTCGGCCGGGCGCTCGCGCTGCGCCGGCAGATCGGCGACCGGCGATACGAGGCGCGGACCCTCAACGAGACCGGCGCGACGCACCTGCTGCGCGGCGATCGGGCGGCCGCGCTCGCGGACTTCGGTCTGGCGCTGGAGCTGTGCCGGGAGATCGGTGACCAGCACGGTGCGGCCACCGCGCTGGCCAACCTGGACATGGACCGCGACAGCGAGCTCGCCGCGCCGACCCCCGGGTGACGCCGGCGCGCCACCCGGAGCGTCGACCCCGCCGTGACGACGGTGCTACTCGGAGCAGTGGTAGTCGGTGCCCGGCGGAAGGTCGGGCGGTGCCTGGCAGACGGTGTCGTCGTTGAGAATGACGCCGAGCCCGGACCCGTCATCGACGACGACGTTCGCGCTGGGGGCGTACAGCCGCACCCGGAAGGACTCGTTGTTGCCTGGCGAGCCGTCCTTGCGGACCAACACGGTGATGTTCTTGTTCGAGCCGTCGCCTTCGGCGAACGTCAGCGTCCCGCTCGTGGACACGTAGTCGTAGGAGTTCGTCGTGCCGTGCTCGGTGCGGTAGCTGACGGTGCCCGCACGGTTGCATCCGCGGCTGGACACCGTGAAAGTGAACGGGGTAAGGGCGATGACGGTCGACGTCGTCGCGGTCCCCTCGTTGGCGATGCGGTCGCCGATGTCGATCGTCCGGTTGCACACCAGCGGTGGCGGCGGCGTGGTCGGGTCGATCTGCGCATGCGCGGCGCCGTTGGTCAGGCCGAACACGACGACCGGAATACCAACGGCCGCCACCATGGCCGTGACGAGACTCCTGAAACTCCTTCTCACGCCGACGATCCCTCCTCGATAGTTCGCAGCGGCACCCTCCCGGCCGCCGCAGCCAATGTCTATGCGGCGGCGGTTGTGGGAAGGTTGTGATCAAGCTGCGATCGCATCCGTCTCGGCTGCGACGCCAGTACGGAGGACGGCGACCAGCGCCCTGAGACCACGACGCAGCTCCGCGTCGCCGAGGTGCCCGTAGCCGAGCAGCAGCCGGCCGGGGCCCATGCTCGGCAGGCGGATGCCGCGGGCACGGAGGGCATCGGCGACCCAGTCGGCGTCGGCACGGTCGGCGTCGGCCCAGCCGGGCAGGCGCAGCACCACGGTGCCGACCGCGTCCAGCCCCTCGACGCCGACGACCCCGCGCAGCGCCTCCTCCACGATGCCGCGCTTGTGCCGGTAGAGCAGGGCGCGGCGGTGCATGAGGCGCACGATCGTGCCGTCGGCCAGCAGGTGGGACATCGCGAGCTGGGTGACGAACGGCGGCTGCTCGGCCCGCTCGGCGATGATCCGGCGCAGCGTGCCGGCGAGCGCGCGCGGCACGACGAGGTAGCCGAGCCGCAGCGTCGGGGCCAGCGCCGCGCAGAAGCCGCCGACCAGCACGGTGCGTTCCGGGGCCAGGTCGAGCAGCTTCGGCAGCCGGCTGGCGCCCTGGCGGAACACGGCGTCGCACGCCATCTCGACCAGGGTGCCGCCGGTGCGGTGCGCCCAGCCGGCGAGCTCCACTCGGCGGCCGGCCGACAGCGTCCGCCCCTGGCCGAGGTGGCCCTCGGTGCTCAGCACGAGCGTGCGGCAGTCCGGTGGCAGGCCGGTGCGGCGGGCGCCCTCGCCGTCCACCGCAAGCGGCGCGGTCCCGCGGTTCGGGCCCGCCACGGCGGCGTGCCAGGCCGGCGGTGCGTGCTCCTCCACCGCCACCGGCGTGCCGCCGCCGATGGCGTCCAGCACCAGCCGCAGCCCCGGCACGCTGCCGCCCGTGATCACGACCTCGTGGCCGGACACGACCAGCCCACGGGTGCGCAGCAGGTGCTCCGCGACCGCGTCGCGCAGCTCCGGCAACCCGAGCGCGGGCAGCTCGCCGAGGCTCGGGACCCGGCAGGTCGCCTGCCGCCACGCCGAGCGCCACGCGGCCAGCGGGAAGATCTCGGCGTTCGCCGCGCCTGGCGTGAAGTCCACCGCCACCTCGTCCGCCTTCGTGACCCGCGGCCGCGCCGCGCTCTCGCCCGCGCGTCCGCGGCGCGGCCGGCCGCGGCGCATCGTCCGGCCGGCGACGTAGGTGCCGGAGCCCTCGCGGCCCTCCGCGAACCCCTGCGCGACCAGCAGGTCGTAGCCGGCGGCGACCACCCCGCGGGACACCGCGAGCACCGTGGCCAGCGTCCGCGTCGAGGGCAGCCGGCTGCCCGGCGCCAGGCTGCCCCGCGTGATCGCGCCGACCAGCTGTCCGGCGATCTGCTCGTGCAGCGGCGTGGCGGCCGCACGCTCCAGCACGACCGGCACCGTCAACGTCTCTCGATAGCGCATGCACCCTTGCTAGGCGGCCGCTGTTGTGGCGGCCCTGCCGTGACGTTGTGGCGACGTTGTGCGGGACCATATGGGCGTGGATCGTGGCGCGGCGGCCGCGCGGGCCGAGGGACTGGCCACTGAGCTGAGCGAGCGCGGCGTGCAGGCGGTCGCACTGACCTGGGTGGACAACGCGGGCGTGACGAGAGTGAAGACCGTGCCGACGGCGCGACTGCGCCATGCCGCCGAGCAGGGCATCGGCATGTCGCCGGTCTTCGACGTGTTCCTGGCCGACGACGCCACCACCACCAGCCGGTACATCGGCGGGCCGGTCGGCGACCTGCGGCTGTACCCCGACCTGGAACGGCTCACCGTGCTGGCCGGGCAGCCGGGGTGGGCGTGGGCGCCGGTCGACCGGCTGACCCAGCACGACCAGCCGCACCCCGCGTGCCAGCGCACGTTCGCCCGCCGCATGGTGCGGCACGCGGCCGAGGCCGGCCTGGACTTCCGGATGGCGTTCGAGATCGAGTGGTTCGTCGGCATCGACGACGGCGACGGCCTGACGCCCGGCTGCACCGGACCGGCGTACGGGATGACGCGCGTCGTCGAGCTGTCCGACTACGTGCGGAACCTGCTGCGGGCGCTGCACGAGCAGGCCGTGCCGGTGGACCAGTTCCACCCGGAGTACGCGTCCGGGCAGCTGGAGCTGTCGGTGGCGGCGGCCGATCCCGTCGCGGCCGCGGACCGGCTCGTGCTGGTGCGGCAGACGATCAGGGCGGTGTCGCTGCGGCACGGGCTGCGCGCCTCGTTCGCGCCGGTGGTGGTGGCCGGCTCGGTCGGCAACGGCGGGCACGTGCACGCGTCGGCATGGGCGCAGCGGCGCAACCTGTTCGCCGGCGGCGACGGGCCGTACGGCATGACGGGCCACGGCGAGTCGGTGCTGGCCGGGCTGCTGGAGCGGCTGCCGGCGCTGTGCGCCATCGGCGCGCCGAGCGTGGCCAGCTACCTGCGGCTGGTGCCGCAGCACTGGGCGGCGCCGTGGCAGTGCTGGGGGCTGGAGAACCGCGAGGCCGCGCTGCGCTTCGTCGCCGGCGGCGCCGGGTACGAGCCGATCGCGGCCAATGCGGAGCTGAAGTGCTTCGACGGCAGCGCCAACCCGTACCTGCTCGCCGGCGCCATCGTCGCGGTCGCATCGTCCACTGTGGACGACGGGCTGCGGCTGCCGCCGGAGGTCACCGTCGACCCGGCGGCCCTGCCCGCCGCCGAGCAACCACCGCGGCTGCCCACCTCGCTCGGCGCCGCCGTCGACGCGTTGGAGCGCGACGAGCTGCTGCGCGGCGCGCTCGGCGAGCCGCTGGTCGAGGCGATCATCGCGGTGCGCCGCGCGGAGATCGAGGCGTTCGCGCAGGCCAGTGACGAGGACATCGCGGCGGCCATCCGATGGACGCACTGACGCCGGGCGGCGGCGGCAAGGTCGACTCGCATCCGTATCGAC
>Ga0299913_10002018_pt1 | contig 15700 bp, 17 predicted proteins | sample RVTome_9_FD_201360 | JGI IMG/M metagenome (GOLD analysis project Ga0299913, IMG submission 201360) | Soil microbial communities from uranium-contaminated site in the Upper Colorado River Basin, Wyoming, United States - RVT155D38 (version 2) ...
CTCTCTGGGATCAGCTTTGCCCCGCCACGGCCGCCCGCCCTCAAGGGTCTGGAGTGGGAGGTCGATGCTGGTAGACGGGTCGGACTCGATCCGCGCCGTGCTCGCCATGGAGGATCGCCGATGAGGTGGCTCCCACAGGATCCATCGTTCCGTCGGCCGTTGGGGTCGAAGGGGACGCTGCTCCTCTTCGGTGTGCTCGCCGGTCCCGCCGCCGTGCTCCTGGCCGGTCGGTCGGTGCCCGCGCTGGATCCCGTCTTCGAGTCGCCTCGGTTCCATCTCTTCGTCGTAAGCGGCATCGCCGCCTGTGCCCTGCTCCTCGCGCTGGCCGCCGCGGTGGCGGCCGCTCGGGATGGTCGGGGCGCACCGGTCCTGCTCGCGATCGGCTGCGTCTGCGTCGGCACGCTGATGCTCGCCCACGGGCTGACGACGCCAGGCATGCTCGGACAGCCGATCAACATGTGGGTCGGACGGTTCGGCGCGCTTGCGCTCATCGGCTTCGCGTTCTGTCTCGGCGCGGCGACGTGGGAGGACGGTCCGCTCGGCCGCCTCGTCGCGCGCGCTCCTGTGCTCTCGCTCGCCACGGCGGTCACAGCACTGGTCGTGGGCGCGGCGGTGATCGTCGTCGACCCAACGGTGCTCGCGGGGACGCGACCCCTCCCGGCGGAGGACCTCGTGCGCACCGTGATCCTAGGTGTGAGCTGCGTCGCCCTTCTCCTCATCGGAGCGATCCACTGGAGACGGTGGCGGCTCGGCCGCGACCGGATCGAGCTCTCGCTCGTCCTCGCCAGCTGGCTGTCGATGTCGGCGATCTTGTCGTTCGGGTTCGGCATGCTCTGGCGCCTGTCGTGGTGGGACTACCACGTGTACCTGTTGGCCGGGTTCTCCTCGACGGCGTGGGCAGTCGTCACGGAGTACCGTCGATCGCGATCTCTGAAGGACGCGGTCAGCGGGATCTCAGTGCGGGATCCACTCGAGCAGATCGCCCGAGGGCATCCGGAGGCGCTCGACATGTTGATCGGCGCCGTCGAGGCCAAGGACCGATACACCCATGGCCACTCGGTGCGGGTGGCCGAGCTCTCGTCGAGGATCGGGATCACGCTCGACCTGGAGCCCGAAGCGCTCCGCGCCCTCCACCAGGGGGCGTTCCTCCACGACGTGGGGAAGATCAGCGTGCCGGATCAGATCTTGAACAAGCCCGGCGAGCTCTCGGAGGAGGAGTGGGAGGCCATCAAGGAGCATCCGGTCGTGGGTTGGGACCTCGCCAAGCGCGCGCGATCCCTGCGTGACTCGCTCGGAGCGATCCGGTATCACCATGAACGCTGGGACGGGACCGGTTATCCGGATCGACTCGAGGGGAACGACATCCCGCTTGCCGGGCGGATCGTCGGCGTCGCGGACGTCTGGGACGCCCTCACGTCAGATCGGGCGTACCGGCCCGCCTGGGATCCGGAGCGCGCGATGGCTCATGTCGCCGCCGGCGCCGGAACGTTGTTCGATCCCGAGTGCGTCGAGGCGTTCCTCGACGTGCTCGGTGAGTCCGGGCTCGCGGGATCGCCCTCTGCGGATGTGGAGGCGCTGTTCCGGGAGTCGCTCGAGCGCCATCGGACGTTCGGCCGTGGCGCTGCCGGAGTCGCGCCGAGGGCCGCTCGCAGGGTCCGGGAGCCGCGTCCTCCGGTCGCATCGACCGGTTCCTGAACCATCGCGAACGACGGACTGCCGCAGATCGAAATCGAGAAAGGTCTACGCCGTGATCGAGCCGTAGGGACCGTCTCGGAACGTCGACTACGGAGTGAGATACGAAAGCAAGCGCTCCGCGAGCTCCTTCGGACGGCTGAGACTCACGCAATGACCGGAGTCGATCTCGTCCGGGACGATGCCGAGCCGCTCGCGGCAGACCCTGCCGAGGAACGGCGCGGGGAAGAAGCGATCCTCGCGACCGATCAGGACCCGGGTCGGCACGTCCGGCCATGTCGAGAGGGGCCAGTCCTCGTGCATCGACGTCACCGAAGGATGGTCCCGCTGCCTGCTCATCGCCTCAGCAGCCAGGGCGGGAGGAACGTCGTGGTAGTACGTGATCATCTCGTCGTCGGACGGGTGGACCTCCCGACCGTAGCCCGTGTTCCACCACCAATCGCCGGGTGACTCTCCCGGCGAGGGGATCATCGGGGCGACCAACACGAGCAGCCTGGTCGACACGCGATCGCACACGAGCGGTGCCGTGAAGCCGCCGAACGAATGGCCGACGACCACGAGGTCGGTACGGCCGTCGATCGCGTCGACCACCATGTCGGCGTACGTGGCGAGCCGCGCCGATGGCTCGTCAGCGGGGAGGTCCGGCACCACGACGTCGTGCCCTCCATCACGGAGGGCGGCCTCCACGAGGTGCCAGGACCAGCCGCCGTCGCCCGCGCCGTGGATCAAGACGAACGTGGCCATCAACGGAAGCTCGAGCTCGCGTACTGCGTCGTCCGCCGCCCCACGACCGTCCAGACCATGACGTCGTCAGGCTAGCGATGAACTAGGACCCTTCTCGCACGGCGCTCGGCGAATCAGGGACTCTGACTGACCCATCCTGGAGGATGGGTGAAGGCCTGAATCCCTTGACGATGAGATAGATGCCGAGCCCCAACTCCCAGACGAACTCCGGAGCCGTCGCGATGACCTGCGGGGCGGAACCAGCCTCGAAGGCCCCGAAGAACACGCCGATCCCCGAAGCGACGATCAGCGGACCTCCGATCAACCCCAGCATCGCGAACCGCCGCGGGACGAGGCCGGTCCGGTACATCAGGTAGCCGAGCAACAGCCCGTTCCCGACGCCGACCGTGAGGCCTGGCCCGAGCAGGAACGTCCAGTCATGGATCGCGGCAAGCGAAGCGCCGACAGCTGACAGCGAGGCGGCATCGGCGCCCGCAGGGTCCTGTCGCAACGTCACGATGGCGAGGACGCTGAGGATGCCGACGGCGATGAACACACTCTCGACGATGCGAGCGGTGACGAAACCGAGAGCGGCGCCCTCGAACTGCCTCCTGAGGAGCGGGAACAGCACGACGGCGGTACCGATGTTCGCAGCGATGAGGAGCACCTCCAAGAACGCGGCGATCAACAGGCTCGTGTTGGATCCGGCGCCGGCCATGTAGCCGGGCTCGTTGAGGATCGAGTCATAGATCAGCTTCGCGGGGATCGAGGTCACGAAGGTGATGACCATGAGCCACCCGAAGGTCCGTGCGATCGTTCGTGGATCCTGACGATGCATGTTGACTCCTTCCATCCGATCGTTCGTTCGATGGTCTTCCTTAGTCGGCGATCCGCAGCGCCACGGCGGGTTTGATACGTGCTGCCCTGGTGGCGGGCCACGTCGTGACTGCCAGCGAGGCCACGAGTGGGAGGGCCAGGATGACGGCCAGGCCGACCCACGGCACGATGAACGGGATCGGGACGTCGCCGAACGAATCCGACGCGAGCAGCAGCTGGCGGGTCGTGATCAGTCCCAGCACGGCACCGATGATCGTGCCCTGCACCGCGATGAGCCCGGCTTCGGACAGCATGGCGGTGCGGATGAGTCCGGCTCGGAAGCCCATCGCGCGGAGCATGCCGATCTCCTGACGCCGCTCGCGAACGGCGCGGACCATCACGACGCCGAGACCGGCGATCCCGACAAGGAGCCCGAATCCGAGGAAGCCGCGCAGGAGCGCGAGGAAGCCCGTGAGCTTGCTCGCACCGGCGTTGATGAGGGCCATGAACGTGTCGGCGTCGGCTCCCTGCTCGAGGAAGGCGGCATTCACCGAGGACGCGACGGCATCCGCATCGGCACCCTCCGCCACGCCGACGTAGTAGCGAGTCACGATGTCCTGTTCGCCGAACAGTTCGGTGGTGAGCTCGCGGCTCACGAGGGCCCCGTTCTCGAGCCAATCCGTCTCGCCCAGGGCGGCGATCGTGAGCTCACGTGGCTGCCCACTTCCGGGCTCGATCACATCGAACGTGTCGCCGACTTCCAGCACCGCCACATCCACGCCGGCGACGAGGAAGTTCTCCGGCACGATAGCCAGGGATGGATCGTTGAGCACCGCCAGGTACACATCGACGTCGCTCGCGTAGGCCTCGTCCCGACGGAACAGGGCCGGTGTCCCACGTTTCAGCAGGCCGAGGTCGAACCCGCTGACGGCCCACTCGGGTGTGCCATCGAGGTGTGCGGCTCCGAAGTTCGCGACCCCTCGAGCCAGACCCGCCACCACGGCCACATCGTCTCGGGCTGCCAACTCGTCGGCGTCGATCGGGCTCGTCGGGTTCGTGTCGACCATGACGTCGAACCCCGCAGACACCTGTTCGACGGTCGCATCGGTGTTGCTACCGAGCGCGACGGAGAACGACGTCAGGATCGTCACCGTGAAGATGACCAGAGAGAACATCCCGAGCAGCATCGAGGTGCGGAACCGGCGCGCAAGGGGATAGGCGATGCCCAGTCGCGGCGCGAGGCCACGACCACCGCGTCCCAGATGCTCGACCGCGGAGGTCCAGACGCGGTCCAGGCTCGATGCCAACGACACGGCGCCGACGGTCAGCACCACGCCCTGCACGACGAAGATGAGCATGTCGGAACCACCCATGATGTCGGGGAAGAGCGGGTACACCAGGAGTCCCCACGCGAGCACCGTGCCCGCGACCAGCAAACGCGCGGAACGCTCCGGGAGGAGCCGACGCAGCAATGGTGCCGCGGACAACGCCATCACCGGAACTCCGAGAACGAGCGCGAATGGGTTCTCGTTGACGTAACCCAGAGACGCGGCGGCGGCGCCCACGACGATGCCGACCGCTCCGAGGATCACGGTGCGCGTTCGCGCTCGGGCGACCTTCGGCTCCGGCAGATCTCGGATCGCCCTGATGATGTTGAGCCTGGCGATGCGCAGGCTGGTAACCCAGATCGTGACCAGCGAGATGACCAGACCCGTGCTCGCTCCGATCGCGAGGCTCATGGGCTCGATCGTCAGCGGATAGCTCGATCCCTCGTCAGCTCCGAAGATGGGACCGGCGACGACCGCGACGAGCCATCCGACGCCGAGTCCGGCCACCGCTCCGAGCACCGCGGCGGTGATCGCGTAGAACGCGCCCTCGATCGCGAATGCCCGGGTGAGCCGGCGGCGAGTGAACCCGACCGCTCGCAGCATGCCGAGCTCGGTCTTGCGTTCCTCGGCCAGCATGACGAACAGGTTGATCAGCAACAGGATCCCCGCGAGGACGCTGAAGATCCCGATCAGACTGAAGACTTCGGTGAGCCCGGCGCCTTGGCGATCCGCATCGTCGAGCACCAAGGCCTTGGGCGCTTCGACCTCGACGCCCGGCACCCCCGCGACAGCATCGCGGAGATCCGTCACGACCGCGTCAGAATGCGCACGCGTGTCGAACACCCCTCCATCGAGGGACACCAGAAGACGGTGACGGGGGGATGCGGCCGATCCGGTGGCGTCCTCGGCCAAGCCGGCGATCGTGCCCGGAGGGACGAGAACGCCGCCGTACCCCGCGAGCCCGACTTCCTGCACCACGCGTGTGATCTTCACGTCGATCGCTGAGCCGTACGCGTGGAGACGCAACTCGTCACCCGCTACTGCGTCGACCTCCCCTGCGGTCCGCTCGTTGATGACGATCTGACCCGCCCCGAGATCGCCGGCATCGGCGACACCGGTGATCGTCGGGTCCGAGCCGAAGTTGCGTGCAGCCGCGAGGTCGAGCTCCACGACCTGGACCTGCGGCACCGCCACGTCTCCCTTGGGGGCTTCGAGGGTCGCGGTGGCGGTGATCACCGCCAGAAGGCCATCGATGCCATCGACGTCGCTCGCGGCGACCGCCGTCTCGACATCCTCGAGCGTTGCTTCCATCGGCGTCAGCGTGATGTCGATCGGACCGTACTCGGTGCGAGCCACGTCGGCGAACGAGGCTTCGATGACGTCACCGACCACCAGCGAGGAGGTGATGATGGCAGTCCCGAGGAGCGCCCCGGCGACGACCAGGACGGCCTCCGCCCGGCGGCGGCCGATGTTGCGCAGGGCCATGCTGAAGAGGGTTCGTTGCCTCACTGCGGCGACCGCGAGCGGAGCCAGCAAGAGGAGCGCGACGATCCCCAGGATCGCGAGGGCGGTCACGCCATCACCGGATGCTTGGTGATGAGCAGCTCCAACGGATCACCGTCATGCACGACGAGCCCGTCGCGGACCTGCACGAGGCGCTCCCCGGATCTACCGAGGCCCTCGTCGTGCGTGACCACGACCAGCGTCTGACCGGCCGCGTGCACCTCGTGCAACAGCTCGACGATCTCCCCGGCGGTCTGGCTGTCGAGTGCGCCGGTCGGCTCATCGGCCCACACGAGCGCCGGCTCGGCGACCAGCGCCCTGGCCACGGTGACGCGCTGCTGCTCCCCGCCCGACAGCTCGCCGGGCCGGTGATCGGCACGGTCGGCCAGGCCCACGCGTGCGAGCATGTCGCGCGCTCTTTCATGAGCTCGTTTCGGCGCCACTCCGGTGACCAGCAGTGGCAGCTCCACGTTCTCTCGCGCGGAGAGGACGGGGATCAGGTTGAAGGACTGGAAGACGAAGCCCATCCGGTTCGCCCGGTGGCGTGTGCGCGCAGCGTCCGACATCGCGAACAGGTCGTCGCCGTCCACGGTGACGGTGCCGGCGTCGATGTCATCCAACCCCGACAGGCAGTTGAGGAGGGTGGTCTTCCCGTTGCCGGAAGGGCCCATGATCATGAGGAGCTCACCGGGCAGGACGTCCAGATCGATACCGCGCAGAGCGTGCACCTCGTTCGTGCCGGTGCGATAGGTCTTCACCACGCCGCGTGCGGTCAGGATGGGCGCAGGCGCTTCATTGAGGTGCTCAGCCGGGCGTTGCATGTTCACTCCTTCTGTCGACGTGGATGCCTGGACTGCGTTCCGTTGCGTGCTTGAGATGTCTGCAAGGGATCTCCGTGCGACCGGGTTACCCGGTGGGTTCAGTCAGACGGTGATGACGACCTTGCCTCGGGAGTGGCCTTCCTCCAGGTAGCGGATCGCGTCGGGTGCCTCGATGAGCGGGTACGTCCGGTCGACCACCGGCACGACGGTGCCGGCCTCGACGAGCTCCGCGAGGGCGAGAAGATCCTCCCGCTTGATCTTCGTGGCCAATCCGCGGAGCCTCTGCCCCACGAACAAGGACACCACGGGGGCCCGCAGCATCCCGCGGAAGAAGCCTCCGGTCCACGCCCCACCGCCATCGCCACCCACGATCACGAGGGTGCCCTTCGGGGTGAGAGCGCGGCGCAGCTGTGACAACGGGCGGCGGCCCGCGGTGTCGATGATCACGTCCCAGCGCCGAGACCCGTCCGTGAAGTCCTCGCGCGTGTAGTCGATCACGTCGTCCGCGCCGAGCGAACGGACCAGTTCCTCCTTCGACGTACTGGACACGGCGGTGACTTTCGCGCCGTCTGACTTGGCGATCTGCACGGCGAGGGACCCCACACCTCCGGCTGCACCGATGACCAGCACGGTCTGCCCCGGCTGCACGTTGCCCTCGTCCCGGATGGCCCGCAGGGCCGTCACGCCGGAGACCGGGATGGCGGCTGCCTGCTCGAAGCTGAGGTTCGCCGGCTTCGGGATCAGATCGCCTGCTTCGGCGATCGCGAGCTCAGCGAACGAGCCCTTGGCTGTGCCCATCACCTCGTCGCCGGGTTGGATGCCCGTGACGTTGGCGCCAACCGCCTCGACCGTGCCTGCGACGTCCCAACCGAGGACCTTGGCCTTCGGCTCGCGAAGCCCGATCGCGAGACGCGCCATGTACGGCATCCCGGTCATCAGGTGCCACACGTCCGGACCGCAGCCGGCGGCCTGGACCCGGACGAGCACGTCGTCCTCGCCCATCACCGGTTCCTCGATGTCTTTGAACTCCAGAACGTCCGCCGAGCCGTATCGATCCTGCGCGATCGCCTTCATCGAGACCCCCTCCCCTGCTTCCCATGTTGGCGTTTTCGTTGTGTACGCCGTACACTTCGGTGGGTGGAGAGTACGTGTACGGCGTACACGTGTCAATACGCCAGGCGCGGGAGGTGAGTGATGAGCCCGGAGATCGACGCCAGCGCCCAACCCCGTTCGCCCCTGACCAGGGAACGGGTGTTGAGCACCGCGGTGGCCCTGGCCGACGAGAGCGGCATCGAGGCGCTCAGCATGCGGAAGCTCGCCCAGGCGCTCGATGTCGTCCCGATGGCCCTCTACCGCCATATCGCCAACAAAGAAGAGCTCTTGAACGCCCTGGTCGACGTCGTCGTCGATGAGATCGATCCGCCCCTCGAGGGGACCGATTGGAAGACGGCGGTCCGAGCGAGGATCCTCTCGGCTCGGCAAGCCCTCCTTCGTCACCCTTGGGCGTCCCGGGTGATGGAATCGCGGACCGAGCCGACCCCCACTGTCCTCGCGTACATCGACTCGATGATCGGGATGTTCCGGGCCGGGGGGTTCTCGATGGACCTCACCCACCACGCGATGCACACGATGGGCAGTCGCCTGATGGGGTTCGCACAAGAGTTGTTCAACGACAGCGGCGATGCATCCCAGGAGATGGAGGCGGAGTTCTACGAGTCGATGGCCGCCATGTACCCCTCGATCTACGAGCTCTACGTGACGGTCGTCCACGACGACTCAACGGCCGTCGGTCCCGGATGCGACGACCAGTTCGAATTCGAGTTCGCGCTGGACCTTATGCTCGATGGCCTCGAGAAGCTCAAGGACCGATGATCACGGTCTTGAACAACGTCCCGAGGAAGCACAGCTAGCGATCGTGGCATACGGTCCAAACGAGCCCGTCACCGACAGCCCGACGGGCTGGGTCGCGAAGCACGTGGGCCGGTACGTCGAGTCGGACGGGAAGAAGGGTCATCGCTGGAACGGTGTCGACACCCTTCTGCTCACGACGCGAGGGAGAAGCACGGGGACGCTCCGACGGACGGCCCTGATCTACGCCCGCGCTCGCGGCCGCTTCGTCGTGGTGGCGTCCAACGGCGGTTCGAAGTCGCATCCGAACTGGTATCAGAACCTGGTGGCGGACCCCCACGTGTTCGTGCAGGTCGCCGAGGAACGCTTCGCGGCGCTCGCGCGGACGGCGGCGGCTTCTCAGAGGCCGAGACTCTGGAGCCTCATGGTCTCGATCTGGCCAGAGTACGAGCGGTACCAGACGAGGACCACACGGGAGATCCCCGTGGTGATCCTCGAGCGGTTCGAGAACGCCGCCCCGAAGTAGCATCGGGACATGGAAGCTGCAACGATCTGGAAGTTCCTGCACATCGCCTTCGCCGCTGCAGCGAGCCCGGACGACCAGCCGTCGGACGAGCTCCGCGCGATCGCCGGGGCCTCGAGTGTCGCGAAGATGAACACGATCGACGGGCTCGCGTGGCTCGCGATCATCTACGTGATGGTGGCGAAGCCCTTCAGCTAGCGGGATCCCCTCCTTCTATGGCGAAGCTGATCTACTCGGGGATCATGTCGCTCGACGGCTACATCGCGGACGAGAACGGCAACTTCGATTGGGCCGAGCCGGACGAGGAGGTGCATGCCTTCGTCAACGACCTCGAGCGCCCGATCGGCACCTACCTCTTCGGGCGTCGGATGTACGACGTGATGGTCGCGTGGGAGTCCATCGACGACGAGCAGCCTGTCATCAAGGACTACGCGGAGATCTGGCGGGCTGCCGACAAGATCGTCTACTCCCGGAGACTGGAGAAGGTCTCCAGCACCAGGACGCGGCCTCGAACGAACCTTCGACCCCGACGCGATCCGGGAGATGAAGGACACGGCGGAACGTGACATCAGCGTGGGTGGTCCCGAACCGCGGCGCAGGCGATCCGTGCGGGCCTGGTCGACGAGATCCATCTGTACCTCTCGCCCATCGTGGTGGGAGGCGGCACACGGACTCTCCCGACGGCGCCCGCGTGATGCTCGAGCTCCTGGCCGAACGCCGATTCGGCAACGGCGTCGTGTACCTCCGATACGGCACCAAGAACTAGCGGCAGCCGCGCGGGTCGATGTGTGTGCCCCGCCGATGTGCCACCATGACCCTTGCGAGAAGGAGGGTCCATGGCGGCGATGGCCGGTACCACCTCGATGTACGCAGGTTTCTGGCGGCGGGTCGCCGCGGTGCTCCTCGACGGATTGATCTTGGGCGTGGTCACGGTGCCGCTCAATCTCGCGTTCGCGGACGACGGCTACACCGCAGCATCATCGGGCGCTCAAAGCATCTCGACCGTGCTCGGGTGGCTGTACTACGCGCTCATGGAGAGTTCCGCGAAGCAGGCGACCCTCGGGAAGATGGCGCTCGGCATCATCGTGACGGACCTGGACGGACGCCGGATCGGCTTCGGCAAGGCGACCGGCCGTTACTTCGCGAAGATCCTCTCGGCCCTGATCTTGGGGATCGGGTTCCTCATGGTCGCGTTCACGCAGCGGAAGCAGGGACTTCACGACATCCTCGCTGGAACTCTGGTGATCAGCGGACAAGCTCCTTCGATCCCCGATTCCCCTGCACTCCCTGCAATCCCTCCGCCTCCCCCGCCTCCGCCGAGCAGCTGACGCGATTTCTGCCAGGGCCGGCCGAACGGTAGGTTGCTGCGGTGTCCGAGTGGGTGGTGCTCCTTCACGTCCTGACCGCGTTCTGGTTCGTCGCAGGTCTGGTCGGTCGGGACGTCACCCTGGGGAAGTCGCGGAGGAACCGCGACGTCGGTGTCGTCGCCGAGCTCGCCGAGTTGGCCGGGCGCTTCGATCGACTCATGGTCGTGCCCGGGTCGATCGCGGTCTTCGTGCTCGGACTCCTGACGGTATGGGTCCAGGGACGCCCACTCACCGGCAGCGGCAACTGGTGGCTCCTGATCTCGCTCCTGCTCTATCTGTCGCTGATACCCCTGATCCCTCTCGTCTTCATCCCCCGTGGCAAGGTCTTCGAGCTCGCACTCACGGACGCATTGGAGCGCGGGGAAGTCACGCCCGCACTGACAACCGCTTTCGAGGACAGAGCGGTGCTCGCAACGCGGCTATACGAACGGCTCATGGTGGTGGCCGTCATCGTCCTGATGGTCACCAAGCCGTTCTGACGCGAGCTTGGCGAAGGGTCGCAACCCTCCGTCATACGGTGATGACGACTTTTCCTTGCACCTGTCCCGATTCCAGGTAGCGGATCGCCTCCGGAACCTCGCTCAGCGGGAAGGTCCTGTCGATGACCGGTGTGATCTTCCCGGCTTCGATGAGCTCCTTCAAGACGACCAGACGGTCACCCGGATCCTTGGCGCCGCGGAAGGGATGCAGCTGGCTCACGAACGGGGCGATCACCATCAGCTTGAAGAATCGGCCAAGGCTTCCGAACCAACGATGGCCCGAGCCTCCGTACTGATCATGCCCGATCAACACGTAGGTCCCCTCCGGGGTGAGCGAGCGCTTGAGGCCCGACCACGGATGGTTCCCCGCGATGTCGAGGACGACGTCGTAGCGCTCGCCGCTCCGAGTGAAATCCTCCTGCGTGTAGTCGAGAACCCGGTCCGCGCCGATCGACCGGAGCATGTCGAGCTTCGCTGCGCTGTCCACGGCGGTCACGTCCGCTCCATACGCCTTGGCGAGTTGCACCGCGGTCGTTCCCACGCCTCCGCCCGCGCCGTTGATCAGAACCCTCTGTCCGGGCTGGACCCGCCCCTCGTCACGGATGCCCTGGACCGCGATCTGGCCGGAGGTGAGGACGGACGCGGCCTGTTCGAACGTGAGGTTGGCCGGTTTCGGCTCGAGCTTCGGTGCCGGAACGGCTGCGTACTCGGCGAAGGTGCCGCCGTTGCCCCAGAGATTGGCACCCACGCTCTGGCCGAAGACCTCATCACCGGCCCGGAACCGTGTCACGTTCCTGCCCACCGACTCGACGGATCCCGCCAGGTCGGTACCGGGAACCGGGTTCTTCGGTCTGCGCGATCCGGATCCCATGATGCGGAGCACGTACGGGATCCCTCGCAGGGCGTGCCACACATCCGGATGGACCGAGGTCGCGCGGACCCGGACCAGCACCTCGTCATCTCCGGCGGTCGGCCTGTCGATCTCTCGGAGCTCGAGGACGTCGGGCGAACCGTACCGCTCCTGGACGATCGCCTTCATCGCGTCCGCACGAACCTACGCAACGGAGACCGCCACCTTCTCCCAGACCGAAACATGCTTGTCGCTTTCGCTCGTGAACGGCTCCCCGTTCCATCCGCCCCATCGCTCGTGCAACCTCATCCCGGCGACTCGCGCCATCAGATCGAGCTCCGCGGGCCACACGTAGCGGAACGGCATCGAGAAGCGCTCGAGCTTCCCGTCGCGAACGGAAAGGTGATGGGAGATGAGCCCCTGGTTCGCGACGTCGAATTCGTCGATCCCCCAGTAGCCGTCGCGTGACTCGAAGACCCGGTAGATCTCACCGGGCGGCATCCGTCTGAGCTGAGGCATCTCGACCTCGATCACGAATCGACCCCCCGGCTGGAGGTGCGCCGCGACGTTGCGGAAGCAAGCGACCTGGGCATCCTGCGTCGTCAGATTCCCGATCGTGTTGAAGACCAGGTAGGCGAGGGCGAAGGACCCGTCCACCGAAGTCGTCGCGAAGTCGCCGATCGTCACACCGATCTCTCCGCCACCCGGCTTCGACCGCAACCTCGCGACCATCGCCTTCGACAGCTCGATCCCGTGGACCGGCACGCCGCGCTGGGCAAGCGGCAGCGCCACGCGCCCGGTTCCGATCCCGATCCCGAGCTCGAGCGCGCGCCCGTTGCCGGCGCTCTCTGCGAGGAAGTCGACGGCCGGCTCCAGGACCGCCGAGTCGAACATCTCTGCAGAGTCGTCGTCATATGTGGCGGCGATCTCTTCGCCGAAGTAGCCGTCGTCCTGAGGCACGGGCGAGAACCTACCGCACCATCTTTCCCACAAGTCGAGCACCCTGCGACGTCCGGACGTCGCGGCGGAGGTCCGGGCCAAGATGCAGGAACGCCAGCCGCCTCCTTGGACAGCGCGGGTCGCCCCCGAAGGCCTTGCCAGCTATGCAAGATGAGCCGGAACGTGCAAGCATCGCGCTGCGGTTGGACCCCGGGAGGTTGGGTGAGCACGGATCACGATGCAGGCGGGCAGGCTGTCAGGGACCCACTCCCGAACCTACGGAGGCAGCTCACCGACGAGTACGGCGGAGACGTCCCGCAGGAGACGATCGAGAAGGTGGCGAAGCAGTCACTCGGAGAGTTCCAAGGCGCCAAGGTGCGGGACTTCGTTCCCGTCTTCGCGTGGCGCCGGGCGCGTCAGCGCCTCCGCCGAACCCCTGAAGCCAGGTCCGTCACGAGGACCTGATCGAGGACGGCGACCTGCGCTGCAGGGATCGAGTGATCGCCGGCGATGAGCGCCCGCAAGGCGTCCCGCTTCTGGGACTCGGTCACGACCCAGATCGCCCGCTCGGCGCGCGAGAGTCCCGGGTAAGTGAGCGTCAGCCGCCGCCGGCCTTCGTAGAGACCCGTCACCGCGACGTCACGATCCCGCACGTCGAGGATGGGGTCGCCGGGCACGAGGGACGCCGTGTGGCCGTCGACGCCGAGTCCGAGGTGCACGACGTCGAACCGATCCGGGAGCGTCGCCGCGTATCGAGCAGCCGCCGTCTCCAGGTCGTCGTCTTCGACGGGCATCCACCGGATCCCGTCCAGCGCCTCGACGGGTAACGCCTTCGCCTGCAGTGAGCGGTTCCGGTCCGGATCGTCGGGCGGCGCGACGCGCTCGTCCACCTGCCACGTGTCGATGAGGTGCCACGGAAGCGCGAGCGCGCCCAGTCGTCGGAACATCGGGACCGGGGTCTCTCCACCGCTGATCGCCCATGCGAACCGACGCCCCTCGGAGATCACTCGGCGAACCGCTTCGGCGATCAGATCGGCGGCCTGCTCGCCCACCGATCCTGGATCCGGGAGCACTTCGACGCGGATCATCGGTCGGCCACGTGGCCCCCGAACTCACGCCGCATCGCCGAGAGCACCCGGTTGGCGAACGACGCCTCGTCGCGCGACGCGAACCGCGCGTACAGGGCAGCGGTGAGCACCTCGGCGGGTGTGCCCGACTCGATCGCCGTGATCGCGTTCCACCTCCCCTCACCGGAGTCGGAGACCTGGTCCTCGGATCCCTCGAGGTCGGCGTCCTCGTGGAGGGCGGCAGCAGCGAGGTCGAGCAGCCACGATGCGACCACGCTCCCCCGGCGCCAGACCTCGGCGACCTCGGCGACGTCGATCCGGTACTCGGCGCCTCCGTCCTCGGCGTGTCGCAAGATGTTGAGGCCCTCGGCGTAGGAAGCCATCAGCCCGTACTCGATGCCGTTATGGACCATCTTCGCGAAATGCCCGGCGCCGGCCGGGCCACAGTGGAGATATCCCTGCTCCGCCGGGGAAGGGTCTCCTTCTCGTCCCCGGGTCCTGGGGACGGCCCCGACGCCCGGCGCGAGCGATGCCAAGATGGGCTCCACGTGCTCGAAGACATCGGCGTCGGCGCCCACCGTCAGGCAGAACCCTCGCTCCAGCCCGTGGATCCCCCCGCTGGTGCCGCAGTCGACGTACCGGATGCCCCGCTCGCCGAGCTCGCCGGCTCTCCGCACGTCGTCGCGGTAGTGGGTATTGCCCCCGTCGATCACGCCGTCGCCCGGTTGCAGCCGATCCGCAAGCTCGCGGATCACCGACTCGGTTGCATCCCCGGCCGGCACCATCACCCAGACGACCCTCGGCGGGGCGAGGGCGGCGACGAGCTCTTCGAGGCTCGCGGCGCCGACGGCGCCTTCGCTCGTCAGCCGCTCGACGGCGGCCGGGTCCAGATCGAAAGCGACGCACCGGTGCCCGTCTCGCATCAGCCGCCGGGAGAGGTTCGCGCCCATCCGGCCGAGCCCTACCACCCCGAGCTCCATCGGTCGGTCAGTCGTCATCGAGGCCTCCTTCGATCTCCGGTCGTGAGGCCGGCCCGTCCCTGCCCGGGCCTTCGGCCATGACGGAGCCTATGGACAAGACGGCGGATGCGCTCGTCGTGTTCGGGATCACGGGCGATCTCGGGCGTCGGATGACCATGCCCGCCCTGTACCGGCTCGAGCGGACAGGGGAGCTCCCATGCGATGTGATCGGTCTGAGCAGGCAGGAGCTGACGACCGAGCAGCTTCGAGCGATGGCTCGCGAGTCTGTCGAGCGCGCGGAGACCTCGGTCGACGAGGACGCGTTCGATCGGTTCGCCGAGCGACTCTCTTACATCGCGTCCGACGCCACCGACCCCTCGTCCGGCGAGCGACTGGCGGAGGCCCTGGGCTCCGCGCAGAGGCCCGTCTTCTACCTCGCCACCCCTCCCTCACTGTTCGCTCCGATCGTGGAGATGCTCGGCAGCGCGGGACTCGCCGAAGGAGCTCGTGTTGTGATCGAGAAGCCGTTCGGGCACGACCTCGCCTCGGCCCGTTCGCTGAACGAGCGGCTCCTCCAGGTGCTGGACGAGGATCGGATCTACCGGATCGACCACTTCCTGGGGAAGGAGCCGGTGCAAGACATCGTGTACCTGCGTTTCGCGAACGAGATCTTCGAGCCGATCTGGAACCGGAACCACGTCAAAGCCGTGCAGATCACCCTCGCGGAGTCGTTCGGTATCGAGGGTCGAGGCAGCTTCTACGACGGTGTGGGAGCGTTGCGAGAC
>Ga0299913_10002019_pt1 | contig 15698 bp, 14 predicted proteins | sample RVTome_9_FD_201360 | JGI IMG/M metagenome (GOLD analysis project Ga0299913, IMG submission 201360) | Soil microbial communities from uranium-contaminated site in the Upper Colorado River Basin, Wyoming, United States - RVT155D38 (version 2) ...
GCTGTCCCGTCCCCGAAGGCGTCGGTGCCGTAGGACATCGACCAGCCCCAGAGGATGTAGACGACCGTCACCACGCCCATGGCGCCGAAGGACATCATCATCATGTTCAGGACGGACTTGGAACGCGTCATGCCGCCGTAGAAGAACGCCAACCCGGGCGTCATCAACAGGACCAGCGACGCTGAAGTGAGAACCCAGGCTGCGTGGCCGGTGTCCATGGAACCTCCAGAAGTTGTTCTCAGGAAGAGGGCCCCGGAGTCCGACCACGCCGTCGGGCGGAGCACCTCGATGACGAGAACTGTGCTGCGGCCACGTTTCGCACATGGTCAGCCCATGTTGCGACCAGGTGACGTCTCCCTGCGCTGTGTTACAGGCTCATGTCGTAATGTGTGACGCGCATCCCACACGAGTTTCGATTCTGCCGGTATCGTTGGTCGCCATGATCTCTCCTCAGCCTGATCCCGCCGGGGCCGAGCCCGTACGACGTGGCCGCGGCAGACCACGTGACCCCCGCACCGACGCCAAGATCATCGAGGCCGCTGCCGAGCTCATGCGACGCCGTGGCTTCGAGAAGATGACGGTTGACCACGTCGCCGCGGCGGCCGGTGTCGGCAAGGCGACCGTCTACCGCCGCTGGCCGAGCAAGGAGGATCTCGCGGTGGCCGCGATGGAGCGGCTGTACTCCGCGGAGTTCCCGGCCCCGGACACCGGCTCGGTCAGGGGTGACCTGACGCAGGTGTTCCGGTCGGTGGTGAGCTTCGTCGGGTCACCCGAGGGTTACGCGTACCTGAAGATGTCGATCGCCGAGTCCGTGCGGGACGACCGCATCGCCGCGCTCTACCGCGCCGCCACCGAGCAGGCCGAGGACGAGGGTCGCAGTATCTACCTGCGGGGAATCGACCGGGGCGAGCTCCGTCCCGACATCGACGTGACTGCCTGCGTGCAGTGGCTCAGCGGACTGCTCGCGGTCCGCGCGATCACGAACCGGCCGATGCCGACGCTCGACGACGTCGACGGGCTCGTCGAGCTGGCGCTCCACGGCATCGTCGCCGACTGACAGACCTCCCCAGGCGGCAGAGGCCGCCTGCGCGGGCCTCAGTTGCCGCGGCCCAGCAGGGCTTCGACGAACGTCTCGGGGTCGAACGGCGCCAGGTCGTCCGCGCCTTCGCCGAGCCCGACGAGCTTGACCGGAACGCCCAGCTCACGCTGCACCGCGACGACGATGCCCCCCTTGGCGGAGCCGTCGAGCTTGGTGAGCACGATCCCGGTGACGTCGACGACCTCGCCGAAGACACGCGCCTGCGTCATGCCGTTCTGCCCGGTGGTCGCGTCGAGCACGAGCAGCACCTCGGTCACGGCTGCCTGCTTCTCCACGACGCGCTTCACCTTGCCGAGCTCATCCATCAGCCCGGCCTTGTTCTGCAGTCGGCCGGCGGTGTCGACGATCACCACGTCGACCTCCTGCTCGATCCCCGCGCGGACCGCCTCGAAGGCGACGCTGGCCGGGTCACCCCCCTCCGGCCCCCGGACGGTGGGAACTCCGACACGCTCGCCCCACGTGCTCAGCTGCTCCGTGGCGGCGGCCCGGAACGTGTCCGCCGCCCCGAGGATCACGTCCTTGTCCTCTGCGACGAGGACGCGGGCGAGCTTGCCGACCGTGGTCGTCTTGCCGGTCCCGTTGACACCCACGACGAGTACGACGGCAGGCACGCCGTCGCGCCGGTCGACCGCGAGCGAGCGGTCCATCGACGGGTCCACCAGCGTGACCAGCTCCTCGCGGAGGATGTCCTCCGCGTCGGCCGAGGTCTTCCCCTCGACCTTCATCCGGGTGCGGAGCCGGGCGACCAGCTCCTGCGTGGCCGTGACCCCGACGTCTGCGGTGATCAGGGTGTCCTCGATCTCCTCCCAGGTGTCCTCGTCGACCACGTCCCGCGAGAGGAGGGCGAGCAACCCCCGTCCCAGGGGCCCCTGGGAGCGTGAGAGCCGCTCCCGGAGCCGGACCAGGCGACTGGCTGCGGACTCAGGACGCTCCAGGGTGGGGGCGGACCCACGGGGGGACCCAGGGGCGGGCTCGGGGAGCTCGGCATCCTCGATCGTCCGGGTCGGGGTGTCCCGAGGGGTCTCGGCGTCCTCCCCCACCCGCGGTTCGGCGAGCACGTCGGGGTCCGACGGACGTCGCGAGACCTCCGGCCCACGGGAGCGTGTCCGAGTCGTCACCAGCCCCACGACCAGGGCCAGGGCAGCGACGGCGATGCCGATGATCAGAAAGATGTAGTCACCCACGGGGACCATCCAACCAGACGCTCTCACGCCGCACGGAGGGCGTCAGCGGCGCTGCTCGTCGCGCTCCCACGAGCGCTGGTTGTCCAAGGTCGGCAACCGGTCGACACCCTTGCGCAGCGTGTCGCCGATCCACGGCGTGTGGGGTACGTCCTCCCCGCGGTGGGGGAAGGCGACGTAGAGGACGACCACACCGGCCAGCAACATGATGGCGGTCATCGCGAAGACGATGGAGAGCATTGTCGAACCGCTTTCCCGAGAGGAACGTGTCGCCGAGTGCGACGGGGCCAGGGTGCCCGGTTCGGCCGTTGCCAAACCCGGAGTCCCCTACACGGACCAGTCTGGTCAGTCCGGTCACCCGCCGGGTGACGTCCCGGATGGTGGGCGTGTCCGCAGCCGCTCCACGCTCTCCCGGATCACGTCCGGGAGAGGTCGCACCGGCCGGCTACCCGCGCTGCGGGTGTTGTCGACGTACACGTGCACGAAGCGTCCCTCGGCCGCCGCCCGGTCGGAGTCCCCTTGGAACAGACCGATGCGGTAGATCACCGACGAGGTTCCGACGTGCTCGACGGCCAGCCCGATGTCGATGGGATCGGGGAACCCGAGCTCGCGGAAGTAACGGCAGGACGTCTCGGCGACCACCCCGATGGCCGCGAGCGTGCGCACGTTGGTGCCCGTGGCCTCGAACAGGAAGGCGTTCACGGCAGTGTCGAACAGCTCGTAGTAGCGCGCATTGTTCATGTGGCCGTAGGCGTCGTCATCTGCCCACCGCGTGGTGGCCTGGCGCCAGGCCGCGTAGTCACCACGCCCCGGGGGCGCCGCTCGCTCCCCCATCGGTCAGGACGCCGCGTTCTCGCGGAGACGTTGGGAGATCACCGCGGAGACGCCGTCGCCCCGCATCGTCACGCCGTACAGCGCGTCGCCGACCTCCATCGTGCGCTTCTGGTGCGTGATCACCAGGAGCTGGCTGTTCTCGCGCAGCTCCTCGTAGATCTCCAGGAGGCGTCCGAGGTTCGTGTCGTCGAGCGCGGCCTCGACCTCGTCGAGGATGTAGAACGGCGAGGGCCGTGCCTTGAAGAGCGAGACGAGGAACGCCACCGCCACGAGCGAACGCTCGCCGCCCGAGAGCAACGAGAGGCGTTTGACCTTCTTGCCCGCCGGCCGTGCCTCCACCTCGATGCCGGTGTTCAACATGTCGGAGGGCTCCGTGAGGACCAGCTTCCCCTCGCCGCCCGGGAAGAGCCGCTTGAACACGTGGTCGAAGGCCTCCTGCACGTCGAGCCAGGCCTCGGTGAACACCTGCTCCACGCGCTCGTCGACCTCACGCACGATGTCGAGCAGGTCACGGCGGGTCCGCTTGAGGTCCTCGAGCTGCTCGGTCAGGAACTTGTGGCGCTCCTCGAGCGCGGAGAACTCCTCGAGCGCCAGCGGGTTGACCTTGCCGAGCATCGCCAGTGCCCGTTCAGCCGAGCGCAGCCGCTTCTGCTGCTCCTCCCGGACGTAGGGGACGGGCGCAGCAGGCTCTGCGTCCTCCTCCGCGGGAGGAGACGCCGGCACCAGGCATTCCGGGCCGTACTCGGCGACGAGCACCTCGATGTCCAGCCCGAGCTCCTCGACCGCACGCTCCTCGAGCTGCTCGATCCTCATCCGCTGCTGGGTGCGCGCCATCTCGTCACGGTGCACGGTGTTGACCAGCTCGTCGTGCTCCTTGAGGAGGTCACGGGACTTCGCCCGGACCGCCATCAGCTCCTCCTCGCGCCCGCGCCGAGCCTGCTCGACGGCGGTCCGCGCACCCGCGGCCCGCTCGATGGAGACCTCGAGATGGCGGAGCACCACGGTGACCGCGCGTCCCACCGCCCCGGCCACCCGTCCCTCACGGATCACCCGCGCGCGCCGTGCCGCGGCCCTGGCCCGCGCCTCGCGCTCGGCCTGGGCCGCCCTGACCAGCCCCTCGGCACGTCCGGAGAGCGCGCGGGCGCGCTCCTCCGCGGTGCGCAGCCCGAGGCGGGCATCCATCTCCCGCTGCCGGGCAGCGCGGGCGGACTCCGCGAGCCGCTCACGCTCGGCGACGTCAGGCTCCTCGTCCGGGGACTCCTCGGCCGCGAGGAGCCGCTGCTCGAGGTCGGCGAGACCGGCGAGGTCCTTGTCGCGGGCCGCGCGTGCCGCCTCGATGGCCTGGACGAGGCGCTCGGCCTCGCCACGGGCCGAGCGCACCTGCGAGCCGTACTGGCCCAGCTCCTCCGCGACCGCCGCAAGGGTCGCGTCGGACTCATGGAGCTTGGCCAGAGCGACGTCGACACGACGGTGGGCGTCGGCCCGCTCCTCCTCGAGCCGGGCGAGATCGAAGCCGAGCCGCTCGCACGCGTGATGGGCGGCGGTGAGCTTCTCTGTGGCGTCGTCGACGGCGGCCTGGACCTCGATCAGGCTCGGCTGCGCCGACGAGCCACCTGCCGCGAAGTGCGCGCCGACCAGGTCCCCTTCACGCGTCACCGCGCTGACGTCGGGCAGGTCCGCGACGAGACGACGTGCTGTCGGCAGGTCGTCGACGACCGCAACCTTGAACAGGACCCGGCTCAGTGCGGGGCGCAGCGGCTCTGGTGCGTCGACGACGTCGGTGGCGTAGACCGTGCCGGGAGGCAGACCCGGCCACGCCGCGTCGTCGACGACCGCACCGCCGAGGAGGATCCCGGCCCGCCCCAGGTCGTCGGCCTTCAGGTGCGCGATCGCACCGAGCGCCGCGTCGACGTCCTCGACCGCCACCGCGTCCGCGGCACTGCCGAGGGCACCGGCGATCGCCGTCTCGTAGCCGGCGCGGACCGAGAGCAGCGCGGCGACGGAGCCCAGCAGACCGGACACCGAGTCGGTGGCCGCGAGCAGGGCACCGGCACCGTCCTTGCGGTTGAGCCCGAGCTCGAGGGCCTCCTTGCGCGCTGTCAGGGCTCCGCGCTCACGCTCGGCCGCCTGGGCCTCCTCGCGGGTCTTGGCGAGCCGGTCCTCGAGGTCGGCCAAGGTGGCGGCCGCACCCTCGTGCTCGGCGTCGAGCCCCTCCTCGCCCGCGTCGAGTCCGGCCACCCGGGTCTCCAGCGCGGTGAAGTCGTGCTGGGCACGCTCGGCTCGCGCGACCGCCTCCTCCCGTGCCGCGGTGAGACGTCCGATCTCGTCGTCCGCGGCCGCTGCCCTGCTCTTGAGCGCGTTGACCTGCCCGTGCAGGCGGGCGAGACCCTCCCTGCGGTCGGCCGCCGCGCGCAGCAGACCCGCGACCCGCCGGTCCTCCTCGGTGTGCTCGGCCTCGGCCGCCTGTCGTGCCTCGAGCGCCTCCTCGAGCGTGGTGCGGTTGCGCTCCACGTCCTGGGTGATCTCGGCCTCCTGGGCCCGGACCCGCTCGGCCTCGGCGAGCAGCTGGTCGGGGTCGCGCCCCGACGTGCTCGCCGGCTCGTCGGCCGTCTCGGCCGCGTTGCGGGCGCGTTCGTCCGCGAGGCCGGCGGTGCCCTTGAGGCGCTCACGGAGCCCTGACAGTGCGAACCACGTCTCCTGCGCCTGGGCCAGCGCCGGCAGGTCCTCGCGCAGCGCCGCCTCGAGCGTGGACTCCGTCTGCCGGGCGGTCTCGATCGCGGCCTCGAGCTGCGTACGTCGCTCGACCAGCACCGACTCGTCGGCGAGCTCCTGCTCGAGCGCCGTGCGGGCGGTGACCAGGTCGTCGGCGAGGAGGCGCGCGCGGGCGTCCCTCACGTCGGCCTGCACGACCGCGGCGCGGCGGGCGACCTCGGCCTGGCGACCGAGCGGCTTGAGCTGGCGCCGGATCTCGGTGAGCAGGTCGTTCAACCGGGTGAGGTTGCCCTCGGTGGAGTCCAGCTTGCGGAGCGCCTTCTCCTTGCGCTTGCGGTGCTTGAGGACCCCTGCCGCCTCCTCGATGAACCCCCTGCGGTCCTCGGGCGTGGCGTGGAGGATCGTGTCGAGCTGCCCCTGGCCGACGATCACGTGCATCTCCCGGCCGATGCCGGAGTCCGACAGGAGCTCCTGCACGTCGAGCAGCCGGCAGGACTGGCCGTTGATGGCGTACTCCGAGCCACCGTTGCGAAACATCGTCCGGCTGATCGTCACCTCGGCGTACTCGATCGGCAGCGCGCCGTCGGCGTTGTCGATGGTCAGTGCCACCTCGGCGCGCCCGAGCGGCGGGCGGCCCGACGTACCGGCGAAGATGACGTCCTCCATCTTGCCGCCGCGCAGCGACTTGGCACCCTGCTCGCCCATCACCCACGCAAGGGCGTCCACGACGTTGGACTTGCCCGACCCGTTGGGGCCCACGATGCAGGTGATGCCCGGCTCCAGCTGGAGGGTCGTTGCCGAGGCGAACGACTTGAACCCGCGGAGCGTGAGGCTCTTGAGGTACACGTGCGTGGCTCCTCACGGTGGCCGGACAGTCAGTTTCGGGATAGATCATGCCGCGGGGAAGTCAGCACGCAGCAGCCTACCCGTTGCGTGTCCCGGTTCCGCGCAGGCCACCGCAGTGCCGGGACCCCGGCAGATCTGCGTCGCGTGAAGCGACTCTGTCCTCCAGTGGCCCTTCCGGCAGCGGAACTGCTTCACGCGACAGGGCCGCGCGGGTTCAGTACCCGCGCGGCCCTGTCGTGGCCTTCCGTGCTCCGGCTCAGCGCCTGACCCGCACCGGAACCCGGGCCGTACGACGCCGGACCAGCACGAAGCCGGCGAGGCCGAGCACCACCAGTGAGATGGGCAGGGCGTCCTCCGGCCAGGAGAACACCGCGAACGGGTTCGTCGAGCCGAGCGAGATCGTGCTGGTCAGCTCGGTCCCGCCGGGCATGTCCACGGCGTACACGTCGAGGCCGCGGACCAGGTCGACGGAGTAGGCGAGGTTCGTCTTCTTGCCTGTCGCGACGCCGTTCTTGTTGTAGACCGGCATCCAGTAGCTGTCCCAGACCTCCGAGACACCCCAGGTGGCGTGACCGTAGGACGTGATCTTCTCCGGGTTGCGGACGTCGACGAACTGCGTGCCACCGCCGTAGAAGCCGACCGCCACGATGCCGGACTGGTGGTAGTCGAACCAGTGCGCGGAGCAGAAGGCGTACTGCGGGACCGGGAAGGTCCCCAGGTCGGACAGCTCGACCTTGTCCAGGGGCACGATCGAGCCCTCGGAGCCGTCCAGGCTCTTGACGTGCCAGGTCTGGAACGAGCCTGCCTTGGTGCAGTCGGTCTGCTCGTAGTCCTCCTCGGTGACGAGCAGGATGTTGCCGTTCTCCAGCGCCGGCGGTGCGCCTTCCTGGAAGGCGTTCGCGTTGGGCCGGAACGAGTTGTGGTGGATGAAGTCGTTGTAGCCGCCCTCGCCGTCGGGGTCGACGGCCTCGGCGGCCATGCCGGTGCCCGCGACGAGCTGGGGGTCGGTCGGGTTGCTCACGTCGAAGATCGCGGCCCCGTCGTACCCGGTGTTCGTGCCGTACCCGGCGTTGTCGAAGTTCCACTTGTGTCCCGCTGCGGGGGACTTGTAGGGCTGGACTCCTGCCGTGGCGGCGTCGGAGTCCACCTCAACCGGGTTGTCGAGGTCGGTCAGGTCGATGATCGAGAAGGTGCCGGCCGACCCGTTGCCCGAGGAGTAGGCGTAGTCGCAGTCGGTCTCGGCGATGCACGCCACGGTGTGCGTGCCGGTCGTCGTCGGGGCGCTCGAGCGCAGGTAGGGGTTGGCCGGGTCGGTGACGTCGACGACGATCATCTCCTTGCCCAACGCCGAGCTGCTGGTGTGGTTGATGTCGGTGGACACGTCGTACAGGTCCACCCCGATCAGCGCGAACCGCTCGGTGCCCGACCCGCCCTTCCGCTCGCCGCAGTTGATCGCCTCGTTCTCGAACACGAGGTTCGGCAGGACCCCGACCAGCTCGGGCTTCAGCGGGTCGCTGACGTCGAAGACCCGGATGGAGTCGAGGTTCGACATCACGAAGATCGGCGCGGACTTCATGAAGCAACCGGAGATTCCCGTCGCCCCGGGCTGGGTGGCGACGAGGTTGACGTTGGGGCTGCTGATCAGGGGGATGTTGGTGCCGGCGGAGTACTCCGACTGCATCTTGTCGATGCGCTCCTTGTCGGCGTGCGCGGTGGCCGGCGCTGCGGTGCCGACACTGACGGCCGCGGTCACGGCCAAGGCTGTCGCGACGCGGGTTGCGCGAGCGAGACGGGGCAGGGTCATTGCATTCCTCCACGGGGACACGCCGCTTGCGGTGGGCGGCGTCACACCTCCAACGAGTTACCCCCCACCCGGGTCACGCAAACCGTGGGTGCAGCCGGTCCGGACCACCTCAGTGGTCTGCCGTGGCGTGCTCGCAGAAGTCCCAGAGCCGCCGGACCTGGTCACCGGTGGGCTCGGTCCGGCGCAGGTACGACGTGGGCCGCGGCGCACGGTCGTGCCAGAGGAGTCCGGTGGTCTCGCGCGCCTCGGCCGCGGCCAGCAGCCACACCGCGGTGTCGGCACCGGAGTCCGCCGAGCGCAGCAACGGCCGGGTGAGCCTGCTGAACCCCGGCAGCGAGTCGGTGAGTCCCGGAGTGCCCGCCCAGCCCGGGTGGGTGCTGTGCACACGCACCCCGTCATCCCGCAGGCGACGAGCCCACTCCTCGGCGAGGTGAACCTGCATGCGCTTGGTGCGTGCGTAGGCCTCGGTGCCCGAGTATGCCCCCTGGGTGTACTCGGGGTCGTCCACGTCGAGCCCCCGGGTGTACATCCCCCCGGAGGTCACGAACACCACCCGAGCGTCACCGTCCGCGGCGAGCGGGTCGTGGAGGGCGCGGGTGAGCAGGTGCGGTCCCAGCACGTGGGTCGCCAGGCTGAGCTCGTGCCCGTCCGCGGTCTCGGTGCGACGGGGTGGGAGGACGCCCGCGTTGTGAACCAGCCCGTGCAGCCGGGGGACCTTCGCCGCGAGGCTCCTGGCCGTTGCGGGCAGGGCTTCGAGGTCGCTCACGTCGCAGGCATGCACGTGGACGGTCGCGTCGGCGACCCTGTCGAGGATCTCCGCACGTGCGGCTGCGCCGCGTTCGACGTCCCGACAGAGCATCCACACCTCGGCGCCGAGGCGGGCGGCGCCGAGCGCTGTGGCCTTGCCGAGGCCCGAGTTCGCCCCGGTCACCGCGACCGCGCGTCCTGCGAGGGCGTCTGGTGCGGGGTCTGCGGGCCACCAGCGGCGCCTGAGCGCGGCCCCGACGCGGGTGTACCCGAGGACGACCGAGCGGTCGAGGGCGCGGTCCAACGTCCGTGCGGCCCGCGGGGTCAGCGGCATGGGGCGAGCCTACGGGGGCCGTGGTCGCCGCCGGGCGGGGAAGCGATCAGGCAGGCTGCATGGACTCGTCGAGCGAGAGCAGCGGCGTTTCGGACGTGGCCGCGGCCAGGCGGTCGTTCTCTGCCTGCAGTCGTAGGACGAGCGCTTCCAGGTCGGCGACCTGGCGCTTCAGGCGGCGGTTGTCCGCCATGAGCTGAGCGAGAGCTCGGGGGTCGGTGCTGCTCATGTAACCGAGGAGCGCCTTGGCCATAGATGTCCTCCGGAGGAGAGGTCTGGTCGCACCGCGAGGCCGGCAGGGATGTCGCCGGGAGGGGTGGAGGTTTGTACACCTAGAATCCCACTGACCGGCGCCGGGGTCAATCCCGCCGCTTGCTGCCCGCTAGCGGCCTCCCGATGCGGGGCGACGGGCCCGTCGAGGCGGTGGCTGGCACCGGCTGCAGAAGTACGACGAACGGTTCATGAACGGCACCCGGACGATCGGCGTGCCGCAGCGCGAGCAGGGACGGTCTGCCTGGCCGTAGACCTCGAGGGAACGGTCGAAGTAGCCGCTCTCGCCGTTGACGTTGACGTACAACGCGTCGAACGAGGTCCCGCCCTCGGCGAGCGCAGCGGCCATCACGGTCCGCACCGCAGCGAGCAGAGTCACCGCCTCGGTGCGCCGCAGCCGGTCTCCGGGACGGTCCCCGTGGAGCCGCGCGAGCCACAGCGCCTCGTCGGCGTAGATGTTGCCGACCCCCGAGACCAGCGTCTGGTCGAGCAGGAGGCGCTTCACGCCCGACGTCCGCCTGCGGAGACGGTCGACGAACGCGCCGTCGTCGAAGCCAGGGTCCATCGGGTCACGGGCGATGTGGGCGATCTCCGGCGGGAGGGCAGCACCACCCACGGAGACCGCGAGACCGCCGAACATCCGCTGGTCGACGAACCGCAGCTCGAGGGCGTCGCCACCGGAGAGCCCGAACCTCACCCTCAGGTGCCGCTCCGCGGGAGCGGCCGCGGGCTGGACGAGCATCTGGCCGCTCATGCCGAGGTGGGCCAGCACGGCGTCTCCGGAGTCGAGCGGGAGCCAGAGGTACTTCCCGCGCCTGCGCGCCCCCTCGACCGTGCGACCGGTGAGCGTCTGCGCGAAGCTCTCCGGTCCGGCGAGGTGGCGTCGTACCGGACGGGGATGGAGCACCTCGACCGCGGTCAGGGTGCGCCCGACGACGTGCGCCTCGAGCCCTGCCCGGACCACCTCGACCTCGGGGAGCTCGGGCACCGCTCAGTCGTCGGTCTGCGTGGGGGCAGCGTCGACGGAGGTCCGGCGCGCGGCGCCACGGGCGGTCGCGATGGCGCGGTAGGCGGTCTCGGCCGCCTGCTGCTCGGCCTCCTTCTTCGACCGTCCAGTTCCCTGCCCGTAGAGCTCCTCGCCCACCTGGACCTGGGCGGTGAACGTCTTCTCGTGGTCGGGCCCGTCGTCCTCGATCACGTACTCGGGCACGCCGAGGGAGTGCTCGGCGGACAGCTCCTGGAGGCTGGTCTTCCAGTCCAGGCCGGCCCCGAGACCGGCTGCGGTCTCCATGAGGGGGTCGAAGAGCAGGTGCACGACCCGGTCGGCCGCGGGGAAGCCGCCGCTGAGGTAGACGGCCCCGATCACCGCCTCGACGGTGTCGGAGAGGATCGAGGACTTGTCGCGTCCTCCGGTGGCCTCCTCGCCGCGTCCGAGCTTGATGTGCTCGCCCAGGCCGACCGTGCGCGCGACCTCGGCGAGGGCGCGTGCGTTCACGACGGCTGCCCGCAGCTTCGCCAGTCGCCCTTCGGAGAGGTCGGGGTGGGCGCGGTACAGCGTGTCGGTCACCACGACCCCGAGCACGGAGTCCCCGAGGAACTCCAGTCGCTCGTTGGTCGGGAGGCCCCCGTTCTCGTAGGCGTACGAGCGGTGCGTGAGGGCGCGGTCCAGCAGCCCGGCGTCCAGGTCAGGGTCGCCGAGCGCGGCGCGCAAGTCGTCGTACGACGGCTCGCTCACGGCCGGGTCCGTCAGAGGACCTGGCGACGGTCCGCCCGGGCGCCGTACTGACCGCAGTCAGGGCAGGCGCGGTGGGGCAGGTGCTTCGAGCCGCACGCGGGGTTGCTGCAGGTCACCAGGGAGGGCGCAACAGCCTTCCACTGCGAGCGACGGTGACGCGTGTTGCTCCGCGACATCTTCCGCTTCGGGACTGCCACTTAACTCACTCCTCTGTCGGGCCGTGGGTCCGGCCGAGCTGTTCTTCGGTCTGGTCGGTCAGTGCGTGGAGCGCCGCCCACCGGGGGTCGATCGCCTCGTCGTGCTGGTGGTCCGGGTCGTCCGCGAGCCGTGCACCACACTCGATGCACAGGCCCGGACAGTCGTCCCGGCACAGCGGCTGGAAGGGCAGTGAGAGCACTACCGCGTCCCGCAGCAATGGTTCGAGGTCGAGCAGGTCGCCCTCCAACCGGCTGACATCGTCGTCCCCCGAGTCCGTCGCGGTGTCGCTCCCCTCGTAGGCGAAGAGCTCCTGCAGGTCGACCACGACGTCGTCGCGGAGCACCTCCAGGCACCGTGCACACTCACCTGTCAGGTCGGCACTCGCGGTGCCGCTGACCAGGACGCCCTCCATGACCGCCTCGAGTCGCAGGTCGAACTCGACCGGCGACCCCTCGGGGACACGAAGAACCTCGATGCCAAGATCTGCCGGCGCCGGTGCCGAGAATGACACCTCACGCTGCGACCCCGGGCGGCGGCCGAGCTCGCGGGTGTCGAGCACGAGCGGCGCTCTCGGGTCGAGAGACACAGGTCAGTCACTTCCGTCATCGGGCACAACAGATCGTGGTCCTCGCTGACGGTCCCCGGTCAGGGACCAGGGACCGCAGGACGACCGTCGACAAGGGTAACCGCTGAGTCCGCCGCCGACCAAAACGCGCGGTCAGCCCTCGAGGTGCTCGGGGAGCTTGATCTTGTCGGCCTCGTCCGATGTGAGCGAGTCGAGTGCCGAGCGCCCCGCGAGCCGCTCCCGTCCCCGCTTGACGGCCTCGATGGTCCGCTCGAGCGTGATCTCGAAGTTGGCGAGCTTCTCGTCGACGTAGTGGTCAGTCTCCTCGCGCAGCCCGTCCGCGTCGGTCTGCGCGTCGGCGACCACTTGGTCGGCCCGGCGCTTCGCCACGCGGAAGAGCTCGGTGTCGGAGACCAGGCGGTCGCGCTCGTGACGCGCGTCGGCCACGATGTGCTCGGCCTCCGTGCGTGCCTCCGCCACGATCTGGTCACGCTCGCGGAGCAGTGAGTCGGCATCGCCGAAGGCAACGTCCATCTCGTTCTCCAGGGCGTCGAGGATCCCAAGGATCTCCGCCCGGTTCACGACCACAGAGGCAGACATCGGCATGGACCGAGCCTGTTCTACTGCTCGCCGGAGCTCGGCGAGCTTGGCACGCACGTCCACGTTGACCTTTCTGAGGGATTCAGGGGAAACCGCCTTCTCTTACCCCCGAGACGGTGCTGTTACCCGCTCATGACGATACGACCTCTACGACGTTCGTCACATCTCCGGGCGTCGCGTCAGCTGCGGTGACGCTCCTCGAGCCGCGTGGTCAGCGCCTCGAGCACCAGGGGCGGGACCAGGGACGACACGTCTCCCCCGAAGGTCGCCACCTCCTTGACCAGGCTGGAGGCCAGGAACGAGTACTCAGGGCTGGTCGGCACGAACACGGTCTCGACCGCGGCGAGGCTGGAGTTCATCTGCGCCATCTGCAGCTCGTAGTCGAAGTCGGACACGGCCCGGAGACCCTTGACGATCGCGTGGATGTCCCGGGCCTGGCAGAAGTCGACGAGCAGTCCGTGGAACGCGTCGATCCTCACGTTGCCGAAGTCGGTGCACACGGAGGCGAGCATGTCGATGCGCTCCTCGACGCTGAAGAGGCTCTTCTTCGACTTGTTGATCAGGACCGCCACGGTCACCTCGTCGAAGAGCGCGGACGCGCGCGAGATGATGTCGATGTGACCGTTGGTGACCGGGTCGAACGATCCGGGACACACGGCTCTGCGCACTTGGGCTCCTCGGTTCACGTCGTCACGCCGACTGCGTGACCGTACCAAAGCGTGGTCTCGCCGTACTTCTTCGCGCGCGCGGGCTGCACGCCGACCGGCCAGGTGGGCGCGTCTGCCCGCGAGGACCGCTCCACGACGACGAGTGCTCCCTCGGCGAACCAGCCGTGGTCGCAGAGTGCGGTCAGGTCGGCGTTCACGGTGTCGGTGGCGAGGGCGTACGGCGGGTCGCAGAACACCACGTCGTACGGCGCCGCCGGCGACCCGCCCAGCAGGCGCGCCACCGTGCTGGTCACGACCTGGACCTGGGAGAAGCCCAGGGTCAGCACGTTCTCACGGATCAGCGCCGCGGTGCGGCGGTCGTGCTCGACCAGGGTGACCACGCCCGCTCCCCGGGACCTCGCCTCGAGTCCCACGGCACCCGACCCTGCGTACAGGTCGAGGAACCGCAGCCCCGCGATGGCGCCGAGGTCGGAGTCGATGCTCGAGAAGAGCGCCTCCCTGACCCGGTCAGAGGTCGGGCGGGTCCGCTCTCCGGCCGGGGCCTTGATCCGGCGTCCGCCGGCCGAGCCCGCGATGATCCTGGTCACCTGCTCCCCCTCATCCCGTTCAGGCCTTCTCGAGGTAGTCCGACAGCTCCGACTCGTCGAGACGGCGCACGGCCTCGGCGAGCGCGGGGTGCCCGGCCAGCGTCGGGTCGCGGTCGACCACGTCGGCGGCGGCCGCTCGAGCCGCGACGATGACCTCCTCGTGCTCGAGGACCGAGAGCAGCTTGAGGCCCTTGCGGGCACCGGACTGCGCCGCACCGAGGACGTCGCCCTCGCGGCGCTGCTCGAGGTCCACGCGGGAGAGCACGAACCCGTCCGTGGTCGCCGCGACCGCCGCGAGACGGTTCCGTGCGGCGGTGCCGTCCTCGGCAGAGGTCACCAGGAGGCACAGCCCGGCGTGCCCACCCCGCCCTACGCGGCCGCGGAGCTGGTGAAGCTGGGAGACGCCGAACCGGTCCGCGTCGAGCACCACCATCATCGTCGCGTTGGCGACGTCCACGCCCACCTCGATGACCGTCGTGGCGACCAGGACGTCGACCTCACCGTCGGCGAACGCCCGCATGACGCTCTCCTTCTGCTCCGGAGGCATCCGACCGTGGAGTGGCGCCACGCGCACCCCGTCGAGGAGGTCGGCCAGGAACGGTGCGACCTGACCGACCGCGGCGGAGGTGGACTCCCCCTCCTGCGAGGTGTCCCCGGTGTCCACGCGCGGACACACGACGTACACCTGGTGGCCCTTCTCGACCTCCTCCCGCACGCGCTGCCACGCCCGGTCGAGCCAGGTGGGCTGGGACCGGACCGGCACCACGCTGCTCTGCACCGCCGCACGGCCCGCGGGCAGCTCGACCAACGTGGACGTCTCGAGATCCCCGAAGACCGTCATGGCGACGGTGCGCGGGATCGGTGTCGCGGTCATGACGAGCACGTGCGGCCGGACCTCACCGGCCTTGTCCGCCAGTGCTGCTCTCTGCTCCACCCCGAACCGGTGCTGCTCGTCGACCACGACCAGGCCGAGGTCGGCGAACTGGACCCGTTCCTCGAGCAGCGCGTGGGTGCCGATCACGATGCCCGCCGCTCCCGACGCCGCGTCGAGCAGGGCGCTGCGCCGGGCCGCGGCACCGAGCGAGCCGGTCAGCAGCGCCACCTGCGTGCCACCCTCGGCACCACCGAGCATTCCCCCCGCGGCCAGGTCACCGAGCATCGCCGTGATCGAGCGCAGGTGCTGCTGGGCGAGTACCTCGGTCGGTGCAAGGAGGGCTGCCTGTCCCCCCGAGTCGACGACTCGAAGCATCGCCCGCAGCGCCACCACGGTCTTGCCCGAGCCGACCTCGCCTTGCAGGAGCCGGTGCATGGGGTGCCCTCCGGCGAGGTCGGCCATGATCTGCTCGCCGACCTCCTGCTGGCCCTGGGTCAGCTCGAAGGGCAGCCGTTGGTCAAAGCGGTCGAGGAGGCCGCCGGCGAGCCCGGTGCGGGCCTGGGCGGGCAGGGCGGCGAGCTCGGCGCGGCGCCGCGCGAGCACCGTCTGGGTGACGAACGCCTCCTCGAACCGGAGGGTGGCCCGGG
>Ga0299913_10002020_pt1 | contig 15695 bp, 14 predicted proteins | sample RVTome_9_FD_201360 | JGI IMG/M metagenome (GOLD analysis project Ga0299913, IMG submission 201360) | Soil microbial communities from uranium-contaminated site in the Upper Colorado River Basin, Wyoming, United States - RVT155D38 (version 2) ...
GCGGGATTTGAGGGAACGATCGGGATGCGGCTGATCAACCAGCAGGGGAAGGTGATTGGGACCGGATCGGCACAGTCCAAGGGCGGCGGCGTCGGCGTGGGGGAGTTCTCCGCCACGTTGGGGGTGGACCGTCCGCCCAGGGTCGGCACGCGGTGCACCCTGGAGGTCTTCGGCGACAACCCGGGTCTGCCCGATGAGGGCCCGAGCCCTGGTTTCAACACTCGGCGGGTGAAGGTCATCGTGTTCCCCGACCTCGCTGGCTGGCTGCTCTATCGGGTCGAGCAGGGCGACACGCTGTCCGGGATCGTGCGCACGCTGCGGGGTTTCGGTCGGTTCACGGTCTCGCAGATCGTCGCGGCCAACCCGCGCATCACCGACCCCGACCACATCGAGATCGGTTGGCGGCTGAGGATTCCGCTCAAGGCGTGACCGCGGGCGCGGTGACCAACCGTCTGCTCCTCGCCGTCAGGGTGCAGTCGCGGCGGTATGACTCTACTGCCGAGGGAGCGGTCGTTGTGGGGCGCTCGCGCCCGTAGCCGGCCTCTGTTGACGAACCGTTGTCAGCTCACGGAGCGGGTCTCGCAACTGAAGACGTCGGGACGCTTGCGGTCCTGCGGGCGGCGAGCATCAGCCCCTGGGCAGCAGACGCCGGTCCACCTTCAGCGGCGCAGCGAGCCGGATCTCGAGGTACTCGTTGACGTCCGGTACGTCGGCGCCGCGGCCGCCCATGGCCGGGAAGTTGTTGTCGTTCATGACCGCGATGGTCTGCGCGTCGATGATCTCGACGTCCTCGATGGTGAGGTAGGGGAAGGTGAAGACCTCCCCGAAGCCGCCGAGTCGGTCCGGGTTGCGCACGTTCATCAGGTCCACCAGCAGTGTCTTCTCGACGTAGCCGTCGCCGTCCTCGTCGGAGAGGTCCACGAGGTAGATCCGCTTGAACGCCGCGGTCGAGCCCTGCTGGTTGTCCCGCTCGATCACCAGGGCCTGGTGGCCGTTGATCATGATGAAGTCGCCGAGCGCGTGTGCGGCCGCCTCCATGCGGTAGCGCAGGAAGCCGTCCTCGAAGACTCCGTTCACCATGGTGTAGATCCTCAGGTCAGCGTCCAGTCCGGCGTCCTTGTCCTCCGCGGTCGCGCCCTCGAGCATCGGGTGCAGCACCCGGCCGTTGGGCGCGATGGCCAAGCCCTCGTAGCCCTTGCTGTTCGCCAGGTTCGGGGTCGCGTCGCCGAGAGTGGGGTTGGACGGCGACATCACGCCGGGCGTGGGGATGGGCGGCTCGAGGAGCTCGCCCCGGTGGTTGGTGTGCAGCAGGTAAGGCCCGAACTCCTCGCCGAACCAGAACGTCCCGTCCGCCGCGATCTGCATCGACTCCGGGTCGAAGTCCCAGCCAGTCAGGATCCTGTCACCGGCTGGGCACCTGTATTCCGCCGGCAGCGATGCGGCCGACGTACATCCACCGTCCCGCCAGATCGGCCATGGGATGTGGCGATCGGGATCGGTGAGGTTGAAGGCAAGGCCCTCGTACGCGGTCGTACCTGTCCCCGAGTCGGGGCGGATCCGGTGCACCGCGAGCTCGAAGTCGGCGCTGTTCGCCTTGGCTCCGAAGCCGTTGTCGCTCATCACGAGGTAGCTGCCGTCGGCGAGTGCGTGGGTGCCGGAGAAGCCCTGGACCGGTTGACCCGGGTACGGCGCGGTCACTGCGGCGTTGCCTGTCGTCCAGTGGCCGCTGGGCGCGCTGTCGGGGACGTAGGTCTCTGCCGGCAGCATCGACCAGCCGACGAGCGTGGCGTCGGCAGGGTCGGGGCTCGTCGGCGGGGCCGCTTGAACGCTCGAGACGAGAGCGATCGGCATGAGCGCGGCGGCGATGAGGATCCTGGACTTGTTCACGTGCACCACCTCATCGGAGATGTGTGACCGCGGGATGAACGGCGCCTGTCAGTCCGAGGATGTGCTCGTGGCATCCGGCCGGAACAGGTTGTCGAGGGGGACGTCTTCTTTGGGTGTCCTGCGTGCCAGGTGGGGTCTCGCGAGGCGATGCGGCCGGGCGTCGGTTCGCGGATCGCCTGGTGGTGGCGCTTCTCGTACCCGTTGATGGGCCTGCGGCCGAGGGCGTTGCACGGGTGTCTTGCCGGTGGCGGCACGTCGGCTGGTGCCTCTTGGCATCAGCTCGATGAGCGCGCCGGCACGCGTTGCCATGAACTCCTGGGCAGCAGGGGGATTGCGTGGTCCTCAGTGGCGAGCAGGTACCAGGACGGGACGGTCCGCCACGCCGGCGTGCCCGGCGGTTCAGTGAACGCGGCGACCGAGAACGGCAGCTGGGTGGCCTGCAAGAGGCTGGTCGTCGTGCGGGGCAGGTCGCCTGCGAAGGCCTCCCGGAAGATGCTCGCCTTGAGGTAGAGGTCGATCCCGGTCTCTCCGTTGGGCATGGGGTAGGGGCGCTCGATGAGGTGGTCGGGGGTGATGTGGGTGCCCGGGAAAGTCGTGACGAGTTGGGCCAGCGACTCACCTTCATCGGGCGCGAAGGCGCGGCGATGTAGACCAGCGCCTTGACGTTGGGAACGCCGACGGCGGCGTTGCTGATGACCGCGCCTCCGTGGGAGTCACCTACTAAGACGATCGGACCGGGGATCGTCCCGAGCACGCTGCGGAGCCGGAGCGACGCTCGACGCCGAGCGGCAGTTGGGGCTGCCCGGCCGGCCGGGGCGGCGTGGAGGGCGGCGGGCCAGCATGTGGAGGCGAGCAAAGCAAGGTCATTGTTCGCGAGCTGTCAGTGGCCGACGTGTGTCTCGAGGTGGGGTTCACCAGCCTGGGTCCTTCAGCAGCCAGTTCCGGAGGTTCGTCGGCGAGGGCCCGACGGCGTACCGCGAACCGGAGGGGCACGCCGAGCTCGCCCGGCTGCCGGGGTGCCTGGTGACGAGGTACACCCGCTCTCGCTCTGGGCCTGCCCAGGCTGAACGCCGAAGGACCAGCCTTCCTTCGCGGAGGCTGGTCCTTCAACGGCCGGATCAGGCCGCTTCGAAGGCGGGCTCGCCCTCCAGCGCCAGCGCGTCCGCGTCCTCGAGCTCGTCACGACGGATGAGCACGAGCACCGAGAGGAGGCCGACCGCGGCGATGATCGCGCCGACAAGGAAGGCTCCGGAGAAGCCGTCGACGAGGGCCGTGGACAGCGCTGCGCCGGAGCCGACCGCCTCCTCGGTGCGCGAGGTCGCGATCGTGGACAGGACGGCGATGCCGATGGCCCCGCCGATCTGCTGCGAGGTGTTGATGAGTCCGGAAGCGAGTCCGGCCTCCGCAGGCTCGACTCCCGCCAGCGCGGCGATAGAGATCGGCACGAAGGAGAACCCGATCCCGACCCCGATGAGCAGGAAGCCCGGGAGCAGGTCGGCCGCGTAGGAACCGCCCGCGGACACCTGCGTGAAGTACACCAGGCCCCCGGTGAGCGTCGTCATCCCGACGACCATGACGGGCTTCACCCCGATGCGCGTGACCAGCTGGGCAGCCACCCCCGACCAGACGATCGCCGTGCCGGCGACGGCCAGGTAGGCAACACCGGTGCGCATCGCCGAGTAGCCGAGCACCTGCTGCATGTAGAGCGTGAGGATCAGGAACATCGAGAACATCGCGGAGCCCATGATGAAGCCGGCCACGTTGGCGCCGCTCACGGTGCTGGTGCGCAGGATCCCGAAACGCATCAGCGGGTCGTGGTGGCGCAGCTCCCAGCCGACGAAGCCGGCGAGCAGCGCCGCGGAGATGCCGAACGAAACCAGGGTCTCCCCCGCGAGCCAGCCCTCTTGTCCGGCTTGGGTGACGGCGTACACCAGCGTCGAGAGGCCTCCGGTCACCAACACCGCGCCCGGAAGGTCGAAGCTCTTGACCTCCGCGTCACGGCTCTCGTCCAGGAGGAACGGCGCGATCAGGAACGCCACCACGCCCACGGGGACGTTAACGAAGAAGATCCACTCCCAGCTGAGAGCGTCGGTCAGAATCCCGCCTAGGAGTACGCCGGCCACGGCACCGAAGCCACCGACCGCGCCCCAGGCACCGAGCGCGATGTTGCGCTCACGGCCCTCGGGGAAGGTCGTCGACAGGATCGATAGTGCGGCGGGTGTGATGACCGCCGCGCCCAGGCCCTGGAGGACGCGGGCCGCGATCAGAGAGGTGTCGGACCAGGCGAGTCCGGCCAGCAGCGAAGCGACCGTGAACACGACGACACCCACCAGGAACAGCCGGCGGCGGCCGATGATGTCGGCGGCCCGGCCACCCAGCAGCAGGAAGCCGCCGAAGACGAGTGCGTAGGCACTGATCACCCACTGGAGATCGCCCTGCGAGAACCCGAGATCCACCTGGATCGAGGGAAGAGCCACGTTAACGATCGCGACGTCGAGGACGACCATGAACTGAACGACGCACAGCAGGCCGAGGGCCAGCCACTGCCGACGGGACGTGTCCGCCACGTCGGCTTCTTTCGTTTCCATAGTCATGGCTGCGACCGTAGCAGTGAAAACTTCTGATTTGCAAGTAACTTCTTCGTTTTCGTCAGTTAGCGGTATGCTTTCCTCATGACCAAGCGCTATGACCAGTACTGCCCGGTGGCGCACGCACTCGACCTGATCGGCGATCGGTGGTCGCTGATGGTCGTCCGCGAGCTGATGCGCGGACCCCAGCGATACACCGATCTGGTCGCCGGGCTCCCGGGGATCGGGACCAACGTCCTGGCGTCCCGGCTCCGCGACCTCGAGGCGTACGGGATCCTGACGCGGACCACGCTGGCACCGCCGGCGGCCTCGAAGGTCTACGAGCTCACCGACTACGGCCGCGACCTTCAGCCGGTCATGCACGAACTCGGCATGTGGGGCGCCCGCTCGCTGGGCCCGCCCAGCGCCGGGCCTCCGCTCTTCGAGGGCTGGCTCGGCAACGCTCTCAACTGCGCGATGGCACCTTTGGCGCCACCCGGCCGGTTCGAGTTCCGGGTCGGGAACGAGGTGGCCTCGATGATCGACGGCGAGGTCCATGACGGACCGATCGACGATCCGGACGTGGTCGTCGAGGCCGACCCCGATGGGATCTACTGGATGTTCGTCGAGCGCCGGAGCGACCACGTGCGCGTCGAGGGTGACCGCACACTGCTCGACAAGCTGGTCAATGCCGCGCCAAGCGCAATCGCGACGCCCATCGCCGGCTGACCGCTTGGACGGCTCAGTCCATCGCGGTTGCCTCGAGCGCGACCTGCACATCCGGGCTGGTGAAGGGAGGGGCGCCTGGCGGCCGGTTGGGGCCCCCGGTGCTGACCGTCGTCCTGTTCGGGGTGCCGCGACCTGCCCAGTCGCAAAGACGTGAGCGCGCGCACATGGCATGCCTCGATGGAAGAGAGTGTTCGGTTTACTCGTCGAGACGGTAGATGTGCTCGACCACGTCCCTGCCCACGCCGTCGGCATGCGTGGTCTCGGAGCCGACCTGGACGAAGCCCGCACGCGCGAGCACCTTGGCGGAGCCGATGTTGTGTTCGGCGACGCGTGCGAACAGCGGCCTCGTCAGCTCGATCTGAGCAAACGCGTCGAGGGCAGCCGAGGCAAGCCCCCGACCCCAACGGGACGGGTCGATCCAGTAGGTGACTTCTCGCTCACCCTCCATCGTGAAGCTCCCGATCGTTCCTGCGAATGCGCCGTCGTCGTCGATCGCAAGCAACGTGCACTCAGAGTCGTTGCGTATGCGCTCGTAGTGCCGATCGAACGCTGCACGGTCAGAGGGGTCGGCTCGCGTGAAGGCCGCCATCGCAACAGCAGCGGGATCTCGCTCCCACTCGAAGACCTGATCGAGATCGGCGTCCTCGACCATCCGAAGTCTGACGCTCATGCCAACCCACTGTAGGGATCACGACCGACAAGACGGGGCTGCTGCGGAGACCATCGCCTTGCGGGGTTCGACCTCAGCCGGGCTAGCGTGCCCAGCCTGATCTTCACTCTCCGCGAAGCCAGGGCTGACCAACGTGGAGGAGTCCACCCCGCCGCATAGCATGCTGGAACTGGCCCGAGTGCTGAGCTAGCACCGTCGTTACAGAAACCCTCCCCCAATCGCGTGTTGGCGGGCGATACGTACCCCGCTCGGTTCAGGCGTGGATATGCACATTGCCCCTGTTGGTTCTGCCCCGATCTACGCCGTAGGCGGCAGTTCACCGTCGACGAGTCCTGAGAGCGGTCCCCAACGCGCGACCGGTCATCGGCACAACCGCGCCATCAGCGGCCGATCCGGATAGGGCCGCTGCAACCGTCGGGCCAAAGCGCTATGTCAACTGCTTCGTGCTGCTGCGAGGCAAACGTCGTCCACGCTCTGGAATCGTGCACCGACCCCGGAACCACCGGCGGCCTTCCCTGCCACGGCGTAATTGAACTTCACATCGCTGTCTGGAGATGCCGTCACGGATCACAACGCTTTCCTCAGTGGTAGAGGGTGTCGATGACGCCGCGCTCGTCGGTGAACTGCTGGAGGGTCTGGGCGAGGGTCTCGATGCTGGTGCTCATGGGTTCGGTACTCCTTGTTGGTCAGATTGCGCAGGCTTGGCGGGTTTGGTCGTGTGGCGATCCATGGATCCCTTGTGCAGTTGTTGGCGGTAACGGACCAGATCGCGCGGGCGTCCGTTGGCGATGGCGCCGACGAGTCGACCGAAGTGGCGATACTCACCGACCAGCCGGCCGGACGTGTCCTGGTCGACCATGAAGCGCCCCAGGTTTGATGCCGCATCCTTTTGAGTTGGAAGGATGCGAACCATGCCGAAGAAGATCGATCCGAAGGTCAAGGAGCGGTGCGTGCGGCAGGTGCTGGAGCACTTGCCCGAGTACTCGTCGCTGACGGCGGCTGCTGAGGCCGTCGCGCGCCGCGAGGGCCTCGGCAAGGAGACGGTGCGCCGCTGGGTCGTCCAGGCGCAGATCGACGGCGGACAGCGCCAGGGTGCCACCAGCGATGAACTCGCTGAGATCAAGGAACTGAAGGCCAAGGTCCGTCGGCTCGAGGAAGACAACGAGATCCTGCGCAGGGCCTCGATTTTCTTCGCGGGGGAGCTCGACCCCCGCAATCGTTGATCGTCGCGTTCATCGACGAGCTGCGGGCCGAGGGCCACGCGGTCGAGTCGATCTGCCGGGTCCTGCGCGAGCAGGGCTGCCAGATCGCCGCGCGGACCTACCGTGACTGGGCGCGCGCCAACCGCCCGGTCGCGGCCCGAACCATCAGCGACGCGACAGTCACCAACCAGATTCGGGACCTGGCGTGGAAGGTCGACCACGAGGGGGTGCGCCGGATGACACCCGAGGGCCTCTACGGACGGCGAAAGATGACCGCGCTCGTGCAACGGACAGCGCCGGATGCGTCGCCCGGCTCTGTCGACCGGGCGATGAGATCCCTTGGCCTGCAAGGGATCCGACGGTCCAAGGGGATCCGGACCACGATCCCCGCGAAGGACGGCAAGCGGGCTGGCGACCTGCTCGACCGCGACTTCACCGCCGACGCGCCGAACCAGACCTGGGTCATGGACTTCACCTACGTCCGCACCTGGGCCGGGTTCGTCTACGTCGCGTTCATCCTCGACGTGTTCGCCCAGAAGATCGTCGCCTGGAACGTGGCCCCCACCAAGGCCGTCGAGCTGGTCGACGTGCCCCTGCGGATGGCGTTGTGGCAGCGGGGCCGCGAAGGCAACCCCGTCGTGCGCGGCGAGCTGATCGGTCACGCCGACGCCGGGTCGCAATACACCTCCATCACGTTCACCGACCACCTCACCGAGGAAGGCATCCGGCCCTCGATCGGGTCGGTTGCCGATGCCTACGACACGCGCTGATGGAGTGCGTGATCGGCCTCTACAAGACCGAGTGCATCCGCACCACGGTCTTCCACCCCGGCCCCTACCGGACCATCGGCGACGTCGAGTTCGCCACCGCCGGCTGGGTCGACTGGTACAACAACCGACGTCTGCACAGCAGCCTTGGGATGATGACCCCCGTGGAGTTCGAGCAGGCCCACTACGCGACTCTCAACCGAGAGCCGCAACCCGTATAGGAGCGGCGGAGAACCTGGGGCGCTTCAGGTGGTTCCGAGGTCGTCCGCACTGCCTTCTGGGCGGCCCTGTCGTACTCCCAGAGATTGTCGTGATGGTGTCGCTATCCGAGATCAACGGCGGAGACGACAGCTGAGGACACTGCTGCCGCGGGCGTTCCTGTCGCGGTGGACCTGACTTGGAGTGAGTACCTGTGCGTCCCTGGAGCCGCCAGGTCGAGATGACTGACGCTGACGGCAAGGTACTGGTTGGTGCTCGAAAGTTGACCCCGGTAGGTCTGACCGACCGGGACGTCGTTGTTCTCGTCGTACAGCCGCCACTCGACGGTCGCGGAGTCACCAGATGTCTGGCAGGTGCAGGCGAGCTGGGCGTGTCCAGTCACCGTGACCGTGTGGTGCGCTCCGGCCCTCACGGTGACGTCGGCGGTCAGCGGGTTGGTGGATGCGAAGCTCGTCGCCAAGCTCGCGGCCTCTCCGCCTTCGACCTGAGAAGTGGCCAGGGCGAGCTTGTCGCTGGTGACCGCATGTGGGGCCAGGTCGGACGCGGCGACCGTGCCGTTCTTGATGAATCGGCCGGTGATGACGCCATCGAGCGTGTCGCCGGAACCCGTGGTGAGCTGCTTGATCTTGCTCCAGCTGACCAGGTCGCTCGTCTCGTCGGCAGTGGTGTCCGACGCGTTCACGCTTCCGAGCTCGTCACGGAGCTCGTCGGCGCCGTCGTCATCCTGGTTGTCGGCAAAGCCGGCCGGGACGCCGCCCAGGTTGGTCCAGTGGACATGGTTCGATTCTGGGCTGCTCGTCGAGAGCATCGATGCCAGCGTACCGACTGCCGTGCTCACCTCGGTGTCGGTGGCGAGCAGGTCCAGGAGGCTGGCAGCGAGATCGCCCTCGAGAATCACACCGTCCTGGATCGCGGCGCTGTCCACGGAGTCCGGTGCGGGCAGACCGAATCCCGTGGACCAGGTCAGCTGCTCCTCGCTCATCGCGCAGCGTCCGCCAGCGTCGGGCTCGATGACCCGCAGCGCTCCGTTGGCGGTCTTGTAGCAAGCCGTGATCACGTCGTCCTGGACGGGGTCGGCCGACGCCGCGCCGACTCCGAGCACCAGCGTGCCCGTGAGCACCACGAACGCGGCGAGCCGCCCATCTCGCGCCGACGTCCGGCGCCACACCTTGGGCCTCATCGCAACGAACCTCCAGTCGGGGACACGCGGGGCATGGCGACCCATGGAGGGATGTCCTCCAGCGAGCCACGTTCGCGTCGGGCGGCGCGGATGCCTGACCAGACGATCCAGGGCACCAGGGCGTTGGTCCCGGCGAACAAGGGAGCCGCGGGGAGGATGTGGAGCCCCATCACCAGGACCCCCCCGAGGCCGGCCGCGATGCCTCCGATCGTGGCGAGCATCGCCACGGAGCGCGGGGCCGCATGGGTGGCGCCGAGAGCCATGAGGGCGAAGCCCAGGCCGAGAGCCGGCCACCCGACGACCTGCATCGCCTCGAGGAGGTCGACGAGGGGCGCGGGTCGACCGGCCGCATAGGCGTGCACGGACTCACCGGCCCCGATCTCGGCGGCCATCTGAACGGCCATGAACGATCCCGCGAGGATCGTGAGCCTGGCACCGGCGTGGGCCATGGCCGAGCCCCTGGTCCAACCGGAGTCCACGAGCAGCCACACCGCCCAGACCAGGAGCATCATCGCCACGAGGCCGAACCAGTGCGCCACCGACCAGGTCGCGCCCTCGAGCATGGATGCCGTCCCGGCTTCAAAGGACGAGCCTTTCCCGTGCGGGTGCAGGAGGCCCGCCATCAGGAAGGGGACTCCGGTCGCCGCCAGCACCGCTCCTCCGTAAGTCTGCATCCGACGCGTGTCGTCCACGCGTGTCTCGTTGTCGTCGCGGTCCATGTGCCTAGAGCCTTTCCCGGCTGGTCGGTGCCGGTGTCGAGGAGCGGAGCACGGTGAGGATCCATCCGATGATGGTCACCGTGAAGAGTGCGTACCCGATGCCCGCTATCGGGCCGGTGCTGTCGACGTCCGCTCCGCTCAGGTAGGCCAGTGAGTGAGCGGCGAACGGGACTGCCGCAGCCGCTCCCAGCAACCGGACCCACCGTGGGGCCCAGGTGGACGTGGCGATCATCAGCAGGCCCGGCACGTACAGCAGGACTCCGACGGCGAACGAGCCTTCGCCGCCCGCCACATCCGTCGGGTTGAGCACCCTGGTCTCGCCGAGGGCGAGGAGCGCGAAACCTGCGGCGGCGAGCCGGTGATCGCTGGCCGCGTGCTCGACGGCGAGCAGAACGGCAGCGAGGATCAGCCCGAGGGCACTGAGTCCGAACATCAGGCTCTGAGCGTGCGCATGCTCCACGAAGTTGCCACCGAAGCCGAGGACGGCGCCGATGCCGAGGCCTCCCACGATGGTCGTCCTCGTGCCTTTGAGGCGGAGCCGTTCGACCGACTCCACTGCCGTCGCTCTTGGATCCATGACGGTTCCTTCCGTTCGTACGCTGGGTTCCGGCCGGGTCACGGCAACTTGGACTGGTCAGCGAACGTACGGAGTCACGCGCGGTGCCGGTAAGCCGGCAGGCCTCCGGGTTCGCGTCGGGGAAACCCGCGCCCGTGGGGGGTAGCCCCCACCGGACAGGGGTGCGGTCCGGCTTCCGGCCACCCCGACTGGAGGTCACAATGCGAACGTGGACACGATCTCCCGGCCCGCCGCGCTCGCGCTGCTGACAACAGCGACCGCGTCCACGGGCGTGGGGGTGTGGCTGCACGCCTCAGGTGGCGGGGTCACACCGACCGGCTTCCTCCAGTACTCCGCGGTCGCCGCGGGAACCGCGGCACTGGGCTCCTTCATCCTCTGGCACCGGCCACGCAACCGCTACGGGCTGACCCATGCTGCGATCGGCGTGCTCTTCGGCACTGTGGTCCTCGCCGCGGGCGTGTTGTCACGCGCCGGTACGACGTCGGCATCGCCGGGATGGCTGGATGGGGTGGCCCTGGCCTGGTCATGGATGGCGGCGGCTGCTCTGCTGCCGCTGTGGGTCGTCGTGATCGGGGCCTTCCCCGATGCGCGGTTCCACCGGCCCGTCGTACGACGAGCCACCGTTGCGCTCGCGGTCGTGATGCCGCTGCTGGCAGCTGTGGCCTACCTGCTGGCTCCGGCGGGGGAGCCGCCTCCGCTCATCCGCGTGGACATTCCCCCGGGGATGACGGGGCCGTTCGTGGGCGACGGCGATCCAGGTCTCCTCTTCAGGCTCGCCGCCGGCGCCGCTGCGGTGCTCGGCACTCTGGCGCCGGTGATGGCCGTCGTCGCGCTGCTGGATCGCTTCCGCAAGGCAGGTCCTGTCCTGCGCCAACAGATCAAGTGGCTGCTGGTCGGCGCGGCGGTGTCGGTGTTCCTCCAGACGATCCCGCGGGCGGCGATCGACTCGGAGGCGCTCGGCGCCGGCGCCTCCGTCCTGGTCGTCATGGCGGTTCCGCTGCCGATGGTGGCCGCGGCCATCGCGATCTTCAAGCACGGGCTCTGGGAGATCGACGTCGTCATCTCCAAGACTCTGGTCTACGTCCTGGCGTCCGCGGTGCTGAGCGCGCTGTTCCTGGCGGTATCGCTGGTCGCCGGTGTGAGTGTGGCGGGACGGGACTCCCGGGTGGTCGCGGCGCTCGGGCTCGCGCTGCTAGTGAGCTTCGTGGCCCAGCCGCTGCGACAACGCCTGGAAGGTGTCGTGGCTCGCCTGCTCTACGGCGACGAGCCGCGCGGCCTGATGGCCCTGGCACAGCTCGGTGACCTGGCCGGCCCGGCCACGGACTCCCGCCTGCTCGCGTCCAGGATCGCCGACGCCGTGCGCGGCGCACTCGGAGCGTCCTGGGCGGGCGTCTGGCTGTACATGTCCGGCGAGGGCTCCGGCATGCTTCGGCCCGTGGCCGTTGCGGGCGCCGACCCCGGCCCGAGTGCGGTTCTGCCGCCGGGTGTCCCCGCCACCCTGACCGGGATGGCGGGCGGGACGCTGGCCCACGACCTGCCGGACGAGGTCGCCGCAGCGCTGGATCCGCTGTTCGCAGACGAACCTGCCGCCGTCGCCGCGCTCACCTCGGCCGGCACCCTGATCGGCTTGATCGCCTGCGGCGGACGCCCCAGAGAGCCCTTCGCCGTGGAGGACGTCGAGCTCCTCGCGACGGTGGCCCGCGAGTCTGCGCTGGCCCTGCGGAACATCCGACTCGAGGCGGAGCTCCGGGAGCGGCTCGGGCAGATAGAGGAGCAGGCCGAGGAGCTGCGCAACTCGCGCCAGCGACTCGTGACGGCTCAGGACCACGAGCGTCGGCGGATCGAGCGTGACCTCCACGACGGGGCCCAGCAGCAGCTGGTCGCCCTGGCGGCCCGTCTGCGCCAGGCGGCCCGCGCGGGGGGTCCTGCGATCGACCCCGCGTTCGAGAGTCTCGCCGACCAGGCCGAGGAGGCGGTCTTCGCCCTGCAGGAGCTGGGGCGGGGGATCTACCCGAGCCTGCTGGCGGACCTGGGTCTGCACGCGGCTCTCCAGGCCCACGCGGCACGGCTTCCCGAGAACGTACGGGTCGAGGTGGGACCCCTCGTTCACGGGCGTCGTCTAGAACCCGAGCTCGAGGCAGCCTTGTACTTCGTGGGGCTCGAGGCCATGACCAATGCGGTCAAGCACGCGCCAGGGGCCCACATCATCGTGTCGCTGCGGGCCGACCGCCGCCGGCGCACGGTGACCCTCGAGGTGCACGATGACGGCCCGGGCATTCCCACCGGGGTGTCACGAGGGAGTGGCCTGCAGAACATGGCCGACCGGATCAATGCCCTGGGTGGAGAACTGTCGGTGGAGAGCGTGCCGGGGCGCGGGACCTGGGTGCGGGCCGAGCTCCAGGAGCGCGCCGAGGTCACCGACATCAGGAGTCGGGCAGTGACTCCCTGAGATAGATCAGCACGGCGGCCACCCGGCGGTTGACGTCTGACTCCTCGGGGACGCCGAGCTTGGAGAAGACCGCACTGATCCGCTTCTCGACCGTCCCCACCCCGACGGACAGTTGGGAGGCGATCGCGCTGTTGCTCCTGCTCTCCGAGATCAACCTCAGGACGTCCAGCTCTCCCTGAGTGAGCCGGGAGAGCCGAGAGCCCGGCTTCCTGGACCGTCGGTCGAGAAGGGTCTCGAGGATCCGAGGGTCGAGCACCGAGCCGCCGGCGGCCACCTCCCGCAGTGCCCGGACCAGTTGGTCCACGTCCCCCACGCGCACCTTGTGGAGGTAGCCGTAGCCCGAGACCCCACCCTCGAGCAGAGCCCAGACATACCCCTCCTCCTCGTGCTGGCTGAGGATCACCACGCCGGTCTTCGGACGTTCGGTCTTGATCACGTGGGCCGCCTCGATGCCCTCCATCGAATGGGTGGGAGGCATCTTGATGTCCATCAACACCACGTCCGGCTCGAGCCGCCTCGACTCGGCGAGGACGCTCTCGTAGTCCACGGCCTCCCCCACGACGTCGATGCCGGGCTGCTCAGCGAGGAGCCGCCTGGTTCCTTCGCGCATGAGGTACTGGTCCTCCGCGATCAGAACCCTCAGTCGGGACTCGCTCGGACCGGTCGTCACAACCTGAAGTTAGCCGACTCCGCCCCCGCGCGGTCCACCGTCGTCGGCTAGGAGAGTGCTGAAGAAGGGGCCCGTGCGGGCATGGTGACGGGCAGGGTCTCTCAATATGGCCGTCTGTGCGGCGTGTGTTGAGTCAGCGCTCTGGGCGCGACAACGAGTTCACCCTGCCCGTCAGGGCGATCGTGCGCCGTGGTTGGGGGGCCGGTCAAGGGGTTCTGGTCCCCGCTCGGGCGGCGGGTCAGGCGAGTCGCCAGGTCCCGTCGTGGGTGAGGCCCATGGCCAGGAGGCGGCGCAGGTTGAGGGCGGCGACGCGGTGGTGGAGCCAGTTGTTGTTCTTCTCGATCCCGCGGTAGGGCACGCGGCGGTTGCCTCTGACCAGCCAGGCGATGGATCTCTCGACCATCGGGCGGTGAGACCGATAGGTCTCCTGGAACCCGGGGTCGGTGGCCCGGCCGCGGTGCTCGCGTTGCAACACGTGGTGCTCCCCGAGCAGCACGGTGCGGCCTGTCGCAGACGTGGTGCACTGCTCGCGCAGGGGGCAGCCTCGGCAGGCGACACCGAAGGTGATGTTGCCTTTCGGGCTCACCGGTCGGGTGACTCCGGCGGGGCAGGTCAGGGTGTCGTCGTCGGCGTTGTAGGTGAAGTCGTCGATGGTGAACCCGCCCTCGACGGCGGGCTTGATTGGCCAGGGCTTGATCACCGGCTTCCAGCCCTTGGTGTGCAGGGCATGCAGCAGGTCGCCGGTGGCGTAGGCGGAGTCGGCGAGCACCTCGAGCTGCTCGTGCTCGTCGTGCTCCTCGGCGATGGTGAGGTCGGCCTGGATCAGGTCGATCCCCACGTTGGCGTCGGAGTTCTCCGGCCCGTTGGCCTTGGTCAGCCGGGCCGCTGTGGTCAGCCCGGTGTCCGGTTCGACGACCAGGTGGGCCTTGAACCCGTCCTGGCGGCGCTCCCGGGTCTTGTGCGCGTGCCGGGTGTCGGGGTCCACGGTCGAGATCACCCGGTCCGGTGCGGTCCTGCGGGCGATCCGCCACCGGCCATCGGTTCCGTCGGAATCTTCCGCGGGCTCGACATCCTGCCCGGCGACCAGAGCCAGCAGCGCGACCGCCTCGGCCGGCTTCCCACCAGCCTGGGTGATCTCCTCGATGTCGAGGGCCGCGAGCAGCCCGAGGGCGTCGTTGACCAGCGCCGAGACCAGCTCGTCGCGGGCGGCCGGGTCGTCCCAGGCGATCTGCGGCTTGCCGTGCTGCTCCGACCGTAGCAACAAGTTGGGGCTTGCGGGAGCGATCAATCACTCCTAGGACCATCTGATTCCGGGGTGTTCGTTGCCTGCGGCTAGATGCCGGAAACGGCCCCCGACCAGCGAAAATGACTCTCGTCGTTTCGCGTGGCCGGGGTCGCTTTTCGTTGGTGTGTACCCAGTTTGTAACCGGGAGGATTCTGCTCAGGACGTCGGCAGGCGACGGAAGCCGAGTACGGCACCGGTCAGAATCAGGACAGCTGCCACGAGGCCGAAGGCATCCCCCAGCGTTGTCTTCAAAGGGGTGTTCTCTCGGGAGAAGATGTCGGAGAAGAGGAAGAAGCCCATCTGGAGGAAGAACAGCGTGCCGAGAATGGCGCCGGCGATGGGCGCAGCCTTGCCCTTGGTCACTAAGTACCAGATGCAGATGGCGGCAGCCACGGCCACATGAAACACGACGTACGAGAGATCCGCGTGGCCGCCCATGAAGGCGAGCGTGCCGAAAACAGCGAAGCCAGCCCACCCGGCGTAGAAGAGCGGTGTGCCGTTACGGCGGCTGTCCAGGTAGGAGTGGGCGATCTGTGAACTCATGGGACTCAACCTTTCGAGGAGTTTGCGATGACCCTTTCGAATGTGAGGCACCGAACATGTCCCCGTCGTCATCCGCCGGAGCGGGATTGCATCACCCCCTGGGAGCACCTCGACAGTCATCCTCAGGAGCGCTGGGCATTGTCGTGGCCATGGCTTGCGCCGAGTCGCTGGGTTGAGTGCCCGACGAGCCGCCGCGCTCCCGCGAACAGAACTAGGAGCGCCCGGTTGGTC
>Ga0299913_10002021_pt1 | contig 15694 bp, 24 predicted proteins | sample RVTome_9_FD_201360 | JGI IMG/M metagenome (GOLD analysis project Ga0299913, IMG submission 201360) | Soil microbial communities from uranium-contaminated site in the Upper Colorado River Basin, Wyoming, United States - RVT155D38 (version 2) ...
CTACAGGCAGCACCAGCCACATGATGCCCCACAGCATCTTCATGTAGAGTACTCCTGTCTTTGCTTCCTCCGCCAGCTTTTGCCTCAACGCCACCCGTATGTGCGACGGCAGCCTGTTTTTCCTGCCTACTTTGGGCCTGTCCTTCCTTGCAGGCTTGCCCCTTTCGACGGCACTGGACCCCGGAGCGAGGAGTATCGCCCTCGCTTCGCCGAGCACCTTGTAGAACCTATAGTCCCGCGTGATGAGCACTTCGTCTGCGTGCATCATCCTGGCAATCTCGTGATCCCCGTGCGGAATTGATGTCTGCCACGTGCCTCACGACAAGCCCGCTGTTCCTCAGGTTGTTGGCCAGATCCCTTGACATGCAGGCGTCTACGATCACCCGCCGGCCGTTGATTCTGCCGACCAAGCTTGCGTCGATCATTGCCCTTCAGTATAATGCATGAACTTGTTTATCAATGATTTTTGCTGATTAATTGCATCAACGATAGGTTAACAGCACCCCGCCGGCAATGTTGTACCATGAAGGTCTACCGCATCTCCGCCGTCACCCTGAAAGTAAGGGACATGAAAAGATCGTGCAGCTTTTACTCCAGGCTGCCCGGCTTTAATCTGGCGTACGGCGGGGAGGCAGACACGTTCACCACGTTTGAAATCGAAGGCAGCAAGGCGTACCTCAACCTAGAGCTCGCAAATGAAACAAAGCAGCCGGACTTTGGCAGGATAATATTCCACACCGAAGACGTCGACGGCCTGTACCGCTACATGAAAAGCGACAGGGCCATCTCCGGGGCCGTCACATTTGAAACCGAGCCGGAGGACGCGCGGTGGGGCGAGCGGTTCTTCCACTTAAGGGAGCCGGACGGCTACCAGCTGTCGTTTGCGCGCCCGCTTTCAAATAAGTAGATGGAAAATGCCGAAGATTGCACCATTGGTAGACATAACTGCCAAGATTTTTGTCCCCCCGCCAAGTAGAAAAGCGTGCATGACGAATAGGCTGCAGTTGTTTACAATCGGCCACTCGACCAGAACATGGCAGGAATTCGTGGACCTGCTGGAGGAGCGCCAGATTGAATACGTCCACCTGGAGGCCCTCGGCGGGATGAGGGAGCCCCTGAAAGGCAGCCCCAACGCCGGCTGGAAACCTTAACTAGATTGTGCTGTCAATTTTAGGTGATGAACAAGGCGCTTGTATTCGTCGGGATTGTAATAGTAGCCGCGTCAAAAGCCATTGTCCTAAAGTCGATCCTGATCGACTCGCCGGCATACCAGAGGTGCGTGTCTGAGGGGCCCGGCCTGGTATGCGGCGCCGACCCGTTTGCCTATTTCATCCTTGGCTGGTTCGTTACGGTCGGCGGCTTTATCCTGCTGGTATTTGGGCTCAGGATGCCGGCTGCCAGAAGCATTTCATGGTGACTAGCCCGGCAGGCTCTCGTTCAGCATAAGGGCAAGCAGCGCGGCCCTCAGCTCCTTCCCGTAGGACGCCTGCTTGAAGTATATCGCGTTCTTCATGTGGTCGACAGAGTGCGAAATCTCGTCGAGCCGCGGCAAAGGATGCATCACCGCGACGTCTTTTTTCGTCCTTGCAAGCGTCTTTTCATCAATAGTATAAGTGCCCTTGACCTTCTCGTACTCCTGCACGTCCGGAAAGCGCTCGCGCTGTATCCGGGTCACATAGATCACGTCGGCCTCCGAAAGCACTTTGTCAAGCTCGCTGTGCTCTTTTATCTTCATCCTGCCCTGCATTTCATAGATCGACTCTTGTCTCACACGCAGCGTCGGCGGCGACACTAGGTGTATGTCGACGTCATAGCTGGCCAGCCCGTACAGCAGTGAATACACGGTCCGGCCGTACTTCAAGTCGCCCACTATCGCGATCGACAATCCGTCTATCCTGCCCTTCTCCTTCAATATCGTATAGAGATCCAATAATGCCTGCGTCGGGTGCTCTTCGCTCCCGCTGCCGGCATTTATGATTGGGTTCTGCGACAGCTCGGCGGCAAACCTGCTCGAGCCATCCATCGGGTGCCTGAGCACTATTACGTCAGAATACAGGTCAATGATTCTTATCGTGTCTGCAAGGCTTTCCCCCTTCTCCACCGACGACGACTTCAAGTCCGTAATGCCGATCGAGCTCCCGCCAAGCGACGCCATCGCGGCTTCAAAGCTCATCCTCGTCCTTGTAGAAGGCTCGTAAAAGATGTAGCCGAGCGTTCTGCCCTTGCCGAGCTCGCCCCTCACGGAAGGCTTTAGCCCGCTCACCCTGTCCGTGGCGTCAAACACGTACTCCAGGTCGTCTTTTGTGAAATCCTTTATCGAGACAATATCTTTATCGAAGAACGGGTTTGCGGCCATCACTACCTTAGCGATAAGAGGTTGTTATAAACACTATCTTTTCACTTGTCATCATAGAATTTTCCTCGCTTTCCTATCTTGAGTATCAACATTTCGCTTTCGTTAAAATTTACGCTGAACGCAATTCTGTAATTTCCGACGCGCCGTCAGAACATGCCTGCAACCCCTTTCAGCGGCTTTACATCGCCGTCAAAAGGGTCGTTGCCCATTGACTTGCAAACATCTAGAATCCTGCTCTTGACATCTAAGGGCAGAGTCAAGCTCTTTTAGCGCTTTTTTTGCTTACCTTTACGCTCAGCATTCAGCACATCTTCCAGATCTACGAATTCGCTCTTGTCGCCCCGCAGGTACGCAGAAAGCCTGTTTTCTATTTCCCGCGCTTCTTTTCGTGATATCTCCTCTTTTTCCTTGAAAAGCAGTAGGTGCATAGCTTTGGATAGTAGATCTACCTTTTTCTCCAGCTTGCCCAAGTTTGTTTGCGCTGTCACTTCTATTCAAATTACTTGAACTTTGCATTTACAGTTTCCCTGTCAATTCTGCCAAATTTCATTCGACGAGTTTGAATACCGCCGATCTAGAATGAAGTCGATTCCTTCAGTGATTTCCTTGCCGCAGGGCTATCAACAAACGTCCAGACAATCGCCCCGTCCTTCTCGTACATTATCTTGTTGCTCTGCTCCAGATAATCGAGTATCTTTACAAAGGTGAGGTACCACCTGTTTTGGCAGGCTCCTCCAGAGCTGGTTCCTTGAGGAGAATGTCCTGCCGCTCTTGATGGCTTTTTCCACCATCAGAATGGTGTCCAGCCGCGGCATGTGCCCGGAGGATTTTGTGGACCTGACGGGCACACGCTTTGAAACGCTTCTGGACATTCATCTATTTTGAATGCACCGGGTCTATACGTGTTTGTATAATACATGTTTGTATGGCTTTACGGCATAAGGGCATCCGTCTTTGCAGCCATGATAAAGTCGTTCTTGTGCAGCCCCTTTATCTTGTGCGTCCACCAGGTGACCGTGACTTTGCCCCACTCTGTCAGTATGTCCGGGTGGTGCCCCTCCTTTTCGGCTATCCCGCCCACCCTGTTTGTAAACGCGAGCGCCTCCGCAAAATCCTTGAACTGAAACGACCTCTTCAGCCGCTTTATCCCGTCTTTTTCAACCACGGACCAGCTCTGCAGCTGTTGATAATACTGGTCGATCTCTGCATTGGTCAGCGTTGGCATGCCTCCGCGGCACGGCACGCACTCCATTTTGTCAAGCGACATGATGATCATCAGGTGACAGCCGGCTTTTCTGCTTTGCTAGTACACTGTAATTTCCTTCCTCTTCCCGTCAAGGCATATCCTGTAGTTGTCGAGCAGGTCCCTGCCAAGGAGCGCCGCGGCCGGCGTGCGCTCGGGCAGGTCAAGGCACCCCACGTGGATGTTGTCGTAGAGCATGCCGAAGAGCTCGATGGACACTTCATAGTAGGGGATGTGGATTATCCCGGCCCCGGTCACCGTTTCGTCGCTGCCCGCAAACGACAGGTTCATCTCGTTTGCGATGTAGGTGGGGATGATCGTCTTTGAAGACGCAAAATCGAGGTGGGCGTCCACCACGACCTTTTTGTTGCTGCCCGCGTCAATGATCGCGATGCTGACAAGTGGGAGGTTGTTCCTGTACTGCAGGGTGATCGATTCCGAGCTGCGAGTCATGACCGTACATGCGCGCAACTAGGATAAGTAGATGTCCGTCAGGCTACTCTGGCGCGAGCTGGACTATCAGCCCTTCGTCCCACCCGTACTTGCCCTTCATCAGCTTTTTGACCCCGGCAGCCACAGGATCACTGTCTTCAACCACCCTTCCCGTGCCTGCAAAATTCTTGCCGCCGACGCTGAATGAAATTTTTGGATTGCGCACGATGTTCCGGACCCAGTGGGCGCGCTCCCTGCCCTCCGACATTATGTAGTATTTTCTTTCATGTTCCACGAACCAGATCTCTATCCTGTGCCGCCTGCCCGTCTTCCACCCCGCGGTTTCAAGGTAGAGGAACTGGTCCATGCCTAAATAACGCCGCTGATTGCTATTAAGCTAAAGCCATTTAGACCAGCCAGGTCCAGTATTGCAATAATGATGCTGATCCGCTGCTACACCTGCAGGATGGTTTTTGATATTGAAAAGCCGGAGCAGCGCAAGGAAGCCATAAGGCACAGCCAAGAGTGCCACGAAATGACCTTGGGGTTCAGGGCATAGCTATACGTTTGTGCAGTCCGAGTTCATCGACCTCGTGTCTGTGCCAGAAAGGTTTAAAAAAGCTATGCGGGGCAGAGAGATCGAACGAACGTCTCGACTCTTCACTAACTGAAAATTGTGACGATTTGGACGGACGGAGTGAAATCAAAATGGAAACAACTACTGTAATAGAGAAAGGAAATGCCGGAAGGATATCAAAGAGCGTACTCTTTGCGCTTTGTGGCTCGTGCTACTGGTGCGCGTCGTGCCTGGACGGGCGGGGCGTTGAACAATGCCCTGCGTGCGGGAGCGATAGGATCGGGTCGATCCCTGTGGCGGGAAACGAAATGTACGTGTTTGACTATGACGCAAGGCGCGGAGTGACCGTGGACTTTCTGCCAGCAAAGCCTGCCTGACCTACTTGCGCAGCGCGCTGAAGAATATGTAAAGCACGGCTATTATCTCGAACCTGCCGAGTATCATGTTCGCAGTCAGCATCAGCTTTGAAACCGGGTCGAGCGAAAGCGAGGTAATCCCGGTGCTCAGGCCGGTGGTAGAGACCGCCGAGACCGACTCGAACACGCTGTCTTCAAAGCTCCTGCCGGTGTTGTAGCTCAGGACCCACCCGGTGAGGAGCGAGATGGAGACGAAAAGTGCTATGACTATCATGATCTCCCGCACCAGCCTAGTCCCCATCACCTCCCGGATCACCTGCAGGAGCGCGCCCTGCTTCTCCACTATCTCCTTAAAGTCGCGCGTGCGGTACTCTTCGCGGATCCTGTCAGGTATCCCATTGTCATCGCTCCTGTGCGGGTTGGCAGTCGACGAGATCGAAGAAAGGGCTTCGTGGGCCGGCCTGAAGGACTGCATCTCGCTTTTCTTTTTTCCAATCCTCTTTGCGAATTCCTGGTACAGTATGACGAACCGGCCGATCTTGATTCCGCCTGCGGTGGAAAAGGCAGTGCCGCCCACCATCATGATGACTATCATGAATATCTTTGCGGCCGGCGGGAGCGACGGTAGGTCCAGGTACTGGAAGCCGGAATTGGTCGACGCGCTTAATGTGTGGAACGCCGCTGCCCCCGGGTCGAGCCCCGCGGTGCCCTGCGCCAGCAGGTAGAACACCGGCACCGCTGCCGCCATCATGATGAGGTAGACTGTCACTTCGGGCCCGAGCGTCTTTTTGCTGAGCAGCCCCTTTTTGCTAAAGATGTAGTAGTGGAAGGCGAACGGCAGCGCCGAGAGTATCATGCCCGCGCTGGTTATGATCAGGAATTCGATGTTGGCGGGGGAGACAAGGGTTGACGTCGGCGCAAAGCCGCCGCCCGTGATCGTGGACAGCACCGCAGAGACCGCGTAAATGTCTTCCGTCTGGTTTGTGGACAGGAGCAGGAACACCAGCACCACCGTGTAGACGGAGAATATGCCCACCAGCGTCACGATGAACTCCTTGAAGCGGAGCATGCCGCCGCCAATAATGCTCTTCCACGCGCTCAGCTTTTCCTCCGGGAAGAAGAGCATCATGACCAGGTAGACGAAGGAGAGCCCGCCGACCCACTGCGTATACGACCGGTAAAAGTTAAAGCTCTGGGGCAGGTCCTCCGGATGCGTTATCATCGAAAGCCCGGTGGTGGTAAAGCCGGACGCGCTTTCAAACAGGCTGTTGACAAAGAGCGAATTGGCGTCGATGCCGGGCATGAACGGGTTGAGGTAGACGTACGGCAGGGCCCCAAAGAGCGACATCACGACAAAGCTGGCGACGATGAAAATGGCGGCCTGCTTCAGGTTCATCTGGCCCTTTTCGCCGTACGCCATCAGGAAAAAGCCGGTGAACGACAGCCCCACCACTTCTAGGTAGACGCCCGTTATGCTGGCGGCCTCGCCGAGCGCGGTGCCCACCAGCGCCGGCACGACAAGCAGCACGGCCGAGAACTGCAGCAGCACCCCGAGGTTCCCGAGGACCGGCTTGTACCGCATCCGGAACGTGCTCTTGGCGCGCTCTATCGTCCTCTCGAGCAGCGACTTGCTGACCGCGTCCGCCAGCGCCCGCTGCGTGACTATTCCTATGATGCCAGCGGCGTCGGTCAGCGCGACCCTCTTTATCCTGTTGAGCCGCATCAGCTGGAGCGCCTGCTTTACCGTCCCGGCGGAAGACATTGTTATCAGGGGGAACGACATGACCGACTTTAAGGCGACAAAATGTGAATCGTCGCCCTTGAGCACCACCTTTTCGACGACGTCGTTGTTGGTCAGCATGCCCACTGGCAGCCCGTACCTTGACACGATGACCGACTCTGCGTGTTCCGATTGCATCTGCTCCACGGCGGTGGCCACGGTCGCGCTCTCCTCTAGGGTGACGAACTCTTTCTGCATGTACGACGCGGCCGGCCTTTCCAAAACGTCCTGGTGCTGCACTGTGCAGACTAGCAGCCTATGCTTTTTCCTAATAACCTTTCTGCTAGTCAGCCACGGCGCGGGCGGCCGGAGCCCATTTCAATAGGTTCATATCCGCTATTTCATACGCTGTACAATCCCACATGGCGATATACAGGTACACTTTCTACAAGAGCCCCAACATCGGCATATTTGTCAAGGCCAACGACAGCCTTGTCCTCATCCCGCACGGGTTTGCCGAGACAAAGTCGGACAAGCTCGCCGAGTACCTCCAGGTAAAGGAGGCGCGCTCTTCGGTCGCGGGCACCCGGCTCCTGGGCCCCATGTCGGTCATGAACAACAACGGCATCCTGCTCCCGTCGATAGCGTCCGACGACGAGGTGGAGGCGATCAGGGAGGCCAGCGGGCTGAAAGTCGAGCGCGTCGGCAGCAGGTTCACCGCGATCGGCAACCTCGTCGCGACAAACGACAACGGCGCGATCGTGTCGCCACTGTTCAGGGGCGAGATCGACCGGCAGGTGCAGGACGTGCTCGGGGTGCCGGCACATACCATGGGCATAGGCGGCTTTGTGCAGGCCGGATCAATGATCGTCGCGACAAACGCCGGGGCCGCCGTGACCCCCAGGGCGTCTGAAGAAGAAGTCAAGATTGTGTCGGAAATACTGCAGGTGCCGGCAGAGCCGGTGACAGTGAACGGCGGCATGCCGTTCCTCTCCTCGGGCATCATCGCAAACAGCAAGTCGGTGGTGGTCGGCACGCTTACAAGCGGCCCGGAGCTCATCATGATGACCAGGGCGTTCAATGCATGATCTGTCATGATTATTGAAATCCTCTGCGTCGGCAGCGAGCTCCTCTCCGGCATCACGCTAAACAGCAACGCGAACTGGCTTGCCGGCGAGATCGCAAGTGCGGGCGGCACGGTAAAGAGGGTTACGGTGGTCGGCGACGATCTTGACGAAATACCTAACGCGGTGAAAGAGTCGCTTGCAAGAAGGCCCGCCATTCTGATCACGACTGGCGGCCTCGGCGCAACCTACGACGACCTTACGCTTGAAGGCGTGGCGATCGCGCTCGGCAAAAAGACAGTGCTTGATGACCGCGCGGTGGAGATGCTGAAAAAGAGCTATGCGGCGCGCAGGCTGGACTACGAGCTGACGGAGGCGCGGCTAAAGATGGCGAAGATCCCGGAGGGCTCGGCTCCCATGCAGAACCTGCTTGGCAGCGCGCCCGGGGTGTTTGTGCAGGCCGGCGGCACCAGGATTTTCTGTCTGCAGGGCGTACCGCCGGAAATGAAGGCAATTTTTAAAAAGCACGTCCTGCCTATTGTAAAGAAAGGCGTAGGAAGGTTTGTAATGAGAGAAGTCAAGTACAGCGTGAGGGGCGTGACTGAAGCCATGATAGCACCCACACTGCTAAGAATAGTCGGATCGCACCCCTGTGACGCGATCTACCTCAAGACCCACCCACGCGGCTATTACAGGAAAAAGACTCCGCAGATAAGGATCCAGCTGATATCGCGCGGGAGCGAAAGAAAGGAGGTAAAGAAGAGGCTGGGCGCGATAGCAAAGGTAATAGAAAAAGAAGTTGCGGCGCTGGGCGGCAGGATATGCTGATCTACCTGCTGATTGGAATCGCGGCCGGCGTCGCAAGCGCGCTCTACCTTTTCTACAACTACCACCCGCTGTTGCTGAACGGCGCGGTGCATGCCGCAATCTTTGCTTCTGGGCTCATCGCGATGTATCTTGCAAAAAGGCTGACTGCAAAAAGTGCAGGCTGGTATCTGGCCGGCGCGCTGCCCGTGCACCTAGCTATACACTTTTTGGTGATAGGCGACCTTGCTCAGTTGATCGGCGTGAGCCACGCCTTGCTGAACTTTTTGTCCCTGCCGTGAACCACCGCTTCAAACAATCCCTTCAGCTGCTTTGTGACCTTGCCCACCCTGCCGTCGCCTATAGTACGATTGTCTATTTCGCCGGCCGGCTTTATCTCCGCCGCGGTGCCTGTGAGGAACACTTCGTCGGCAAGGTAGAGCTCGTCGCGGGAAATGTCGCGCACTTTGCAGTCGATGCCGTTTTCTTTTGCGATCGCCATTACGCTATCCCTTGTGACGCCGGCGAGCGCGCCCGAGGTTGTTGGCGGAGTCGCAAGCGACTTGTCCTTTACTATGAAAATGTTCTCGGCGCTTGCCTCGACCACCATGCCGGCAGAGTTTAACATGATTGCTTCGTCAAAGCCAGCCTTGATCGCCTCCACCCTTGCAAGCGCAGAGTTGGCATAGTTGGCGGTCGCCTTTGCGCGCATCGGCAGCGCCTTGGGGTCGATCCTTGCCCAAGAAGACACCATGAGGCGCGCGCCATTGTCGGCCCCGCCCTTCAGGTACTCGTCCCACTCCCAGACCGCGATCGCCACCGATACCTTGTTGGGCATCGGGTTGACGCCCATCTTGCCGTAGCCATAGTAGGCTATGGGCCGGATGTAGCACTCTTCCATCCCGTTCGCCTTTACAGTGTCGATGGCGGCCTTTTCCAGCTGCTGCTTTGAATAGCCGAGATCCATAAAGTAGCACTTGCCGCTGTCGATCAGCCTCTGCATGTGGTCGCCCAGCCGGAATATCGCGCTGCCGTTGATCGTCTTGTAGCAGCGGATGCCTTCAAAGACGCCGGTCGCGTAGTGCAGCCCGTGCGTCAGCACGTGGATCTTCGCGTTGTCATAGTCGACAAGCGAGCCGTTGAGCCAGATCCTGCCTTCGGTCATGCCCCGCGGATCTTTTTCCTTGTAGAGTGTATCGCCTTTATCGCGTCGGCCACGCTGGAGCCCCTGTCCTCCACCACTATCAGTATCCTTGACGTCTCTTCCTGCGCGTCGAGGTTCAGGATGTTGATGTCGTGCTCGCTCACCGTGCTGCTGGCAGTAGACGCTATCTTGGGGACCCTCCACATTTCGTCGCCGATGAGCGTGACCACTCCCCTGCCGTAGACGATGTCGGCCTTTGGGTAGTAGGCGCGGATGTGCCTTTCGTGGCGCCTGACATAGTCGGCGTCAAGGAACAGGAGGCGCGTCATCTCGGTGTCGTCCACCCTGTAGGGCGACATCTTTATGAAATCGTGGTACTGCCGGTCGAACTCGAGCGACGCCACCAGGTGGGACGCCGCGGCGCTCTCCATCCTCACCATCGAGCAGTTCTTTTTGCCGGTGACTATTTTTATCGGGTTGCCGCCGTCCGCCGGCGGCTTTCTCTGGATCATCGTGACCGCGCCCGGCTTGGCCATGTCCGTGATCACGATCGGGATGTCGAGGTCGTTGTCGTCGATCTCTTTGATTGCTATCGGGTCGAGGATCTTCATGCCAAACATGCCGGCCAGCTTTGCCTCGTTGTACGACAGGTACTGTATGAACTCCAGGTCGTCCTTCACTATCCTCGGGTCCGCGCTCAAAACGGCGCTGTCCTTTTCCAAGTCGATCTTTACGTCATAGCCGTCGTTCAGCAATATTGCCACATCGGCCGCCGTGCGGTCAGAGCCGCCGCGCTCGTACGTCGTTTCAAGGCCGTCGACCGTCCTGCCGATAAAGCCCCCCATCGACACCACGTCGCTGTGCTCCGCCAGCTCTATCAGGTGGTCGGCGTGCTGCCTTGACTCCTGCACCATAAAGTTGGCCGCTTCAAAGTTGTCGTCAGTTATTATCGGCCACCTTTCAATCGACACGTGCGACGACTTTATGCCCGCGCTTTGCATCACATAGTCCATCAGGTACGACATCGTCACTTCGCCGCTGTACGCGAGCGTCCTTGACCGTATCACGTCGACAAAGCGCCGGTTCTCCGCGGCCTGCTTTAGCGATATTATCACCTGCCGGTAGAACTTGTCGAGGTTGTCCAGGAACTCCTGCCGCCTGCGGCTGTCGGCCACGTACTTGTTGGTTATCCTCTCGTAGACCTCCCTCAGCACTTCTATCTCTACCGGGGTCGAGGCGGCGTAGCTCTTGCCCACGTGTATCGCGACGTCGGTCATGGAGCTCGCCTTGTTGTTGTATTCGATGAGCGGCGCCGAGAAGACCGCTATTACCTTTGACTCCTGCTGCAGCTGCTTTATCCGGTCGATGATCTTTGGGATCATGGTGCCCCCTACGCCGAGTGCGCTGCCGCCAAACTTGGCAACCGTGATGGAAGTCATGAGTATCTGAAAGTTGCAGGCTCTTCCATATATTAAAGATAGGGCAATCGTAGAAGGGCATCTCATAAATAGATCAAGATTATACTAGATGGAATTGAGCGACGACACCTGCATCCGTGCGGCGGCAAAATGGTGCACACGGGCTTCAAGATCTACAGGTGCCTTCAGTGCGGGAACGAAGAAAAGCCGGAAGATCTGATGTAGTGATTATTTTGCATGATTAAAACGCTTTAATCGCATGTCTTTCAATGTCCTATATGGTAGAACTGCGATGCAAAAACTGCAGGAGGGTTTTCCAGTACGAAGGTCATGCCAAATTCTTTACTCATTGCCCGCAGTGCAGCGCGACTGTCTGGCTGGCTAGGCCAAGGAACTATGGCAGGCACAATCCAAGGGTCAGAAACCTTCGTTGATATTGCATCTTCTACTCCTGATCTTTCTGCGCATGTAGTTGGCGGTACTTGACAACGCTCGCCGCGCCGTCACTGGTAGTAACGGCCATCCCGTCAAATTGATTTCGAGCCTTCGCCGGCTCTATGGAAAAGTCGTCAACACTTCGCCTGTTGCTGCATCTATTGTATAGCTCCAACCCCTGTAATTTTGTGCAATAATGTCCACTAGCCACAGATGTTGGTTCTCATTATTTGGGAATTGGCCGCTATGCAGCGTTAAAGTGTCCTGTAGAGTATTTTCGTCGACTACAAAGGAAAACCCGTTTGCTTTTACGTGTATTAGCTCAGCCTCTATTATTTTGTCTCTGAGCGTCAACTCGTTCCATTCTCCTACTTTAAGGCCTGTATCTACTGCATTTTCTTTTGATATTAGATTGGGTGCGGCTGGCTTTGTAAACTGTTGATTTGCAAAAACCCAGCCGATAATGTGCCCAGAGAAAGCAGTGATATTGTGAGCAGCCTGACAATATTTTTCTTGTCGTGTGTAAAGAACCTAGAGCTCAACCTGTGTGAATTGCCAGCAAAGCAAGATTTATCGCTTTATCCAAATGTGCTTGAGCTTTTGGCTGCTAGCTGTCCAGCGTGTCCACGCAGGCCTTGCAGTAGTATTCTATCTTGCTTATCTTGTCCATGTCCCACACGACCCGGTAGTGGGCCACCCCGTCGCAGACCCTGCATCGGGCCGTGCGGGGCTTGTTGCTGTAATACGACGACGTGGGTATTGTGATAGTCTTGGCAAAGTATTCGACTGTCCTGCTCTTGCTGCTCCTCTTCACGGCGCTCCGATCCCATACTTAGCTTGCAAGTGGATAAATATCTGTGTATTCTATCTATAAGTGGCATATGGTCGAGGACAGCGCAGAAGAGAAGTTTTTCCGTGAGAACTATGCCCAGGAATTGAAGGGGAAGAAGAAGGACCCTGAACTGGACGAGGAAAGGAAGAAGGTGAAGCAGCAGGCAATGAAGACGCCGGGCCGGAGGGGGGAGCAGATAAAGCACGAGGAGATCGACAAGGAGATCGTCCGGCGCTACGGGCTGAAACGCGACGAGAAGAAATAGGCCGAATCAATCCAGCGTTTATATTGAAGATAGCCGCACGTTCACTTACTAATGTCATACGGCGAAAGACGTTTCGGCGGTGGCGGAGGAGGAAGCCGCTTCGGTGGCGGTAACTTTGGTCCAAAACCAGTAGAAGTAGGAAAGGAATACGACGTGCAAATTACGGAAACGAGCAGGAAAGGCGACGGCATTGCCAGAGTACAGGGATTTGTAATCTTTGTGAAGGACGGCAAAGTTGGCCAAACCAGCAAAATCAAGGTCACCAACGTCGGTGCCAGATTTGCTACAGCAGAACTAGTGCAGCAATAAATCCCGGAACAATGTGGCAACTGCCTTATGGAAAGTACCACAGATGTTTTTTCTATCCATCCTGGCGTGTAATGTCAATTATTGCTGCCCGCGCTCCAAAAGTAAGCATACACTTTTAACCCGCTCGCGCAGAGCTGTATTCGGTTTTTAGCTTGGGCAAAAGAAGAGTCCTTAACGAATCCGCCCTTAAAGAGATGGTGATGCCCGGCGAGGGTCAGATGTTTGGCAGGGTAGTAAAGCTGGTCGGCGGCGACAACATCATCGTAAAGTGCACCGACGGCAAGGTGAGGACCTGCCGGATCAGGGGCAAGATAAAGAGAAGGATGTGGATCAGGGACAACGACCTAGTGCTGATTGCTCCATGGGATTTCCAGTCGGAAAAGGCCGACATCATCTGGCGCTACATATCGGCACACGCGGAAAAGATCAAGGCGGACGGTCACCTGACCGGCCTTGGCGAATAGTCCTGCGAATCTATCTATTGCGCGGGTGTATGTTTCCCGCGTTTTGCGGAAAAGTTTTTCTTGGCGGGGGCGCGTCGTTTTCGTGTCCGGGATGGGACCGGATGTGGCTCCAGTACTCCGAGTTTGTAATTGCCTCCTTGCAAACAGGGCAGTTGGCATGGCCGCATTTATGGTGACCTGTAAAGTTGGGGTGTATGGTCAGATGGCATGTAGCACATTGTTCCAAGGTTCTCTCATCATATAGTATGGCACCTCAAATTAGTACTTTTGGTATAATGAATCAGGAAAATCCTTATTCTGGCTGCAGCTACGATCACGTGTATTGACAGCGGCGGGGCAGGACGAGCACATAATAAAATGCAACTACTGCGGGCGCGACCTGATAGTGATGGACAACGTCAACAACGGAGTCGCGTTTCTCAGCCACCTGAAGAACGACCACGGCATTTTCTACACGCCGCAGCGGATGACGGAAACAAAAGTGAAAAAGCGCTCCGACACCAAGCAGACGTTTGCGCCAGAATAGCTGGCGTGTTACTTTCGCTATTGTTAAATAGTCGTGCTCTGCATCTAAGCTTCGTGGCAAAGAAGAAAGCCGGCAAGAAGAAACCAAAGAAGTAACGCGCAGGAACTGTGCAGCGATTTTTCTGCACCTGCTCCTTTTTCCACCAATTTACAAAAAGCCTACATTCTTATAGTTCGCGCACTGCCAGTTAATGATGCACAGAGTTTTTTCTACGATCAGGGCTTACAATAACAACGTCTCAAACGCCCCCAGGGCATGCAGAGAGTGCGGCCAGCCGGCCACAAAAGACGCCCTGTTTGACGTGGGCAACGGGATCGCAGTCATTGAGAGATACTGCGACCAGTGCGTGGAAACTGTAAGCAGGAGTTCTGCATAAACATATGAGTTTCAGGAACTCTGTCCAGCCCCGCGTCGGCTCTGGCGCCCCGAAAAACGAGCAGGAGAGGACCGTCAGCGACCGCGACGGCGCGCCGCACCTTGAGTATTTCATGAACGGCAGCTGGCGCCACAGCACCGCAAGGTGCAAGCTCCGGGTAAACAAGGCCTGCAACAAGTAGCAGGCTGCTTTTCAACTTTTGATGATTATTCAATCAATGCAGAGATTATTTTCGCCGCTCTTTCCGCACCGCCTGCATCCACCCCGTCGTTCCTGCGGCCGATCTTTTCTTCGATCAACGATTCGAGCCGGAAAACGTCCTCGTGCTTGTAGCCTAGGCGCGAGGCGCCTTCTTCCTGCTCAAAGTGGCCCTTTATAGGGATGAAGATGCCCGGCGTGCCGTACGCCATCGATTCGTCCATGGTAGACCTGCCGGCCAGCGAAATCACGAGATCAGCGGCATAGATCAGCTCGTGCAGGTTGTCCACAAACCCAAGGTTGCGGTAGCCCGGCGAGTCGGGCAGCTTGAGAGACGGCCCTGACACTATTACCAGCTCCGAGTCCAGCCTGCCCTGCAGCCCGCGGTGCGCCTCTATCGCCTTTTCGATCAAATATCTGCCGGCGTCCGTCCCGCCGATGCTTACTAGGATCGTGTTTTTGCCAAAGCCAAACCGCCTGCGCAGCGTCTCGCGGTCCGCGCCTGCTTCTCTAACTATCGGGCCCACGTGGAGGACGTTGCCGCTGTCGTCGCCGGCGTCCGGGATTATCACGCAGTCGCACGCCTGCATCATTTTCTGCATCGACTTGTTCATCTTTTTCTCCACCACTGACGCAGGGCCGCTCGTGAAGTGCGTCTCCGTCACGTCGGTTATCAGCACGCGCGTGCGGCCCATCTCCTCGCCAACTGCGATTGAAGCGAAATCCTCGTCGCTCACGATCGGCCCGCCGCTCTTTTCCAGGATCTCTTTTGCTATCGCCTTGCACTTTTTGTAGTACGAGTAATAGTCCATGAGCCACCTGAACGAGTGCTGGAGCTGGCCGGATTCCACGACGAACTTTTCCGGCCGGTAGACGTCCATCGTGTCGTAGCCTTTCCTCGCGAGTAGGCTCGCGGCGCCTTCGCCGCTGACAAACGTAGCGTCTGTTTTCAGTTTCTCCGCGATCGCAATGTCGCGGGTCGCGTGACCAAGCCCGATCGGGCTCGTGAAAAAAGTGATCACGTCGTGATCAGCTTTACGTGGTCCATCTTTTTGTTCGACTGGAACTTTTTGGTCATGTCCTTTATCTCCTCCGCGTCGCCCTTTAGCAGAAAGATTTCAAGGCACCTGTCGCCGTCGATCTTGTTGTGGATATGCGTGGTTATCAGCTTGTCA
>Ga0299913_10002022_pt1 | contig 15692 bp, 9 predicted proteins | sample RVTome_9_FD_201360 | JGI IMG/M metagenome (GOLD analysis project Ga0299913, IMG submission 201360) | Soil microbial communities from uranium-contaminated site in the Upper Colorado River Basin, Wyoming, United States - RVT155D38 (version 2) ...
CATCCGGCCGGCCGCCCCGGGGACGGGCGCGGCCGGCCGGGTCGGGCCGACGGTCCGTGGCTCGTCGCCGGCGAGCCGGCGCTTCCGTGAGCAGCTGGTCGGGTGGGGCTTCGCGTTCCCGTTTGTCCTGATCTTCGCGGTCTTCATGGCCGGGCCGATCGCGGCCTCGATGATCATGTCGCTGACGGACTTCGGGCTGCGTGACCTGCGCAACCCGCTCGGCACCGACTTCATCGGGCTCGAGAACTACACGACCCTGCTCGGCGACGCGAAGTTCCAGGCGGCGCTCCTCAACACGGCGTACTTCGTCATCGTCGGCGTGCCGCTCACGCTCGGGCTGGGCCTCGGCGCGGCACTCGCGCTCGACCGCGGGATCCGTCACTTCAGGACGCTGTTCCGGGTCGGGTACTACCTGCCGGTCGTGACGAGCATCGTGGCCATCGCGGTGGTCTGGCGGTTCCTGCTGAACCCCGACCAGGGCCTGCTCAACATGATCCTCGCCACGGTCGGCATCGACGGACCGAATTGGCTCGGCGATCCCAGTCTTGCCATGCCCTCGATCATCGCGATGGCCGCCTGGCGGAACCTTGGGTTCGCGATGATCGTCTTCCTGGCCGGTCTGCAGACCATCCCGGCCCAACTCTACGAGGCCGCGTCGATCGACGGGGCCGGGCGCTGGCAGATGTTCCGCAATGTCACCCTCCCGCTCCTGCGGCCGACGGTCCTGTTCCTCGTCGTGATCACGACGATCGGCTACCTCCAGCTGTTCGAGGAGCCGTTCGTCATGACCGACGGCGGGCCACTCGACAAGACCCTGTCGATCTCGATGTACATGTACCAGCAGGGGTTCGAGTTCTTCAACCAGGGTTATGCCGCTGCGATCGCATGGATCCTGTTCCTCCTCGTGGCGATCGTGGCCGTGGTCCAGTTCCGCCTGCTCCGGTCGGAGGCCTAGGAGATGACTGCCGAGGTACGCTCCGCCCGCGCCGGCCCGCTCCGCCAGTCGGTCCCCGGCGCCCACTCCGAACCCCGCGCCGGCCGCAGCCGGGCCACCATCGTCCTGTACCTGCTGCTGTTCCTCGGGCTCCTGCTGCTGGTCGGGCCGTTCGTCTGGATGGTGCTGGGATCGTTCAAGGAGCGTGGTGAATTCCTGCAGGTGCCGCCGACATGGCTGCCGGCGAACCCCACGCTCGACAACTACAACCGACTCGTCGATCGCCTCGACTTCCCGCGCTACTTCTTCAATTCGACGCTCATTGCCAGCGTTGTGACCACGGCGAACCTCGTGTTCGCGCCGATGCTCGGCTACGCGCTCGCCAAGCTGCGCTTCCGGGGCAAGGGCGTCCTCATGGCGCTCGTCCTCTCGACGCTGATGCTCCCGGCAGCGGCCACGCTGGTCCCGGTGTTCGTGCTCATGAGCAAGCTCGAGCTCGTCAACACCTACCCGGGACTGATCCTGCCATTCCTGGCCGCGCCGTTCGGGGTGTTCCTCACGCGCCAGTTCTTCCTGGGCACGCCGGACGAGCTCATCGAGGCGGCCCGGATCGACGGCGCCGGCGAGTTCCGGATCTTCTTCCAGATCGCGATGCCGCTCGCCGCACCGGTCCTGGCGACGCTCGGGATCCTGACCTTCCTGAGCTCCTGGAACGGCTTCATCTACCCGCTGATCATGGCCACCTCGCCGGAGATGTACACATTGCCGGTCGCATTGGCCACCTTCGCCACCGGCCAGTTCCAGGCCGATCACGGGATGCTCATGGCCGGCTCGGTGATCCTCGTCCTGCCGGTCCTGCTCGTGTTCATCCTGCTCCAGCGCTGGATCACCGAGGGCATTGCGACGACTGGCCTCAAAGGCTGACCCCGGCGACACCGCACCCGATGGAGGACGGTCCATGTTCCGCCGACCCACCACCCCCGCTCCCGCCGCACTCGTCATCGCCACGCTCCTCGCCGTCGTCCTTGCGGGCACGGCGCCGCTCGCCTTCGGTGCCGCCGACAGTTCGGCGCTGAGCGCTGCGCAGCACGACACCCTGCTCCGCTACGCCCGCGACACGTGGGACGGTTTCGTCGCGATGACCGACGAGGACACCGGCCTTCCGACGGACAGCCTCGCCTCGGACGGGACGCGCGCCGTCCAGACCTCGACCACGAACATCGGGGCCTACATGTGGAGCACGGTCGTGGCCGATGCCCTCGGGATCATCGAGCATGCCGAGGCCGCCGAGCGCCTGGACCGGACGATCGGGACGCTCGAGACGATGGAGCGCCACGAGCCCAGCGGCCAGTACTACAACTGGTACGACCACACGACCGGGGAGAAGTTGACCGTCTGGCCGTCGAGCGGCGATCCGTTGACGCCGATCCTGTCCTCGGTCGACAACGGCTGGTTGGCGACGGGTCTCCAGGTCGTGAGCAACACGGTCCCGGAGGTCGCGGAACGGGCCGCCGCGATCTACGACAGCATGGATTTCGGCTTCTACTACCGCGCGGATGTCAACCGGATCCTGTTCCACTTCGCGCCCGACACCGGCGCGGCGCCGTGCTGCTACGACACGATCGTCAGCGAGAGCCGGATCGCCAGCTACATCGGCATCGCCAAGGGCGAGCTCCCGGAGAAGGAGTACTTCGGCGCCTGGCGAACGTTCCCCGCGACGTGCGACTGGAGTTGGCACGAAACGCAGCCGGTCGGCTTCGACGCGACGTATCTCGGCGTGAGCGTGTACGAGGGCGCCTACCCGTACGAGGACTTCCGGGTCGTGCCCGGCTGGGGCGGCAGCATGTTCGAGGCACTCATGCCGGCGCTGTTCGTGCCCGAGGAGACGTGGGCCCCGCGCAGCTGGGCCGTGAACCATCCGCTGACGATCACCGCCCAGATCCACCACGGCCTCGTCGAGGCGGAGTACGGCTACTGGGGCTTCTCGCCCGCGAACGTCCCCGAGGGCGGCTACACCGAGTACGGAGTGGACGCCATCGGCATGAACCCCGAAGGCTACAAGTCGAACAACGACAACACGCTCGTCGACCGCGGCTTCGGCGACTGCCCGGGCCGCGAGCCGCAGCCCGACCCCGCCCCGTCCGAGTACACGAACGGCGTCGTCACCCCGCACGCGGCCTTCCTGGCCCTGCGCTGGGCACCCGACGCGGTGCTCCAGAACCTGGCCAACCTCGAGGCGGACTTCGCGATCTACGACCGCTGGGGCTTCCGCGACTCGGTCAACGTCGACAGTGGCGTGGTCTCGAACTTCTACCTTTCGCTCGACCAGGGGATCATCATGGCCGCCATCGGCAACGCCCTGGCCGACGAGGTCCTGCGGGACGCCTTCGCCACCAAGGAGGTTCGCAAGGTGCTCCGGCCGGTCATCGGCGTGGAGACGTTCAACGCCGGGCCGCGAAACGCCGTCGACTACGCGCCGGGTTCATGACCGGAACCAGGGCGAGGCCCGCCAACCCGCGGATCGCGTGGTTCGACACGCTCGGGGCCCAGACCGAGCGTGACCGTCCGGCGCCGGACGTCATCCTGCCGGCGCCGGACGAGGTTCGCGCCGAACGCGGCCGAGGCCAGGTCACCATCACCTGGGCGCCCGTCGACGGCGCGATCGGCTACCTCGTCCACCGGGCCGACAGCACGGACGGCGACCTGCTGCCGATCGATCACGGCGGCGGCGACGTCCTCGCGGTCCCGCACGGCCCGTACGTCGACACGACCGGGGACATCGGGGCCGCCGCGCGCTACGCCGTGGCGACGCTGTCGAGCATCGACGCGCCGGTCGGCGAGCTTTCGGCCGCCGTCTCGCCGGCGTCCATGGACGCCTCATCGCTCGGCCGGATCGCCATCTCGGTCGACGCGTCCGCGGACGTGGGGCCGCTCGAGCGGCCATGGCGCCCGTGCATCGGCTCGGAGCATCTCGCCCTGATGCTCGACGGCCCGGGGCCGGGCGAGTACGTCGTCGGCGACGACCTGGCCGAGGCGTTCAGGATCGTGCGCCGCGAGCTCGGCGTGGAGATGGTCCGGGCCCATGCGATCCTGCACGACCGTCTCGGCGTCTACCGGGAAGACGAGGGACGCCCCGTCCACGACTTCGGGCGCGTCGATGCCGCGCTCGACCGGCTGCTCGAGACCGGCCTGCGCCCGATCGTCGAGCTGTCGTTCGTTCCCCGCGACCTCGCGTCCGACCCGTCGAGCACGGTCTTCGACTACCGCGGGATCATCTCGCCGCCGCGCGATCTCGACCTGTGGAGGCAGCTGGTCGAAGGGCTCGTCCGCCACCTCGTCGAGCGCTACGGACCCGACGAGGTCCGGCGCTGGCTGTTCGAGGTCTGGAACGAGGCCAACCTGCAGGTGTTCTGGACCGGCAGCGAGGCTGACTACTTCGCGCTCTACGACGCATCGGTCGCGGCGGTCAAGGCGGTCGATCCGGCGCTGCGCGTGGGCGGCCCGGCGACCTCGGCCGTTGGCTGGGTGGACGACCTGCTGGATCACGCGCGCCGCCACGACGTCCCGATCGACTTCGTGTCGACCCACACGTACGGGGCGCCGCCGCTCGACCTGCGTCCGATCCTGCGGCGCTTCGACCGCCCGGAGCTGCCTCTGTGGTGGACCGAATGGGGCGTCAGCCCGACCCACGGGGCCCCGGTCAACGACAGCGTGTGGGGCGCCCCGCTCGTTGCGCGCGGGATGCGCTCCGCGGCCGGACGGCTGCACTCGCTCGCCTACTGGGTGGCCTCGGACCAGTTCGTCGAGCTCGGCGCGCCCGAGCGCCTGTTCCACGGCGGGTTCGGCCTGCTCACCGTCGGCAATCTGCGCAAGCCGCGCTTCTGGGCCCTGTGGATCCTCGAACAGCTCGGGGAGCGCGAGATCGCCAGCCACCTCGACGGCGACGGGGCCGGCAGCCTCGTGGAGGCGTGGGCTTCGCGCAGCGATGGTCGCGTCGCGATCGCCGCCTGGAACGGCACGATCGACCAGTCGAAGCGCGACGGCGACGACCGGCTCGCCCGCGCGGTCGAGCTGACGATCGACGGGCTCGAGCCGGGCCCGTATCACGTCCGACACCGCCGGCTAGACCTCGAGCACTCGGACATCCACGGCCTGTGGCAGTCGTTCGGCGGCGACCCGTGGCCCGACGACTTCGGCTGGGAACGGCTCCGCGAGCGCGACTACCTCGAGGACCTGGGATCGCACGGGGAGGTGGACGTCGGCCCGAACGGTCGGATCCACCTGGAATTCGACCTGCCGATGCCGGCGATCTCGCTCATCGAACTCGAACCGGCCACGCTGCCGACGCACGAACGCCCCGGAGACGCGAGCGATTCGCAATGACAAGCGGGTCGCCGGATGCGCCGGCCGGCGCCCCGATCTGGAAGCATCAGGCGCGATGAACCACGACCGCACCGACAGACCGCTCCGAATCGCGCTCGTCTCGCCGCCGATGCTCCCGGTCCCGCCGCCGACGTACGCCGGGACCGAGCGGGTGGTTGCGGCACTCGGGGACGCGCTGCTCGACCGCGGCCACGAGGTCACGCTGTACGCGCCGGGCGACTCGGCGTTCCGGGGGAAGCTGATCCCGACGGTCGAGGAGAGCCTGTGGTCGCGCGGCTACCACGGCGACATCTCGGCGCACGTGTCGGTGTCGCTGGCCCGCGCCTGGGCCGACTGCGCCCGCTACGACGTCATCCACTCGCACGTCGAGACGCTCGGCTTCCTGTTTGCCCGGCACTGCCAGACGCCGGTCGTCAGTACGCTCCACGGCCGGCTCGACCAGGCGGGTGCGCCGGAACTCCTGGCCGAGTTCGCCGAGATCCCGCTCGTCTCGATCAGCGAGAGTCAGCGCCGGTTCAGCCCCGACGCGAACTGGGTGGCGACGATCCATCACGGGCTGCCGTTCGACTCGGTCCCGTTCGGCGAGCAGCCCGGCGACTACCTCGCGTTCGTCGGGCGGATCACGCCCGAGAAGGGCGTCGAGGAAGCGATCGAGCTCGCCCGGCGGACCAAATTGCCGCTGCGGATGGCCGGCAAGGTCTACGACGACCACGAGGAGGTCCATTTCGCGGAGGTCGTCCAGCCTGCGCTCGACGACCCCGACGTCGAGCTGGAGTTCCTCGGCGAGGTCGACCACCGCGAGCGCGACCCGCTCTATGCCTCGGCCCGAGCGACGATCATGCTCGGGGGCTGGCCGGAGCCGTTCGGGCTCGTCGCGATCGAATCCCTCGCGACCGGGACGCCGGTCATCGCCCGGCGGGCGGGCGGCCTGACCGAGACCGTCGAGCACGGCGTCGACGGGTTCCTCGTGGACGACCTGACCGAGGCCGAGTTGGCGGTCCAGCGCGTCGTCGAGCTCGACCGGCGCAAGATCCGCGAGCGCGCCCTCGAGCGGTTCTCGCCGGCTCGCATGGCCCGTGCATACGAGCAGGTCTACGAGCGGCTCGTCGGGCGCGATCAACCACGCGGCCGGGGCACCGGCAATGGCAAAGGCAACGGCAAAGGCAACGGCAAAGGCAAAGGCAACGGCAAAGGCAACGGCAACCGCGACAGCAGGGGCGCCGGCCGGCCCACGCGGGCGAAGACGGCTCGCGCGGCTCGATGAGCGGGAACGGCCGCGGGCGCGCCATCGATGGCGTGATCCTCGATGTCGATGGAACCCTCGTCGACAGCAACCGATTGCATGCCCAGGCATGGTTCGATGCCTTTCGCGAGGCCGGGCTCGACGGCGGGACCGCGACGGACGTGCAGCGGCTGATCGGCATGGGAAGCGACCGGCTGATCGAGCAGACGGTCGGGCTGGACCCGGCGAGCGAAGACGCTCGCGCGCTGGCTCGGCGGCGGTCCGAGATCTTCCAGTCGCTGTACCTGCCGACAGTCCGGCCCGTGCCCGGGGCGCGCGAGCTGGTCGAAGCCCTGCGTGACCGCGACTTCCGCCTGACCGTGGCCACGAGCGCCCGGCCCGACGAGCTCGACCAGCTGCTGGCGGCCGCCGAACTAAGCTGGCTGGCCGAGGCCGCGACGTCCGGCGACGAGGTCGACGAATCGAAGCCCGAACCGGACGTGGTCGAGGCCGCGCTCGACGAACTGAGCCTGGAGCCCGCCCGCGTGGCGATGATCGGCGACACGCCGTATGACGTGGAGAGCGGCACGAGGGCCGGGGTGACCGTCATCGCGCTGCGCAGCGGTGGCTGGGACGACACTGGTCTGCGTGGGGCCGCCGCGATCTATCGCGACCCGACCGAACTGCTCGAGGAGCTGGATTCGTCGCCGCTCGGACGCTGATGTGGACGGAGGCTGGCACGATCGCGCGCTAGGCTTGCGACGATGAGCGACGCGGTCCACGATCCGGGTCCCGAGACGGCCGCCGGCCGCCTCGACGGCGTGCCCGGCGACGTCGCCGCCAGTCCACTCCGCCTGCCGGGCGCCAACGGAACGATCCGAATCGGGACGGCGTCCTGGACCGACCCGACGATGACGGCCGCGGGCGTGTTCTACCCGGACGGTGCCGACAGCGCCGAGGAGCGGCTCCAGTACTACGCGAGCAAGTTCCCGGTCGTCGAGGTCGACGCGACGTACTACGCCCTGCCGTCCCGCCGAACAGCCGAGCTGTGGGTCGAGCGGACGCCGCCGGACTTCACGTTCGACATCAAGGCCCACGCCCTGATGACCGGCCAGCCGACCGAGGCGAAGCGCCTCCCGAAGGACCTGCGCGCGGCGCTCCCCGCGGAGGTCGCCGAGAAGACCCGGATCTACGCGAAGGACCTGCCTGACCACCTGCGCGATGACGTGTGGGCGTGGTTCGCCGACGGCCTCGAGCCGCTCCGCGAGGCCGGCCAGCTCGGCTCGATCCTGCTCCAGTACCCGCGCTGGTTCTTCACGTCCTCGGAGAACCGCGACGAGATCGAGGCCGCGGTCGGGCGGTTGCGCGACGTCGGGCTGACCGGCGCGGTCGAGTTCCGCAACGCGTCGTGGTTCAACGAGAAGAACGTCGAGCGGACGCTCCGGTTCCTCGGCGATCGCGGGATCCCGCTGGTCATGGTCGACGGGCCGCAGGGCTTCAAGTCGAGCGTGCCGCCGATCGTGGCCGCCACGTCGCCGGATCTGGCGCTGGTCCGGTTCCACGGCCGGCGAACCGAGACGTGGGAGGCGCAGAACATCCGGACGGTCGAGCGCTTCCGCTACCTGTACGACCGCGATGAGCTCGAGGACTGGGCCCCGAAGGTCCGCGAGGCGTCGTCGCAGGCCGCCGAGACGCACGTCCTGTTCAACAACTGCTACGCGAACTACGGAGCCACGAACGCGATCGAGCTCGCGCAGCTCCTGCTCGACCTCGAGGCGGCCGAACAGGCCTGAGCGTGCGGCGACGCAGTATGCTGCCGTCATGCCCGAGTCCCACGCCGTCCCGGGGTTCCTCCCAAGCACCCGCGGCCTGCACTTTCCGAACCGCTACCCGCCCGGACCGACGATCAGGCTCGGCCCGCTCGATCCGCGCCTGATCGGGCTGGGCGACGCTTCGATGGGCCTGTGCGGCGGGATGTGCTTCTACGTCCAGCGCCGGTTCGCCGCGGACCAGCCGGTGCCGGCCCAGACGACCGTGCCCGAGAACGGCTCCGAGCTGTTCCGCCAGATCGTCCGGGAGCAGCTCCGCTCATTCCGGCTCGGCATCGTCCCGCTCCGCTTCTGGCGCATGGCGGCGCAGTCCGCGGAGCAGCGCCTCGATCGGACGCGCAACCGCGAGTGGCCGCGGATCCGGGCCGACCTCGACGCCGGCAAGCTCACGACGATCGGGCTCATCCGGCTCACGGCGCGCAACCCGTTCAAGCTGATCGGCAACCACCAGGTGCTCGCCTACGGCTACGAGATCGACGACGACACCATCCGCATCCGGATCTACGACCCGAACTGGCCGGACCGCGACGACGTCACGGTGTCGCTGGACGGCACGAGTCCCCAATCGACCGGCGAGGCGGTGCTGGGAGTCGTCGCGCTCGACTGAGCGAACCCGGACGGATCAGACCTTCGGGAGCTCCTGGGCGTCGGTCTGGGCGGGCCCGAACAGGTCCCCGACCTCGGCGACTCGCTCGACGACGTTCCGGATCGTCCAGCGGTTCGGGCGCAGCTCGGGGTCATCGAGCTCTTCCCACGCGATCGGAGCCGAGACCGGGGCGCCAGCTGAGGGCCGGACTGCGTACGGCGCGACGAGCGTCTTGATCGACGCGTTCTGCGTGTAGTCCAGCCGCGCCCGGCCCCTGCGATCGGCCTTGGACCACTCCCACGACACGAGGTCCGGGACCATCGCGCCGACCGCCTTCGACACTTTCTCGACCCAGGCGCTCGTGTCGGCGTACGTGTACCGCCCCGGCACGACGGGGATCCACGCCTGGATGCCGCGCTTGCCGGTCAGTTTCGGGTAGGCCCGGACACCGAGGTGCTCGAAGGCGGTCCGGTAGAGCCGCGCGAGCATCAGCGTCTCGTCCCACGTCGTCCGGTCGCCCGGATCGACGTCGACGAGCGCGAACGTCGGCCGCCACGGGTCGTCGATGCGCGCGGTCCACGCGTGGATCTCGAACGCGGCCTGGTTGCCCAGCCAGCACATGGCGGCGACCCGATCGGCGACGAGATGCAGGTTCGGCTTGCGGTCCTCGCGCTCCTCGACCCCGGTCTCGCGCCACTTGCGGAGCCAGCCGGGGGTTGATTCGGGCAGGTCCTTCTGCCAGAAGCTGGGCCCGTTGGCGCCGTTCGGGAAGCGCTGCAGGTTGAGCGGGCGCTCGGCGAGGTGGGGCAGGATCGCCGGCGAGATGCGTGCGAAGTAGCGGATCAACTCGCGCTTCGTGATCGGTGGGTCGTCGCTGCCGTCGGGCGGCGGGAACAGGACCTTGTCGAGGTTCGTGAGCTTGAGCTCCTGCCCGCCGGCGGGCCACACGCCCTCCTTGCCGAGGCCATCGAGTGCGGCGAGCTCGTCGTCCGTGGCGACCCACGGCAGGCCGTCGGGCCCGCTGGTCCGGAGGGCTCCCGGGTTCGCTGCGGGGTTGTTCGCCGCCTTGGCCCGGTTCGAGCGTGCAGGTGCCACGGCTGATCCTCCCGTGTGCGGCGGCGTCGTGCCGCCTGCTGGCGTGGGTGCGCTCGCGACGGCCGCTGCCTCGGCCGCCTCGACCGCCGAGCCAGATTCGACCGCTCGTTCGCGCACGACGTTCGTTGGGTCGCGGCCGTCCTCAATCCCCTTGAACGAGGTCTGGCGGACCATCCCGTCACGCGACCAGCCGCCGAGCTCGGCGCGGATGACGAGCTCCGGTCGGACCCACGTGACGCGGCGCAGCTCGCCCTTGCGTTCGGGCGGCGGTTCGAACGGCGGGTCGTCCGTCGCAAGTGGCTCGAGCCGATCGAGCAGTCGCCGGCGCGTGGCCCCGGTGAACCCCGAGCCGACCTTGCCGGCGAACCGCAGCCGGCCGTTCTCGTAGACGCCGACGGCGACAGCACCGAGATCCTTGGCATTGCCCTCACCGGGCGTCCAGCCACCGACCACGAGTTCCTGCTCCGGGCGGATCTTGATCTTGAGCCAAGCGTTCGAGCGCCGGCCGGGTTCGTAGCGGGAGGTTCTAAGCTTGGCCACGATCCCTTCGAGACCACGTTGCGTGGCCGCGGCGTGGAACGCGAGACCGGCGACCTCGACGTGTGAGGCGAAGCGGACCCGCGGATGGTCGCGCAGGACGCTCTTGAGGAGCCGCTTGCGGGATTCGAGTGGCACCCCGAGCAGCGACCGGCCGTCGTGATGGAGCAGGTCGAACGCCTGGTAGACGAGCGGGCCGGAGGTCCGCCGGCCACCGGCGCGAAGCTCGCTGATCCGTTCCTGCAGGAGTCCGAAGTCGGGGGCGCCGTGCTCGTCGAGCGCGACGACCTCGCCGTCGACGATCGCCTCGCGCGCATCGATCCAACTCGACGGCGAGAGGAGCCGCCCGAAATAGGTCTCGGCGTCCTTGAGGTTGCGGGTGTACAGGCGGACCTCGCCGTCGCGGACCACGGACTGCACCCGGAACCCGTCCCACTTGATCTCGAACAGCCAGTCGTCGTCGTCAAAGGCGTTCGTCGCCAGCGTCGCGAGCATCGGCTCGACGTGTGCCGGCATCGTCGCCTCGCGGGCGCCCGCCAGGTCGATCTCCGCTTCGCCGGCCGGCGCCTGGCTGATCCAGATCGCGTCCTTGTTGGCCTTGACCTCGTCGTTCGTGCGACCGGTCTTGACGCTCTTCGGATGGTCCTCGGCGTCCCAGCCGTCGACCGATTCGGGGCCGCGCTTGTGGATGAGCAGCCACTGCTCCGAGTCGTCCTCGAACGGCCGGCCGGTCTCCGCGCCGCGGCGACCGCCGGTCCGCACGATCGTGAAGCGACCGTGGAGCTTCTGGCCGAGGAGGACGAACTTGAGCTCGCCCTGCTGAACCGACTTCGTCCCTTCGAGGGTCGGCGCTTCGGCCTCCCAGGTGCCCCAGTCCCAGACGATGACGTCGCCCGCGCCATACTGGCGGGCCGGGATCACGCCCTCGAAATCGAAGTACTCGAGCGGGTGGTCCTCGACGTGGACGGCCATCCGCCGCTGCGACGGATCGAGGGTCGGGCCCTTGGGGACGGCCCACGAGACGAGCACGCCGTCGATCTCGAGTCGGAAGTCGTAGTGGAGGCGGGTCGCGCGGTGGCGTTGGACCACGAAGCGGCCGGACCGGGACGGCGATCCGGCCACCTGGCGGGCGTCGGCGCTCGTCGCGTCGCCGGCCGGTTCCGGGGTCTTCGTGAAATCACGTTTGCGGTGGTAGTCCTTGAGCGGCATCGGCGTCAGTGTGCCGAGGTCGCGCCTGGGCCGCAAAGGGGGTCATGAGTTGCCGTCGACTCGATCCCCGAACACGCGTGCACGGCCTCCTCCGGATCGTGGCGGATTCGGTCGGAATCGGCGTGGGTTCACGCGTGGATGTCACCGGATTGAGTCGGAGCCGACTCACGGGCTGCCGCGCCGGGCGTCCCCCGCCGGAACTGCCGTCAGCGATCAACCCGGGTAGTCGCGGGCAAGTCCCCGGGCCACGTTTCCGTCAGCGATCAACCCCGGTAGTCGCTGGCAGGGCCCCGGGCCACGTTTCCGTCAGCGATCAACCCGGGTAGTGGCGGACAGAGCCACGGGCGTGAATTCCGTCAGCGATCAACCCCGGTAGTCGCTGGCAGGGCCCCGGGCCACGTTTCCGTCAGCGATCAACCCGGGTAGTCGCTGGCACGGGATCGCTGGTCCGGACCGGCCAGGAAGTCATCGCTGACTACGGGCATGGATCGCTGACTGGGTCGGTTCCTCGTGCGCGGGCCGCAGCGCGTTCGGGCAGGGTTTTCACCGTTGGCCGCGGTGATCGACGATTCTCGAGGACGGAGACAGGGCCCGGCCGCCCCGACCTGCCGAACTCAGGCGGACTTGCGCTTGCGCCGCGACCCACCGGCCGCAGCGGCCTCTTCCTCCTCGTCGTCGTCGCCGGCCTTCGCCCTGGCCGTGCTGCGACGAGCGGCGGGCTTGGCCTTCTGGCCGGCCTCATCGCGCTTCTTTCGCGCGGCTTTCGCCTCGGACACCGAGACCGGCGATTCGCGCGACGACTTGGCGGCATTGACCGATGCCTCGAGCGCGGCCATCAGGTCGATCAGCTTGCCCTCGGGCTCGGGCTCCTCGAGCTGGACCGTCTCGCGACCCTCGACCTTTGCCTGGATGATCTCCTCGAGGGCCTCGCGGTACTCGTCCTTGTATTGGTCGGCCTGGAACTCGCCGGTCATCGCCGAGACGAGCTGCTTGGCCATCGCGATCTCGGCCGGCTTGAAATCGATCTCGTCGTCCGGCAGGTCGAGCTCGTCGGTCGAGCGGATCTCGTCCGGCCAGTGGAGCGTGGTCATGAGCATCGTGTCGCCGAACGGGTCGATCGCCGCGAGCGCCTCGCGGTCCTTGATCACGACCTTGCAGATCGCGGTGAGGCCCTCGTCCTGGAGGACCTCCTTGAGCAGGTAGAACGCCTTGCGACCGACCTTGTCGGGTTCGAGGTAGTAGGCGCTCTTCACGAAGCGCACGTTCGAATCGTCACGCTCGGCCTTGGTGAACTGCTCGATCTCGATCGAGCGGACCGTCTTGAGGGGCACGCGCTCGAGGTCCTCGTCGGTGACCACGACGTACTCACCCGGAGCGTATTCGTAGCCCTTGACCGTGTCCGAGCGCGAGATCGGCTCGTCCTCGACCGGGCACCAGACCTTCATCTGGATCCGCGACAGATCCTCCTTGTGGAGCATGTTGAAGCTGATGCCCTTGGACTCGGTCGCGAGATAGAGCTTGACCGGGATGGTGACCAGCCCGAACTGGATGGCCCCCTTCCACATCGCTCGCGCCACAGCACAACCTCGTCGTTCGCCGGCTCCGCCAGCGGCACTACCCGGGGCCGCGGGAGTCGGGACCGTCACGATAGCGCACGCGCGCAACCGGGGCCGCCGACGCGGCTGCCCGGCGCCTGCCGGTTTTCTTGCGGATGCGTTACTTCAGGACGAGGAACGCGTCGAGGCTGGCCATCCGGCGGGTTCCGCTCGTGACGGTGCGCAACTCGATGGTGTGGGTCCCGCTCGCCGACCAGGCCCGCGTGTAGATGACCTGCCGGAGCCGCAGCCGGGACGCCCACAGCGACACCCGGCCGATGTACGTCCCGTCGATCCGAACCTCGAGCCAGCCGCGGGTCGTGCTCTTGGGTGCGACGACCGCGATGCTCCGGCCGGTGAACGTGTAGCGCACGGTCGAACCCGTCCTCGTCGCGGTCGAGATCGTCCGATAGGTCGAGCTCGAGGACGTCTGCCGGTACCACGTGCCGCTGTAACGAAGCGCGGAGCTCCGGTCGTCGACCGCCCCGAGTCGGTACGAGGACGACGTCGGCGCCCACGTGCTCCAGTTCCCCGCGGAATCCTGGGCTCGAACGCGGAACTGGTACGAGCCGCCGACGGCGAGCTTCAGGACCGCACTCCGAACGGAGCCAGGCGTCGCAACGGTCCCGGTCCAGGCCCCGCCATTCCGGCTGTACTGGAGCTGGTAGGCGCTGATCGAGCTCGTGGAATCGGTCGCTGCCGGCCAGGCGACCGCGATCGGCGACGAGCTCATGTACAGCGTGACGTTGCCCTTGCTCGCCAGCGATGTCGGTGCGAAGGCGGTGGGGAGGTCGACGCCGACGACCACCCGGACGGTGGTGGTGAGCGTCCGGCCCTGGTTCGTCCCGGTGACCGTCATCGAATACGTGCCCGCGGGCGTTCCCTTAGGGACAGTCACGTTCAGGAGCGCGGACGTGGCAGTCCAGCCGATCACGCTCGTCCGGTCCATCGAGGCCGTCCAGCCGGAGGGCGCCCCGGAGACGGACAGCCGGACCCGCTCGAAGAACGTCGCGCTGCGACCGATCGTGACCGGCACGGACGTCGCGCCGCCGTTCTCGCCGACCGAGCCGGCGGACGAGCTGCTCAGGCTGAACGACCCGAGGCGGCCGAGCTTCGACACGTCGAGCAGCTTCTCGTGGTAGCTGTCCGGATCGGTCGACATGCTCCAGCCGGTGTTCGCCAGGTACTGGAGTGCCTCACGAACCTCGCTCGGCTTCGCGTCGGGCCGGCTCTCCTTGTAGAGGGCCGCGGCGCCGGCCGTGGCCGGCGTGGCCATCGACGTCCCGGACATGTAGCCGTAGCTGGAACCCGGCATCGTGGACCAGATGCACTTGCCCGGGGCGATGAGGTCGACGACTGCCCCGTAGTTGCTGAAATCGGCGAACGTGTCGTCCTTGTCGTACCCGCCCCAGGAGTAGCAGCGGTTGCCACCGACGCCGCCGGCCTTGCCGTCGGTGTCGGCCAGCGCGGACACCGTGATGACTTCGCTGTAGGCGGCTGGGACCCGGGTATTCGCGTTCCGCCGGTCGTTGCCGGCAGCCGCAACGACGGTCGTCCCGGCACTGACGACCCGGCAGATCGCCTTGTGCAGGACGTCGTTCTTCGTGTTGCCGCAGTTCCAGTCCGTGGAGCCGTCCTTGACGACGCTCATGTTCACGACCTCGATCAGCGGTCGCGAGCTGTCGTCCGGATCGCGCTGGGCGAGGATCCAGTCGAGGCCGCACACGTACCACGACAGCAAGCCGTTCCCGTCGTCGTTGAGGATCTTGACGGACCACAGCCGAGCGCCCGGGGCGACTCCGACCACCCCGGTCGAGTTGTCGAGGGCGGCAACCGTGCCGGCCACGTGCGTGCCGTGCCCGTGGACGTCCCGCCACAGGGCCCGGTTCGTCGTCGAGCAGTTGTAGCCGCCGGCGACGTTGAGGTCGGGGTGGTTCGGCTGGATGCCCGTGTCGACGATCGCCACGTCGGCGTCGATCCGCTCGTCGATGCCGTCGATCTTTGCGATCCCGTTGCTCTTCGTCCCGATCCGCGACACGCCGGTGGGGGTGCTCTGGGCGGCGAGCTGGATGACTTCGTCGGGGACGACCGCGACGACGCTGGGATCGCGTTCGAGCGCGGCACGCTGGCCCTTGCTGAGCCTGGCCGTGAAGCCTCGGAGGGCCCGGTTGAAGCTGCGCTCGGCCTTGATCCCCTTCTGCCTGCCGACGCGCTCGACGACCGCGCCCGTGTCGGCGTTCGAGGCGAGGATCACGATGAACCGTCCGCTCGCGTTGGGGATGCCCCGGGTATCGTCGGCCGC
>Ga0299913_10002023_pt1 | contig 15691 bp, 13 predicted proteins | sample RVTome_9_FD_201360 | JGI IMG/M metagenome (GOLD analysis project Ga0299913, IMG submission 201360) | Soil microbial communities from uranium-contaminated site in the Upper Colorado River Basin, Wyoming, United States - RVT155D38 (version 2) ...
GGAGGACGAGGTGGCTCACCGGGTCTGGCGCATGCAGCGGGCGATGCTGCGCGATCGCTTCGCAGAGCTCGGGGTGCCCGTCGTCGCGTGGACCGGTGAGGCGGGACTAGAGGCGGCGCTCGCCGCCTTGCCTCGTCGCAGGCGCCGGGTGAGGGCGGCGCGCTGAACGTCGCCGCGCGGCTGGTGACCGCGCCGTTCGGGCTCGTGATGGCGATCTATCCCCTCGCCCTGCACGCGACGCCGCTGGTTGCGACGTTGTCCGCGGTGGCGGTGGCCCTCGTCATGCTGGCGGTCGCCTTCCCTCGGCGCCTGTCGGGAGGGCCCGCGGCGATCGTCGTCGCGACCGCTTACGTGGCGGCCGTCGCCGCGCGGGGCGAAGCCGATCTCCTCGCGCCTCTCCCGGCCGGGGCCGCGTTCCTCTTCGTCGAGGGCGTCGCGCTGTGCGGCCTGGCGGCCGCCGGCGTGGAGGCCGAGCGGCAGGTGATCACGCGGCGGGTCCGCGCGGCCTTCCTCGTCGCGGTCGGAGGGGCCGGCGCGGGGGTGGCGATCCTGGCCCTGAGCGCCGCCACCGGAGGCTCGAGCGCGCTTGCGTTCCTTGTGGCTGTGGGGGCCTGCGGACTGCTCCTGGTGCTGGCGGGGGGCCCAAAGCAGGCGCAAAGGGGCCCGAAAGGGCAAGAGGTGCCCTGAAGCCACTTTTTCGCGCGTCGAGAAGGGCTTTAGGTTGGACCCATGAGCGACCAAACGCAGCAGACGTATCCACCGGCCCCAGGGACCACTCCCGCGACCGAGCCGGTCCCGGCTCCGGGTCAGACGGCACCGCCCCCGAGCACCCAAGCCCCTGCGCCCGCCGCCGCGCCTCAAGAGGCCGCACCGCAGGCAGACCAGGGCGCGGCCCCCATCGAGATGCCGCCCCTCAAGATCGAGGGCGACAAGGCGATCATCGACGACTTCCTCAGATACGTGATCGAGGTGCAGTCCTCGGACCTCCACATCAAGACCGGCTCGCCTCCGACGATCCGCATGAGCGGCAGCTTGATCCCGCTCGACTACCACTCGATCGGAGTGGACGAGGCCGACGAGCTGTCCATGTCGATGATCACGCGCGACAAAGACCGCACCACCCTCGAGGACAAGGGCGAGGTCGACTTCGCCTACTCGTTGCAAGGGTTGGGCCGCTTCCGCGTCAACATCCACAGGCAGCGCGGCTCGCTCGGCATCGCGGCCCGCCGCATCCTTCCCGGGGCCCCCGACCTCAAAGAGATCGGGGTTCCGCCCGTGATCGAGCAGCTCGCCAACGAGCACCGCGGCATGTTGCTGGTCACCGGCCCGACCTCGTCGGGCAAGACGACCACCTGCGGAGCGATCCTGAAGCACATCAACGAGTCGCGCCGCGCTCACATCGTCACGATCGAGGACCCCATCGAGATCCTCCACAAGGACCAGATGTCGGTCGTTACCCAGCGCGAGGTCGGACAGGACACGGGCGGTTTCTTCCCCGCGCTGCGCGCCGCGATGCGCCAGGACCCCGACGTGATCTTCGTCGGCGAGATCCGAGACGTCGAGACCGTCGGCGCGGCCCTGCAGGCAGCCGAGACGGGCCACTTCGTCCTCGCCACGTTGCACACCACCGACGCCGTCGAGACGATCAACCGCATCGTCGACTTCTTCCCGGCCCACCAGCAGAAGCAGGTGCGCATCGCGGTCGCGACCTCCCTGGTCGGGACCGTCACTCAGAGATTGCTTCCGAAGATCGGCGGGGGCCGTGCGCCGGCCATCGAGGTGATGGTCAACAACGGCCGCATCCGCGACTGCATCATCGACGGGGAGAAGACCCACGACATCCACGACATCATCGTGGAGTCGGGCTTCTACGGCATGCAGACCTTCGACCAGGCCCTGATCAAGCTGTATCAGGACGGCCAGGTAACCCTCGAAGACGCGAAGTCGGCGGCCAACAACCCGCACGACTTCGAGCTGTCGCTCCGTCAGCTGGGAGCCATAGCCCCCTAGACGCGACGAGGGGGGCGGGTCTCCCCACCCCCCTCGGCAGTCCCTCCTTACCCGGCTGTTACCTCCACTTGACGCCGCGGTCCGAGCCGCCGCCCTTGCCCGACCCGGGCACGGTGGCGGACATCGTGACCCGCTCGCCCGGATCGTCGTCGGACTCGGCCTTCGGACCCTTGGCGGGCTTCGGAGCCTTGGCGGGCTTCGCCGGCCGGACCTTGGCCGGCTTCGGAGCCTTGGCCGGCTTCGAGGCTCGCGCGGCCGTTCCCGCCGCGAGGGCGGCCTCCTGAGTGGCCACCGCGGCGTCGCACGCGGCCTGCGCGGACTCCGGTGTTGCCTCCTTGTCGCGCGCGACCGAGCTCACCAGCTCGCCGTGGGCACGGCCCTTCACCGGGCACTTCGCCGCAACCGAGACGGCCGCACCGTGGTTGGTCGCCCCGTCCTCGACGACCTCCTCCTCGACCACCTCTTCTTCCACGACCTCTTCCTCGACGACCTCTTCCTCGACCACGTCGGTCGGCGTGGGGGTCACCTCGGTGGTGGTCGGCGTCACCTCGGTGGTCGTGGTGACGGCGTCGGTTTCCGGATCGACTGCGGCCGTGGGGGCCGCGGACGCGACGCCCGCGGCTACTACCAATGCCACGACCATCGTGAGTACAGGTCTGACCCTGTCCAAAGAGCACTCCTTTCGGCGGCTGGGCTGCCTCGGCCGAGGCCCCTGGCTTTGCGTCCCCGCCTCGCGACGGGTTTGCCTTTGTCGTACGGAGCGGTTGCTCCGACGGAGGTATCGGCAGGCGATGACTAGTCCTTTAGCACTAGGCCCCTTTCCCCGCCTCCCCCTTGACTGTTCCCACGGGTAAGTATCTACTTACCGTTAGTGAAGACTTACGGAGCTTTCGAGGCCCTGGGCGATCCGACCCGCCGCGCGGTGGTCGAGCTGCTCCGCGCCGGACCCCGCTCGGTCGGCGAGCTTGCGGCTCTCCTCCCCGTGTCGCGGCCCGCGGTCTCGCAGCACCTCAAGGTCTTGAAACGGGCGCGTCTCGTCGCGGACGAGCGCGCCGGTACGCGACGTCTCTATCGCCTCGATCCCTCGGGGCTGGACGACGTCCGTCGCTACGTGGAGTCGTTCTGGAGTGACGCCTTGGCCAGCTTCAAGGCGTCGGCGGAAAGGAGGAGCAGTGGTGACGACTGAGTTAGAGCCCGTCGTCCTGTCGGTGGAGGTCGCGCTGCCGGTCGAGGAGGCCTTCCGTCTCTTCACCGAGCAGATGCACTCGTGGTGGCCGGTCGCCCGGCACTCGATCGGCGAGGAGAAGGTCGGGACCGTGGTGTTCGAAGATCGAGTCGGGGGCCGGGTCTTCGAGCGGTGGCACGAGGGAGCCGAGGCGGACTGGGCCGACATCCTGGAATGGGATCCTCCACATCGCTTCCGTCTCGCCTGGCACCCGAACGACAGCGGCCTGTCGACCGACGTCGAGGTCTCTTTCTCCGCCGCGGATGCCGGCACCAAGGTCCTGCTGACCCATCGCGGCTGGGAGACGCTCGGAGCGGACGCCCGCGCCGCTCGCGAGAGCTACTCCGGCGGCTGGGTCGGCGTCCTCGAGCTGTACCGGCGGTCGGCCGGCTAGCGGCGGAGGGTCCCTCGCGTTCTTGGTGGTCAACCTGGTTGGTGTGGTACCCCCACCACACCAACCACGGACCTCCGGGGGCGGGCTTCGCCCCGGGCACCTCGGAGCGCGGACGGCGCGCCCCGCGCGCCTCTAGGCTCGCGGGGCCTAGGCTTCGGCCATGTGCAGATCGATAAAGACCCTCCGGGGCGAGGACCCGACGCCTGAAGAGGTGCGGGCCGCGGCCCTCCAGTTCGTCCGCAAGATCAGCGGTTACCGGCAGCCGTCCAAGGCCAACCAGGAGGTCTTCGACCGCGCCGTCGACGAGGTCACGGGGGCATCCGAACGGCTGCTCGACGATCTCGTGGTTCGCACGCCGGTCCGCGTCTAGGGGTGGCCGAGGCGGAGGCGATCGCCGACGGCGTCTGGCTCGTCAGGGGCGGACGCCCTGCGGTGATGAACGTCTACCTGCTCGAGGACGGAGACGGCGTCACGCTCTTCGATGCCGGCGTGGCCTCGATGCCCGAGGCGCTACGCGACGCGGCCGGGCCGTTGGGTGGTATCCGGCGGATCGTCCTCGGCCACGCGCACCCAGATCATCGGGGGGCCGCGGCGACCCTCGGCGTCCCGGTTCTGTGCCACCCCGACGAACGCAGCCATGCCGAGTCCGAGCACGGCCAGGATTACTTCGACACCTCAAAGCTCACCTTCCCGGTGACGCACGTGATGCCTCGTCTCCTGCAGAGGTGGGACGGCGGGCCGGTCACCGTGTCGGACACCGTCGACGAAGGCGACGAGGTCGCCGGTTTCCGCGTCGTGCATCTGCCGGGCCACGCGCCGGGACTGATCGCGCTGTGGCGCGCCGGGGACGGGCTCGCTCTGGTCAGCGACGCGTTCTACACGCTCGATCCGCAGACCGGCTTCAAGAAGCCGCCGCGCCTCCCCCACCCCGCCTTCAACTGGAACGAGGCCGAGCTGCGCGCCTCGCTGCTCAAGCTGGCCGAGCTACATCCGCGGGTCGTGTGGACGGGGCACGCCGACGTGGTCGATGACGAGCCCGAACGCGTCCTGAGAGAGCTCGCGCGCTCCTAGCGAGGGATCTCCGGCTCCCCGTTCTTGATCGCGACGAGCTCGTCCATGGAATCGAGGAACAACTCCAAGAGCTTGGGATCGAAGTGGGTGCCGCTCTCGGCCTCCATGATCTCGACGGCCTGGCCCAGGTGGAATGCCCGGCGGTACGCACGGTTGCTGGTCAGCGCGTCGAAGCTATCGGCGACCGCGACGATCCGCCCCTCCAAGGGGATCTCCTCGCCCTTCAGGCCGTGCGGATAGCCGCTCCCGTCGAACCATTCATGGTGGGTGAGCGCGACCCGGGCCGCGAGCTGCAAGAGGTCCGAGGGATCGTCTCTCAGGATGCTCGCGCCCGCCTCTGGGTGCTTCTTGATGTCGTCGAACTCCTCGGTCGTGACCTTCCCGGGCTTCAGCAGGATCCCCGACGGAACGGCCGCCTTGCCCACGTCGTGCATGAGGCTCGCGATCCGTAGCGACGCCGCGTCCTCCGCTTCGTATCCGGCGCGCAGCGCCAGCAGTTCCGTGTAACGGCTCATCCGCACCAGGTGGCCGGAGGTCCCGACGTCTCGGTACTCGGCGGTCAGCGCCAGCCTCTCGACCATGCGGACGTGAGACATGCGCAACGTTTCTTGGCCCTGCTCCAGCTCGCTCAAGGTGGCCCAGAGATGCGCGGTGCGCTCGCGCACCGCTGTCTCCAACCGCTCGCGATGCGTGCGGTTCTCGATCTCGAGTTGTCTGCGTCTCAGCGCGTTCGACACGCTGATGAGGATCTCGTTCGACTCGAAGGGCTTGATGACGTACCCGTAGGCACCCATGCGGAGAGCGCGCTCCGCGAGCTCGGGATCGTCGATGCCGGTGACCATCACCGTAGCCGTCCCGGGATGCTCCGAGGCGATGGAGTCGAGCAGCTCGATGCCGGACTCTCCCGGCATGTCGACGTCGCTAAGTACCAGCGCCACTCCGTCTTGGTCGATGAGTGCCCTCGCCTCCGATGCGGAGGCCGCCGTGAGGCACTCGTACCCGTTCAGCTTCAACAGACGCGCGATGGTCCGCAGCATCGAAGGGTCGTCGTCGACGACGAGAACCCGATCCTCCTTAGCGTCCACCCGATCCCCTTGCCGTTGCTCCCCGTGGTACCGAGGCACATACTCGCACCGAAACCAGCCACCCGGTCAGGTCGAGATCGTCTTTACCTTCTCGGGATGCAGCAGGTCGTGGATCGCGGTCAGCAGTTCGGTCCGGTCGAACGGCTTGTGAAGCAGCATGCTCTTCTCCCCCAGCTCCGACGCGTAGGCAGCGGCCTCGCTGTATCCGGTCAGGTACACGGCCGGGAGCCGCGGGTTCATCGACTGGAGGGTGTGGCCTAACTCGATCCCCGAGATCCCCGGCATGACCACGTCGGACACGAGGATGTCGACGCGACCGCTCTCCTCGTTCATCAGCTTGAGGGCGGCGTTGCCGCTGTCGGCCTCGACGACCTCGTAGCCGCCCTGGGTGAGGAGCCGCTTCGCCACGGCCCGCACGGAGCCCTCGTCCTCGACCAAGAGGATCCTCTCCCCCCGGCCCCGAGGCACGTCGAGTTTCGGGTCATCGGTCGCCGCGTCGACCGAGATCGACGTCACCGGGAGATGGATCGTGAAGGTGGTGCCGAGGCCCGGCCGCGAGCGGATGCCGATGTGTCCGCCCGCGCGGCGGACGATCCCGTAGACGGTGGCGAGACCGAGACCCGTGCCCTGGCCTTTCGGCTTGGTGGTGAAGAACGGATCGAAGGCCTTCTCGATGACGTCGGGCGGCATCCCACTGCCGGTGTCGATCACCTCGATGCGCACGTAGCTGCCCTCAGTGAGGTCCACGTAGCGCCGGGCGCCAGCCGCGTCCAGAGTCACCTCCGACGTCGAGATCACCAGCGAGCCGGAGCCGGCCATCGCGTCGCGCGCGTTGATCGCCAGGTTCAACAAGACCTGTTCGAGTTGTCCCTGATCGGCGAAGACCGAACCGGTGGCGGCGTCGAGCTCCGTCCGAATCGTGACGCTCTCGCCGACCGCACGCCGCATCAACTTGGTCATGTTCGCGATCACCTCGTTGATGTCGAGCACGCGCGGCTCGGCAGCGTCGCGGCGGCTGAAGACCAGAAGCTGGCGCGTCAGCGACCGCGCTCTCTCGGATGCGGTTCTGATCTCCTCGACGTCCTGCACGATCTCGCGGTCGTCATCCTCGAGGGGCATCTTGCTCAGCGCGTCCAGCACGAACGACGAACAGTTCGAGATGACCGCGAGGATGTTGTTGAAGTCGTGGGCGATCCCCCCGGCCAGCTGGCCCACGCTCTCCAGCTTCTGAACCTGGTGGAGTTGCGCCTCGAGCGACTCCTTCTCCTGCTCGGCCTGGACGCGCTCGGTGATATCCCGCGTCACCTTGGCGAACCCGCGCAGAGCGCCCTCCGCGTCGCGCACCGGCGTGACGACCTCGTTGGCAAGGAAGCGGGTGCCGTCCTTCCGCAGGCGCCACCCCTCGATCTCGAGCCGGCCCTCCTCGGCCGCGATCGAGAGCTCCTCTCGCCAGCGGTCGTCGTCGCCCGGAGGGTAGAAGCGCGTGAAATGCCGTCCGACCACCTCAGAGGCTTGATAACCCTGGATCCGCTCGGCCCCCGCGTTCCAACTGACAACGTGACCGCCGGGATCGAGCATGAAGATCGCGTAGTCGTGGACCGACTCGACCAAGAGTTGGAACCTCTCCTTCTCCTCCGCGACCTCGTCGAACAAGCGATGCGACGCCATCGTGGCCGCGAGCTCGTTGCCCAGGGCGCCCAACAAACGCACGTCGCGGTCGCCGAACGACTCCGACCCCACGTGGTTGTGAACGATCAGGCACCCGACGACCGAGTCCGACTCCATCAAGGGGACCGCCACCAGGTCGCGGGCCGCGAGGGCCCCGGTCAGCGCAACCATCTCGTCGGGGATGTCGTAATCCACGACGATCGGTGCGGGGGAGGCGTCCAGACGCGCCAGGAGATCGAGGAGGGCCGGGTCCGAGATCGGTTGGTGAGCCTGAAGGAGATCGCCGGCGTAGGTCTTGGTGCCGACCACGACGTCTCCATCGCGCAACAGCGTCTGAGCACCCAACGCGGAGACGGTGCCCGCCACCGATCGCAGGAAACCCGGGATCGCGTCGGTCAGGTTCGGAGCTGCCGCAAGGGCACGGCTCGCCTCGTGCAGGCTCTCGATGCGCTCCCGCTCCTGAGCCTGCTGCAGCACCGCGCGGTATCCGAGCGAGAGGGCGATCAGAGCCAGAGGGAAGACGGCCGCGGACCACGGCGTTCCCAGATAGGCGGCACTGAAGATGACTCCGACGAGCAGGCTTCCGGCGAGATTCAGCAGGAAGGCCCGCGGGATGGTGCCCACGGTGGACAGGAACGAGGTCTCGCCGGCCGAAGCCAGCGCCCCCGAGACGAACAGGTGCGTGACAAGGGAGTAAACGATCACGCCGACCGCGGCCGCCCCGATGACGGCGATCGTCGAGCCGGGTGCGAGATCCGACAACAACACGGAGATCGACGACCCGGCGACCACGGCCACGATCGCTGAGGTCGAGTTGAACACCGCCTTCACCGGCGAGATCCGGTCGAAGATCTCGGACGCAACCGTGCCGATCGCGACGATCCAGAAGACCTCCCCCGCCGGCATGGCAACCAGGGCGGCCAGGAGGATGGCCTCCGCGGCGCTGAAGGACACGCTGCCGTCCTCGCGGTTGAAGAGCGTTCCGCCGTACTCGGCGACCGTGAACAGCACCACGAAGGTGGCGAACGGAACCAGGCTCCCGGAGAACGCCTCGCCGATCACCAGCGGAGACGCGAGAGCTCCGGCGGCGGCAACGGTTAGCAGTCCCAGATACACCATGAAGCGGGGCGAGGAGGCCGGGCCGCCTCTCATCGAGGTGTCAGTCCCAGGCAGCCGCGTACCAGTGACTCTGGTAGTTGGACGCCCGCCACTTGACGCCGTTCCACTCGGACGAACGCCACTTCACACCTTCCCAGTCCGCGTTGCGCCACTGAGCGCCGCGCCACTTGACCCCGTCCCATTCCGTGGCCCTCCATTTGACGCCGGCCCAGGAGAGACCCGTCCACTCCTCCGTGCGCCACTTGACGCCCTCGAAGGACAGCGGATCCCACCCAAGGGTGGTGTACGTAAGCCCACTGTACGGAACCAAACCGAGGATGTTCCGGAGGCCGAGCAGGTCGGCATCGAACTGCGCCGTGACCTCGCCGTCCAGGAGACCCGTGCCACCGGGCGTCGTGACGTCGAGCTGGATCGAGCCGCGGTCCACGTCGATGCTTCCGAGCCCCGTGCTCAGACCGCCGCCGAGCAACCCACCGAGCAGCCCGCCGTTGGCCTTCGCGGTCGAGGTGCTGCGGGTGGCGGCGTAAGCGTCGATCTCGCCCTTGCCGGCGGCGTACTTGTCGGTCGTTGCGATCCGCCGCGCCGTGGACATCAGCCGGTGCTTCACCTGATCCGGGGACAGCTTCGGATTCGCCTGCACGATCTGAGCGACCACCCCGGTGACGACCGCGGCCGACATCGAGGTACCGGTACCCCTGAAGTACTGGTTGCGCAGGACCGCCGTCTCGCCGTAGGCCTGATCGATCGCGCTGCCGGGCGAACGGAGCGACACGGTGTGAACTCCGGGCGCCACCACGTCGGGCTTCGCGAGACCGTCGGATCGCGTCGGACCCCGGCTCGAGAAGACGGGAACGTGGTCGTCCGAGACCTGGATCGTCTCCTCGTCGTTGCTGGCCCCGACCGTGATCACGAGCGGATCGTCCGCCGGCTTCAGGATCGTGCGGTTACCCGAGCCGCTGTTGCCGGCCGACACGACAACGGTGATGCCCGCCTTCCAGGCACGCTCCACCGCGTAGTTCAGCGGCGACAAGAGATAGCTCTGGGGGGAGTCGCTGCCGAGCGAAAGGTTGACCGCCTTGATGTTGTAGGTGTCCTTGTGCGCCACGACCCACTGCAGCCCCGCAAGGACGTTCGAAACGTCCGTTGCCCCGTCGAAGCCCGCGAGCTTCACGGACACAAGATTGACCTCGGGGGCCGTGCCCTTGAAGGTCCCACCGGAGACGGATCCGTTCCCCGCGATCAGCCCGGCCATGAAGGTGCCGTGACCGAAGGTGTCGGCGCAATGCGCCTCCGTGTTCGCCTCGTGTGAGAAGTCCTCGCAGTGAACGACGCGGCCCGCGAGGTCCGGGTGGTCGTAGACGCCGGTGTCGATGAGAGCGACGGTGACGCCCCTCCCCGTCACGCCTTGGTTCCAGAGGTTCTCCGAACGCGTGATCTTGCCGATGCGACCCGGCATCTGGCTGAAGTCGCTCGCGGCCGTCTGCTCGAAGCCGACCGAGCCGTTGCGCGTGACCTGCCAGATCCGCTCGTCGCTGCGAAGCGTCCCGAGAGCGTCGACCGGCACTCGGGCGCCGACGCCGTCCACGATCGGAAGCGGCTCGGTGACCCGGCCCCCGACCTCGTCCACGGCATCGGCCGCGGCTGCAGGCCCGAAGAGCGACTGAACGATCACGGAGACGGTCCGCGAAGCGGCCTCGGTGGTTGCGGACACCGAGGCCGCCGCGGATGCGCTCAGAAAGAGCGCTAAGAGGAGAAAGGTCGCGAACGATCTATCGAGTCGTCGCGCTGTAGCCGTCATCCCTTGGCCTCCCTCTCTCCGCCGTTGCCCTGATGGCATCGACGCGAGAAGGGCGCCGCTAGATAGGGCGTAAGAGCGAATTCGCGCTCTAGGACCGGGTCACTTTTGTCCCGGTTTGGTCATCCGACCGGACTAGTCATCCGTCCTCTGACCTGCGGGAACGCGTTCGGGGCCCGAGATCGGTCGTGGCGACGAGGAAGCCCGCGCGGCCCCGTTCGAGCTCGTGCTTCGCGATCTTCTCCGAGGGAGTGCGGGGGAGGCGGTCGCGAAGCTCCCAGTAGCGGGGAACCTTGAAGGCCGCGAGCCGCTCTGCCAGGTGGGCGGCGAGGTCGTGGGGCCGGGCCGTGGCGTCCTCGAGCAGGACGACGTAGGCCTTCAGCTCCTCCCCCATGTCGGCATCCGGCACGGCCGCCACCGCGCACTCGACGACGTCGGGATGGGTGCTCAGCGCGTTCTCGACCTCGACCGGGGAGATGTTCTCTCCCCCGCGCCGGATCATCTCCTTGCGTCTGCCTCGGAGATAGACGAACCCGTCGGCATCCTGCGTCGCCAGGTCCCCGGTATGCGCCCACCCGTTGCGGAAGAACGCGGCCGTCGCGTCGGGGTCGCGGTGATAGCCCTCCATCATCCCGACGCCGCGCACGACCAGCTCGCCCACCTCGCCGGGCGCCACCTCCCGGTCGTCGTCTCCGACGATCGCGGTCTCGTTGTGGGCGACGGCCCGTCCGATGCTCCCGCCGGCCACGCACCGGTCGTGATCCGCAGCCGTCACCGCGGTGTTGATCCCCGTCTCGGTCATGCCGAAGACCTCCGACCAGGGGACTCCCCAACGTCGTTCGATCGCCTCGTGCTGCTCGATCGGGATCGCAGAGCAGAAGACGCGCGTGAGCGAGTGTTCGCGATCCGCCGGACCGGGAGGCTGCTTGAGCAACAAGGTCGGCATCACTCCCAGGCAGTAGAAGACGGTGACACCGAAGCGCGCGACGTCCCGCATGAACGTCGAGGGGTGGAAGCCGTCGAGGAGCACTAGATGTGCGCCCGCTCGAAGTGTGGCGATCACGTTCCACTGCGGATCGATGTAGGAGTGTGGTTGCGAGGTCAGGAGGATGTCGTCCTCGGTCAGCTCCAGCACCTCGGCGGCCGTGGCGCCCATCACCTGCCAGAAGCGATGCGTCAACAGGCATCCCTTCGGGAAGCCGGTCGTGCCCGACGTGTACTGGATGTTCGAGATCGCACCGGGTCGAGCCTCGACGTCGGAAGGAGCAAGCGTCGCCTCGGGTTCGCCAACGAAGACGTGCCGGAGCTCGGGCGGAGCGGCCGCACGAACGACGCCGGCCGTGCTGTCATCGACGAACGCGGCGGTGGCACCGCTGTGGCCGAGCACGTAACGAGCGTCGTCGGTGCGCAGGCGGCTGTTCATCGGCACGCTCACGGCACCAGAGGAGACGATGCCCAGCCACGCGACGGGATAGAAGAGCGAGTTCTTCATCATGAGGGCCACCGGCCCCCGATCGATCCCGTGCGAACGGAGGTGCGCGGCGATCCCGCCGACCCGGTCGCCCAGCTCCGAGTACGACATCGTGGAACCATCACCGAAGGTCATGAAGGTCTTGTCGCCGTAGCGCTCGGCCTGACGTCGTACCAGTGCCCCGAGAGACTCGTACCGAGGGTCGTTCATCTCCGAGACCGGCGCGCCTCCTGCTCCTCGAGGAACCTCTTGATGCCCGCCGCCGCGGTGCCGGCCCGGAAGGCCTCTTTCCCGATCTCGTTCTCGCGCGCGATCGCCGCCTCGACCTCTTCCAGACGAGGGCGAAGGAGCTTGAGGTGGTAGCGCGTGGCCAGACCCCGCTCGACCCAGTGGCGTGCGACCTCCACGGCGCGCGGCATCACCTCATCCGCCGCGTCCACGAAGTGGTCGAGGAGACCGAGGGCGTGAGCCTCCGATCCACTCACCCGCCTGCCGTCGAGGATCAGCGGCAGGGCGCGGCTCCCGATCAACCGGGGCAACAGATACGTGGAGCCGTTGGAGATGGTCAGGCCGACGTCGTTCTCCGGGAAGAGGTAATCGGAACCTGCATACCCCACGCGCGCGTCGCACGCGAGGGTGAGCTCGGCCGCGCCCCCAACCGCGATGCCGTTCAGCGCGGCGATCACCGGGACCTCGGATCGCAGCACCGCGCGCGTCAGGTCCTGGAAGCCGGACAACAGCGTCTCGAAATCGACCTCGGCGAGCGACTCGGTCGCGGGGAGGTCGTCGCCGGCCGAGAACGCCCGTCCCGTCCCCGTGAGGACGATGGCCGCGGCGCCGTCTCCCGACCCCGCTCTCGTGAGGGCCTCCCGGAGGTCGCCGAGCATCGGGATGCTGAGCGCGTTCAGCTTGTCCGCGCGATCCAGACGCACGATCGCTATCGCGCCGGAGTCCTCGACCACCACGTGGCCGCTGGGCCCCCTCCACTCGCTCATGCGCCCATGTATATAGCCCCGGCAGCCCCACGATGCGCCCGGCTGGAGGAGGCCGCGGCCCGGCGCCGAACCTCCCGGCCATGAGGCGATCCGCGGTCCTGTTGTCGACGGCGGCCTTGCTGCTGCTCCCCCACGTGAGCCGCGCGGCGGCTCCGGAGTCCTGCCCGGGGGCCGCGGCGAAAGGCGAGCCGCGCGTCGTGACCGGGACCTTCGACGAGTCCTACGAGGGCGCCTACGTCATGGTGCCCTTCGAGGTAGCCGAGGGAACCACTCGCGTCGAGCTCAAGCTCTGCCACGACCAGCCGGACTCGCCCACGTCGGCCGAGATCCGCCACACCCTCGACCTCGGCCTCTACGACGCGACCGGCGACGGCCTCCACGGCGCCGACGGGTTCCGGGGCTGGGGTGGATCGAGCAGACCTCACGTCGTGGTCTCGCCCGAGAGCGCGACCGTCGGCTTCCTCCCGGGAGACGTGCCCGCGGGGACCTGGGCCGCCGAGATCGGCATCGCCGCGGTCGCCGGCAACCTCGAGGGCGACCTCGACGGAAGCGTCACCTGGCGGCTCGAGATATCCACGTCGAACGATCCCGCGGACGCCGACCAACCGTGGGAACCGACCGCCTACGACACGACCCCCGCCAACCGCGAGGCCGGATGGTACGCAGGTGACTTCCACGTGCACGCCGAGCACTCGTCGCCCCGCGACGCGTCGATGCGGGAAACATTCGACTACGCGTTCGTCGAGGAGGATCTGGACTTCATCACGCTGTCGGATTACGTGACCTCACGGCACTGGAACGAGATCGGGCGCTTCCAGCCGGACTACTCGGGCAAGCTGATCGCGCGCAGCGCCGAGGTGATCACCTACCGCGGCCACATCAACAACCACGTCAGCGCAACCTACGTCGATCACAGAACCGGCCCGGTCTACGAGTTCCGGGACTCGGGCGATCACACGCTGCTCCGCGCCGCGCAGCCGGCCTCGCGGATCCTCGACGACATCCATGCCGGCGGCGGCTTCACGCAGGTGAATCACCCGACCACCTACCCGTCCGCGGTCCCCGGCTTCGGCAACCTCTGTCGCGGCTGTTCGTGGGAGTACTCCGACGCCGAGACGAACTGGGACTCCGTCGATGCCTTCGAGGTGCAGACGGGTCCGGCCGGCACGGCCGAGCCACACGGCCACGAGCTTGGACCCAACCCCTTTTCCCCGCTCGCGATCCGCTGGTGGGACGAGCTGCGCGCCGAGGGTTTCCGCATCACGGGGGTCGGTTCTTCGGACTCGCACCACGCGGGAGGCGGCAACGGAACGACGCAGTCACCGATCGGGGAAGCGACGACCGTCGTCTACGCGGAGGAGCTGTCCGAACGTGGGATCCAGGACGCCGTCGAAGCGGGACACGCCTACGTGAAGTTCTTCTCACCCTCCGGTCCGGACCTTCGATTCGAGGCGGTCGCGTTGGAGGCTCCGGGCAAGGGGAAGGGGAAGGGCCGGCCGAAGGCGATCATGGGGGACAGCCTTCCCGCCGGATCGGCCGCCTTCACGGCTCGCGTCATCGGTGTCGAAGCCAACACCGAGCCCCGCACCTTGCTCGTGTTCAAGGACGGCGCGCCGTTCACGGCCACGCCGGTGATCGGGAGCGACTTCACCTTCTCGTTCGAGGCCGACGAGGCCGGTGACTACCGGTTGCAGCTCGTGCGCGGAACCGCGATCGAGGCTCTCTCGAACCCCATCTCGCTGGAGCCCAAGCGTTAAGAGATAGTGGGCCGAGTGGCGATCCGGACACCGTTGCGGGGAGCGCCCGGTCGCCACTCGGCCGGTGGAGGGACCTAGGGAAGTCCGTTCAGCGGCAGCGGGTAGGGAACGATCTGTCCGTTGGTGGGCGTGCCGACCTTCGTCGCACGCGTGCCGCCCATGATCCCGATACCGTCCCGCATAAGCGAGTCGATCCAGATGTGCGTGATGATCCCGGCAGCCTCCATGTTGGCGCCCACCGCGTCGCCCAGCAGCGTGTTGGCGCCGGAGCCGGAATCACCCGGCGCGATGGCGCCCGTGAACATGAAGTGGTCCGGTAACCACGCGATCGCCTCTCCCACGCGCGGGGTCCCACCGGCGCCGACCCCGGCACCGTGGCCGTAGTGGACGATCGTTTGCGCGAGCAGCGGATCGGGGTTGACCGTCAGTCCCGGGTTGCCGCCCGACTGCAGTGAGGCGAACTCGCCCTCTGCCGCGTACACGCCGCGCGGCCCACCCCAGAAGCACATCGTCGGCGTGACGAGAGCCGAGTACGCGGGATCGATGTTGATCAGGGCGTAGTCGTCACCCAGCCCGTTGTCGCGCGAGGTGCCGAAGGTACCGAAGTCGAGCAGTATCAGTCCGGTTACGTCCTCACGGTTGCCCGTGCCGGCTATCACCGTGGCGGTATCACCCGTCCGTCCACAGTGGCCCGCGGTACTGATCGAGGACCCATAGAGATGCGCAAGGCTGCAGAGTGAGATGCTGTTGCCGGACTCGATCAGGTAGAAGGCGCCGGGCCGGATCCCGAGACATCCGACACCCGCGAAGGTCGCGAGCGTTGGCTCCGCGTTCGTACTCACGGCCATGGCGTTCTCGAGTTCGGCCAGCGGGACGTCGAAGGTCCGGCCGTCCTCGGTAACCATCGTCGGCTGAGAGAAGTCTCGGGACGTGAGCACCTCTCTCGACGGCAGACCCAACCTCTCCAGGTGCGCGTCGGTGAGCTCGAGCTTCATCTCCGCCCACGTGCCTTCCGGGTGCTTGCTCAAGGTGTCGGCGATCCATTCGTCCCGGATGTCGCAGAGCGCGTCCGGGTCGATCGTGAACTCGCTCACCGAGAGG
>Ga0299913_10002024_pt1 | contig 15690 bp, 9 predicted proteins | sample RVTome_9_FD_201360 | JGI IMG/M metagenome (GOLD analysis project Ga0299913, IMG submission 201360) | Soil microbial communities from uranium-contaminated site in the Upper Colorado River Basin, Wyoming, United States - RVT155D38 (version 2) ...
GCGCCTGGGCGCGGGCGCCTGGGCCCGCGCGGTGCTCGCGCGCGCGGTCACCGGTCTGGCACGGGCCGGTGCCGCCGCGATCGGCGTGGACACTCCGCCCGGTCGGCCGAGCGCGCCCGGTCGCGGCGGCGCCGCGAGCGACGCGCTGCTGGCCCAGGCCACCTCGGCCGCCGGCAACGTCGTCTTCCCCGTCGCACCGACCGACGTTCCTGCGCCCGGCCTCACCGTCGGCCACGCAGAGGCGCCGGCCGACGCCGACGGCCTCGTGCGTCGCGTGCCGCTCGTGCGGGGGAGCGACCACGGCGAGGTGGTCGCACTCGGCGTGGCCGTGGCCGCGGTCGCCTCGGGTGTGCCACCCGCGCAGCTCGTCGCCCGCATCCCGGCCGACGCCGCGGGCCGGGCTCAGCTCCGCTGGGCACCCGATCTGCAAGTGACGCCGTTCAGCGAGCTCTGGGACGCCATCGAGCGGGGCGACGGCGAGCGGCTGCGGCGCCTGGTCGAGGGCAAGAGCGTCGTGCTCATCACCGAGCCCGTCGCGGTGCGGCGCCTCACGCCGATCGGCCCGCTGGGCGACATGGCCATCCAGGCGGAGCTGCTCAACGCCGTGCTCGGCGACGCCTGGATCCGGCCCGCGCCGCACGCCTGGGTCCTGCCGGCCACGCTGGGGCTGGCGGCGCTGGCCGCCTGGGTGGGGCTCGCGGGGCGGCCCTCGGCGGCCCTGCTGGGCGTGGCCTTGCTCGCGGCCATCTCGGGCTCCGCGCTCACGCTGACGCCCTGGCTCAGCGGCGTCGTCGCGCCGGTCGTGGCGCCGCTGGCGGCGGTGCTCGCGGCCGGCGGCGGGGCCCTGCTCTGGAGCCAGATCGGCGCGACACGGCGGCTGCGCGGCCTCGAGGCGGAGATCGGCGCCATCCGTGACGCCCTGGTGCGCCAGGAGTCGACGGTCGAGGCGCTGGAGGAGGATCTCGAGGCCGCGCGCGCCGCGGTGGCGCGCTCGACGGGCGCCGAGCGCGAGCTGCTGCAGGCGGCGGAAGCGCTGCGCGGCCAGCTCGGCGAGGCGCGCGCGCAGGAGGCGCAGACGCGCGCCCGGCTGCAGACGCTCGAGCACGAGCGCCGACAGGCCGCGTCCGGCGCCGCCGCGCTGGCCGACGAGGACCTCGAGCGGGTGCGGGCGCAGTGCGCCGAGCTCGGCATCGTGACACGCGATCCGGCCGTGCTGGGGCTGGTCCGCGACCTGCAGAAGGCGGCGCGGGCCTCGCTGCCCATCCTGCTGACCGGCGAGCCGGGCACGGGCAAGGAGCTGTTCGCGCGGGCCGCCCACCGCCTCGGACCCCGCGCGGGTGGACCCTTCGTCGCGGTGAACATGGCGGCCATCTCGCCCGAGCTGTTCGAGAGCGAGCTGTTCGGCCACGTCCGCGGCAGCTTCACCGGAGCCGTCGGGGAGCGGAAGGGGTACTTCGAGCAGGCCGACCGCGGCACGATCTTCCTGGACGAGGTCGGCGAGCTGCGGGGGGATCTGCAGGGCAAGCTGCTCCGGGTCCTGCAGGAGCGGACGTTCCACCGGGTCGGCGCCACCCGGACGACCTCGGTCGACGTGCGGGTGGTCGCGGCGACGAACCGCGACCTCGAGGCGGGTGTCGCCGAAGGCTGGTTCCGCGAGGACCTGCTCTTCCGGCTGCGCGGACTGGTCCTGCGCCTGCCGCCCCTGCGCGAGCGCCCGGACGACGTGGCCCCGCTGGCCGAGCGCTTCCTGCAGGAGGCGGCGGCCCAGAGTGGCCGGCCGGTGACGCTGTCCGAGGCGGCGCTCCGGGCCCTGCAACGTCACCCCTGGCCCGGCAACGTCCGCGAGCTGCAGCAGGCCCTGCTGCGGGCCGCCGCGCTGTCCGACCGGGACGTGCTGGCGCCGGACGATCTCCGGCTGGAGGCCGCCGCGGCTGCCCGGGCCGACGGGGACGGGGACACGGCGGTGCTGGACGCGCTGCGGCGTCACGGCTTCGACATGCAGGCCACCGCCCGGGCCCTGGGCTGCGACCGCAGCACCGTCACCCAGCGCCTCAAGGGCCTGGGCTTCCAGGCGCTGGTGGAGGCGGGCGGTGACCGGGGCAAGGCGGCCGCCGCGCTGGCCGGCGACCCCACGCTCGCCCGGACGGTGGAGCTCAAGCTCGGCGAGTACCACGAGCACCTGCTCAGGTCCGTGGCGGGCTTCGACTCGGCCGACGCCGCCGTCGCCGCCTGCCGGCGCCGCTTCAAGAACCTGCCCGAGCGTCACTTCCGCTCGCTGGAACGGCTCGTCCGCCAGCACCTCGAGTAGTCTCTGAGCCTTCCCGCGCGGGGAGCCGTGCGGGGAAGCTGAGGGATCCCCGCACGGCCCGGATCGCAAATAGCTGAAATAGCGATCTGTTGCTCTGGCTTCCGCGTTGCTCTGACTGGCGTCCGGGAGGAACGAGCAATGGCCAACAGCCAGCTGCAGAGAACCGGAAGCGGCAGGGAGATCGCGATGCTCGTCGGCGTGCTCTTGCTGGTCGCCGCCGCTAGCGTGTTCACCTACTGGGTGCGCTCCGAGAACGCCGAGGCCTCCGGCCAGCCGCCCGTGGAGACGGCGGCCACCCCGGCCCCGGGCATCGGGACGCCCGTGCCCGTGACCGGGGAGGTCGTGCACGCCGACGTCTACTTCGACTTCGAGAGCACCCGCCTGCGGGCCGACGCCGTCCGGCTCCTGCAGGACAAGGCCCAGCTGATGGAGGAGGGCGGCACCTGGGGCATCCTCGTGCAGGGCTACGCCGACGCCCAGGGCCCGGCCGGGTACAACCGGCTGCTCGCCGAGCGGCGGGCGATGGTGGTCAAGCAGTTCCTCGTCGAGCTGGGCGTGCCCGAGCTGTCGATCAAGGTCGTCACGATCGGCCAGGAGGGTGCCCTGTGCGACGAGCCCTCCGCGGAGTGCCAGCAGCTCAACCGCCGCGTGCACCTGGAGATCCGCCAGCTGCCGCGGGCCGCCGCCGAGCCCCTGCGGCCGGCGCTGCTGGTGGGCGACACGCTCGACACGCTGGCGGGCCAGGGGCGGGAGCCGTGACCCTGGCCCGCCAAGGGGCTGCTCTGCTCCTGCTGCTCGTTGCTGCGACGCCGGCCCTGGCTCAGGGCCGGCGCGTCACCGAGGGAACCCTGCTCTGGCGGTCGGCGCAGCAGCAGACGGCCGTGCCGGCCCCGCTGCTGGCGACCGAGGTGCACATGCGCGTGACCGGCATGGTCGTCCGGGCGACCGTGCGCCAGCAGTTCACCAACCCGAGTGCCGAGTGGGCCGAGGGCATCTACGTCTTCCCGCTCCCGGAGGACGCCGCCGTCGACCGCCTGAGGATGCAGGTCGGCGACCGCGTGGTCGAGGGCACCATCCAGGAGCGGGCGGCGGCGAAGGCGGCGTACACGCAGGCCCGGCGGCAGGGGGCGCGCGCCAGCCTCGTGGAGCAGGAGCGGCCGAACGTGTTCACGGCCTCCGTCGCCAACATCGCCCCGGGCGCGGCGATCGCCATCGAGATCGAGTACCAGCAGGCGGTGCGCTACGACGCCGGGCATTTCGCCCTGCGCTTCCCGATGGTCGTCGGCCCGCGCTACGTCCCGGCCGGCGTGCCCGACGCCGCCCGCATCACGCCGCCCGTCAAGCACCCCGGGCCCGGCGCGATCAACCCGGTCACGCTCTGGATCGAGCTGGACCCCGGCGTGCCGCTGGCCGGCGTGGCGTCGGCGTCGCACGCGATTCACACCCGGCCGCTGACCGGCAGCCGCTGGGAGATCGAGCTCGAGCAGGGCAGCGTCCCCGCCGATCGCGACTTCGAGCTCGCGTGGACGCCCCTGGCGGGGGCCGCGCCGCGCGCGGCCGTGCTGACCGAGCGGCAGGCCGACGAGATCTTCGCGCTGCTCATGGTGATGCCGCCGGCGGCGCCGGCGGTGGCGGCCGACCCGCTGCCGCGCGAGGTGATCTTCGTCCTCGACCGCTCGGGCTCGATGGCCGGGGCGTCGATCCGGCAGGCCCGGGCGGCGCTGAAGCTGGCGCTGGCGCGGCTGCGCCCGGCCGATCGCTTCAACGTCGTCCGCTTCAACCACACGACCGACCGCCTGTTCGCCCACGCGCAGCCGGCCGACCGCGGCAACCTGGCCGCCGCCCAGCGCTACGTGGACGCCATCGAGGCGGACGGCGGCACCGAGATGCTGCCGGCGCTGCAGCTCGCCCTCGCCGGCGCCGAGCGGACCGAGCGGCTGCGCCAGGTGATCTTCCTCACCGATGGCGCCGTCGGCAACGAGGCCCAGCTGTTCCAGGTGATTCGCGAGCGGCTGGGGGACAGCCGGCTGTTCACCGTCGGCATCGGCTCGGCGCCCAACGGCCACTTCATGCGCGAGGCCGCGCGGCTGGGACGCGGCACCTTCACCTCCATCGGGAGCCCGGCCGCGGTGCAGCACGCCATGACCGCGCTGCTGCGCAAGCTCGAGGCGCCCGCGCTGGCCGACGTGCAGCTCGAGCTGGCGGGCGCCGGCGACGCCGAGGTGCTGCCGGCGCCGATTCCCGACCTCTACCTGGGCGAGCCGATCGTCGTCGCCGTCCGCGCCCGGCGGCTGCCCTCGGAGGCGGTGGTGCGTGGCCGCTTCGGCTCCACGCCGTGGGAAGCGCGGGTGCCCCTGCGCGAGGCGGCCCCGGGGGCGGGACTCGGCGTGCACTGGGCGCGGGCCAGGATCGACGCGCTGCTCGACCGGCGCCGGATGGGGGAGCCCGACGGCGCCGTCCGTGACGCGGTGATCGACGTGGCGCTGCGCCATCACCTCGTCAGCGCCTACACGAGCCTGGTGGCGATCGACGTCACGCCGGCCCGGCCGGGCGACGCCGGGCTGCAGACGCACGCGCTGAAGACGAGCCTGCCCCACGGCTGGGAGTACGAGGCGGTGTTCGGGCTCGGCCAGGGCGCCACGCCGGGGCCACGCCAGCTGCGGCTGGGTCTCGCCGCCCTCCTGCTCGCCGCCGGGCTCGGCCTGGCGCTGCGGCGAGGGGCCACGCACGCCCTGGCGAGGCGGCGGCGTGGCCCGTAGCGCGCTGCGCCTGCTGGCGCTAACGCTCCTCGGCGTCGGCGTCTGGCAGGTCGGGCAGGGCGCCTGGATCCACGCCAAGGCGATCCTGGCCCAGCACCTGCTGCTGCGCGCCTGGGGACGCACGCTCGCCGGCGCGTCGGCCGTCAAGCCCTGGCCGTGGGCGGACACCTGGCCGGTCGCCCGGCTGCGGGTGCCGGCGCACGGCGTGGATCTCGTCGTGCTGGACGGCGTGAGCGGCCGCACGCTGGCGTTCGCGCCCGGCCGCGCCCCCGGCAGCGCGCCGCCGGGAGCGCCGGGCACCACGATTCTGGCCGGCCACCGCGACACCCACTTCCGCTTTCTCGAGCGCCTGCGAGCCGGTGACGAGCTGATCCTGGACACACCCGGGCAGCCGCCCGGCCGCTTCCGCGTGCGGCAGACGGCCGTGGTGGACGCGCGCACCGCGGTGATCCGCCACGCCCGCGACGGCGGCGCCGGGCTGGTGCTGCTGACGTGCTATCCCTTCGACGCGCTGGCGCCGGGCGGGCCCCTGCGCTACGTCGTCGCGGCCGAGGCGGCGAGCCCGCTGGCGCGGCGCACCAGCGGCGAGTGACGGAACGCGCGGCCCAGGGGCTCGAGCGGCAGCTCCCCCAGGACGCGCTCGAGCGCGTCGCGCACCAGGCCGGCCTCGCGCCGGGCGTCCCCGGCGCGACCCCGGGCCACGAGCGCGTCGGCCAGGGCCAGGCCGGCGTGCCATCGACACGGCCGCAACGCGAACCCCTCGGCCTCGACGACGACCTCGCGCAGCGCCCGCTCGGCGTCGTCGGCGCGTCCCTGCGCGAGCCAGGCCTCGGCCTCCAGGCGCCGCGCCTCGACCAGCAGCGCCATGTAGGCGCCGCAGCGCGCGCGGAAACCGGCCACGGCGGCCAGGGCGTCGTCCGGGCGCCCGGCCCTGAGCGCGCAGACGGCGAGATCGAGCTGCGGGAAGATGACCTTCTCGATGCACTCGCCGGCGACCTCGATCGCCTCCAGCAGGTGCCGCCGGCCGTCGTCGAGCTGCCCGGCGTGGACGAGGTCCTGGCCGAGGTTGGCCAGCGCGTCGGCGATCCAGATGTGGGTGCCCACGCGGCGCGCCAGCGCGAGCTCCTCGTCGTGGAGCGCGCGCGCCCCGGGCAGGTCGCCGCAGGCGGCGTGCAGGCGGCCCAGCATGCCGAGGCTGTACGCGGTCCACTCCAGGTGGCCGAGCTCGCGGGCGACAGCCAGGCCGCTCGACGCCTCGGCGAGCGCCTCGCCGAACAGCCCGAAGCAGATCTGCAGCTCGGCCGTCAGCGCGTGCACGAAGGCCTGGTCGCCGCGGGCCTCCAGGCTGCGCGCCAGGTCGAGCGCGCGGGTCATGCTGGCCGCGCTGGCGGGGAAGCCGTGCCGGAACGACCGCACGGCGCACTCCGAGGCCCGCGCGCTGATCTCCGTGCGCCGGTCGCCGTTGGCCTGCAGGATCGGCAAGGCCCGCTCGAGGATCCGGTCGGCGCGCGCGAGGTCGCCGGACAGCTGCACGTTCATGAGGAGCATCTCCAGCGTCCGGCCCTGGCCCCGGGCGTCGTCGAGCTCCTCGAACAGGGCCAGCGCCGCCTCGAGCTCACGGCGGCTGTCGGCCATGCGGACCACGTTGAGCAGCATGATGCCCAGCTGCGCGCGCGCCTCGGCCAGGGCGCGCCGATCGCCCGCCCGCTCGAGCTGGCCGACGGCCCGCCGGGTGAGCTCCAGGCCCCGCGCGTAGTCGCGATGGCCGCCCCACAGCGCGCCCAGCGCGGAGAGAATCCGTCCCTGCGCGATCGCCTCGGCGGCGCCGTCCGCCAGCGCCAGCGCCGCCTCGAGGTCGGCCCGGGCCGGCTCGAACTGCCCGAGCAGGCCGTGGATGGACGCCCGGTCCTCCAGCAGCCCCCGGCGCACGCTTGCCGGCAGCGCCGCCCGCTCGGCAGCGGTGAGCGCCTGGTCGTAGCGCGCCAGCGCCTCCCGGTTCGCCCAGGCCCCGGCCGCCATCGCCGCGGCGCGCCGCGTGTGCTCGGCGGCCTGCGTCCACGCCTCGGCCTCCAGGTAGTGGTGGGCGAGCCGCGGCGCCAGGTCGGCCACGCGCTCGGGGTAGAGGGCGGCCAGGGCGTCGGCTGCGCGCCGGTGGAGCGCACGGCGGCGCGGCGTCACCAGGGTGGTGTGGGCGACGTCCTGGGTCAGCGCGTGCTTGAAGACGTACGCGCGCTCCTCCGCGTCGGGGCGCTCGTAGAGGAACTCCAGGCGGGTGAGGTCGCGCAGGTCGTCGTCGAGCCGCCCGGGCGCGTCGGCGACGGCGCGCAGGAGGCGCTCGGGGAACTCGCGCCCGAGCACGGCCGCGATCTGCAGCAGGTGCTTGGCGGTCTCGGGCAGCCGGTCGATGCGGGCGGCGAGCACGCCCTGCACGGAGTCGGGCACGGTCAGCGTGCCGCCGCCGTCGCCGAGCGCGTGCACGAGCTCCTCGAGGAAGAACGGGTTGCCCTCGGCCTTGTCGAGGATCAGCCGGGCCAGCGGGTCGTCGGGAGCGAGCTCGGGCATCAGCGAGCGCACGATGCCCAGGCTGTCGTCGCGGCGCAGCGGCGCCAGGGCGACCTGGGTGGCGTACGAGCGGTCGATCCACGAGGGCCGGTAGCCCGGCCGGTAGGTCGTCACCAGCAGCACGCTGGCGCCGCCGACGGCCTCGGCGAGGCTGGCCAGGCAGGCCTCGGAGGCGGGATCGATCCAGTGCAGGTCCTCGACGACGAGGACGAGTGGACGCCGGCGGCTGCCGCGCAGCCACATCTGGCGCAGCGTGTCCAGCGTGCGGGCCGCCAGCACGTCGCCGCCCAGGGCGCGCAGGGCGTCGTCCGGCTCCTCGAGGCCCAGCAGGTGCAGCAGCAGCGGGGCGCGCTCGGCGAGGTCGAGGCCCACGGCGTCCAGCGCCGCCCGCACCTTGTCGGCGGCGCGCTCGGGAGGATCGCCCGCGGCCACACCGCAGGCGCCGCGGAGCAGGTCGAGGACGGGCAGGTAGGGGATCGTGCTGCCGTAGGACAGGCACCGGCCCTCGAGCCACGTGACGGTCTCGCCGACCTCGCCGCGCACCTCGAGGAGCAGGCGAGACTTGCCCACGCCCGGCTCGCCCACGACGCCGGCCACGCGGCCCTGGCCCTGGGCCACCTCGGCGACGAGCGCGCGCAGCGTGGCCGCCTCGCGCTCGCGCCCGATGAAGCGGCTGCGAGGCCGCGGGCCGGCCGGCTCGCCACCGGCGGCCGGCGACGGCCCGGTGAGGCGGAACGCGGTGACCGGGCCGCTGAGGCCGCGCAGCTCGAGCGCGCCGAGCGGCTCCAGCGCGACGTGGCGCTCGATCAGCCGGGCGGTGGCCTGGCTCAGGAGGATGGTGCCGGGCGCGGCGTGCTGCTGCAGGCGCGCGGCCAGGTGGGTCGTGTCGCCGACCGCGGTGTAGTCCATGCGGAGGTTGTCGCCGATGGCGCCGACGACGACGAGCCCGGTGTTGAGCCCCATGCGCACGTCGAGCGTGACCCGGGCGCCGGTCTCCAGCACGAGCGGCGCGTCCATCGCGCGGAGGACGCCGTGGGCGGCCAGCGCGGCGCGGCGGGCGTGGTCCTCGTGGGCCAGCGGGGCGCCGAAGAGCGCCATGAAGCCGTCGCCGAGGAACTGGTTGACGGTGCCCTCGTACCGGTGGACCTCGGCCAGGGCGGTGGCGAAGAAGCGGTTGAGGAGATCGTGCATGGCGTCGGGCCCGAGCCGCTCGGCCAGGGCGGTGGAGCCGACGAGGTCGCAGAAGAGGACGGTGACCGGCTTGCGCTCGCCCTGCAGCGCCGCCCGGGAGGTGAGGATGCGCTCGGCCAGGTGAGGGGGCGTGTAGGTGTCGGGGGCGTGCGCGGCCGGCGAGGCGGCCGCCTCGACGGGACGCCCGCACGCGGGGCAGAAGCGCGCCTGCGCCGGCAGCTCGGCCGCGCACGCCGCGCAGGCCAGCGCCAGGCGCGCGCCGCAGCCGACGCAGAACCGGGCCCCCGGCGGGTTGTCCTGCTGGCAGGCGGGGCAGCGCATGTCAGGCAGCGTAGGGAGCGCCCCGGCGCCGGTCAAGCGGCCGGCGCTCAGCGGGAACGCCGGCGCCCGCTGTAGCCGAGCGCGCGGTCGCGGCCGATCAGCCGGCGGTCGCGCGCGCGGGCGGGACCGTAGCCGCCGCCGCCCGGCGTGCGGACCAGCACACGGTCGCCACGCGCGAGGACGTGCTGGGCACGGCTGTCGACGCGGCGGCCGTTGAGGCGCACGTCGCCGCGGCCGCCGGGGCCGCCGCCGGCCAGGCCCGGCGCCGGGTACGTGGTCCGCTCCGCCATCACGCTCAGCACGATGGGGCGCGGCGAGCGGCTCTCGATCAGGATGTCCTGACCCAGCCCACCGCGGAAGCGGCCGGCCCCGCCGGAGCCGGGGCGCAGGCGCTTGTAGTGGAAGAAGAGCGGGCTGTTGCGCTCGGCGACCTCCACCGGGGTGGAGGAGATGTTGCTCGGCCACGAGAGCACGTTCTCGCCGTCCTTGACCGGCGTGGCTCCCATGCCGCCGTTGAAGAACAGCACGGCGGTGTAGGGCCGGCCGTCCTCGCGCGTGCTCGAGCCGCTCAGCGCCCAGAGCGGCGAGCCGGCGCCGGCCATGACCCGCTCGGGGATCACCTGGTGCAGCGCGCCCAGCACCAGGGCCGGCACGTAATGGCCGGTGGTGGCGCGGCTGACGACGGCGGCCGGGAAGCGCGGATTGAGCAGCGAGCCCTCGGGCGCGGTGACCGTGATCGGCCGGTACATGCCCTCGTTGTTCGGCAGGCCGGGCAGGAGCGCGCAGCGCAATGCATACGCGGTCATCGCGAAGGTGTAGGCCATCACGCAGTTGATCGCTCGCGGTTGTTGCGGCGACGTTCCCCTGAAGTCGGCCGCGATCGTGTCACCGGCGACCGTGAGCGCGATCTTGAAGTCGTAGGGGACATCGATACCGTCGGTCCGGAACCCGTAGCGGTAGGTGCCGTCCGGCACCCCGCCGATGGCCGCCCGCATCGCGCGCTCCGAGCGCGCGAACAGCTCGTCGCCCAGCTCGTCCAGCGTGTCCAGGCCGTAGTCGTCCATCAGGGCCTTCACCCGCCGCTCCATCAGCTCGTTGGCGCTGGCCTGGGCCCAGATGTCGCCCATCGTCTGGTCGGGCGTGCGCACGTTGGCGCGGATGACCTGCACCAGCGTGTCGTCGGTGCGGCCCTCGCGGACGAGCCAGGTGAGCGGGATGTGCAGGCCTTCCTCGAAGATCTCGCGGGCCTCGATGGCGCGGATGCGCCCGCCGATGTCGGGCATGTGCGAGGTCGTCGCCGAGAAGGCGACCAGGCGGCCGCCGTGGAAGATCGGCTTGAGCACCGACACGTCGCTCATGTGGCCGGTGCCCATCCAGGCGTCGTTGGTGATCAGCACGTCGCCCGGCTGCATGCGGGCGGCGCCCAGCTCGCGCAGGAAGTGCCGCACGGTGGCGGGCAGCGTGCCGATGAACGAGGGGATGCTCCCGCTGTTCTGGGCCAGGGCGTAGCCGCGGGCGTCGGTCAGCACGCAGGCGAAGTCGTTGGCCTCGTTGGAGAGCGTGGAGAACGACGTCCGCACGATCGCCTTGGCCGCCTCGTCGACGACGGAGATGACGCGCGTCCACAGCACCTCCAGCGTGACGGCGTCGAGCTTGGTCGTCACGGCAGGGTCACCACGAGGTTGCCGCTGGGCGCCACCCGGCCGCGGCCGCCGGGGCCGATCACGAGCGTCGAGCCCTCCTCCTCGACCACCGCGGGGCCGCGGATCTCGTCGCCGGGGGCCAGCCGGGTGCGGTCGTACACCGTCGTCTCCTCGAAGCCCCGCGGCTCGGGGAAGTAGGCCGGGCGCGTGCCCTTGACGGCGCCCCCGCCGCCGGCCTCGCCGTGCACGGCGATGGCGGCGCCGGCGACCGGCGCCCGCACGGCCACGCGGATGTTGATGAACTCGATCGGCACGTCGGGCGGCGTCAGCGCGAACTTGTCCCGGTAGGCCGTCTCGAACGCGGCCGCCAGGCGCTGGCGGGCCGGCGGCGAGTCGTCGTAGGGGCCATCGGGCAGCTCCACGACGAGATCGAAGCCCTGGCCGAGGAAGCGGCCGTCGGCCAGCCGGCGTACGCGCGCCGTGTCGAGCTCGAGCCCGGTGTCGGCCATGACCGCGCGGGCGTCGTCCTCCAGCCGGCGGAACGCCTGCTCCAGGGCGCCGACGCTGTCGCGATCCAGGCGGATGCCCACGGTGGCCACGCGGTCGACCCGCGCGGGCGCCACCAGTAGCCCCAGCGCCGAGGCGACGCCGGCCGCCGGCGGGCAGATCACCTCGCGCAGCCCCAGCTTGCGCGCCACCTCGTAGGCGTGCACCGGGCCGGCGCCGCCGGTGCACAGCAGCGCGTAGTCGCGCGGATCGCGGCCGCGCTCGGCGATGTGCACCCGGGCGGCGCCGGCCATGTTCTCGTTGACCACGTCGTGGATGCCCCACGCCACCTCGGTGAGCGACAGGCCGACGCGCCCGGCCAGCTCCTCGAGGGCGGCGCGAGCGGCGGCGACGTCGACGCGCACCTCGCCGCCGGCGAAGTAGCCGGGGTTGAGGTAGCCGAGCACGAAGTCGGCGTCGGTCACCGTCGGCTCCACCCCGCCGAGGCCGTAGGCGGCCGGGCCGGGCTGCGAGCCGGCGCTGCGGGGCCCCACCTTCAGCAGGCCGATCTCGTCGACGTGGGCGATGGAGCCGCCGCCGGCGCCGATCTCGATCAGCTCGATCGTGGAGATGCGGATCGGCAGTCCGCTGCCTTCCAGGAAGCGCTTCTGCCTCGCCGCCTCGAAGGCGTAGGCCGTGAGCGGCTCGCCGCTGTCCACCAGGCTGAGCTTGGCGGTCGTGCCGCCCATGTCGAACGCGAGCAGGTTGCCGCGGCTGTCGGGGCTGCCGAAGAAGGCCGCGGCCAGCGCGCCGGCGGCCGGCCCCGACTCCAGCATCTGCACCGGCGTCCGCTCGGCCTCGGCCACGTGGGTGAGACCGCCGCTCGAGAGCATGAGCAGCAGCGGCGCCGGGATGCCGAGGTCGCTCAGGCGCCCGGCCATCGCGGCCAGGTACTGCCGGGCCAGCGGCTTGATGTAGGCGTTGGCCACGGTGGTGGAGGCGCGCTCGTACTCGCGGATCTCGGGGGCCACCTCGTGGGAGGTCGTCACGGCCAGGGTGGGATGGCGCCGGGCGAGGCGGCGCGCCGCCTCCGCCTCGTGGCGGGGATTGGCGTAGGCGTGCAGGAAGACGACGGCGATCGAGGTCACGCCGGCCTCCACCAGCCGGCGCGCCTGGAGCTCGACCTGGCGGGCGTCGAGCCTGGTCATGACCGAGCCGTCGGCCCGCACGCGCTCGGCCACCTCCCGCCGCAGGTGGCGCGGCACCAGGGGCTCGGGCTTGACGATGTTGAGGTCGTAGAGCTCGAACTTGCGCTCGCGCCCGATCTCCAGCGTGTCGGCGAAGCCGGCGGTGGTGATGAGCCCGGTCACGGCCCCCCGGCGCTCGATCAGCGCGTTGGTGAACAGGGTGGTGGCGTGCACGACCCTCGTGAACGCCGCCGGCGACACCGCCTCGCGCGCCAGCAGCGCCGCCACGCCGGCCGCCACCGCCTGGGCGGGGTCGTCGTGGGTCGTGAGCACCTTGCGGCTGAGCTGGCGTCCGCCCGCGTGGTCGTAGACGACGATGTCGGTGAAGGTGCCGCCGATGTCGATGCCGAGCGAGAAGGCCACGGCCGCACAGTAGGGCGGGCCCCCGGCGAAATCAAGGGGACCGCCCGCGGCGGCGCGCCCGCGTCCGTGTCAGCCGCGCAGGGTGAGCGTCGGCACCGGCGACTTGTAGGTCACGCGATCGGCGACGCCGGGCGCCAGCGCGGTGCGCAGGCGACCCTGCCGGTCGGCGCCCAGCGCGATGAGGTCGGCGCCGAAGGCATCGGCCTCGCCGGCGATCTCCTCGGCCGGCTCGCCGAAGCGCACGACCGTCTCGACCGGGACGCCGACCAGCTCGGCCTCGATCCGCTGCAGGGCGGCCAGCCCCTCGGCCGTGAGCCGGGCCATCTCCTGATCGCCGAAGGCCACCGTCTGGCCGTGATCGCCGATCACGCGGCCGGGCACCGGGAACACGCGCAGCAGGCGCACGGTGGAGCCGGCGTCGCGCGCCAGCGCGGACACGACGGGCACGATGGTGTGGACGCGCTCCCGCGCGTCGATGGGAACCAGAATCCGCTTGGCCATTGTCATCTCCTCGGTGTTGCGATGCCGGCCTGCCGGCGCGGGATTCCCGCGGCGGCGGTGAATCCCCGGGGCGCGAGGGGGCATCGAACGAGAGATGACCATGGAAGACAGGCGACGACGATGAGGCTGTTCTACCTGATCCTCACGATGCTGCTGGTCGTGTCGCTGGGACTGCTGGGGGCGGTGACGCCCTAGGGCTGCGACTCCTCGCCCGCGTCGGTCAGCAGCACCCAGTCGTCCACGCCGTCGGCGGTCGGCCGCTGCTTGGGCTCCGTCGCCACGACCCGTCCCCGGCTCGCCGAGAACCACTCCCACTGGCCGACCGGGGCGCCGGCGTCGGCGGCGGTGCCCATCTCCGGCCCCTGGGCTCCCTGGGTGGCCCGCTCGGCCTTCCGCGCACGCTTGGCTTCCTGCCGTGATCGCTGCGTCGCTTCTCGCTGCCGACGATCGAATCCGTAGTTCCTTCGACGTGCCATATCACTCCCGACGGGTACTGACTTGGAGCGGTCGACGAGACCTGACTACGAGAGGGCGAGAGCACATTACTCCGGCGCGCGCGGTCACGCAAGCTTTCCGCGCCGAGGCGGGCCCCGGCGCTTTTCTGTATCATGGCCAGCCATGGACATCGGCTGCCATCTCCCCAACCAGGGCCCGCTCGCCACCGGCGAGGCGCTGTCGACCTTCGCCCGCGAGGCCGACCGCCGTGGCATCGCCTCGCTGTGGGTCAGCGACCACGTCGTCTTCCCGCGCACCGCGACCGGCAGCTACCCGGGCGGCCGCTTCCCCCATCCGCCCGACAAGCCGTACCTCGAGCCCGTCGTCGTGCTGGCGGCGGCCGCCATGTGCACGACCCGGGCGCGGCTCGGGGCCTCGGTGTTCATCCTCGGCCACCGCCATCCGGTGGTGATGGCCAAGATGCTGACCTCGATCGACGCGCTCTCGGGGGGCCGGCTCATCTGCGGGGTCGGCGTCGGCTGGTGGAAGGAGGAGCTGGAGATCCTGGGCGCGCCGTTCCGGCAGCGCGGACGGCAGGCCGACGAGATCCTGAGAGTCTTCAAGACGCTGTGGTCGGCCGACGATCCGACCTTCGAGGGCGAGTTCTTCCGCTTCCGCGACCTCGGCTTCGCCCCCAAGCCCGTGCAGAAGCCGCATCCGCCGATCTGGGTCGGCGGCGACAGCCCCGGCGCCTTCCGGCGCGTGGTCGCGCTGGGCGACGGCTGGCACGCCACCTCCAAGACGCCGGAGGCGTTCCGCGAGGCGCTGCCGCGCCTGCGGGCGGTGGCCGATCAGGCCAGCCGGGCGTTCGAGACGATCGAGCTGTCGCTCCGCTACACGCTGCGCGACGACCTGCTCGCGAAGGGCGCGCAGGCGGTCGTCGACGAGCTCGCCGCCTACAAGCGGCATGGGCTGCGCCACATCCTGCTGGAGTTCCGCCGCGACGACCTGGGCCGCATGCTGGAGATCCTGGACCTGGTGACCTCCACCGTGCGCCCCGCCGTCGACCGCGCCTGACCCGGAGGCCGCCATGACGACCTTCACGCCGCCGCTCACACAGGTCGCCTCGGGGCTGCGTTTCCCCGAGGGCCCGGTGGCGATGCCCGACGGCTCGGTGATCCTGGTCGAGATCGAGCGCCGTACGCTGTCGCGGGTGACGCCGGCCGGCACGGTGCAGGTGATCGCCACGCTGGGCGGCGGGCCCAACGGCGCGGCGATGGGCCCCGGCGGCAAGATCTACGTCACCAACAACGGCGGGCTCAAGTTCGTGGAGCGGCCCGGCCGGTTGTTCCCGGTGGCGCAGGCCGACGACTACACGCGCGGCAGCATCCAGGTGGTCGACCCGGTGACCGGCAAGTTCGAGACGCTCTACGACGCCTGCGACGGGCAGCGGCTGCGCGGCCCCAACGACCTGGTGTTCGACCGCGCCGGCGGCTTCTGGTTCACCGACCTGGGCAAGACGCGCGAGCGCGACGCCGACCGGGGCGCGGTCTACTACGCGAAGGCCGACGGCTCGTCGATCACCGAGGCGATCTTCCCGCTCGAGCGGCCCAACGGCATCGGCCTGTCGCCCGACGAGCGTACGCTCTACGTGGCCGAGACCCCGACCGCGCGCTGCTGGGCGTTCGCGCTGTCGGGGCCCGGGCGGATCGAGTCGGCCAACGGCGTGTATCGCGGCGAGAAGGGCCGGGTGGTGGCCGGGCTCGGCGGCTACCAGATGTTCGACTCGCTGGCGGTGGACAGCGAGGGGCACGTGGCGGCGGCGACGCTGATCACCGGCGCCGTCAGCGACATCTGGCCGGACGGCAGCCGGG
>Ga0299913_10002025_pt1 | contig 15687 bp, 18 predicted proteins | sample RVTome_9_FD_201360 | JGI IMG/M metagenome (GOLD analysis project Ga0299913, IMG submission 201360) | Soil microbial communities from uranium-contaminated site in the Upper Colorado River Basin, Wyoming, United States - RVT155D38 (version 2) ...
CGAGTTTGGCATCTCCGTCGTCGTCATTGAGCACAACATGCCTTTCGTGATGGGGATGGCCAAACGAGTCACCGTGCTCGACTTCGGCCGACTAATCGCGAACGGCACTCCGTATGAGGTGCAGAGAGACCCCGACGTCATCAAGGCCTATCTCGGGGGGAGCGAGGATCGGGGCATAAGAGACGCCTTGGAGCGAGAGGAGCGGAATCAATGAGCTACTTCCTTTCACTGCTCATCTCAGGGATATCGATCGGGTTTGTCTACGGGCTTATCGCATTGGGTTTCGTGATCATCTTCAAGGCCACAAAGGTGGTGAACTTCACCCATGCTGCCATTGCTCTCTTGGGGGCGTATGTCGTGGCCCGAACCCATCAAAGCTTGGGCTTTTGGCTTGCTCTCGTGGCGGGCATCTCCGCAGCTGTACTCATGAATTACTTGATCGATGTGTTGGTGCTGCGCAACGCACGCCGGCCGGATCCGGCGACGCTCTCGATCATCACCATCGGCCTCGACATCCTCCTCGGTGCAGAACTGCGCCGGCAGATCGGGTTTCAGGCACTGGGTCTTGGCGATCCGTGGGGCACGGGAGTGATTCACGTCGGTGACTCCTTCATCCCCCAGACTCGTCTCGCGGCAGCGGTGATCGCCGCAATGATCATCGTTTGGTTCGCCGCGGTGTTCCGCTTCTCGAACTGGGGTGTTGCCATGCGTGCGGCATCCGAGGATCCCGAGGCCGCAGCCCTGATGGGCGTTCGTTTGCGGCGAGTCTCGATTGCAGCATGGGGAGTGGCAGGAGCTCTGGCGACAGTCGCCGGGGTGTTCTTTCTGACGTTCCCCGGAGGTGGCGTCACCAACCTGGCGGAGCTGGCCATCTTGGGCGCATTCCCGGCGGCCATCATCGGGGGGCTCGACTCAACGGGGGGAGCTGTGGCGGGCGGTCTGCTTGTCGGCCTCACCGTGACCTTCGCAGCGGGATACCAGAACGAGATCGCCTTTCTAGGTCGCGGTGTGCACGAGGCGGCGCCATTCATTCTCATGTTTGTCGTCTTGCTGGTGCGGCCAACCGGGCTGTTCGGGACCAAGGAACTGCACCGTGTCTGAGGGCAGGATGCCGCGAAGGCCGTCTCGCGTAGGGCTGGTGTCCATTGTGGTGGTTGGGGTGATCGCCCTGGGGGTCCCGCTGGTCGCCTCGGCTTTTTGGCTCCAAACAGGACTCTTCACAATGGCCGCCGCTGTCGGTGCAATCGGGTTGACCCTTCTGATAGGAGTTGCCGGTCAGCTATCGCTTGGACACGCATTCTTCGTGGCCGTTGGAGCATATGCATATTCATTCCTTGCCGGCCAGGAAGCCAGCTTCGGTGTGGGAGGCGGAACGGGGTTGGGCTGGCCACCCCTTCTCGCCATGCTGGGAGGGATGGCCACAGCAGGGCTCGCCGGGATGGTCTTCGCCCCCGTCGCGAGCCGGCTGCGTGGAATCTATCTGGGCATTGCCACCCTTGGCCTGGTATTCATCGGCCAGCACCTCCTGAAGAGCGTCAAGCCTCTGGAGCCCGTCAGTGGAGGCTTCAACGGCCGGACCGTTCCTGATTTCAGAGTTCTCGGGTTCGAATTCAACTCCCTCGAACGGCTCTGGTATTTGGGGCTGGTGCTGCTCGTTGCCGCCTATTGGTACGCCAATAACCTGAAACGCAACCGTCCGGGACGCGCCCTCGAGGCAGTTCGTGACAGCGAGATAGTTGCGGGCGTCATGGGGGTCAGAGTCGGAGTGGCGAAAGCTAAGGCATTCACTGCTTCCTCCGTGTATGCCGGTCTTGCCGGAGTCATTCTGGCTGTGACCTTTGGCCACATAGTCCCCGAGGCGTTCGGTTTCCTCTACTCCCTCGACTTTTTGGCCATGGTTGTGATCGGTGGCCTCGGTTCGGTAGGCGGGGCCGTGCTGGGCGCGGCCTTCGTCACCGTTCTTCCCCTCGCCTTTAACCAATATGCCGGCGTCATCCCGCTCATTGCCCCCATCGGTTCAGGTGGTTTTGATGCGGCAACCGCAGCCCGGGTTCTCTATGGCGTCGCCGTCGTTCTCGCCCTGATGTACCTGCCGGACGGCCTGGCGGGTCTGCGAAGACGACGAGACGGAGTCTACGGAAAGCGATCGAAAACAGGATCTGCCCACCGGCAGGTCGCGAAAGCCGGTTGAGGCCGGCTAGCCAACAGAAAGGGAAACAATGAGAAAGCGACGCAAACCAGTCCGCTTGAGGTCGGTGATCGGCTTGATCGTCATCGGCCTAATCGTCGCCTCCTGCGGTGGTGACGGGGAGACGACGACAACCGTTGATTCAGCCACTACCACCGCTCCGCCAGACGGGGCGACAACCACTGATGCAGGGGCGACAACCACCAGCGAAGCCATGTTGGAGACCGGTCCCGGGGTCACGGATGACACGATCACCCTGGGGATACTCACCGACCTCACCGGGATATTCGCTGCGCCGGGCAACCAGCACGTAGCCACAGCCAACCTCTACTGGGACGGGGTGAACTCAGCGGGTGGTGTCTGTGGACGACAAGTGGAACTCGAGGTGCAAGACCACGGATACGATCCGCAGCGTGCCGTCGCTGCCTATCAGGCGATGGAGCCGAACATCCTCGCTCTCCACCAGTTGCTCGGCTCGCCGGTGCAGGCGGCGGTGCTCCCGGAGGCGCAGGAAGACGAGGTCGCAATCGGGATCGTCGGGTGGTCGTCTTCGTTCCTCGACAGTGAGTCGGTGGTGACAACGGGTGCGACCTACGACGTCCAGTTCATCGCGGGGCTCCAGTATCTCCTCGATGAGGGCCTGATAGCCGACGGCGACACCATTGCCCACGTCTACTTCGCTGGCGACCTCGGAGAGAACGGTCTGCGTGGATCCAAGTTCTTCGCAGAACAGCATGGAATGACCATCGAAGAAGCCACCATCGATCCCACAATCACCGATCTGACGGCTCAAGTCACCGGTTTCCAGAACGCCGGTGCGACCGCCATCCTGATCGGGGCGGCGCCACCGCAACTGACGGCTGTCGTCAACGCACAGGTCGCTTTGGGCTATGAGGTTCCCATCCTCGGGCAGGTCCCACCCTTCGTGCCGCCCCTGCTGGGCAATCCGGATCTGGCGCCGGTGCTGGTCGACCGGTTCTACATGGCGACACCGATTGCACCGTTCGGGAACGACACACCGGAAGGACAAGAGCTCGCGGCTCAGGCCGACTACTTCGAGGATGTGGGTATCGCCATCGACATCCCGTTCGCGTGGGCACTTGCCTCCATGTGGCACCAGGCGCTCGAGGCTGCTTGCGATGCGGGCGATCTGACCAGAGCGGGATACACCGCAGCTCTCCACTCGCTTGATGGTGTGGAGACCGGCGTCACACCGCCGCTGTCGTACAAGGTCGGTGGCCCTTCTGGAACCGAGGTCTACATCGCTCGGCCCAATCCAGACGTGCCCGGCGGCCTGGAGATCGTGGCTGAGAATGTCACTTCACCTCTGATCGACGAGTACGAACTGCCCTAGAGGCTGTGTTTGGGCCCACCGGCATTGGCCGGTGGGCCCAAACGGGTCGATCCACTGAGTGGTGTTGGAAATTGGCAAGCCGCGAGTCATCTGTTGGTCCAGTGTCGGGTGCGCCGCTGCCAGAATTGCTCGCCACAGGTGAGGAGATCGACGTCGGAGCCCGTACTCTGGGAAGAAGCAGATGCCACGTACTACGACGAAGCGCCGTCAGACCACTGGGAAGATGAATTCGTGGTGATCAAGGCGTTGACGACCAACGGAGCCAAGACCACATGAATGGTCTCATGCAGGACGTTCCGCTTTCGATCCCCATGATCCTCGAACGGGCGGCCACATTGGGACAGGACATGAATGTTGTGTCCGTCGAAGCGGGCAAGGTCGACGCTAGATCCTGGCCCGACGTGGCTGATCGAGCCCTTCGTCTTGTGGCGGCACTCGACAGGCTAGATGTGCCCAAGGGTGCTTCGGTGGGCAGTTTCGCCTGGAACGGCCACCGCCACCTTGAGTTGTACTACGGGGTTCCGTGCTCGGGCCGTGTGCTGCACACCATCAACGTCCGGCTTCACCCCGAGGTTGTCAAATACGTGGTGGGCCACGCCGACGATAAGGCCATATTCGTCGATGCCTCCCTGACACCGTTGCTTGCGCCGCTGCGTCACCACCTCGGCGTGAAGACGTTCGTGATCATGAAGGACTCCGACGAAGTGGACCCTGTGTTCGCCTCCGACCCGACATACGAAGAGCTGATTGGGAGCGAGAGCCCCGCCGCGCCGGCAGATGTCGATGAAAGGGACGCCGCCTCGATCTGCTTTACGAGCGGAACAACCGGGAGACCCAAGGCAGTTGTCTACTCCCACAGATCGGTCGTGCTGCATTCGATGGGGCAACTGATGGTCGATGGTCACGCTGTGCGAAGGGGAGACGTCATCTTGCCTTTGACGCCAATGTTCCATGTCAATTGCTGGGGCTTGCCTTACACAGCGGGTTTGGCGCCAGCGTCTCTCGTTTTCGCTGGTGCCGACACCAGCCCTCCGGCGGCAGCGTCATTGATCCAATCGGAGCAACCGACGGTCCTCGCGGGTATTCCCACCTTCTGGGTGCAGATGGACCCGGTTTTCGCCTCCGGAGACTACGACCTTTCCTCGGTGAATCGGATCCTGTGCGGAGGCGCCGAGGCCGCCCCGGCACTTATCCAGCGTTACACAGACCGCGGAATCGACTTCTTTCAGGGCTGGGGTATGACCGAGATGTCACCCAGCGGAACCGGAACCTGGATCCGGGGCCACAGCACAGATGTGGAGAGCCGTGCGAAGCAGGGTGTCCCGGTGCCGACCGTTGAGATGCGTATCGTGTCCGCCGACGGGTCCGTTCAGCCCTGGGACAATGAGGCCGTCGGCGAAATCCAGGTCCGGGGCCCGTGGGTTGCTGCGGAATACCTCGACCCGCCGGACAATGCCAATCAGGAGCGCTTCGTCGACGGGTGGCTGCGGACTGGGGACGTGGGTCGAGTTGCCCCAGACGGGACGCTTGAGATCGTCGATCGCATTAAGGACCTGATCAAGTCGGGAGGGGAGTGGATCAGCTCTGTTGAGTTGGAGCGGAATCTGGCTGCTCACCCCTCGGTGGCGGAGGCTGTCGTGATCGCTGTGCCCCACGAGCGGTGGGGAGAGCGCCCCGCGGCTCTTGTAGTGCTCCGAGGCGAAGGTAACGCCACCGCCGAGGACATCCTCGAGTTTTTATCTGGGAGGGTGGCGTCCTGGCAGATGCCGGACATCATCGAATTCGTCGACGAGCTACCTAAGACCGGTGTAGGCAAGATCGACAAGAGACGCCTCCGTGACGAATTCGTGCCGGAACTCCTCGCAAGAATCGACTCCCCGCCATCGCCATGAGCCGCATGGGACTGCCTCTTGTGGTCAATCACAAACGTGGCATGATCGCCTCGGCACGCCCCGTTTCAGGTGGCGATCAGGTCCCTGTTGCGGAAGGCAGCGAGCCCCGCAACGCCGACTGCTACCGCGATGGCGGCAAGAATCACCACGGGTGCCAGTAGGAAGTCCTCAGCAGGAATGGCGGGAATGTGCTCGAACACGGAGAGATTGAGCACCCACTGCGGGAGGTCCCAGAGAGGGCCAAAGAACCCCATGAGAAATGCGTAAGCGACCGGGACCCACGCAAGCCCGACGGCCCTCGGCACGAAGCCATAGAGCAGACCCGCAATCGCCAGGAATACGAGCAACGCCGGTATGAACGCGAGATGGCTGGCGGCTACGTCCCAAACGAGCGCGGATTCTTGCATGCCCACCGCTGCCCCCAGTCCCATGGCGAGTCCAGAGACTGCCAGGAGCAACGTCGACCCGACTGCGAGGACGACCATGTGGGAGCCGAGCCATGCCCACCGGCTGGTGGCGGTGGCCAGGACAGGCTCGGTGCGACCTCCGTTCTCCTCGGATCGGATGCTGTGCACCCCGAGCACGACGAAGATGGCGACCAAGGCAGCGTTATATAGGCCCATCGAGGCAAGGTAGCCGTCGGAAAGGATTGCCACATCGCCTCCGAAGATGGCCAACACCTCCTCGGAGACACCCTCGAGCCCGTCGACGACGGACTCCACAATGGCACCGTTGGCATAGCCCCACACCACCAGGAAGGCGCCCCATCCGAGGATCGACCCACGTTGCAGGCGGTATGCCACCGCCAGCGGAGAGCCGAGCCATGGAGCCGCGCGGGCAGGTCCGGGGCGGACGCCAAACAGTCCGGCGCCAAAGTCACGACTCGAAGCCAGGGCATAGCCGATTCCTACCATCACTCCTGCTAATGCGAGTGAGAGAAGCAGAGGCCACCAGCGACCGTCCACGAACGGGCGGGTCTGCTGTGACCACGCCAGAGGTGAGAACCAGGAAAGGGGGCTCCCGTGCTCCTGGATGGAATCACCGGCAACCCGAATCCCATACATTGCACCGAGGACGACCCCGGCCAGACCCGATGCGGTCCTCGAGAACTCAGTGAGCTGCACCGTGATCGCGGCGACTCCGACGAAGACGAGTCCGACTGCCCCAACGCCTGCTCCGAACAGGACGGAGGCGGCGGGGTCGTACTTCTGACCCACCAGAACCGTGCCGATCAGGATGCTCAAGAGAACGTTTGCCATCACAGCCACCACGACCGCGGCGGAGAGTGAGGCCATACGTCCCACGGCGTTCGACCTGACCAGCTCGGACCGGCCGGATTGCTCTTCGACCCGGGTATGACGGGAGATCATGAGGATGCTCATAAGAGCGGCCATGATGATGATGTACAGCCCGTACACCCCTACGAACAAGCGAGGGAAGGTGAGATCTTCGAACCCGTACCCGGGACCTCCGAATATGGCCACGACACCCTGGCTCAGAAAGCCGCCGGCCGTCTCTGCCAGACCCTCCTCACCACCGAACAGGACCGGGAGAGCCGTCGTGAAGTAAACCGCCATGAAGGAGATCCCCAGCACCCAGGCGGGAAACTTGATCCGGTCGCGTCGGAGGATGAAGCGGACAAGTTTCCAGGTGCCGGTGAACCGGCTCGAGCGATCCTGAGCGGCGGTCATATCCCCTCCTCGACCACCATCGGCTCGTCTCCATAGTGACGAAGGAGCAGCTGCTCGAGAGTGGGGGGTTGGGCAACCAGTGAGCGGACACCCAGTTCGGCGAGATGTTTCACGGCGGCGTCTATGTGCTCGCCGTCCACCTCGAAACGCACCTGTCCGTCCATGGGACGCAGATCGTGGATACCCGGCAGGCCGGAGAGGCTGTCTCCGGGCCGAGCCATCTCGACCATGAAGGTGGTGCGGGTCAGATGTCGCATCTCCGAAAGGGTGCCGGTCTCGACGTTCCGACCCTGTCTGATGATCGAGATCCGATCGGCCAACACCTCCACCTGGGCGAGGATGTGGCTCGACAGGAGGACGGTTCTGCCTTTCTCCTTTGCCTCCCGGATGTACTCCTGGAACACAGACTCCATCAGGGGGTCGAGACCAGCCGTCGGCTCGTCCAGGAGTAATAGGTCGACGTCCGCGGCCAGGGCAGCGACCAGCGCGACCTTCTGCCGGTTCCCCTTGGAGTACGTACGGCCCTTCTTGGTCGGGTCGAGGTCGAAACGCTTGCAGAGATCGTCCCTCCGGGCTCTGTCCTCGCTGCCGCGGAGCCTGGCCATGATGTCGATCGCCTCGCCGCCGGTGAGCTTCGGCCACAATTCGACATCACCAGCGACGTAGGCCAACCGTCGATGGAGATCGACGGCGTCGGTCCAGGGGTTGCCGCCAAGCATCTCGACCGTGCCTCCGTCCGCCCGCAGAAGCCCTAACAGGACGCGCAGTGTCGTCGTCTTCCCCGCCCCATTCGGTCCGAGAAATCCATGCACCTCACCCTGTGTCACCGACAAGTCGAGCCCGTCGAGCGCCCTCACACTGCCGTAACTCTTCTCCAGACCCCTGATGCTGATGACGTTGTTCATCGCTGACCCTCTTGCTCTTTCTGCCAGGTCTCCTCGACCGTGGCCCGAAGTTGTTTCCAGAAATCCGAACTCGTGAACGCGGCGAATGCCTCGAAGACATCGAACATCGCCCGGCCGACTCGGAGGACCGCCTCGTCAGTGAAAGGCTCGATACCCATTCGACGGGCTAGATGCGTCTGAAGGACCATGATCGAGGTGTTCATCGCGGTCATCACGGCGGCGGCATCGACAGTCCTCTGGTCTCCCGGCGAAAACCTCTCCGGCCACTCATGGGACAAGAACTCCTCGCCTCGAGTCATAACGTCGTCGACCATCTCTCTGATCCTGGGGGAGTCATCGACGAGAGCTTTTCCGACGTAGCGTTGCACTCGGGGCGCCATCTCCTTCATCACACCCATGACACTCGGCTGAGCGAAGGTCCCATCAATGACCGCCTCGGTCTTGAATCGCACCATGTCGAGTACCTGCTCATCACAGGCGGCTCGCAACCCGTCTTTGGTCCCGAAGTAGTGTTGGACAAGGCCCACCGACACCCCAGCGGCGGCGGCCACGCTCTTCAACGTCGCTCCCTTGAAACCCTTCTTTCCGAATTCGGCCATCGCCGCGTCCCTGATGCGGGCACGTGTATTGAGGTCTTCGACGGGCCGGTCAGCGGTGTATCTGGCTGCCATGAGAAATACAATACCCTTGTATTGGTATCAATGCGATCGTATTGCAATACTGACGTGACTCGTCAGCCAAAGGACGAACAGTTGAGTCGGAAATGCCGGTGGTTCGGGCGGTTAGGCAGAGTCTGAACTCTTGAGTTCTGAGCCCGCGCCTTCAGTCTTCATCGGGAAAGGGCAGATAGCCGCGGTTTGCAAGCGCCCGCAGGGTGAACCCATACGCTGCGCCAACGAGTGTGAACGTACCCACGATCACGACCCGGCTCTGTGCATCAGCGACGACAGCCACTACCGACCCGGCGATTAGCCCGCCTGTTATCGAGATCGGCACAAAAACGATCGTGTACCTCATCATGCGATGGACCAATTCGGGTGCTGCCTCGCCCAGACGTCGGGCGAATTCTGTCCTGGAGCGACTTGTGAACAGCATTCGCGCCACTCGCGGCATGACGATGGCGGCACCAAACCCGCGCCATGCGGCATAGCCTCCACCAAGGCAGAAGGGAAACACCAGGACCCCGACTGTGTCCGCCAGTTCGGAGCCGGGTGCGAAAATCCCGGCGAGCAGCCTCCCGACCAGGGCCCCTCCCACCAGCGTTGCGAGAATGGTGATGACAACCGACCTTGTGGGGCGTTGGACCAGCTGCGACGGTTTGGATAGGCCCTCCATGGTCCGACCTCCTCCTTCAGGTCAGGATGCGGCGAATATAGCGAACTCGACTGGCACTATTGAGCAATACACTCGACATCTACGAGTCGCGATACGGGCTCCGCTACGACATGGAGGTCGAAATCCCCGGAAGGCGTTCGCGTTAGCCACGCAGATGTTCGGTCCCTGAATCTGTCGAGAATCAAAACTACGAATCACGCAGAGCGTCGATGTTTTCGGTAGGGGGAACGGGGGTAGGTCACCCGGGAAGGAGGATTCAATATGAGTCGGGTTTTCCGTTTGATGTTTTGGATAGGTATGGGTGTCGCACTGGGCTACCTGTTTGATCCCAACCGGGGCAGAGGACGCCGGGCCAAGCTTGTGGACCAAACGCGGGCCCGTATGCGGCATGTCGCCCACGACGTCTCGGCCAAGGCACGATATGAGGCAGGCAAGGCAAGAGGGCTAGTTCACGAAGTGTTCTCCGAGGAGACCCCACCTCGCACCGACGCCGAGTTGCTCCAGAAAGTACGCAGCGAGGCGGTCGGTCCTTCCGGCAACCTGGGGGAAATCGAAGTTCGCGTCGATGAAGGCACTGTTGTCCTGGTAGGTCCCAGCATCGACCCGGCCCGGGAAGAAGAGTTAATCGATCGCATCGAGAAAGTGGCCGGTGTCACCGGGATCCGCAACGAGCTCCGACGGGCCACCAGTGTCGAGGAAGCCGAAAACCGGTAACACGGATCGTCGGATCCCGTTTGGAAGGCACATCCCAGGGGGTATGCAGCCTTGACTTTGAGTACAGGAGTACGTGTGGAACGAGCAACCGACACCATTTCGGGATCCAGGCCCCGGACTGCCGGCAGGTCACCGAGGACCTTCAATGAGAATCGCACGTGTGCAGAAACGAGCTGCAATACCCGACTGAATCGATACAACCGGTTTGATCGTTGCAGCCAGCACCAACGCATCCGATTTCCCCGGGTGCGAGGTCGAAACCCGGTCGAATAGCCGGGCGTCTTTATCGGTCGGTGGCTGCCCTGAAGTGAGGTCGGCCGTCAGCCGTCAGCCGTCACTGTTGGCGCTTTCGCGGAGATGTGTGACAACCGTCAAGGCAATCACGTCTAGAGCCTTGATTTGTTCCGCGGTGAGCAGGTCGATCATGTGCTCTCTGACACCTGTCATGTGCGTGGGAGTGGCGGTGGCAAGTGCCTTGAGCCCTTTTCGGGTCAACCTGACGAATGCGCCGCGGCCGTCGGACGCGACGTCCTCCTTGGCGACAAGCCCGCGGCTCTCCATCCGCTTGATCTGGTGGGAGAGTCGGCTTTGCGACCATGTCATCTGCTGGGCAAGGCTGCTGATCCGGAACCGATGATCATCGGCGTCCACGAGGTTGGTTAGGACCGTGTAATCCGACATGGATAGTCCGGTTTGCTCGGTCAACTCGCCGGCCAGCTTGGCCTCCAACAGGGTGAACATGCGCCTGAAGTTGCGCCACGCCCGCTCCTCATCATCACCAAGCCAGTTCGAAACCATGAGCACAGGCTACCACATGAAGTTGACATGTCATGTAAAAAGTGTATGATATGTCATACAATGACAAACACATCACTCGACGTACTGAGAATCGTCGCCGTCGCCGGTAGTGGCCGCGCAGGCTCGCTCAATAGGGCACTGCTTGATGCCGCCGCCGAAATGGCTCCTGATGGCGTGGCGATCGAGATATTCGAAAGCTTCGGAGAAATCCCGGTGTTCAATGAAGACCTGGAGGTTGCAACACCCGCGGCGATCGTTGAACTTACAACGATGATGACCGGGTCCGATGGATTGCTGATCTCCACGCCGGAGTACAACCAATCCATTCCGGGCGGGGTGAAGAACTTGATCGACTGGCTGTCACGCTACGACCCGGCGCAAGGCCTTGCCGGACGGCCAGTTGCCGTGACCGGCGTTACCACCGGACCGTGGGGGACCCGAATCGCTCAGACCATCCTCCGCCAGGTCTTATTGTCTTCGGGTTCACTCGTTCTCCCAGGTCCTCATCTCTTCATCGCCAATGGCAGGTCCATGTTCGATGACGACGGGTCGATGATCGATAGCGACCTCCGCTCCCGCCTCGAGAACCTGCTGGCTTCCTTCGCCGATTGGATTCGGCTGGTGGGAACTGCGCCGGCTTGACCAGAGCGTTCTTTTTCGCCAGCCTTCAAACGGCCAACGCGTCGACATGCGAGTCGAGAACGGTTCGTGTCCAACTCTTGAGATCGTGACGCCGGAGCCGATCCCGCATCCTGGTCATCCTGGCTCGCTGGTCCTCCGGATCGAGATGGAGGGCTTGCCACATCGCCTCCGCCATGCCGGTGATGTCATAGGGATTCACGATCATCGCTTCGGTCAGCTCCCGCGCTGCACCGGCGAATTCGCTGAGAAGGAGTATTCCCCGGTTGTCGGTCCGTGACGTGACGTACTCCTTGGCCACGAGGTTCATTCCGTCGACGAGCGGCGTCACTGCCATCACGTCGGCCGCCCGGTAGTACGTCACCAGCTCGTTGCGGTCTAGCGACTCGTAGCTGTAGTGCACCGGCATCTTGTGCCTGTCCCCATGAATGCTGTTGATCCGGCCGGCGAGCTGCTCGATCTCCTCACGCATTTCCGCATAGTCCCCAAGCGCCTCCCGGGAAGGAACGGCGATTTGGATCATTCTGGTAGAACCTGCGAGGTGGGGCTCACGCTCCAGGAGAAGCTCGAAAGCTCGGAGCCGCACGTCGATACCTTTTGTGTAGTCGAGGCGATCGGCCCCGAAGATGATCTTGGTTGGGTTGCCGAGTTCTTCGCGTAGGCGGGTGGCGCCCTGTTCGGTCTCCGCCGAGCTCCCGATTCGATCGAATTCCTCGAAATCCACCGAAATCGGCGCTGTCAGTACCTTGGTGACGTGGTCGTTGTGGACCACAGAGTCACGGAGTACCTCCGAACGGAGGAAGACCCGGGTCGCACGTTTGAAGTTGTCAGCACTCGCTTTGGTCTGGAATCCCACGATGTCCGCAGCCATGAGCCCTTCGAGTACTGCCTTGCGCCATGGGAGTCGGGCGAATATCTCGACTGGCGGGAAAGGGATGTGCAGGAAAAACCGTACATCGGCCCCAGGGACAAGCTGACGCAGTCTGCCCGGCACGAGCAGAAGGTGGTAGTCGTGGACCCAAATCAGGTCACCGCCTGTGGCCTCTTTCTTCACCGCCTGTGCATACCGTTCGTTCACTTCCTCGTAGACCCGCCACCATCCGATATCGAACTCGGGAGTCCGCACGGCATCATGAAAAAGGGGCCAAATGGTTCCGTTGCAGAAACCGAAATAGAAGTCGTCTACCTCCTCCGAGCTCATAGGCACAGACACATGATTGATCCCGTCCATCTCGAATTGGCGGCTCGAATCATCTGGGGTACCCGACCAACCGATCCACATTCCTCGTCTCTCCCTCAGGATTGGTGTCACCGCGGTCACCAGGCCCCCATGACTCGCCTCCCAGCTTCCGTCGACAGATCGGCTGACCGGGAGACGGTTGGCGACGACGATCAAATTCTGATCCATGTTGGCGGTGTACCCCTCGCCTGTCTGGCTCAACCAAGTTTCTCCGGAAGCTCTGTAGCGTGATCAATCGCTGCGGTGGTCGTCGCGGATGAAGCTGAACTCGCCGTCTGCCTCCAACACACAAAATGCAACCTCGGATAGGTCGGCGAATCCGTGAATCCGTGCGGCCTCATTCAATTCGTCAATGCTTATCTTCTCGCGGCGCAGCTGGTCCATCAGTGGCTCCCCGGAGCGCACGATGATCACTGGTGGGCCGGTGAGGACGTTGCTGGCTGACGGAAAGCGCCCGCCGAGAGCATCGGCGGCGAGGGTCCACATCACGAAGACTGAGACGGCGATCACAGCCCCTGTGATCGACATGTCCTCCTGTGTCACTCCCTGCTGCACGAAATCACCGAGGATGACGATCAACAACAAGTCGAGAGGAGTCAACTCCGCAAGCGATCTCTTGCCGGTGCCACGAATCACAAGCCAGAGAAACCAGTAGATAACGGTGGCGCGGATCACAAGTTCCATCACAGCCCCCTCATGGCATCACCCATGTTTTGAACTCCGTGCCGACCATTCGCCGGCCATCTACCCATACCTCGGCGGTGGCATCCTTTCCCCACTGAACCGCCGGTTCGAGGCGAGCGTCGAGTTCGACCACCAGGTTGTCTTCGCCTTCTTCGACTTCGAAGGTCCACCATGTTGTCTCCGTGGTGTTGTACGAGCGACTAGGGGTGGGCTCCAGTCCGTTGTCGTCGAACAAGGCGAGGTAATCCGATGTAACCCCCACGGTCAGCGCGGCCGGGAGCGCGGATCCCTCGGCAGCGGTGACTGTGATTGCGAACGGGGTGGCCAGTCCTCCTCTGGTCACTTTGGCGTACGTGACGTCGATGATGATTCCATTCCCGCTTGCACTGCTCGATTCGACTCGGACTCCAAGGTTGCCGGAGATTCCGAGCAGGACGACCGCGCTTACGAGGGCAAGTGCGACGGTTCGCAAACCTCTCTCGAAGCGCAGTGACGAGGCCGACGGGTCGATCGGCAGCGTGGATGTGGACTCAGGTTCGTGCTCCTGTTGGCCAGTCACTATTACGACTCCTCAAGTCACGAGTGAGATCCCGGCGGGACACAAATACCCTTGCGCATGCACGATCAAACTCGACAATGGGTTCGTTTTTCAGCGGATACGCCCGGGTAAATCGAATTCGAGCATGTTCATGGAGAGGTCAGAAGACGATGGTCGTCGCGCTGGCGATCGATATAACTCTGCTGCAGCATCAGACGGTAAGGACGAGGCCGCCTGGCGAGTCCGCGACGCAATCGAAGCTGCATCTCAGGTGCTGGGCAACACCACGGCCGTCTGCAGGAACTCATATGTCCACCCTGAAATTCCTGAAGCATTCGTCGATGGACGGCTGTATGACGCGTGGCGAAGCTCGCGACGCGGTAAGTGGCTCTCGCGCCCTGAATCCACCGTCAACCGTCTCCTCGACAACCCCTGACTCTGGTCGGGAGGTGGAGGTCCGAGTCGCCGTACCAGAACATGGTTTGCCACCTCGCTGCGTCGGGTAATCGTGCGCCGAGTGTTGACCACAAAGGAGGGACTGTGAAAGATTCGCAGGTTGAAGAGTTGTTGTATCAGGCTCTGGAGACGGAATTGGGAGGTGTGGAGGTCTACAAGACCGCGCTCCGTTGCGCGACAAACACCGACCTCAGGCAGGAGTGGAAGAAGTACCTCGAGGAGACCGAGAACCACGTGAGAATCGTCAAGGACGTCTTCTCACAACTTGGACTGGATGAATCAATGGAGACCCCGGGACGGATGGTTGTGCGACACAAGGGCGAGGCCCTGGTGAGAGCGATGGAGATTGCCCTGCAATCAGGCGACAAGACCGCCGCGCAGCTGGTCGCTGCCGAGTGCGTTGTCGAGGCTGAGACCAAAGACCATGCCAACTGGGAACTGATCGGCGAGATTGCCGATGAAGACAAGGGCGACCGGAAAAGAGTCCTATCCGAGGCTTACGAGCAGGTTGAAGAGGAAGAGGATCATCATCTCTATCACACCATGGGATGGGCTCGCGAGCTCTGGATGGAATCGCTCGGAATGACCGCCGTACTTCCTCCGCCTGAGGAGCAGAAAAAGGTCAAGACCGCCATCGGGGCCTCCCGCGCGGCCCAAGCGCGTGACGATATGAAATAAGAGGACGTCCGCCTGATCTGATCTCGAGGTGCCTGCGGACATCCCTGCCGGCACCTGCTGGTTATGGGCTACCGTGCCCTGGAAAAGGGAGGATATGGATATCAGCATTTGGGACTGGTTGCTCCGCCTGACACTCGCGGGCATCTTGGGTGCAGTCGTCGGGATGGAACGGGAGAGCCGGGGCCATCCCGCCGGCGTTCGAACGCAGGCACTTGTGGTCAGGCCCGAGGTCAAAAGCGCCACAGTAATCGAGGACTAAGTAAACCCAGGCTTGCGTTGGGTGGTCGGGCCATTGGCGATCGAACCGACACTGAGTACCAGCCCGTCATCGGTAACCTGGCTTTCATGGTCCGAATCCGCTGGTTCTCGCTCGCCCTCGCCCTCGCATTGCTGGTCGGATGCACCGACGATGGCGGCACCGCTTCGACGACCTCGCCTATCGACGGCACCACGACTACTACCGCGCCGGGCGAGACAACAACCACTGCGGCGCCGCGTCTTGTCATCGAAGAGCTGCCCGGCACCGAAAGCCTTCCGCAAGAAGTGCGGGACGAGCTGATCGAGCTGGTCAATAT
>Ga0299913_10002026_pt1 | contig 15686 bp, 21 predicted proteins | sample RVTome_9_FD_201360 | JGI IMG/M metagenome (GOLD analysis project Ga0299913, IMG submission 201360) | Soil microbial communities from uranium-contaminated site in the Upper Colorado River Basin, Wyoming, United States - RVT155D38 (version 2) ...
CCGGATCGCGGAGCTCAGGTTCTCGAGCGACGCGACGCTCCAGAACTGGCCGGTGAGACCTGCTTCCGCCGGGCGCTAACCCTTCCCCATGCGGTCGTAACCACGCTCGACGTCGTGTACGTGGTGTACGGGGTCGTGGAGGAGATAGCGTGCGAACGTCTCGACCGTGAAGCGTGCGCCGTCGCTGCGGGTCCCGGTGCGGTCCCAACCCGCGTCCGTCACCGAATCGAACCGAACCGCTAGCCCTTCGGCTGCGGCGACCAGGTCTCGTGCCACCTGTCCGGGAGCCTGCTCGGAGTAGCGTTCCCTGACGGCCGTCTCGTCCTGGTCCCAGTTCGGATAGGCAGGGTCGTCATCCTCGAGCATCATCAGGAGCCGCTCGTCGTAGAGGCGCAAGACGTCGCGCACGTGACATCCGTACTCGAGAGCAGACCAGACGTCGTCGCTCGGTCGGATACCCGCACGGGGATCGCTCAACAGGCGCGGCCAATCGGCGGCGTTGGCCCGGAGCCGGGCGCCGATCTCGCCCCGGGGGAAGGAGCGCACGTCGAAGCCGCATTCCGGGCAGGTGCGCTCGAGCACCCAGGTCCAGTCCTTGGTATCGGGTGTGATCGGCACGACGCATTTCTACCCGGCCTGGGACGGTCGTGTTTACAGGCTTGTGACGCCGGGTAACCCAAGTCCGCTATGCCCTGGCGTGAAGCGGCTCGTCGCAGGCTCCACAAGACCGCCGAGAAGGTGGCCGAAGAGGTCGAGGCGGTCCTGGACGAGTTCGCGCCCGATGCCGCCAGGGAGATCCGGCTCGAGCCCGCGACCATCGACGTGACCGACGCCGAGCCGGCCGCTCCGCAAGACCCCCCCGAGTCCTAGCGGCCGCCGCCCGGCCGCTTAGCCTGCCGGCATGGGTCCCAACACCGTCAAACGGCGTCTGGCCGCGGGCGAGCTCGTCCTCGGGACCATGGTCTTCGAGTTCGCCACGAGCGGGATCGGCCGCCTCATCTCACAGGCGGGCGCCGACTTCGTCATCTACGACATGGAGCACACGGGCTGGACCGGCGAGACCACCCGCAACCTGTTGGCCACGACGCCCCTGGAGCTGCCCGCGATCGTGCGGGTGGCGGCCAACGATCGCGCCCTGATAACCCCACAGCTCGATCTCGGCGCGAGCGGGATCATGGTTCCGATGGTGGGCTCCGCGGACGCGGCCCGCGACCTCGCCTCGTTCACGCGCTATCCGCCCGAGGGCCGGCGCGGGGCCGCCTTCGGGATGGCGCACGACGGTTACTCGGGAGGCGACCCCGCCGACAAGGTCCGGGCGGCCAACCGCGAGGTCCTGACCATCGCTCAGGTCGAGACGATCGAAGGGGTCGAGGCGGCTGAGCAGATCGCGTCGGTCGAGGGGATCGACGTCGTCTTCGTGGGTCAGTTCGACCTCTCGGCATCGCTGGGGGCGCCGGGTCGCTTCACCGACGAGGCCTTCACGCGCGCGGTCGAGCGGGTGATCGCCGCGACCCGCGGAGCGGACAAGGTGGTGGGGGCCCTCGCCCTCACGCCTGAGGAGGCCGGACGGTGGCGGGACGCGGGCGCCCGCCTGATCGCCTTCGGCGGCGACCTGTGGCTCTATCAGGCGGCCTTGCGCGCGGGGTTGGACGCGATCCGCGCTCAGGCCTGAGGGGACTCCCCGGGTCTCACCTGTCCGGTCAGCATCGTCGAGGTGGCGCTCGCGATCCAGTAGGCGCGCGTGACCGGCGTCTCCTCGCGCGCGAGCCGGCCGGCGTGCAGCATCGCCCCGATCACCTTGTTGGTCGGATGACCGAGCAGCAGACGCTCGACCTCGTCCCACGCCCGTTCGACGATCTCGAGGGCCGCGTCAACGAGAGCCTCGGACGACGGCCCGGGCAGGGAATCGGCCTGGGAGATGAAGTCGGAGATCTGCGCTTCTAGCTGCTCCGGAGATAGTTCCTCCTCGTCGTCGGTCCCGTCCGGAGCGGGATCGACGGGGCGCTCGTCGTCCATCGCACCTCCCTCGGTAGCGGTGCGCGAAGTCTCGCAGCCGCGCGGCCCCCACGTATGCCACGTTTCGGCACCCGGGTTGGCGCTCTGGGCGGCGATGGGGAAGGATGCCCGTCGAGCCGTCCCAGCGGTGGTAGGGGTGAAGTTGGACAAGGTCGCTTTCGCCTTCCGGTTGGCACCGGAGCGGGTGCAGTTGGTCGACGACCTGCTGCGTCAGGTCGCGCTCGACCCTGAGGTCGATCGCATCTCGCGCGAGGTCGGGGCGCAGAGGTCGCTCGCCTGGCTCCAAGAGGGAGAGAGACCACTCTTGATCGTCTACACCGAATGGAAGGTCGACCCGATCGAGGGCTTCGGTTCCTTCGAGGCCTCGACAGAAGAGGTAGCCGATCGGGTCCGTTCTGTTATCCGTCAGCTGATCCGCGATCCAGAGGACTCCGCGGTGGACGTGGCGGCAGGGCGCTCGCATCTGATCCTCGACTGGGCCGCCGCCGACGGCAGCAGGGGGGCCGAGCTTCGCTGTTACGCACGCTTCGTCCCACGCACGCGGGTCGGAGCGGTCCGCGAGTTCCTGCTCGACCTTCAACACGACCCCGCGTTGCTCAACGTCTACTCGCGGCTCCGGGAGCGGGCGGGGATGAAGCGCGTGTCGCTGTGGATGGAGGACGTGGCGTTGGACGAGGTGCTGATGATCGAGATGTACGAGAGCGACGACCTCGACGCGGCCTTCTCTCATCTCGCCTCGTCCCCCTTCGACCTCGAGCGTCACATCACCAACCTGGCCGTCCACTCGCTGGGCTGGATGCCCGACGCCATGCCGAAGGTGCGTGAGATCTATCGCTGGAACTCGTAGCCCGGGGGGTCGCGTAGGTTAGGCGGGAACCACCCGGGTACCCCCGGCGTTGCACCCCTTGGAGGTGAGCGATGCTCTTCAACAGCAGGAAGACCAGGATGATCGGCGCGTCGGACGCTCTGAGGGGCCGCGGGTCGCCGGCGTTCGCCGTGCCCGAGACCCACGCGGTCCTCGGCACCAGGATCCAGCCCCCGTTCCCGGAGGGGACGGAGAGCGCGATCCTCGGCCTGGGGTGTTTCTGGGGGGCCGAGCGGCTCTTCTGGAACCTCGAGGGCGTGTACACCACGGCGGTGGGATACGCGGGCGGGTTCACGCCGCATCCGACCTACGAGGAGGTATGCAGCGGCGCGACCGGCCATGCAGAGGCCGTGCTGATCGTCTACGACCCGGCCCGGGTCTCCTACGCCGAGCTACTGAAGGTCTTCTACGAGGAGCACGACCCCACTCAGGGGATGCGCCAGGGGAACGACGTCGGCACCCAGTACCGCTCGGCCATCTATTACACGAGCGACGAGCAGAAGGCCGTTGCCGAAGAGGTCACCTCGGCCTACGAGGACGCCCTTCGAGCCAAGGGGCTCGATCCGGTGACGACTGAGATCAGTGCGGCGGGACCGTTCTATTACGCGGAGGACTACCACCAGCAGTATCTCCACAAGGTGCCCAACGGCTACTGCGGACTGAAGGGGACGGGGGTCGCCTGCGCGATCCCACGCGCCGGCTGAGCTAGTCGGCCCGGAGATCGCGCGCCCGGAAGCTCGCGAGCCCCAGCGCGACCGCCGCGGCCGCGATCGTGGTGAGGACGACGAGGGGTAACAGGGCGAGGTCCTCGGCGGGTAGTGCGGGTACATGCTCGAAGGGGGATATCTGCCGCGTCCACACGGGAAGCTTGACGAGCTCGCCGAAGAAGCCCACGCCGGCGGCTAGGGCCAGTGCGCCCCACGCGGCCCGCGCCCCCGATGGGAAGAGGCCGAACGTCGCGACCGCGATCCCGAGCAGTACGAGGATCGCAGGCACGGTGACCAGGGCGGCTCCCAGCAGTCTGGGAATCTGACCGGCGTCGTTCGTGATCGCGGCGTAGGAGATGCCGATGCCGAGCCCGGCGGCGCTCATCGTCACGATCGTGCCGAGGGCCGCGATGGCGAGATGGCCGGCCGCCCAGCGCCACCTGCTCGTCGTGCCGGCCAGGATCGGCTCCGCGCGCCCGACCGCCTCCTCCGTGGCCAGCCGAAGTGCCGAGGAGATCGCGAAGGCCCCGCCCATCAGACCGAGCTGGCCCATCACCACGGCGAAGAAGGAATCGGTGAGCCCGCCCCCACCCAGGCGTTCGAACACGTCCGCCATCACCTGGTTGTCCTCGACCATCTGCTCGATGTCCTGGGCGATCGAGCCGTAGAGGAAGCCCATCAGTCCCAGAGCCACGGTCCATCCGATCAGAGCGCCGCGCTGGAGGCGGAAGGCGAGACCGAGGGGCCGGGTCATCCACGCCGGTGCTCTGGGTCTGCCGGGGCGCGGCGGCACCAGACCCGAGCCCAGGTCCCGGCGCGTGGAGAGCCAGAACGCCCCCATCACCAGACCCGCGGCGGCCACGGCGCAGAGGCCCAGCGTCCACCAGCGTTCGTCGGCGTAGGCCCGCACCGCCTGCGCCCACCCGATGGGCGAGAGCCACGAGAGCCCGTTGTCCGCCACGTCCCCAACGGCTCGGATCGCGAACGCGAGCGCCAGCACCGCGGAGGAGAGACCGAGCGTTGCCCGGCCGCTGTTCGTGATCTGTGCGACCACCGCCGCGACGCCGGCGAACAGGAGGCCTGCCGAGGTCATCGAGGCCGCGAGGGCCAGCGACCCGGACGTCTGGTAGTCCAAAGCGACGAAACCCACAGCACAGATCGCGCCCACGACGACGTTCGCTCCGCCGATCACCGCCGATGCCGCCGCCGCCGGCGCATGACGGCCCACCACGTTCGAGCGGACGAGCTCGGCGCGCTCGCTCTCCTCCTCGGCGCGGGTATGCCGGTTGACGAGGAAGATGCTCATCAACGCGAGGGCGATGATCCCGTTGAGTTGGGTCTCGTTGACGAGCACGAGTCCGATATTCGGGTTCTCGAACCCGTAACCGGGGCCGGCGAAGGCGACCAGGGCCGGGTTGTTGCCGAACAGAGCCACGTAGCTTTCGACCGCGGCCTGATCGGGGTAGATGCTCGGAAGGCCGCCCGCCGAAGCCAGTGTCACTCCGGAGATCGCGATGATCCATACCGTCAACCGCACGCGGTCGCGTCGCAGGATGAAACGGATCAGGCGCCCGACCCCCGTGAGGGTCGTCACCGAGTCAGCGCGCCGTCGTCGCGTCGATCTTCCGTGTCGTCGCCGTTCCCCAGCTCGTCGCCGTAGTGACGCAGGAACAGCTCCTCGAGCGTCGGCGGATGGCTGGTGAGCGACCGCAGCCCGAGACCGCTCAGGTGGCGAACCACACCGTCCAGATGATCGCCGTCCACGTCGAAGCTGACCCTGTCCCCGTCCGACTGCAGGTCGTGCACGCCGGGTAGCTCGGTTAGCCCATCGGCCGGCCGCAACGTCTGAGCCGAGATCGTCGTACGCGTGAGATGGCGCAGCTCGGTCAGCGTTCCGGTCTGCACGGTGCGTCCCCGGCGGATGATGGTGACGCGATCGCAGATCTTCTCGACCTCGGCGAGGATGTGACTCGACAGCAGCACGGTCCGCCCCTCGGCCCTCGCGGTGAGGATGCAGTCCTGGAAGATCGCCTCCATCAGCGGGTCGAGTCCCGACGTCGGCTCGTCGAGGACGAGTAGCTCGGCATCCGATGCGAGCGCCGCGACGAGGGCCACTTTCTGCCGGTTCCCCTTCGAGTAGGCGCGGGCCTTCTTGCGAGGGTCGAGGTCGAAGCGACGCGTCAGGTCGTCGCGTCGCGCCGCGTCGAGGCCGCCGCGCAGCTCGCCGAGCACGTCGAGGATCTCGCCCCCGGTGAGGTTCGGCCACAGGTTGGTGTCACCCGGTACGTACGCGAGCCTCCGATGGAGACGCACCGCATCGGTCCATGGGTCGCCTCCGAGAAGCGTCACCTCGCCGCTGTCACGACGGAGCAGACCGAGGATGATCCGCATCGTTACGGTCTTCCCCGCGCCGTTGGGTCCTACGAACCCGTGGACCTCACCCGGAACGACCTCGAGGTTCAGGCCGTCGAGCGCGCGCGTCGCGCCGAAGGTCTTCACGAGGTCCTTGCAGGAGATCGCGGCGGTCACTCGACCCACCCTATAGAGATTGCGCGGCCGTCCGTCGCATGCAGCGCGGCCGGCTCCGGCTAGCCTTGTCGGCATGGACCAGGATCCGATCGACGCCCTCGCCGCGGAGGGGGACAGGCTCGAGACCTTGCTCGGGGGGCTCGGTCCCGACGAGTGGTCCCACCCATCGGGATGTCCCGGATGGTCCGTGAGCGATGTCGTCCTCCATCTGGCCCAGACGGAGGAGGCGGTCGTTGCGTCGCTCGGGGGTGGCGCGTTCGCCGCTCCGCCGGCCGGCGAGGCGGCCACGATCGACGATCTGATGGAGGCGTGGGTGGTGGCCGAGCGCGACGCGTCCTCGGATGGGACCTTCGAACGCTGGTGCACCGCGCGTCGACGCTCCGTCGAGGGACTTCGCGCCGCGGCCCCCGATCGACCGGTCGCCTGGGCCGCCGCGCCTTTGAAGCCACGCACGCTCGCGACCACGCGTCTGTCGGAGCACTGGATCCACGCCCTCGACATCGCGGATCCTTTGGGCCGCGAGCTGCCCGATACCGCTCGCCTGTGGCACGTCGCGCGCCTGGCCCATCGGACGATCCCGTACGCCTACGCGCGCGCGGGACGCGACGACCCGCCCTCCGTCTACCTCGAGTTGGAACCCCCCGGTGGCGGCGAACCGTGGACGTTCGGGGACCCGGACGCCGAGGACGCGATCAGCGGCCCCGCGGGGGAGTTCTGCCGGGTGGCGGCACGCCGTATGGCCCCCGGCGACACCTCGCTGGTAGCGCGGGGGCCGGGGGCGGACGACGTGCTGTCGTTGGTCCGGACCTACGCCTAGGCGCGGCCCTCGTTCTCGAACTCGCGCAGGAAGCCTTCGAACAGGCGCCGATGGCCTTCCTCGTCGTGGAGGATCTCGATCACCATGTCCTGGGTGACGTAGTCGAACCCGTCGCAGAACTCGATGATCTTGTTGTAGTGGTCGATCGCTCCGTCCTCGGCTTCGATCACGCCTCTGATGACGTGAACGATGTCGGTCTGGTCGGCCGGAGGCTGGAGGTACTTCTGCTCTGGCGCGAACTCGATCGAGCCCGGCACCACGCCGTATAGCTCTTTGATGCGCTGGCCGAACATGCGAGCGTGGCTGAGCTCCTCGCCCACGTCTTTGTTGAGCGATTCGATGATCTCCTGAGCGCGGACGCCGTCCGGATTGATCGAGTTCGACAGGTAGTTCATCACCGTCTCGATCTCCATCCAGTACGCCTTGGTCAGGAGGTCGATCAGCTCTTCCCGTTTGGCCTTGCTGGCGTCGGACAGGACTCCTCTGCGTGACATGTGTAGGACCTCCTCGTCGGGGTTTCTCCTCTCGTCCTTACCCCGGTTCGGCCCGGGCTAAGAGGGGAGCCTCCATACCTCGACGGCGACCCGGCTTCCGGCCGGCAGGGTGTCCGCTTCGAGGGGGATGCGCGCGAGCCCGTCGGTGGCCACGAGGCTCGACTGGATGTGCGATCCCTGTGGCCCGGTCGGGGTCGCTACCCACCCCTCGTCGTCGCGTGAGAGCCGGACGCGGACCAGCTCGAGCCGTCCCGGATGGTGGTGCACCTCCGAGGCAAGCCGCGCCGCGAGAACCGGGCGGAAGAGGGCGCGGCACCCGCGCAGCTTGCGGATCGCCGGCCGCACGAACTGCTCGAAGCTCACGTGCACCGAGACGGGGTTGCCGGGCAGGCCGAGGAACGGAACCGATCCGACGCGTCCCGCGAGCACGGGTTTGCCCGGCTTCATCGCGACCCGCCAGAACCCCGTTTCCCCCAGCTCCTCGACGATCTTCTTGACGAGGTCGTAGCGACCCACCGACACGCCGCCCGACGACACGATGAGGTCGGCCTCGGCCGCGGCGCTCTCGAACTTCGCCCGGGCCGCGCCGTACTCGTCGGGCACACGTCGGATCGAGGTGATCGAACCTCCCGCCTCGGTCACGAGCGCGCCCAGCGCGATCGAGTTCGAATCCCGGATCTGTCCCGGCTGCACCTCGTCGCCGACACCGACCAGCTCGTCGCCGGTCACCAGGATCGCGACGCGCGGTCGTGCCACGACCTCGACCTCGGCGATCCCCAGTGACGCGAGGACGGCGAGCGACCCGGCGTCCAGCTCGGTGCCGGCGGGGACGGCGACCTCTCCGGTGGCCAGGTCCTCGCCCGCGGCCCTCACGTGGGCGCCCGCGCCGATCGCCTCGTCGATCGTGACGACGCTCGAGTCCTCGGTGGCGATCTCGATGGGTGCGATCGCGTCGGCTCCGGGCGGCACCGCTCCACCGGTCATGATCCTGACCGTCGTCCCCGGTTCCACGCGCGGGGGTTGTCCGGGGGCCGCGCGCACCTCGCCGGTCAGGCGGAGCGTGACGCCACCTTTCCGCACGTCGTCCGACCGAACGGCGTAACCGTCCATCGCTGAGTTATCGAAACGAGGCAGGTCGTGAGGAGCGATCGCGTCGCGCGCGAGTACGTGACCGGCCGCGTCCTGGAGATCGAGGCGTACCACCGGGCCCGGGTTCAACGACGCGAGGACGCGTTCCTGCGCGTCACTCAGCTCGAGCAGCTCGCTCAGCGGAGCCCCTCGGCCCTGCGCTCGCGCACGTCCAGACCGATCACTACGAGGATCGCGACGACGACCGCCACGAGTGTGAGGTAGAGGATCCGGCGCGTCTTGTCGGGTGCCGGCTCGACGATCTCCCTCGCCGGGGGATCGATGGGGAGGTCCGGGTACGCCGCGCGCCCGGCGAGCATCGCTTCCAGGGCCGAGGGATAGGAGCTGTTGCTCGCCACCCGCACTCCGTTGCCGTCCGAGTACAGCCACCGCCAGCGATAGGGGGCCTCCTCCTGGAGCTCTACGCGTTCCACGTCTCCCTCTATACCCGAGTAGGCCGCTTCTTGAGCCGCAGGGCGGCGAAGGGCATCTCGCGGAAGGTCTCGGCGCCCGATAGCAGCAGGGCCTTCATCAGCCGGTAGCTCACGTATCCGGCCAGGGCCGGGGCGACGAACACGGCGATCCGGTAGGCCAAGGTCACGTGCCCGACCTCGAGGCCGAGCCAGCGCGCGAGCAGGTCGTTGCTCGCTGCGAGGAACATCACCAGATAGAAGGTCGTCGTGGCTACGCCCAGAGCGGTGCGCACGGGATGGTCCCTGGCCCGGTCCAGGAGATGGTGGTACTCGAGGTCCTTCGTGAACCTCTGCTCTAAGAAGGGCCACGCGTAGAGCAACGCGAACGTGATCCCCGGCAGCAGGACGGCCGGGAAGAACGGGTTCGGTATCTCGAATCCGAGGGCGCGGATCTCCCACGCCGGGAAGAGCCGCATCGCTCCCTCGACCCACCCGAGCCACCAGTCGGGTTGCGCGGGCGAGGTCACCTGCTGCGGTTCGAAGGGCCCATAGAGCCACACGGGGTTGATCTGGATCAGACCGCCGAGCGCGCTCAAGACCGCGAACACGGCGAAGAAGAGTCCCGCCGACTTCGCTGCATACGTCGGCCACAGCTTGGAGCCCACCACGTTCGATTCCCGCCTGCCGGGCCCGGGGAAGTCGGTGTGCTTCTGTCTCCACACGATCGCGAGATGGACTGCGAGCAGGCCGATGATGAGGGCCGGGATGATCATCACGTGGGTGATGAACAGCCTCGGGATGATCTCCTCCGCGGGGAACTCACCGCCGAACAGCAAGAAGGCCAGCCACGTCCCGATCAGCGGGATCGACAACGCGATCGAGTACGCGATCCGTAACCCGGTGCCGGACAGGAGGTCGTCGGGCAACGAATAGCCGGTGAACCCGTTGAACATCGCCAGGATCAACAACGTCAATCCGACGATCCAGTTGATCTCTCTCGGCTTGCGGAACGCGCCGGTGAAGAACACGCGCAGCATGTGCACCACCAGTGCGGCCACGAAGACGATCGCGGCCCAGTGGTGGATCTGGCGCATCACCAGGCCCGCGCGCACGTCGAAGCTCAAACGCAGCACCGAGTTGTAGGCGTCGGAGACCTCGGCCCCCTGCAAAGGCTCGTAGGAACCTTCGTAGACGGTCTCGCTCACGCTCGGGTCGAAGAAGAGGCTGAGGAAGATGCCGGTCAGCAGAAGCACCACGAAGGAGTAGAGGGCAACCTCTCCCAACATGAACGACCAGTGGTCGGGGAAGACCTTGTTGAGGGCGTGCCGCGTGAACGCGCTGCCCCCGATACGAGCGTCCAACCAGCCGACGGTCTTCCTGATCATCGTCCGCGGTTCCAGTATCCGGGTCCGATGGGCTCCGGGAAGTCGTCGCGCGCGACCAGATAACCGTCCTCGTCCACCGTTATCGGGAGCTGGGGTAGTGGACGGGTGGCGGGTCCGTCGGTGGGTTCGGCCGCTTGAAGGACGTCGAAGACCGATTGATGGCAGGGACAGAAGAGCTCTCGCGTCTCGGCTTGGTAGAGGCCGACGGGACATCCCGCGTGGGTGCAGACCTTGGAGAACGCGACCACGCCCTCGACCGCGGCGCCGGGGGGGCCGGGGGGGAGATCGCCGTCGGCCAAGCGGATCAACACGGTCTGAGCGTCGGCCGCATGGGTGGCGTCCTCGGGGAACACCGTGAGGAACCCGTTCACCGGGATGTCGGTGAGTCTCAGCGGTGCGTTCTCGCCGGTCACCATCCTCACCCCCGGCCCCCAGGGCGTGTGGAAGAGGTCGCGGCCGGGCTTGGTCCCAAGCGACCTGATCGGGAACAGAGCGGCGAGGCCCAGCGCGCCGAATGCGACGCCGAGGAGCTTGCCGAGGAAGCCGCGCCGCTCGATCTCGTCGCTGGAGCGGTCGAAGTCCTCCTCGGCCAGCATCCGTTCTCGAGGAGCGCCGGGTTCGACGTCTCGTTGTTCGACGAACGGTCCGTGGGGGAGGAACCTCTGGGCGATCAGAACGAGGGCGACCGCGATCCCACCGAGCGACACCGCGAGGAGCGCGCCCTCGGCCTGGGGCTGCCCACCGCGCAGGTAGACGACCGTCAACGCGAGCGACGCCAGCGCGCTGGCCACGAGAGCGATCGTTATCGGACGCGTCGACTTCACAGCTCTCCTCGCTTGGTCCCGACCCAACGGATGAATATCAACAACGCGCCGAGCCCCACGATCCAGCCGACCGCTCCCTCTGCCACCGGGCCCACGCGCCCGATCGGTGCACCTCCGCGGTCGCTGGGATCCTGGAGGTAGACGACGTATCGGGTGACCTCCGACAGCTCGTCGTCCTCCAGCGTCTCCTCCGCGAACACCGGCATCGTCCCCGGCCCGGCCCGTACCGCGGCGGCTATCTCCGTGGTGGTCGAGTCGAGGAGGCCGGGTGCGACCAGAGAGGGGCCCTCGCGGAAGGCGACGTCGCGCTCGCCCGCGGTCAGGGCCCCCCCGACACCGGTCGTCGAATGACAGGCCGCGCAGTTCTCCTGGTAGAGCAGCAGCCCGGCCTGCAGATCCGCGTCGGGATCGGGTTCGGGTATCTCGGGGCCGCGGGCGTCGAAATCCCGCATGAACCCGACGATCGACGCGATCTCCTCATCGGTGTAGAGCGACTCCCGTCGCTGGACGCGCTGGCCGGTGTTCTCCAGGGGCATCCGTCCGCTCGACATCATGAAGTGGTTCAGCGCAGGACCGTTCGTGCCGGTCACCAGATCGGGGCCGCGGGAGGTCCCCCCTCCGGCGTTGCCGTGACACCACGCGCAGTCGCGGAGGTACAGCGTCCTGCCCTCGTGCGGGACCGCCGAGTCGGCGATGCCCGGCGGACGGTAGGGGCGCTCCGCGCGGTCGTAGCAGGCGACGAGGAGGAGGGGCAGGGTGGCGAGGCCCAGAACCACGATGCGCCTCACGGATCCGTCACCGGTTCCCCCGAGCGCTTGAGCCATCCGCGCAGCAACCCGAGGGTCACCGCCAGGTAGACGATCCCAGGCGGTACCCACATGATCCCGCCGGCCAGCTGTTGGTCCTCGAGAGCGGTGAGTCCCCAGCGCGGGTAGCCACCCGCGTGCGACGCGTAGAGGGGCTCCGATGCGAAGGTGAGGAGCGCTCCGAGGGCCGCGCTCTGCAGCCCGACCGCGAACACGGCGCCCGCCCGTTTCAGGTGGTCGCCGTCGCGCAGCACCAGCAACCAGAAGATCCACGCGGTTCCCAGGAAGGAGACATGCTCGCCGACATGGAGTCCGTCGTTCGCTGCCGCGGCCTCGTAGAGCGCCGGGAGGTGCCACCCCCACATGGCGATCGTATGGAGGAGGACGACCGACACCGCCGCCGTGGCCCAGCGGCCGCGCGGCGCGTAGGCCTCGGTGGTGCCGGCCGCGAGCAGGGGAGCGACCACGAGTACGAGGACGAGGTGCTGGATCATGTGCACCGCGAAGGAGTGGTGGGTCGCGTCGTGCACGACAGGCGACAAGCCCGCGACGGCGACGACGAGCGCGGCCACCGCGTATACCCGCCGCCTCATGGGCTCGTCCTGCAGACGTCGAGCAGGGCAGGCGGGCCGTACGACACGACGATGATCGCAAGGTAGAGGACGCTGTTGAAGACTCCCGCGAGCGCCATCCAGCGGGCGCGCTGGTCGACGTCTCGGTCTTCCGACGCGCGTAGCGCACGCCGGCATCCCAGCGACACGAGCAGTCCCGCCAGAGCGAGACCCGCCAGCACCGATGTCACCGCGAATGCCACCGCGTCGACGCTCATCCCCAGGACCTCGCCCTCCGCTCTGGTGGAGGGCGAGCAGGCGAACCATTCTTCGAGGCTGTAGGTCACCAAGAGCTGCACGACCCATGCGATGGGTGCCGCGAGCAACCCGAACCACAGGCGCCACGAACCGGTGCTCTCCCGGCGGGTGATCTCTTCGACGAGCGCGTGGACGTTCATAGGTGCGGTGAGAGGTAGATGGTCGCGAACACGAAGATCCACACGACGTCCACGAAGTGCCAGTACAGCGCGAAGTTCTGCACGGTCAGGTGCCGGGTCTCGTCGAAGGCGCCGCGCCACGCACGCACCTGCGTCCACGCGCTGAACGCGAGACCGACGAGGACGTGGGCCGCGTGGAAGCCCGTAACCGTGAAGTACATCGAGCCGTAGGCGTTCGTGCGTGGGGAGAACTCGTGCAGCTTCTCGGGCCACTCGATCGCGAGGGTCATCGTCAGGAAGATCGCTCCCAGCAGGAAGCCGAGTCCCAGGCCCCATCTCAGCCTCGACAGGTTGCCCTTCTCGATGCCCTTCTCGGCGAGGTGCACGGGGATCGTGGAGGAGAGCAGGATGGCGCTCATCACCAGCGGCAGGCCGAGTGTCGGATCCTCGATCCCTCCCGGCGGCCACTCGGGTCCGGAGCGGAAGCGCAGGTAGAAGTAGCTCGCGATGAGGGCCGCGAACAGGGTGGCCTCGGTCGCGATCAGCCACACCATGCCCCACCACCCGAAGGCGCGCGGCCCGTGCGTGTGACGGGGCAGCTGGTCCTCTGGGATGCGGGCGGCCGCGGCGTCGATCACGTCTCTTGTGTCTCCCCGCGCGGCCAGAACCAACCCACCAACGAGAGCGCGCTGAGGATCCCCCCGACCACCGCAACGAACGCGAACTCGAGCAGCATCCCGTAGAACATCACGAGCAGAGAGCAGGTGAGCCAGAAGGGCCACGTCGAGTCGTGCGGCATGTGAACGACAGCCTGGGGCGCGGCGTCGAGCATGCTGGTAGACAAGGTCGTGTGCCCGTCTGTCAACGCGTAACCGCCGTCCTCTAGCGGCTGTCCCTCCGACGTCAGTTCCGGTTGGTCCCACATCGGTTCCTTGCTACGGATCGTGGGGACGGTGACGAAGTTGTAGTGCGCCGGTGGGGAGGTCGTCGCCCATTCGAGCGTCTCGCCCTCCCACGGATCGTCGCCCGCGGGCTCCCCGTGCTTCGCCGACCGGAACCAGTTGATGATGATCAACAGCACGCCGAAACCCATGATGAAGGCCCCGACGGTCGACAGGAGGTTGTGGAGGTCCCAGCCCAGGCCCTCCTCGTAGGTATAGGTGCGCCGCGGCTGGCCGAGGATCCCCAGGATGTGCAACGGGAACATGTTGAGGTTGAAACCGATGAAGACGAACCAGAACGACAGCTTGCCCAGCCGTTCGTCGAGCATCCGCCCGATCATCTTGGGGCCCCAGTGGAAGATCGCGGCGAACATGGGGAAGACAGAGCCTCCGACCAACACGTAGTGAAGGTGCGCCACCACGAAGTGGGTATCGGTGGTGGCCTGGTCGAAGGGGATCGACGAGAACATCACACCGGTCACACCGCCGATGACGAACGTCGCGATGAAACCGAAGATGTAGAGCATCGGCGTCTTGAGGACCACGCGGCCCGCGACCAACGTTGCCAGCCAAGCGAAGACCTGCACGCCGCTGGGTATCGCGACCATGAAGCTGGCGGCCGAGATGAACGCCGAGGTCATCTGCGGCAACCCGGTCGCGAACATGTGATGTACCCAGACGCCGAACCCGATCAGTGCGGTAGCGAGCTCGGCGAGGACGATGTACGTGTAGCCGATCATCGGGCGCCGCACGTGGGTGGGGATGATGGCCGACGCGATGCCGAACGCCGGCAGGACCACGATGTAGACCTCGGGATGGCCGAAGATCCAGAAGAGGTGCTGCCACAGCAGCGGATCCCCGCCCGCGGCTGCGTTGAAGAAATGGAACCCGAACGTTCTCTCCAGCGCCAGCATCACGCACGCGAGCGTCAACAACGGCAGTGCGAAGACGATCTGGAACGCCATGGCCAGCTCGCCCCACACGAAGATCGGGATCCGGTTGAGGGTCATCCCCGGGGCGCGCAACTTCAGGATCGTGACGATGAAGTTGATCGCACCGCCGGTCGTGGAGATCCCCATGAAGATCAGGCCTAGGGCGTAGAAGTCGATGTTGATCCCGGGGCTGAAGTTCGCGTCGCCCAGAGGCATGTAGTTGAACCACCCGTCGTTGGGGGCCTTCCCGACGAGGAACGCCGAGTACATGAAGAGACCCGAGGAGAGGAAGACCCAGTAGCCGAAAGAGTTCTAGCGGGGGAACGCCATGTCGAGGGCACCGATCATCAGGGGCACGAAGTAGTTCCCGAACCCCGAGAGCACCGGCATCGCGAACAGGAACATCATCGTCACGCCGTGCATCGAGAACAGCTGGTTGTAGGCCTCTGGGGTCAGCAGGTCTAGGCGCGGCCCGGCGAGTTGCATCCGGATCAGCAAGGCCTCGATCCCGCCGATCACGAAGAACGCCATGCCCGTGTAGAAGTAGCGGAGCCCTATCCGCTTGTGATCGACCGTTCCGATGAACGATGCGGCCCCATGATGGGTCGCCCACACGCGATCCAGCCGTTCGACGATCGTCGCCATCTACTCGAGCCCCATGAGGTAGTCGACGACCGCGTCGAGCTCCTCGGCCGAGAGCTCGGCCGGAGGCATCGTCACCCCGGGCTTGAGGTCTTGCGCATCGCGTACGAAACGGAGCATGTTCGCGCGGGTCGTCGCCGCGACGCCGGCCAGCGTCGTCCTGCTCGCGACGTGCGTTAGATCGGGGCCCAGCACGGCC
>Ga0299913_10002027_pt1 | contig 15686 bp, 10 predicted proteins | sample RVTome_9_FD_201360 | JGI IMG/M metagenome (GOLD analysis project Ga0299913, IMG submission 201360) | Soil microbial communities from uranium-contaminated site in the Upper Colorado River Basin, Wyoming, United States - RVT155D38 (version 2) ...
CGCCCACAAAAGCCTGCAGCAGCAGCCGTGACACGACCGGCAGCACGGTGTTGGTCAGGATATTGTCCACATTGCGTGCACCGCTCTCGACCTCGGTGCAGCGCGCGCCGATCGCATCGATCACGGCGTCGTCTGCCTCGAGCGCCAGCTTGTGGGTGTCACGCAGACGCCGCTGGATCTTGCCCAGTTTCAGGTGGATGATCCGCTTCAACACCTCGTCCCGCACCGGGAAGTAGGGAATGATGACGGTGCGGCCGAGGAATGCCGGCTTGAACGTCTTGTCCAGCTCCGGTTTGAGCGCCTTTACCAGGCCCTGGTGGCTGGGCATCGTCTCCGGATCGCCCGTCAATTTCATGATGGTGTCGGTGCCGGCGTTGGTCGTGAGCAGGATGATCGTGTTCTTGAAGTCGATCTCCCGCCCCTCGCCATCCTCCATCCGTCCCTTGTCGAACACCTGGAAAAACAGCTCCAGCACATCGGGGTGCGCCTTTTCGATCTCGTCCAGCAGTACCACGCTGTACGGCCGCCGGCGCACGGCCTCCGTCAGTACGCCACCCTCGCCATAGCCCACGTATCCCGGCGGCGATCCCTTCAGCGTCGAAACCGTGTGTGCTTCCTGGAACTCCGACATGTTGATGGTGATCACGTTGTGCTCTCCGCCGTACAGCAGGTCAGAGAGCGCGAGCGCAGTCTCCGTCTTGCCCACGCCGCTCGGCCCCACCAGCAGGAAGACGCCGATCGGCTTGCTCGGATCCTCGATACCGGCCTTCGACGTGCGGATCCGGTGGCTGATGATCTCCAGCCCGTGATCCTGGCCGATGATCCTGCGTTGCAGGTGGTTTTCGAGGTCCAGTGCCATGGCAAGGTCGTCGCGCAGCATCTTCCCCACAGGTATGCCCGTCCACCCCGAGATCACCTGGCTCACCAGGTCCGCATCCACGGTCACCGGGATGAGCGGGTCCTCTCCCTGCAACGCAGAAAGCTCGTGCTGGAGGCCACGCAGCTCCTCCCTGAGGGCCAGGACGTCGTCCGTTGGCGTCTCGCCGTTGGCGGCGATTCTCTCCTCGATGCTCTGGCGCTTATCGCGAACGCGCTGGACCAGATCGCGCTCGCGTTCCCAGCGCGCGGTCAACCCGGCCAGACGCTCCTCGGTCTCCACGCGCCGGCGCGCAATCTCCTCGAGGCGCTCGCCGTGATCCGCTCCCACGGCCGCCTCCCGCCGCAGCACGCGCTCCTGCACGCCCAGGTCGTCGATCGTGCGCATTGCGTCCTCGATCGAGGCGGGCGTGGCGTTCTGGCCCAGCGAAAGCCGCGCACACGCCGTGTCCAGCACACTGACCGCCTTGTCCGGCAGCTGCCGGTCGGCCAGGTAGCGGTGGGACAGACGCACGGCAGCGTGCACGCCCTCATCGATGATCCGGACGTTGTGGTGCTTCTCGAGATTGCCGACGATCCCGCGCATCATCACCAGGCACACCGACTCGCTCGGCTCTTCGACCTTGACCAGCTGGAAGCGACGGGCGAGGGCGGGATCCTTCTCGAAGTACTTCTTGTATTCCGACCATGTGGTCGCAGCGATGGTGCGCAGCTCGCCACGCGCCAGCGCCGGCTTCAGCAGGTTTGCGGCATCGCCCTGACCGGCCGTTCCACCTGCACCTATCATCGTGTGCGCCTCATCGATGAACAGGATGATCGGCGTGGGCGAGTTCTTCACTTCCTCGATGAGGCCCTTGAGACGATTCTCGAATTCTCCCTTCACGCCCGCACCCGCCTGCAGCAGGGCGAGGTCCAGTGTCCTGATGGTGACACCCCTCAGCGGCGGTGGTACGTCTCCCTGTGCGACGCGCTGCGCAAAGCCTTCCACCACGGCCGTCTTCCCCACGCCAGCCTCGCCGACGAGGATGGGATTGTTCTGGCGCCGGCGAGTGAGGATGTCGACGATCTGACGAACCTCGAAGTCGCGTCCCAGCACCGGATCCAGTTTGCCAGTCTGCGCGCGCTCCGAGAGGTTGATGGTGTACTGGTCCAGGTTCGGCGTCTTGCCGCCCGCCTTCGAACCCGCGGCGCCGGTCTCGCCAGCCGTCGCGTAACTGGCCGTCGCCTCCTCCGCGGAGTCCGCGACGATATTGGGGAATTGCTTCCGGAGATCCTCGACCGAGATCTTCTGAAGCTCGCGGCTGAACTCCTTCATGATCCGCAAGAGCTCGTCATCAGAGAGCAGCGCGATGAGTGTGTGTCCCGTCCGGATGCGCGCTGCCTCGTAATCCACCGAACCGACCGTCCAGGCCTCCGTCAGCATCCTTACCAGGCTGGGAGAGAGCGATGGCGTTCGGGCATTGCCTGTCTTGAGTCTGTCCAGACCGGCCGTCAGCTCGCCCGCCAGATGCGAGCGGTTGATGCCGTAATGCTTCAGGATCATCGACAGATCGTTGTCCGTCGCATCGAGCGCCTTCAGCAGGAAGTGCTCGATCTCCACGTCATAGTGCGTGCGGCTCAGGCACAGCCCGGCCGCGGATTCCACCGCGCTCCGCGCCTGGTGGTCCAGCTTTCCGATCAGGGAACGCAGGTTCACGCTCATGATTGGGACTCCTGGTATCAGTTCGTCGTCGCGTGCGCGTGCGGATACGGACCCGTTCACGTGCCCGGCCGTATATCATCACCTCACAGCATCAGTACCGTCTCGTCCGCATCCTCACTCTTGGGTCGTGTCACGGCCCAGGTGGTCCAGCCCAGACGCTCCGCGTCTCCAGGCTCGCCCAGTGTGAGGCCCGGCACTTCCTCACGCGCCAGGATGAGCTGAAGCTCGAACTCGAACTGGTCGTGGCTGAACAGCCTGGCCATTGAACGCAGCGCGGCATACGCCTCGCCAGTTGGCAGAAACGACTCGTAGCGCTCGCGTGAGAGCGGGCCGAGCCTTATGCGCACGCGGCCCTGCGAGTCGTAGATCTCATCACCCACCAGAGCACCCAAGCCGAGATTCGCCGCCGGCTCCACCGATTCCAGCTCGCACTGATCATGTCGTCCGACGGCGTACCAGCCGCCAACGAACTGCTCGACCCGCGCGGGCACATCGAAGTAGTCGCCGATGAGCTGCTCGAGAGCCACGGCGCTTCGCTGCTGCGGTGCGAGGAGGCCCATGTAGTACGACAGCGCTTCCGGACGAACGCTGGTGCCCGTGCCCGCGTCGTTCCGGCCCAGGCCCGCCAGATCCAGAAGGTGCGTGGTGAGCGGATCCACCCCTCTCTTCTCGTACTGCACATGGAAGCGGTGCTTCTCCCATGCCCGGTAGAAGAACGAGACGAAACGGTGGTGAAAGAGGTCGAGGAACGCGGCCGCCGCGTCGTCGCCGCTCCGGCGTCGCTCGATGAGCCACTGCGTGTACGTGTAGGGCAACACGCCGGAAGGGCCGGTCAGCCCCATGAAGTTGACGGTCATCCGCGCGGGTCCGTCCTCTGGCATCTCGAGGGCCTGGATCTCGCTTGCCGGGAATGCGAGAGCGACGTGCGCGGAGAAGCGGGCTACCTCCTCTTCCGGACTGCTGTCCGCGAGGCCCACGGATCTGCGCTCCGGGTGCAGGCGCTCGAGAGCCCGCACGGCCGAGACGAAATCGAAGGCGTGCGGATCTTCGTGGAGTGCGCGCTCCACCAGGGCGAGGTTCAGACCAGAGCCTTCCATCCGGACCGTGGAGCCCACTCGCGCAGCAGTTCCTTCCTCTGACGCGTGCGGGCGGCGAGAATGCAGAAGCTGTTGAGCGAGACGTAAAGCCCGAGAAACCGCTCGAGGACGCTCGCCATCAGGTAGACACCGCCGCCGCCCGCGAAATTCTCCTCATCGAATTCGATCTCGATGCGATGTCCGCGTGCGAAAGTGATGCCATGCTCGCCATCGATGCGGGCGTGTACGGGCGTACCGGTGACCGACAGAACGCCATCGATCTGGCGATGTGCCGCCGGATCCCCCGTGAAATCGTGGAGGCGTAGCACCTCGCGCATCGTCTCCGCGCCGCCTTCCTGAAGGGACATGTAGTTCAGGGACAGCTGCGAGATGAGCTTCCAGAGCTTTGGCTTGCCGAGAGGCGGGTGCACCGGTGACGTGGGCCTTTCGTGGAGCGCAGCGATGCGCTTGATCGGCCCGCCGCCCGCCATCTCGAAATCGCCGTTCGGGTTGCGATAGGTAAGGCGGGTGGGCAGCTCGCCATTGTGGCAGAGCAGCCCCGCCGTAGCGGTGTCGGCATCGGGATGCACCGTGCGCGCGGACAGGTCCACGAAGGACAGCCACACATCCGTGCCACGCTCTGCACGCCAGCCAGTGGGCCGGCGCCGCGCAACCCAGAACATGCCTGGCCGCACGCGATCGACCACGTGCTTGAACGAGTGGAAGGGCTCGACAGCGATGTCCCTCGAAAGACCGGAAGCGAGCCGCACGTTCTCGACAGAGAAGATGCCGGTGTGCTTACGCCGGCGCGCATCCGGGATCACCAGGTACTCCTGGCGCCGCTGGCTCACCAGCATCGGCTCCGACGATCGCTTCGAGAACAGATTCACTACCGGCGTGCAGCCGAGGCGCAGCGTGTCGCGCGTGACGCCCCGCTCGAGAATGTTGGCGCGATCACCGCGCTCGAACGCGGAGATCAGGAAGATCAGTTCCGCGCGAGAACCAGGACACGCGGCACGCACACGATCGAAGGCTTCTATATCCAGAAAGAAGAATTTCCATGGGAAGGTGAAATACTCCTGAAGCAGGCGATAGCCGGTGAGCGCGCGCCGCGGCAGGGGAAGCATCCCCTCATCCTCACCGAAACCCACGGGCCGGATGGTCGCAGGCTCGATCCTGGCCGGTTCGCCGCCTCTCGCCGCGGCCGGGTCCCGCGCGAGAATCCGTACGCAGTTGTTGCACAAAAGCTCGTACAGCATTGCCGCCAACGGCAGGTCTGCGTGCAGGTAGAGCCGCAGGCGATCCAGCTCGAGGGCCGCGAAGTTGATGTCCTGCGCACATTCCAGCTCCACTCGCAGGGCCGCAACGGCGTCAGGCTCCGGCCGTGAAAGAGCCAGCTCCTGGGGCGACAACCACTTCGCGGCGCTGATCCTGATCGGCCAGAGCGTCGTGTCGTAACACGTGCGGAATGTGCAGCGCGTGCCCTCCACGGCCCTCGCGTACTCCAGCTCGCGGTTGCGAGGTATGTGGTAGCCCGTCGTGAGCTTGCCCTGTGCGGGGTCGAGCGTGAACTCCACCAGGGACATCGACGGGATGGGCCGCGTGTACTGCGGATAGGCCAGGTCGAGGATGGCTTCACTGAACTCCGGAAAGTCATCCTCGATGCGCAGATGAACGCGTGCGGCCAGAAACGCAAATCCCTCGAGCAGTCGCTCGACGTGCGGATCCTCGCACTTGGTCGGCTCGAGCAGCAGGCGCTGCGCGATCTGCGGATACTCGCGCGCGAATTCGGCGCCGGTACGTCTCAGGAATCTCAGTTCCCGCTCATACAGCTCGTAAAGCTCATCGCGCATGGCCATCGCTCGCTACGTGAACCCTGCCGTTGCTCGGGTCGAGCATCGTGTCGAACAGCACACGTTCCGGATCCGGATCCATGCGCAGAATCGCCTCGACCGTGAAACGGAGCAGCCGGCGCTCATCCGTGGCCGGCACCAGCTTCACTTCGACGTCGGTGAGCCGCGGCTCGAACCGGCGAATGCAGTCGGTGATATCGCGTTGGAGCATCCGCCTGACGGCCGGGTCATCGCCGCTCAGGGATGTGGTATCCGGCAGACCGTAATAGTACACCGACTTCTCGAGCTCCTCGCAGCCTTCCGGTAGCGGCTCGTAGATGCGGCGCGTGTTCAGAAGCCATTCCAGATCCCTCAGCACGCCGGCCTTGTACCGTCGGACCGACTCGGAGAACGACATGACGCGGTCGCCCAGGCCCTTCGCCGAGTCGTCGGTGAGACGGTCCAGCAGAGACTGGCTGACGGTGCGCTCAGGCTCCCGGTTCATCATTCCGCGTGTTGTTCGTGAACTCGATGGCCTGGATCGGATCCAGCTTGCAGACGCGCAGGTAGAGGGTCTGCCTGGTGTCGTAGTCCTGATCGAGCTTCGTCAGGCACTGGTACAGCAGGCCGAGCGGACGTGCTATGGTCTCGCCCGACTCCCACTCCTCGAGATTGTGCTGGTCGAGCTGCTGCACCATCTCCTGCAGAATGGGCGTCGCCACGGCCTCGAGGCCGTTTGCCACCATCAGACTGGCTGCATCGGAGCGGCGCAGGAAGCGCGCGCGCTCGCTCTTTTCCTGCGTCGCTGCCCGCAGCAGCAGCTCGATGGCGCGTTGCGGCTGGCTTGCACGCAGTGCTGCGATGGAACGGTCGAGTGCCGTCGTCGAAACCGGCATGCTCGCGGCTTCTGCCTCCTCCTCATCCTCCTGCGTCCCGCCGATGATGCCTCGCGCACGCAGCCAACCGCGCGTCTCCGCATTCGCAGTCGGTGAATCGTCCATCAGGGTCGAGTCGAGCAGACCCGGCAGGTCACGCAGCAGCGAGCGCAGGGCACCCTGGATCGCGATGGCGACATTCCCGTACTTCTCGCCCAGCCCATCGCATGCCGTCAGTACGTAGCGCTGGAGATCCAGCCAGCCACGGCCGAACGGCGTCGCCATCACTTCTTCGCCTGCCTCCAGCAGCTCGGCCCACTTGCCGTCGAGGAGCAGTCCCTTGAGACGGGTCCGGATCTCGGTGGGCGGTGCAGCGAGGAGCTTCGGGTCCGGCGTCTCGCCGCCCGAGCGCAGCTCACCCCACCGGAAACCGCGCACCAGCAGATAGGGCGATGGGTCGGTGGGCGTCTCCTTCCGCAGGAAGCGAGCGGCTACGGCAATCCGATTGGCGGCATCCTGACGGGTTCGCGGTTCGATCGACACAGTGCCATCACCCGCCGGTCCGCCCGGCAACTCCTCGAGATCGACGGGCGTTTCGTCCACCGGATCCGGGTCCAGCTCCAGCTTGCGGCGCAGCAGACCGACCACCACGACACGGACCTCGTTCAGCGCATCCTTCAGCCCCTTGAAGCCGGGCGCCGCTTCGCCGAGCCGCGCATCACCAATGGCTTCGAGCCTGGACGCCAACTGCAGGCAGACATCGAGGTCTGCCAGCAGTTGCTTGTACCAATCCTTCGGCGTAGCGGCGAAGCCTTCCTCGAACGCCTCCGGCGTGAACCTCCCATCCTGAATGGCAACGCTGCGGCGCTCCTGTTTCTCCTCATCGAGCCGGGCTTCCTCGTCCGTCGGGACCGAGCGCGACTCCTGGTACTCGCTGTAGCTGTTGCCGCGAGCGTTCACGGGTGCCAGCCGCACAGGCACGTCGAGGTAGGTAGCCCGTCCAGAGGATTGGGCGCCGACCCATGCCAGCGGCGCGGCGCGCATCTCCACATCCCCTTCCTCGATCCTGGGATGGACATCGTCCCAGAAGGTCTCCACCATGCCGAGCATCAACTCGAGACCTTCACGAAGCCCCGGGATACCGTCCCTGCGCAGCCGCGCCTCGGTCAACCACGCCACGAGCTGGAGATCCTTCGATCGCTTCTCGAGCGCGTCGGTCGCCAGTTCGGTGACGGCCCTCCAGTCCGCCTTCACGGGCGGGTCCGCGAACGGGTCCTCCCGGCGAGCTTCCTTGATCTTGTCGTAGAGCGGGTCGTAGCGGAGGTAGGAACCGGTGGGATCGTCGGCCGATATCGGCTTCAGCAGATCGGTGCGCTGAGGCATGTCCGCCCTCGAGGTCAGGAGCCGGGGCCTTCGATGACCAGCTCCCGCAGCTCGAGGATGGGGAACTCCTCACCATCCACCCGGAGCAGCTTCATGCCCGCGGGCACCTCTGTGCCGTTCTCCACTGCGAACCACTCCGTCACGCGTCCCAGCTTGATGTCCGTCTCTTCATGCTGGTATGCGTTGGGCGTGAGGATCGGCAGCAACACCTCGCCCAGCTCGAGACCCTGAAAGAGTGGGCCCGTCTGGACGAGTGCGGGCGACCACAGCAGGTCGCGCAACCGCCTGGGTGGCTCCATGCGAACGGAAGCAACGTGCTCGAGCGGCAGCCAGGTGTACTGCCCGGCGGCAAAGATCTCGAGACGTGCGCCAATGCGGGGATCCGCATCTTCGAGTGAAGAGAAGGGCTGGCCGTTCAGGGTGCCGCTCACGGGTCGCGGCTGGGTCGTTGACGGTGGCATGCCGGTCGGCCCGAACACATCCCTCCGCAGCCGCTCCGCGTGCAATGCCGAACGGTACAGCAGTGTACCCATCTCGGCTTCCCTGCCGGAGCGCGAGAGTGCGTCGAGCTGCTTCTCTGCGCGGTCGAGGTGGCCGGCAAAGCAAAGCAGCTCGAAGAGGAAGGTCCGGCGCTGGGTGTCCGTCGGATCGCTCCGAACGGCATCGCCCAGCGCCGTAATCGCTTCCTCGAGTCTGCCCGCCCTGTACAGCTCGGCGGCGTTCATATGGAAGGCGTTGCCCCGCTTACTTCTTGGTGGCCGTCTTCACGTTGTAGCCCGTCTTGATCGGGGCGTCCAGCGAGCCATCGGGCTTCTGCGGCTTGTACTCGAATTCGATCTCCGAGAAGTTCAGCGAGATCTGATCGAGCGGAACGATGTCGCCAGCACTGCCGCCCGTCTGGTACGAACTCACCAGCAGGTCCGAGAACTTGATCACCAGGTACTCCTGCTGCTCCTCGCCCGCCTTGCGGCAGGTCAGGATCGCCGACTTCAGGTGCTGACCCGTGGCGCACGCCAGCATCAGCTTCGGGCTGGCCTTGTTGACCTCCATCGTGAAGTGGAAGTCCTGCATTGCCACCTTGCCCGCGCCGCCACCTCCACCCGCTGCGTGGGCACCCTGGTTGGTCTCGCCCCAGCTCCAGCTCGCGACGTTGATCGCATCCTTCTGCTTGGAATCCATCGATTCGCCGGGAATCCCGTCGATCTTGAGGAAGTAGTCGACAACGGACATGGTTCGGATCTCCGTGTTCAATGTTCAAGCGCGCCCACAATTGGGCACACGTCGGTTCTTTGCTGCGCCCTACCAGAGCCGCGGTCGACCGGCGGCTCCGCTCCGGTCCGGGACGGATTCGCGGGGTACCACCGCGGCTCCGTCCCGGCCCGTTTACTTCGCCTTCTCCGGCAGGTCTGCGACCAGCCGCATCGAGACGTTCAGCTCGTCCAGCTGGAAATGCGGACGAAGATATGCAACCGCTCTGTAGGCCCCCGGCTTGCCGGGGATCTCCACTACGTCGATGCGCGCCTCCTTGAGTGGATGCTTCGCCTTCAGCTCGAAGCCCGCGTCATCGTTCGCGATCGTGTAATTGTTGATCCAGTTGTTCAGGAACCTTTCGATCTGCGACCGCGACGTGTAGCCGCCGATCTTGTCGCGCATGATCGCCTTCAGGTAGTGTGCGAAGCGCGACACCGCGAAGATGTAGGGCAGCTGCGCCGACAGGCGCGCATTCGCCGTCGCTGCATCCTTGTCGTAGATCTTTGGCTTGTTCCCCGACTGCACACTGAAGAACGCCGCCTTGGGCGTGCCCTTGCAGTGCACGAGCGGAACGAAGCCCAGGTCTGCCAGCTCCTTCTCGCGACGATCCGTGATCGGCACCTCCGTGGGGCACTTCATCACGACATCACCCGAGTCGGTGCGGAAGTTGTGGACGGGCAGACCCTCTACCAGCCCGCCGCTCTCCACGCCGCGGATCGTGGCGCACCAGCCGTACTGCGCGAATGCCGTCGTGACTCGCGCGCCCAGAGCCCACGCCGCGTTCCCCCACAGGTACTTGCGGTGGTCCGCGCCGTCGACGCCCTCGTCGTAGTCGAAGGCTTCCACGGGCACGGTCGCACGGCCGAACGGTTCGCGCAGCAACATGCGCGGCGCCGTCAGTGCCACGTATCGCGAGTCCTCGGTTTCGCGGAATGCCTTCCACTTCGCGTACTCGGTGCTCTCGAAGATCTTCGCCAGGTCACGAGGCGCATCCAGTTGCGTGAAGTCCTCGAGGTTGAACATCTCAGGCGACGTACCGGAGATGAACGGCGCATGCGCTGCCGCCGCGACCTGTGCCACCTTCTCCAGCAGCTCGATGTCCTGGCCGCCGCGGCCGAACTGGTAGTCTCCCAGCAGCGCGCCGAACGGTGCGCCGCCGAACACGCCGTACTCCTCCTCGTATACCTTCTTGAAGAGCGCGCTCTGGTCGAACTCCGGCGCCTTCTGCAGATCCTTGAGCAGCTCCTTCTTGTTGACGTTGAGCACCTTGATCTTGAGCGTGGTGCTCGTTTCCGTCTGTGACATCAGGTACTTCAGCCCGCGCCACGTCGACTCCAGCTGCTGGAACGACGGGTGGTGCATCACCTCGTTCAGCTGGAGCGAGATCAGACGGTCGATCTCCGCGATGCGTGCATTGAGCATCGCTTCGGTGTCCGCCTTGATCGTGATGGTGCCCTCGAGCACCTCCTCCACGAACCGGCGAACCAGTCCCTTGCCCCGTTCGCGTGCAGGCGCTTCCGATCCGAACCGTCCACGATCGACGATCTGATCGAGCAGGCTGACTTCCTGTGCTTCTGCCGCGCCGCCCTGTGCCTGAGCCTCAGTTCCCGCCATCGGTACCTCCCTCCGTGCCGATCTCGTTCCTGAGCCGCGCCAGCTTGTCCGCATCATTCAGCGTGGACTGGAGAATCTCATCCAGTTTGTCGTTGCCCTGGAGGCTGCCACGCAGGTCCGCGAGCTGTTGACGCAGTTCCACCTGCTGCGCGACACGGTCGGGCGAGAAGTCGTCCAGACTCTGGAATCGCAGGTCCACGCCGATCTTTCCCGCTTCCGGATCATCCGAGAGACGGTTTGCGACCGTGTACGAGACATGCGGTTTCATGCTCTTCAGCACGTCGTCGAAGTTGTCCGGATTCACTTCGACAAACTTGCGGTCCTTGAGGCGTGGCAGCTCTTCCTCCGGCTGCCCGCTGAGGTCTGCGAGCACACCCATCACGAAGGGCAGCTCGCGCATCTCGATCGCGTCCCCGACCTCCACGTCGTAGCTGATGTGGACCCGGGGCGGCCGGACGCGGGAGAGTTTCTTGTTGATGCTTTCTGCCATCGGACGCTCCTGTCAGACGATCTGTCCGGCGTTGCTGGGGAGAAGTGGCCGGCGGCATCGGACTGCCCCGGCACCGGTGCTGGCGCTGGTGACGCGCGGTGTTCCGCGTGCCTTTGTCCCGCGCACGAGCCCTACCGCATGTCCTGGCTGCGCCTTTCCGGAGGGATCACCGAAACCGTTCACCTATACCCCCGCTCGCCGTGACCTGTCAAGAACCCGCTGGCCGCTTGCTATTCTGAAACCCTTGCTCGCCCGTCGCTGCGCAAAGAGCTTGTCGGTTGCGCGGGCGTGCCGCGGCGTCCAGCCTCCACATTCAGAATCGCAAAACAACGCGAACGAGGGTCACGCGACTCGGCAAACTGCGGATCACGTCCGGAACACACGAATGCGACAACTCCAGAAAGTGCTCTGGTCGAAGGGCGTGCTGCTCAGCCCTCAGCATCTCCAGCTGCAGGATCGTTTCCTGGAAGAACTGGTCGGTTTCCAGGTTTCGTCCGTATCGATGTTCCCGTGGGGTTTCCGGTCTCTCACAATAGACAGGGAGGCGCTTGCGGCCGGTGTGCTGTCACTCGCCTCTGCGTCGGGACTCCTGCCGGATGGCCTCGCCTTCGACATGCCGGCAGCCGATGCCACGCCGCCGCCCAGATCTCTGGAGGAGGACTGGCAGGGCGACCGCGAGCACCTCGACATCTTTCTCGCCATCCCCGAGTACCGGCCCGGCGGGCGCAACGTCTCGTTGGTCCCGGCCGAACGGGGCACGCGCTTCATTGCCGATGTCGCGCAGCGCCGCGATGAGAACACGGGCCTGACGGAGAAGCACATTCAACTCGCCCGAAAGAACTTCCGCCTGCTCTCGGATGCGGACGCACTCGATGGCCAGACCCTGCTGCCGCTGGCGCGAGTCAGACGTGAGGTGACGGGTGAGTTCCGGCTCGACCCGCATTTCGTGCCGCCGGTGCTGGACATTGCGGCGAGCGACTACCTGCTCTCCATCGCGCGCCGGCTGGTCGAGATCCTGTCCGCGCGAAGCGCCTCTCTGTCCGGCGCTCGCCGGCAGCGCGGCCAGGGACTCGCGGACTTCGGCGTCGCCGACATCGCCAATTTCTGGCTGCTCTATACGGTGAACACGCACCTGCCGCGGTTCCGCCATCTCTACGAGACACGGCGCGGCCATCCGGCGGAGCTGCATGCCGCCATGACTGCCCTCGGCGGCGCGCTGACCACGTTCTCGACGACGATTCATCCGCGAGACCTGCCGGAATACGACCATGGCCACCTCGGCCCGTGTTTCACGCGGCTCGACGAGATGGTGCGCGAACTGCTCGAGACCGTCGTGCCCGCCAACCACGTGGCGTTGCCGCTCACGGAGGTGGAGACCGGCATTCACGCTACCGCGATCGAGCAGGATCGCTGGCTCTCGGCGCCGCAGTTCTTCCTCGCCGTCGCCGTAGCACCATCAATGAAACAGGATGAGTTGATCACGACGGTACCGCAGAAGCTCAAGGTCAGCTCCGCGGACCGCGTACAGCAGCTCATCCGGCAGGCCCTGCCTGGTGTGTCGCTGCGGCACACGCCCAATCCGCCGAGCGCGATTCCGGTGAAGCTGGCCTATCAGTACTTCCAGCTGGACAAGGTGGGAGAGAACTGGAACGCTATCCTGTCGTCACGCCGGTTCGCGGTACACGTGCCGTCCGACTTTCCGGAACCTCAGCTCGAGCTGGTCATCCTTCTGCCGCGGGAGCGGTGACGGCGGAATCGGGCGGTGTCGCGGGTGCAGGCTCGGTCGCCGGCCGCCTCGACAGCAGCACCAGCAGAACCAGCAGCAGCACCAGGATCAGGACGATGGCGATGATACCGCCAATCACCAGCGTCTTCGACGGTCCCTTCACGGGCTGAGCCGGAGGGGGAGGCGGTGGCGCCAGTGGGGGTGGGGCGGGCGGCGCGGAGAAGATCCGCGTGTACTCGCCCGGACCTGACCTGGGCGCGGGTGGCGGATTCCAGGGAATCGACGGAGCAGGCGGCGGCCCGCCGGAGACCGGGGGTGGAGGCGCAGGCGGGGCTGAAGCCGGCGGACTCGTCGGAGGCGAAATGGGCGGCGCTCCGGATAGACGTGCCAGGTAGTCGGCACCGCCCGGACTCCGGAAGTCCGAACCACCGCCGCCAGCCGGAGTGATGCTGAAGTCGCTCGCCGGTTCCGGCCCCGTCTGGCGCTCGAACCAGCGCGTGAATTCGCCCGGCCCCTCCTTCACGCGCGGCGGCGGCGCTAGCGGCGGTACGGGTGCCGACGGAGGTGGAGACGGGGGCGCTGCCGATGGCGGCGTCACGGCCGGCGGCGGCGGCGCCGGCCTGGTTCCCGTGCCCAGCCCGGAGGCGATCCGCATCATGCGCGTGAACTCGCCCTCACCAGTGCTGGACGAGGGGGCGGCCGCGCTGCCGCCCCCCTGCGGAGCAGCCACTCGAAACGCGTCGGTAAAGGATGTGGGCGGCGAGGATTCCTGGGGCCGGTTCGCCGGCGGCGGCGCCGTGAGGGCCGGGTCGGTTTCCGCTGGAACCGGCGGTCTGCCGAACCGCCGCGTGAACTCGCCCGACTCGGCTGCAGCGCCAGGCTCCGCGTTCGCAGGCTCCGCGCGAGGTCCGGGCGTGTCCGGCGGAGGTGCTCCGGTTGCGCGGAACATCCGGGTGAACTCGCCCGCCGTCTCTGCCGGAACCGGCGCAGGCGGCTCGGGCTCGGGAGCCGGCTCCGGTGGCCGTTCCGGCGGGCGCGGTTGCGCCGGAGGCGCTGGCCGGGGCGCAGGCGGAGGCTCCTGACCCGGTGGCGCCGGCCGTGGCGGTGGCTGCTCCGCCGACGGCGAAGGCGTTGCACGTCCGCCGAACGCGTTTCCCGGAGCGGCGCCCGGCGCAACGGTGGCGTGCGACTCGAGCCACTCCTTCAGCGACGTGAACTCGAGGATGAATTTCGTGACGATGACGGGCGAGCCTTCGATCTCCGTGACATCCAGGATGCGCTGTTTCTCGTTGGGATCGAGACGTCCGAGCAGATCGACCAGCACGCGCGTCTCTTCGGGTGCACCCGGCGCAACGATGTGTACCATCACCACAGCGCCCGATGATGCCACTGCGTGAAAAGTGCGGACGGTACCGTCCGACACCTGTCGGACCAGCTGATAACGATCGTTGAACTCGGCGCCCGTCATCCGTTGCGCGCAGCGAGGGAATGTGTGCGTGTTCGCGAGGAACGGTACCCGCTTCTGTTCCGGGTCCGGGGGCTTCCCTTATCATACTACCCGGCATGTCCCGGCGGTGCAACGCGTTGAAGCAGCGCGTGGTCGCCCGCGAGTTCTTCCAGAGTCGTTGGAGGCGTGACCTTGAGGCTGCTCTCCCGTGTCGTCTGGAGCGAGGGAATGCATCTCGCCCAGCATCATTTTCAGGCGCAGAGCCGCTATTTCGAAGATCTCACGGCCTTCACGCTGAACAGCGTGTTCTATCGCGCGTACGGCCTCGTGGCGGTGGAACTGGATGCCGATGCGCTCTCGAACGGCACGGTGTCGCTGATCCACGCGCGAGGCATCATGCCGGATGGCACACCGTTTCATTTTCCGGAGGACACGCCACCCGGCACGATGGACATTCGCGGGCGCTTCTCACCGACGCACGATGCGCATCGCATCCTGCTGGCACTTCCCGACTGGCGGCCGGAGAAGGCCAACTGCGTTCTGGACGGCAACGGCGATGGTCTCCGCTTTCGTGCGGAGGCACGCGAGATGCCCGATGAAACGACGGGGCGCGATGCGCGCGAGGTCTCGATCGCGCGCAAGAATTTCCGGCTGCTTCTCGAGGGTGTGGACGCCGAAGAGGGTCTGAACACACTGCCCATCGCGCGCGTCCGGCGGGATGGTGCCGGGCACTTCATCTACGATCCGGCCTTCGTGCCGCCATCTCTCCAGATCGGCGCGAGCAAGCGGCTGCTCGAGCTGCTCGTGCGACTGGTCGATGTCCTCGATGCCAAGGCGGCCGCCATGACGGCCGAGCGCGCCGCCGCTGGTGGCAATCTGGCCGAGTACGCTTCGCGCGAGGTGGCGAACTTCTGGTTGTCCCACGCCATCCATTCCGCGGCCGCGCCTCTCCGGCATCACCTCACGACACGAACCGGGCATCCCGAGTTGCTCTTCAGTGAGCTGGCACGTCTCGCCGGCTCGCTCTGCACGTTCTCGCTGGATGCGCATCCTCGTGACCTGCCGCTCTACGATCACGATTCGCCCGAATCCGCCTTCGAGGTGTTGGACCGCTTCATCCGCAGGCATCTCGATGTTGCGATTCCGACCGGTTACCTGCGCATTCCGCTCGAACTCGCCGTCACGAAGAACGTCAGTGAGAAGGATGTCTGGCTCGAGCCGGCGACTCCCGGCACCACCAGCTCCACCTTCTACCTCGGTCGCATCCAGGATCGCCGTTGCCTGAACAATCGAACGCACTGGTTCCTGGGCGTACGGTCCAGCACGTCCACCGGTGACGTCATTGCGAGGGTGCCGGGGCGAGTGAAGATCTGCGCGGGCAAGTACGTGGCCAGGCTGGTCAGCTCGGCGTATC
>Ga0299913_10002028_pt1 | contig 15684 bp, 12 predicted proteins | sample RVTome_9_FD_201360 | JGI IMG/M metagenome (GOLD analysis project Ga0299913, IMG submission 201360) | Soil microbial communities from uranium-contaminated site in the Upper Colorado River Basin, Wyoming, United States - RVT155D38 (version 2) ...
TGGAACGCCTCATGCGGATTGCCTATCAGGGAGAGCCGGGCGCCTACAGCGAAGCCGCCGCGCTGCGGTACTCCGCGCACGCGGACGTGATCCCCTGCGAGCGCTTCGACGATGTGTTCCGGAACGTGGCGTCGGGACGGGCGACGCACGGCATCCTGCCGGTCGAGAACTCCATCGGCGGCAGCATCCATCGCAACTACGACCTCCTCCTCGAGCACGACCTCCCCATCGTCGGCGAGGTCGAGCTGCCGATCCGGCACCACCTGCTGGTGCTGCCGGGGACGCCGATCGAGCAGATCGGGCAAATCTACTCCCATCCGCAGGCGCTGGCGCAGTGCGAGCGCTTCCTGCGCGACCTGCCGAACGTCCGGGTGAACCCGACCTACGACACCGCCGGCAGCGCCAAGCTGGTCCGGGAGCAGGGCCTCACCGACGCCGCGGCGATCGCGTCCGAGCGAGCGGCCGAGGTGTTCGGCCTCGAGCGGCTGCGGTCCGACATCCAGGACTACTCCGATAACATCACGCGTTTCCTGCTGATCGGCCGGTCGATGGATGCCGAGATGGTGCCGGACAAGACGACGGTGGTGTTCTCGCTGACGAACTCGCCGGGCGCGCTGTTCAAGGCGTTGAGCGTGTTCGCGCTGCGCGACCTCGACCTTACGAAGATCGAGTCGCGCCCCATTCGCGGCCGCCCGTGGGAGTACCTCTTCTACGTGGACATCCCCGTCGGCCGCCAGGACCTCCGCTGCGCGCGGGCGCTCGTCCACCTGGCGGAGTTCGCGCGCTCGCTGCGGACGCTCGGGTCGTATCAGAGCTGGAAGGTGCGCGAGAGCGCGGCGGCCGCGGCGGAGCCGACGGCATGAGCGCCGCGCGTCGCAGCGACGTGCTGCTCCGCGGGCCGCATCGCGCGGGCGCGCGCGCGATGCTGAAGGCCGTCGGCTTCGACGGTGAGGCGCTCCGCAAGCCGATCATCGGCGTGGCGAACACGTGGATCGAGATCGGCCCGTGCAACTTCCACCTGCGCGACCTCGCCGCCTCCGTCAAGGAGGGGATCCGCGCCGCCGGCGGCACGCCGATGGAATTCAACACGGTGTCGATCTCCGACGGCATCACGATGGGCACCGACGGCATGCGGGCGTCGCTCATCAGCCGGGAGGTCATCGCCGACTCCATCGAGCTCGTCGCGCGCGGCAACGCCTTCGACGGCGTGGTCGCGCTCTGCGGCTGCGACAAGACGATTCCGGGCACCGCGATGGCGCTCGCGCGGCTGAACGTGCCCGGCCTGCTGCTGTACGGCGGCTCGATCGCGCCGGGACGCTTCCACGACGTGGACGTGACGATCCAGGACGTGTTCGAGGCCGTGGGCGCGCACGCGGCCGGCCGGTTGAGCGACACGGACCTGCTCACGATCGAGGACCACGCCTGCCCCGGCGCGGGCGCGTGCGGCGGACAGTTCACCGCGAACACGATGGCGACCGCGATCGAGTTCCTCGGGCTGGCGCCGATGGGGAGCGGCGGCGTCGCCGCCACCGATCCCGCCAAGGCGGCCGTCGCCCGCCGCGTGGGTGAGCTGGTCATGGACCTGGTGCAGCGCGACGTGCGTCCCGCCGCGCTGCTCACCCCGCAGGCCTTCGAGAACGCGATTGCCGCCGTCGTCTGCACCGGCGGGTCCACCAACGCCGTGCTCCATCTGCTCGCCCTCGCGCGCGAGGTGGGCGTGCCGCTCGAGATCGACGACTTCGATCGCATCAGCCGCACCGTCCCGCTGCTCGCCGATCTGAAGCCCGGCGGACGCTTCGTCGCGATCGATCTGCAGAACGCCGGCGGCATCCGGCTGGTCGCGAGCCGGCTGGCGGAGGCCGGCCTGCTGCACGCCGGTGAGGCGACGGTCTCGGGGCGGACGATCGGCGAGGAGGCAGGCGACGCGTCCGAGACGCCGGGCCAGCAGGTGGTGCGGCCGCTGGCCGATCCGATCAAGCCCACCGGCGGCCTCGTGATCCTGAAGGGGAATCTGGCGCCGCTCGGCTGCGTGCTGAAGGTCGCGGGCCACAACCGCCTGCACCATCGCGGGCCGGCGCGCGTGTTCGACAGCGAGCGCGACGCGCTCGCCGCCGTCCTCCGCAACGAGATCCGCCCGAACGACGTCGTCGTCATCCGGTACGAGGGGCCGTCGGGCGCGCCGGGCATGCCGGAGATGCTGTCGGTGACGGGGGCGCTGGTCGGCGCGGGGCTCGGCGATTCCGTGGCGCTGCTGACCGACGGGCGGTTCTCGGGCGCGACGCACGGGTTCATGGCGGGGCACGTCGCGCCGGAGGCGGCGAGAGGGGGGCCCATCGCCGCGCTGCGCGAGGGGGACATGGTCGTGCTCGACGTGCCGTCCCGGCGGCTCGATGTCGAGCTCGGGGAGCTCGAGATCGCGGCGCGGCTCGCGTCGTGGGTGCCGCCGGAGCCGCGCTACGCGACCGGCGTCATGGCGAAGTACGCGCGGCTGGTCTCGACCGCCGCGGAAGGCGCGGTGACCGGGTAGGGCTCACGGTAGGGCGGCTTCGCCGAAGCCGCCGCGGGCGGACGGATTGACGGCGCGCTCGGCGAGCGCGCCCTACCGGGTATGGGAACGGCAGGAGACACGAAAACACGAAACCGAAGCATGACTCACGAAAACACGAATGAACTGGTTTCGTGCTTTCGTGTCTTCGTGCTTTCGTGTTGTTGCGAGGTCGTATGAAGAAAACCGGCGCGCAGATTCTGTGGGAGTGCCTGGTGCGGCAGGGCGTGCACACCGTCTTCGGCTATCCGGGCGGCGCGATTCTGCCGGCCTACGATGCGATGACGCAGTACCCCATCCGCCACATCCTCGTCCGCCACGAGCAGGGCGCGACGCACATGGCGGACGGCTTCGCGCGCGCGAGCGGCGGTGTCGGCGTCGCCATCGCGACGTCGGGCCCCGGCGCCACGAACATGGTCACGGGGATCGCGACCGCGATGCTCGATTCCTCGCCGATCGTCTGCATCACGGGCCAGGTCGGCAGCAAGCTGATCGGGAGCGACGCCTTCCAGGAGACCGACATCACGGGCGTCACGCTGCCGGTGACCAAGCACAACTATCTCGTCACGCGCGCGGATGACGTGGCCGCGACGGTCCGCGAGGCCTTCCACGTGGCGGCGTCGGGACGCCCGGGGCCGGTGCTCATCGACATCACGAAGGACGCCCAGCAGTCCACCGCCGCCTTCGACTGGGACGCCGCGGCGCCGGTCATGCGCGGGTACCGCCCGGACTACCGTCCGCCGGCCGTCGACTACAAGCGCGCCGCCGCCCTGATCCGCGACGCGCAGCGTCCGGTCATCCTGGGGGGCCACGGCATCACGATGGCGGGGGCGTCGGATCTCGTGCGCCGCTTCGCCGAGCACACCAACACCCCGATTGCGATGACGCTGCTCGGCATCGGCGGCGTGCCGGCGAACCACCCGCTCAACCTCGGCATGATGGGCATGCACGGCGAGGCGTGGGTGAACACGGCGATCCAGGAGGCGGACCTGCTGCTCGCCTTCGGCATGCGCTTCGACGACCGCGTCACCGGCAACCTCAAGACGTACGCGCCCAACGCGAAGAAGATCCACGTCGAGATCGATCCCGCCGAGGTGAACAAGAACGTCAAGGTCGACGTGGCGCTCGTGGGCGATCTCCGCGAGGTGCTCTCGGAGCTGCTGCCGATGGTGCCCGCCTGCGATCATCCCGCGTGGGCGGCGCGCATTCAGGAGCTCAAGGGGGACTCGGCGGTCCGCGACATCCAGAACCTGCCGGACAGCGGGCACCTCTACGCGGCGCACGTGATCAACGACCTGTGGCGGGCGACGGAAGGCAACGCCGTGGTCGTCACCGACGTCGGCCAGCACCAGATGTGGGAGGCGCAGTACTACCACCACAACACGCCCCGGTCGCTCATCACGTCGGGCGGGCTGGGCACGATGGGCTTCGCGCTGCCGGCCGCCATGGGCGCCAAGGTGGCGCGGCCCGACGCGGAAGTGTGGGTGGTCGTCGGCGACGGCGGCTTCCAGATGACGATGTGCGAGCTCGCGACGATCGTGCAGGAGAACCTGGACGTGAAGATCGCCATCATCAACAACGGCTACCTCGGCATGGTGCGGCAGTGGCAGGAGTTCTTCTACGAGAAGCGCTACGCCGCCACCCCGCTGGTGAACCCCGACTTCGCGAAGCTGGGCGAAGCGTTCGGCATCCGGTCGCGCGCGGTGTCGGCGCGGGCCGACGTGCTGCCGACGGTCGCCGAGGCGCGGAGCCATCGCGGACCGATGCTGATCGACTTCCAGGTCGAGCAGGAGGACTCGGTGTACCCGATGGTCCCCGCCGGCGCCGACCTGCACGCGATGATCCGGCGTCCGAGCCCGAGCCCGATCGTGGAGACCGCGGCGGACTAGGCTGGGGAACGTCAGAAGGACACGAAAACACGAAGGTGAATCGAGTCCACGAAAGCACGAAACAACACACCAACATGTCCATTCGTGTTTTCGTGCTTTCGTGTTTTCGTGTCGAGCCGGTAGCCAATGAGCCCGAAGCCCTGACGAGGCCGGAAGCCCGGAGCCCGAAGCCCGAAGCCTGAGAGGATCGAGCAATGCTGCATACCCTCGCCGTCTACGTCGAAGACAAGCCCGGCGTCCTGAACCGCATCGCGTCGCTGTTCCGCCGGCGGGCGTTCAACATCGACTCGCTCACCGTCGGGCACACCGAGCAACCGGGCGTCTCCCGCATGACGATCGTCTGCGACGTGGACGACACGAGCGCCCGGCGCGTGGAGGCGAACGTCTACAAGCTCGTCAACGTGCTGCGCGTCGACGACCTCACGCACGTCCCGGCGATTGCGCGGGAGCTGGCGATGATCAAGGTCTCGGCGACGCCCGAGTCGCGATCGCAGGTGATGCAGGTCGCGTCGGTCTTCCGCGCGCGCGTCGTCGACGTCTCGCCCGACTCGCTGATCGTCGAGACGACGGGCACCGAGGAGAAGATCGACCGGCTGCTGGAGGTGCTCCGGCCCTACGGCATCGTCGAGATCGCCCGCACGGGCCGCGTCGCCATGGTCCGCGGGAGCCGGCCCGTGCCAACCGTCGAGGACCGCTTCGCGGGCGTCGATCCGGAGGTCGAGGGGGATACGCTCGCGTATTCCGTCTAGCAGGTGCCAGCAGGTGCCAGCGGGTGCCAGCGGGTGCCAGCAGGTGCCAACGGGTGCCAACAGGTGCCAACAGGTGCCAGCGGGTGCCAGCAGGTTCCAGCAGGTGCCAACAGGTGCCAACGGGTGCCCGTCAGGGCCAGATACACCAATCAGAGGACCCATGCCAGCCACCATCTACTACGACAACGACGCCGACCTCTCGCTGATCCAGTCGAAGAAGGTCGCCATCATCGGCTACGGATCGCAGGGGCACGCGCACGCGCTGAACCTGAAGGACAGCGGCGTGACGGTCGCGGTCGGGCTGCCGGAGACGAGCCGCTCGCGCGCGAAGGCGCAGGCGGCGGGCGTCGCGGTGAAGACGCCGGCGGACGCCGCCGCGTGGGCCGACGTCATCATGGTGCTCATCCCCGACACGAGCCAGCCCGCCGTGTACCGGACCGACATCGCACCCGGCCTCGCGCCGGGCAAGACGCTGATGTTCGCGCACGGCTTCAATATCCGCTTCGCCACGATCAAGCCGCCGCCGGGGGTGGACGTGTCGATGATCGCCCCCAAGTCTCCCGGCCACCGCGTCCGCGAGCTGTACGTCGAGGGCGCAGGGACGCCGGCGCTGCTGGCGGTCGAGCAGAACGCCAGCGGCAAGGCGCGCGACCTCGCGCTGTCGTATGCGAAGGCGCTGGGCGTCACCCGCGCCGGCGTGCTGGAGACGACCTTCGCGGAGGAGACGGAGACGGACCTCTTCGGCGAGCAGGCCGTCCTGTGCGGCGGCGTGAGCGCGCTCGTGAAGGCGGGGTTCGAGACGCTCGTCGAGGCGGGCTACCAGCCGGAGATCGCGTACTTCGAGTGCCTGCACGAGCTGAAGCTGATCGTGGACCTGATGTATCGCGGCGGCCTCAACTACATGCGCTACTCGGTGAGCGACACGGCGGAGCACGGCGACTACACCGGCGGACCGCGCGTGATCACCGAGCAGACCCGCCAGGAGCTGCGGCGCATGCTCGAGGAGATCCAGAACGGCACCTACGCGCGCAAGTGGATCGCCGAGAACGAGGCGGGACGGCCGTGGTTCACGGCGCAGCGCGCGAAGGAGCAGACGCAGACGCTCGAGGAGGTCGGCGCGCGCCTGCGCGGCCTGATGCCCTTCCTCGACCCGGTCACGGTGCGGCCCGACGGGCAGGCCGTGTAGTGGGAAGTGGGTAGTGGGTAGTGGGTAGTGGGTAGTGGGTAGTGGGTAGTGGAGGAACGCGACGGGAGGCGGGATCCGGGATCCGGGATCGGATCCAGCATCCCGTATCCCTCATCCCGCATCCCGCATCCCGTCTCCCGCCTCCCGCCTCCCGCCTCCCGTCTCCCGTCTCCCGTGGTGTATGTTGGCCCCATGTCCCTCGACCGCCGGCAGTTCATCTCGCTGCTCGGAAGCGGAACCGCGCTCGGGTCGGCGCGGCTGCGCGCCGGGGCACAGGCTCCGCTTCCCTCCTGGCTGGAGCCGTACCGGCAGCCGGCCGAACTGATCCTGCAGGCCGCGCTCGCGGATTACGCCTCATGGGAGCGGCTCGCGCAGCTGACCGACACCTTCGGCCATCGCTTCAGCGGATCGGAGTCGCTCGAGGCCTCGATCCGATGGGTCGTGGGCGAGATGGAGCGGGACGGGCTGGAGAACGTCCGCGCCGAACCCGTCAAGGTGCCCCGCTGGGTCCGGGGCGCCGAACGCCTCGAGGTCGTCACGCCGTATCCGCGCCGCGTCCCGATGCTCGGGCTGGGCGGCAGCATCGCCACGCCGCGCGAGGGACTCGAAGCGCAGCTCATGGTCGTGGAGAGCTTCTCCGATCTCGAGCGCCGGCGGGACGAGGCGCGAGGCCGCATCGTGCTCTTCAACGCGCCGTTCACCGATTACGTCTCGACCGTCGTCTACCGCACCGACGGCCCCGCCCGCGCCGCGCGCGCCGGCGCCGTGGCCGCGCTCGTGCGGTCCGTCGGTCCGGAGGGACTGCGGACGCCGCATACCGGTGCGACGCGCACGACCGCCGGACTGCCGCGCATTCCGGCGGCCGCCGTTCCGGTGGAGGACGCGCGGCGCCTGCGGCGGATGGTCGAGCGCGGCCAGCAGGTGAGAGTGCGCCTGCACATGGAGGCCGAGACGCGGCCCGACGCCGACTCCGCCAACGTGGTCGGCGAGCTGCGCGGGCGGGAGCGGCCCGAGGAGATCGTGCTGGTCGGCGCCCACCTCGATTCCTGGGACGTCGGCGACGGCGCCAGCGACAACGGCGGCGGATGCATCGCGGTCTGGGAGATCGCCCGCCTGCTCGCACGGCTGCAGCTGCGGCCGCGCCGCACGGTGCGCGTGGTGCTGTTCACGAACGAGGAGAACGGGCTGCGCGGCGCGTACAACTACCGCGACGTCCACCGCGCCGAGCTGCTGCGGCACGTGATGATGCTGGAATCGGACCTCGGCGTCGCGGCGCCGAGCGGGTTCGGCGTCAACGGCAGCGAGAACGTACAGCGGCAGGTGCAGGCGATTGCCGCGCTGCTCGCGCCGATCGGCGCGACCCACGTGCGGCCGTCCGGCGGCGGGGCCGACATCCGTCCGAGCGCGGAAGTCGCCGGCACGCCGATGCTCTCGCCCGACGTGGATTCGAGCCGCTACTTCATCGTCCACCACACGGAGGCGGATACGGTGGACCGGATCTCCCCCGGCGACATGGCGAAGCACGTGGCCGCCCTCGCCGTGATGTCGTACGTGGTCGCCGACCTGCCGCACCGGCTCGGGCAGGAGCCGGAGGGAAGCCCGCCCGTGTCGCAGTAGGTCCAGGCACCCTGACGCCATGCCGCTCGACGAGACACACGATCCCGCGCTCGGCAGCTGGGTGAGGTCGGCTGCCGGGTCGGACTTTCCCATTCAGAACCTTCCGCTCGGCGTCTTTCGCGCGGCCGGCGCGCCCGCGGGCCGCATCGGCGCGGCGATCGGCGACTGGATCCTGGATTTGTGCGCCTGTGACGAGGCCGGGCTGTTCCAGGGCAGCCTCGCGGAGGTCGGCGCGGCGTGCCGCGAGGGCGCGCTGAACCGGCTGATGTCGCTCGGCCCGGCGGCCGGCGCGGCACTGCGGCGCCAGGTGAGCGCATGGCTGCGCGAGGAGCCGAAGGGGCACCCGCTGCGCGCGCGCCTCGAGCCGCTGCTGGTGCCCCGGCACGGCGCCGCGATGCTGCTTCCGGCGGCCATCGGCGACTACACCGACTTCTACGCGTCGATCCATCACGCCACCAACGTCGGCAGCATGTTCCGGCCCGACGAGCCGCTGCTGCCGAATTACCGGCACCTGCCCGTCGGCTATCACGGCCGCGCCTCGTCGGTCGTGCCGAGCGGCACACCGGTGGTGCGGCCGTCCGGACAGAGCCGTCCCGAAGGGTCGTCCGAACCGGGCTTCGGACCGAGCCGCAGGCTCGATTACGAGCTGGAGGTCGGCGCGTTCATCGGGAGCGGCAACGTGCTCGGCGCGCCGGTCCGCCTGGCCGACGCCGACGATCACCTGTTCGGGCTCTGCCTGGTGAACGACTGGTCGGCCCGGGACATCCAGCAGTGGGAGTACCAACCGCTCGGTCCGTTCCTCGCGAAGAGCTTCTCGACGACGATCTCGCCGTGGATCGTCACGACGGAGGCGCTCGAGCCCTTCAGGTGTGCCGGCCCCCTGCGCAGTGCGGACGATCCGCCGCTGCTGCCCTATCTCGACGCGGGAGACGACCACGGGCGCTCGGGCATCGATCTGCGCCTGGAGGTGCGGCTCGCGACCGCGCGCATGCGCGGCGCCGGCCTCGATCCGCAGGTGGTGAGCCGCTCCTCGGCGCGCCACCTGTACTGGACGTTCGCGCAGATGATCGCGCACCACACCAGCAACGGCTGCAACTTGCGTCCCGGGGATCTGATCGCCAGCGGCACGGTGTCGGGACCGACGCGCGAGAGCCGTGGATGCCTGCTGGAGCTCACGTGGCGCGGCACGCAGCCGCTGACGCTGCCCTCGGGCGAGGAGCGCCGCTTTCTCGAAGACGGCGACGAAATCGTCTTCCGCGGGTGGTGCGAACGGGACGGCTTCGTGCGGATCGGCCTCGGCGAGTGCGTGGGAAGGATCGAGCCGGCGCCGAACGGGGCCGCCTGAAGGCGGCCCGTACTTCCCCCCCTATTTCCGGACCGCTTCCGCCTCCACCCACGAGCGGTAGTAGTCCGCGTCCTCGATCCCCATCGCCTGCCGGCTCACGTGGAGCGGATGGAAGGTGTCGAGCATCACGGCGAGCTCGTCGGTCCGCCTGGCGCCGATCGACTCTTCGGTCCGTCCGGGATGCGGCCCGTGCGGCACGCCGTCCGGGTGCAGGGTCACCGAGCCGTACTCGATCCCCTTGCGGCTCATGAACTCGGAGCTCGCGTAGTAGATCACCTCGTCCGACATGACGTTGGAGTGGTTGTAGGGCACCGGGACGGCGTCCGGATCGAAGTCGTACGGCCGCGGACAGAACGAGCAGACGACGAAGTTGTCGCCCTCGAAGGTCTGGTGCACCGGCGGCGGCAGGTGCACGCGGCCGACGCGCGGCTCGAAGTCGCGGATGTTGAACGCCCAGGGATAGTAGTAGCCGTCCCAGCCGACGAGGTCGAAGGGGTGCCACGCGAGCACCATCTCGTGGAGGCGGTTCTCCTTCTTCACCAGCAGCCGGAAATCCCCCTTCTCGTCGCGCGTCTCGAGATCCTGCGGCTTGCGGATGTCGCGCTCGGAGTACGGACTCTGTTCGGTCAGCTGTCCGTGCTCGTTCCGGTAGCGCTTCGGCGTCCTGACGTAGCCGGCGCTCTCGATCACGAGGCAGCGCGCGGGGGCGCCGCTGAAGCGGTAGCGGTGCATGATCCCGCGCGGGATCACGAGGTAGTCCCCCTGCGCGAACGGCAGGCGTCCGAGCGGCGTCTCGAGCACGCCCTCGCCGTCGCTGACGTACACGATCTCGTCCCCCTGCGCGTTGCGGTAGAAGAAGTCGTCCTCGCGGTCCGGCTGGGCGAACAACAGGGCGACGTCGTTGTTGTACAGGATCGGCACGCGGTCCATCGTCATGCTGCCCCCGGTCGGCAGCGCGTGCGTGCGGAAGTGGCGATGACGGAACTGGCGCTCGGGATCCGCCTCCCAGCTCAGATCGCGCAGGGTCTTCGCGGCCTTCACGTGCGTCGGCTGGTGCAGGTGGTACAGCAGCGAGGAGGGCCCGGTGAATCCCTTGTTGCCGATGAGCTCCTCGGCGTGCAGCGAGCCGTCCGCCTTGCGGAACGTCGTGTGCCGCTTCCGGGGCACGGTGCCGAGCGTGTGATACATGGGCATGGGAGTGTCCTTGTCTGCCGCACCGTGGGTGCGTAGGGGCGACCGGCGGTCGCCCCTACAGATTACCCCTCAGCGCCTGCTCCGCCTCGATGGCCTCGAACAGCGCCTTGAAGTTCCCCTTCCCGAAGCCGCGGCTGCCCTTCCGCTGGATGATCTCGAAGAACAGCGTCGGGCGATCCTCGACGGCCCTCGTGAAGAGCTGCAGCAGGTAGCCCTCCTCGTCGCGGTCCACGAGGATGCCGAGCGACCGGATGGTCTCGAGCGTCTCGTCGATCTCCCCCACCCGCGACGGCAGCAGATCATAGTAGCTCGCCGGCACGCGCAGGAACTCGACGCCGGTGTCCCGCAGCGTGGAGACGGTCTGCGTGATGTCGCCGGTGAGCAGCGCGATGTGCTGGACGCCGGGCCCGCCGTAGTACTCCAGGTACTCCTCGATCTGGCTCTTGCGCCGGCCGCCGGCCGGCTCGTTGATCGGGAACTTGATGGAATACGAGTCGTCGGACATCACGATGCTCATCAGCGCGCTGTAGTCGGTGGAGATGTCCTTGTCGTCGAAGCTGATGTAGCGCTTGAAGCCGAGCACGCGGCTGTACCACTCGGCCCATTCGTTCATCCGTCCCAGTTCCACGTTGCCGACGATGTGGTCCACGCGGAGGATGCCGGCGTCCCGGCCGGGGACGGACTGCGCCGTGTATCCGGGCAGGAACGGCCCGCGGTAGTCGTCGTCCGAGAGGAACGAATGGAGGGTGTCGCCGTACGTGTGGACGGCGGCGCGGCGGATCGTGCCGTGCTCGTCCGCCTCGTCGTACGGCTCCACGGCAGGCTTCGCCCCCCGCTTCACCGCCTCCTCGAACGCCGCGTCGGCATCGTCCACCTGGAAGACGATGTCGCGGACGCCGTCGCCGTGAAGGGCGACGTGCTGCGCCATGAAGCCGTCGGGCGACAGGGGCGTCCGGAACAGGAAGCGCGCCTTCCCCTGCTGGAGGACGTACGAGGCGGCGTCGCGCCGGCCGGTCTCGAGGCCGGAGTACGCCACCTGGGAGAAGCCGAAGGCGTTGCGGTAGAAGAACGCCGCCTGCCTGGCGTTCCCGACCCAGAACTCGATGTGGTGTATCTGCCGCAGCCGGAGGGGGTTGTCCATGCTCCGATGATAGCGTCCAGCGCATGGATGTTACAAGCGTGGCGCATAGATGCGGGACGCTCACCCCAGGAAGCGGAGGCCGGTGATGACGGACCAGGCGACGGCCAGCATCGTGGCGACGAGGCAGAGGAGGCCGCCCAGCATGTGATCCACCCGCTCCCGGCGTGAGGGATCGAGCCACACGGCCGCGAGGTATCCGCCGGCGTAGCCGCCGGCGTGCGCCCAGTTGTCGACGCGCGGCCAGAAGAGGCCGAACAGGAAGAGGATGACGGCGTACTGCCACGCCGTGGCGCCGATGTGGGAGCTCCCCATCCGGCGGCCGTAGTACACGAGCGCGCCGAGCAGCCCGAAGATGGGCGCCGAGGCGCCGACGGTGATCTCGGATCCCCCGATGATCGGGAGCGGCGGCAGCACGTACCCCATCAGCGAGCTCAGCGCGAATCCGGTGGCGCCCGCCAGGGTGTAGATGATCACGGTGCGCCCCGCGCCGTACAGCTCCGCCATCTCGGGACCGAGCTGCCGGACCCAGAGCATGCTGAAGAAGATGTGAATCAGGCTGCCGTGCAGCCATCCCGCGCTCAGGACGGTCCACCAGCGCCCGAAGTAGAAGACCGGAACGGCGCCGCTCGCACCGAAGGCGCCCAGGGCGCCCACGTCCGGCGACAGCAGCGACATGAGGCCGGTGCCGCCGAGCGGATCCCGCGACGCGACCAGCGTCGCGAGATAGAGCCCGATCGTCGCGACCATGATGAACTGGACGAACCCGAGGTCCTTGCCCAGGTTGCGGATGAGCGGCGTGAAGCCCCAGAGCCCCGGATTGCGCCGCCCGCACGTGTAGCACGTGTCGTCGTTGACGCCGACGAGGGACCCGCATCCGGGGCAGACGACCGAGCCGCTGCGCTGTCGCTTGAACATCGGGTGATTGTAAGCCCGTCCCGCGGCGCCGCTGCGGGGGACGCGCCCTACTTCTTCGGGCGCTGGTTCGCCGCGAGGATCCGCTTGCGCAGGCGGATGCTCTTCGGCGTCACCTCGACGAGCTCGTCGTCGTTGATGAACTCGATCGCCTGCTCCAGCCCGAGGCGGCGCGGCGGGATCAGGCGGATCGCCTCGTCGGCCGTGGACGCCCGCATGTTGGTCTGCTTCTTTTCCTTCGTGACGTTGACGTCGAGGTCGTTCGGGCGCGAGTTCTCCCCGACGATCATCCCCTCGTAGACCTCGAGGCCCGGCTCGATGAAGATCTCGCCGCGGTCCTGCAGGTTCGAGATCGCGTAGGCCGTCGCCACGCCGGAGCGATCGGCCACGAGCGCGCCGGTCGTGCGCGAGGGGATGGGACCGTGCCACGGCTCCCAGCCGGCGAACAGGTGGTTCATGATGCCGGTGCCGCGCGTATCGGTGAGGAACTGCGAGCGGAACCCGATCAGCCCGCGCGCGGGGATCCGGAACTCGAGCCGCACGCGCCCGCTGCCGTGATTGATCATGCGGGTCGGGACGCCGCGCCGCGTGCCGGTCTGCGCCATGACGATGCCCTGGTACTCCTCGGGCACGTCGATGACGAGATCCTCCACGGGCTCCATCCGCTGGCGGTCGACCTCCCGCGTGACGATCTCCGGCCGCGACACCTGGAGCTCGTACCCCTCCCGCCGCATCATCTCCAGCAGAATCGAGAGATGCAGCTCACCGCGGCCGATGACCTTCACCTGCTCGGGCGAGTCGGTGTCCTCCACGCGCAGCGAGACGTTGCCGAGCAGCTCCCGTTCGAGGCGCTCGCGCAGGTTGCGCGACGTCACGTAGGAGCCGTCCCGTCCGGCCAGCGGGGACGTGTTCACGCCGAAGATCATCGACACCGTCGGCTCGTCGATCGCGATGGGCGGCAGCGCGCGGCGGTGCTCCGGGTCGGCGACGGTCTCGCCGATGGTGATGTCGGCGATGCCGGCCACGCACACGATGTCGCCCGCCGCGGCCCCGGTGACGTCCACGCGCCGGAGGCCGTCGAAGGCGAAGAGCTTGGTGACGCGCGTCTCCTGCTGCGTGCCGTCGAGCTTCATGACGACGATGGGATCGCCGACCGCGATGCGGCCGTTGAAGATGCGTCCGATGGCAATCCGCCCGAGGTAGTCGCTCGAGTCGAGGTTCGCGACGAGCAGCTGCAGGCCCGCATCCGCGGCGCCGCGCGGCGGCGGCACGCGCTCGACGATGGCGTCGAACAGCGGCTGCATGGTGCGGCCGGGCGCGGCGAGGTCCGGCGTCGCGGTGCCCTCGCGGGCGTTCGTGTACAGCACCGGGAAGTCGATCTGGTCCTCGGTGGCGTCCAGGTCGATGAAGAGGTCGTAGACCTCGTTCAGCACCTCCTGCGGCCGCGCATCCGCGCGATCGATCTTGTTGATCACCACGATGGCGGCGAGCCGGCGCTCGAGCGCCTTGCGCAGGACGAAGCGGGTCTGGGGGAGCGGCCCCTCCGACGCGTCCACCAGCAGGACGATCCCGTCGACCATCGAGAGCGTGCGCTCGACCTCGCCGCCGAAGTCGGCGTGCCCGGGGGTATCGACGATGTTGATCAGCAGGTCGCGGTAGTGGACGGCGGTGTTCTTCGCGAGGATGGTGATGCCGCGCTCGCGCTCCAGATCGGTGTTGTCGAGCGCACGTTCGGCAATGCGCTCGTGCGCCTGGAACGTGCCGCTCTGGTGCAGCAGCGCATCGACCAGCGTCGTCTTGCCGTGATCGACGTGCGCGACGATGGCGACGTTCCGCCGGAGCGCGTTCGCGACGCCCTGCGCGGCCTTCGTGGGGGTGGACATCCGAACGAGTATACAGGGAGGGGCCGGCGGTTGGCGGTTGGCGATCAGGGCAGCATCCGGCAGGGGCGACGCATGCGTCGCCCCGACACGCAGGCGTCGCCCGCAGACGCAACGGCCCTATAATTGATCGACGATGCCTCTGTACGAGTTCGAGTGCCGCGCCTGCTCGCGGCGGTTCGAGACCCTGGTGAGGGGGGCCGAGGCGCCGGTCTGTCCGTCGTGCGGCGCCCGGGACCTGGAGCGCGCGCTGTCGACCTTCGCGGTCGGCGGCGCAGGCGCGTCGGACCCGGTGCCCGCGGGCGCCTGCGGCCGCTGCGGGGATCCGCGCGGACCCGGCGCGTGCGCCCTGGACTGACGAGATCGACGCGCCCTGTTCCCGATGTCAGCGCCGCACCTCCACCGCCACGGACCGGTAGCGCGGCAGGTGGCTGCTCATCTCGCGCCGGGCGCGCTCGGGGTCGCGCGCGCGGACGGCCTGATAGATGTTCCGGTGCACGATCGCCATCTCCCGCAGCTGCTCCGGCGTGCGGTTCGGGCGCCGGCGCGACTCGAAGAACAGCCTCGAGACCATCCCGACGAGCGACGCGAGCACGGGATTGCCCGCGGCGGCGGCCACGGCCCGATGAAACCGGATGTCGTGCGCCAGGAAGACGTCCGGGTTGTCCACCGACGCGAACATGCCGCTGACCTCCTCGGCGAGCGCGGAGACCTGGTCGGCGGAAGCCCGCTCGGCCGCGAGCCCGACGGCGCCCAGCTCCAGCACCCAGCGCGCCTCGAACATCTGCTCCGCGCTCATCCCGTGCAGCGCGGCCAGCACCCGCAGCGGCGTGCCGTCGAGCGCCGGCGGCCCGTCGACGATGTAGGTCCCTGAGCCATGGCGGGTCTGGACGATGCCCATCGCCGACAGCGTCCGCAGCCCGGATCGGACGCTCGGACGGCTCACCCCGATGCGCGTCGACAGCTCGCGCTCGGAGGGCAGGCGGTCGCCGGGCTTGAGCAGGCCCCGCTGGATCCGATCGCTCACGTACTCGACCACCGCCTCGGCCGCCGCTGACTCGGTCGGCCGCTCCTCGCTGTCCAGATACGCTGCCGGTTCGTCGCGCGCTGCGGGTGTGATCATGGTGGTGGTCCTTTCCGGGTCGTGCCTATGAATGTGCGTATTATGCACGAAATGAAGAACGCTTTGCAATGTGAAGCGTTACATTCTCGTCACATGGCGCACG
>Ga0299913_10002029_pt1 | contig 15683 bp, 14 predicted proteins | sample RVTome_9_FD_201360 | JGI IMG/M metagenome (GOLD analysis project Ga0299913, IMG submission 201360) | Soil microbial communities from uranium-contaminated site in the Upper Colorado River Basin, Wyoming, United States - RVT155D38 (version 2) ...
GCGCGAACCGCCAGCGTCGCGATGGCATCGTCTGCCTCGTGCCCCTCGATCCCGATGACGGGGATCTGCAGGGTCTCCAGGACCTCCACGATGAGCCCGAGCTGCTGCCGGAACTCGTCCGGCGCCTCGGGCCTGCCGGCCTTGTACTCGGCGTACTTCTCCAGGCGCACCGTTGGGGCGCCGATGTCGAACGCGACGGCGATCAGGTCCGGCTTCTCCTCGGCCAGGAGCTTGATCAGCATCGACGTGAAGCCGTACACGGCGTTCGTGACCTGCCCGGTCGTCGTGGCGAGGCTGGTCGGCAGGGCGAAGAACGCCCGGTAGCTGAGGCTGTGGCCGTCGAGGAGGAAGAGCCGCTTGGGCGCTTCGGTCTCGCGAGGGGTCACGGCGGCTGATCCTAGCGCGATCGGACGACCCTCCAGCCACCGGCTGCGTCGACATCGGTCGAGCGGCTCGGTCCCCTTTCATTCGGACACGAACGACCTTGACGGAAATCCGATCTGCTGAATAGGATTTGAGTCCTCGAGGGCAGCGTCCGATCAGGGGAGGTCTTTCGCAGATGGGTGCCGCGTTCGTCATCTCGCTCCGGGAAGGCATCGAGGCGGCGCTGATCGTCTCCATCCTGCTCGCCTACCTGAAACAGCTGGGGCGCAGCGATCGCTCCAAGCTCGTGTGGTGGGGAACCGGCCTCGCCGTCGGGCTATCGGCAGCGCTCGGGACCGCGATCTTCGCACTGGGCGCCGACTTCGAGGGAACGGCGGAGCAGATCTTCGAAGGTGTCGTCACGCTGACCGCGGTTGGCGTGCTCACGTGGATGATCTTCTGGATGCGGCGGCAGGGCGCGCGCATCAAGTCCGACCTGCAACACAAGGTGGACACGGCCCTCGTCGCGGGAGGGCTCGCGCTGGCCGCACTTGCCTTCTTCGCCGTCCTTCGCGAGGGTGTCGAGACGGCGCTGTTCCTGTTCGCGGCAGCGGAGGGCACGGCGGTCGAGGGTGGCGCGGTCGGCACCCAGCTCGTCGGCGCCGCCCTCGGGCTGGCCCTTGCCGTGGTCCTCGGCTTCCTGCTCTACCGCGGCGGTATCCGCATGAACCTTCGCACCTTCTTCAAGATCACTGGCGCGATCCTCATCGTGGTGGCCGCCGGGCTGTTCGCCTATTCCGTGCACGAGTTGCAGGAGGCCGGCTGGTTCCCGTTCCTCGAAGCACACGCCTACGACATCTCGGCGACGTTGCCCGACGACGAAGGCATCGGCGCCATCCTTCGCGGTCTCGTCGGATTCAACGCGGATCCCGGCGTCCTCGAAGTGCTGGCTTGGGCAACGTATCTCGTGGTCGTCGGGACGCTCTACCTACGTCCGTACACGTCGCTCTCGTCTCGTTCCCCGATCGTCGACGCCGCGCGTCGATGAATGGTTGCGCGACTCGACGCGGACTCCGCGTTTCGTTTGTCACTCTTTCTTCGCAGGAACCACGACGCGGCTACCTGCGACATCGCTTCGTGAGCCTTGCGGCGCAGTGGTTCGTATCGCGTTGACACGCAGAAGGTCCGTCGCTACTGTTCGCTCCGGTCCCGAGCGGTCGCAGGGACCGGGAGGCAGAAGGCGCCTCCGGATCGGCGGAACGACCGACGGACGCAAGTCCGAAGGCGGATCACCGGAACGGAGAACGCATCGGTCGCCCGGGAGTCCGGGTCGCTTGGGGCCACCTTTTGACGGGTCGAGGAACCGAGTAGACAACGCTCGCGTATGGGGAAGGCGTGAGCGGATCCAAAGGTTCCTCGGCCCGTCGATCCTTTCCGGGCCCACCCTCCGGGATGCAACGCGCTCTTCGTCTCGATCAGTCGTCCGCGATGACGATCGTCCCCGACATCCCGCGGTCCTCGTGGATCAGGCAGACGAACGGATACCGGCCGGCCCGCCCGAATCGCGACGCGACATCCTTGATCACCAACTGGCCGTCCGGAGCGACATCCACCGAGTAGTCGAGCGCGGGGATCGTCACATTGTGACGGTTCCTGCCCGCGTTCTTGATCACGAGATCCCTCCCGGACCCGATCGGGAACGTCGGATGCGCGTCGTGGAAGTGATAGTCGATCGCGGTGATCACGTAGGGGCGTTCCTCCCCGCCGGCCAGAAGGAGTCCGAGCGCCAAGGCGGACACCGCGGCGCCGAGCGCCAGGGGCCTGAGGGCCGAGGATCTCACCGGCAGCGGCTCACAGGACCTTGCTGAAGAACTGCCGGAGACGGTCGCTCTTCGGGTTCGCGAACATCTCCTTGGGCCGGCCGCGCTCGGCGATGACCCCGCCGTCCACGAAGACCATCCATGTCCCGACCTCGCGGGCGAACCCCATCTCGTGGGTCACGACCATCATCGTCATGCCCTCCTCCGCGAGCTGCCGCATGACGGCAAGGACCTCCCCCACGAGCTCTGGGTCCAAGGCCGAGGTGACCTCGTCGAAGAGCATCAGCGTGGGCCGCATCGCGAGCGCCCGAGCGATCGCGACCCGCTGCTGCTGCCCTCCGGAAAGGGCGCCGGGGTAGGCGTCCGCTTTCTGCTCGAGGCCGACGCGCCGGAGCTGCTCCATCGCCCGATCCTTGGCCTCGCCGTCGTCGAGTTTGAGGACCTTCTCCAGGGCGATCGTGATGTTGCGGATCGCGGTCATGTGCGGGAACAGATTGAACTGCTGGAAGACCATCCCCATCCGGGCGCGCATGGCATCCAGGTCCGTCCGGATGTCCGTGATGTCCTCTCCCTCGAACCGTACCGTGCCCACCGTCGGGCGCTCGAGGAGGTTGGCGCACCGGAGCAGCGTGGACTTCCCTCCGCCGGAGGGCCCGATGATCACCTGGACCTCCCCCGGCTCGAGCGCGAGGTCCACGCCCCGCAGGACATGGTTGTTCCCGAACCACTTGTGGATGCCATCCATGCGGATCAGAGGTTCCTTGTCCGGAGCCGGCATCGGGACCCCCGCGCTCGGGGCCGTCATCCGCCCGCTCCCGCGATGCCGACGAGCCCGCTCTGCAGCCGCTTCTCGACCGCGTTCACGAGGCGGATCAAGGGCAGGGTTACCGCCAGGTACCCGAGGGCCGTCGCCGTGAAGAACGTGGCGTTGAACGTGTCGGACTGACCCGACCTAGCCCACTGGAAGAGGTCGTACTGACTCGCGAACAAGCCAAGCACGATGATGAGCGCGGTGTCCTTGATCAGGATCACGAACTCGTTCATGAGCGGCGGGATCACGCGCCGAACCGCCTGGGGCACGATCGCGAACCGCATCGCCTGCAGGTAGGTCATACCGAGCGACCTGGCCGCCTCCATCTGCCCCCGCTCGATCGACTGGATCCCGGCGCGGAACACCTCCGCCGCGTACGCTCCGGTATTGAGCGCGAAGACGCCCATCGCAAGGAGGAAGCTGTTCGGGCGGATCCCGAACCCTAGGAGCAGGATGAAGTACCCGGTGGCGAGCTGCCAGATCAGTGGCGTACCGCGAAAGAAGTTGACGTAGGCGCGGGCGGGAGCTCGCGCAGCCTTCCGCTTCGAGAGCGCGAGGAGCGCCAGGAACAACCCGATCACGATGCCACCGACCTCGCCCCCGAACGCGAGCACGATCGTGTTCTTCATGGCCGCGAAGAACGGACCCGGGAAGTACTCCCCGAGGACCGTGAAGTTCAGGAAGTTCTTCGCGAACAGGTCGGGGCGACCGTTGCGGAACGCCAGGATCACCAGGGCGATCGCGATGGCTTGCACACCCAGGATGGCGCCCGTGACCGCCTGCTCGCGTCGCCGGAAGGAGTCCATCTTCTTGGCGACGCCCCATCCGAGCGCCATCGCGCCGATCCCCAGCGCGATCCCGCCATAGAGGAGAAGGGTCTGAGCGTCCGAGCGGAGCGCCTCCACGAAGTTGCAGACGCTCAGCGCACCGGTGATGTCGGGGGTCAGGCTGAGCTCGATGCACTCGGGCGTCAGCACCCGGTCGGAGACGGCGTAGTTGACCTGCAGGAAGACCAGGCCGCCCAGCACGGCTCCTATCGCGACGATCCCGAGCCAGAGCGCGGTCGCCGAGACCGGCGAGCTCGGGCCGCGGGTATCCGGCGGCGGCTCCACGACGATGACCCGCTCCGTCTCGGCCACCGACATCGCGCACTCCCCCCTTCACGCAAGGGGGGCCCGCTGGTCGCGGACCCCCCTGTAAGATGCAGATGCTCCGATCAGGCGCCCTGGAACTCCGGCGGGATCGGGGCCCCTGGGAACCACTTCTCGTAGATCGTCACGTACGTCCCGTCGGCGATGATCTCCGCCAGCGCGCCGTTCGCGGCGTCGCGGAGCGCGGGGTTCTCCGGCGAGAAGGCCAAACCGTAGACCTCCTCCGTGTCGATGCCCTGGACCACGGAGAGGCTGGGCAGGTCGCCGATCGCCTCGGCGACGAAGGGCTCGTCAGCGAGGAACGCGGTCATCGCGCCGCCCTCGAGCGCTCGCAGGCCGTCGGTGGCCGAGGTGAAAGTCTGGAGCTGGATACCGTTCGGCGCCAGGTTGTCCTTCGCCCAGGCGGCTCCTGTCGTGCCTCTCTGAACGCCCACGACGTCGCCCGAGGCCAGGTCATCGGTCGACGCCACGTCGGGCGTCTCGCTCGTGTTCACGACCAGGGCCTGGCGAGAGTTGAAGTACGGGTCAGAGAAGTCGACCGTCTGTTCCCGCTCCTCCGTTATCGTGGAGGCCGCGGCGACCATGTCGAACTGGCCCCCTGCCACGGCGGTGAAGATCGTGTCGAAGTCCGCGCGGACCCATTCGACCTCGAGGCCTAGGCGCGACGCGATCTCCTCGGTCAGCTCGATGTCGAAGCCGACCTCAACGCCGTCCTCGACGGTCTCGAACGGCGGGTAGTCCAGGCACGAACCGACGGTCAGAACGCCCTCGGTCAGCGTGGTGAACGTGGGGACCCCGGTCTCGCCGGTTGCGCCCGTCGCCGCCGGTCCGGTGGGGGCGGTGGGCCCGGTCTCGCCGGCGTCGTTCTCATTGCCGGCGCAGCCGGCGAACGCGAGCGTGAACATGGCGATCGTGGCCGCGATGACGATCCTCGTTCTGGTCAACGTAACCCCCTCCAATCCTGCCGGGCCTCGGGCCCGGACGTCGGCGAGGATACGCCTCGCCCGGTTCCCGCGCTCACGTGGGCCAGGCGACGCACCTTCGGCCCGTAGTACGGGGCCAGCGGGCCCGCGAGCTTGGCGCCTCCGGGCGGAGAGGCTCTACGGGTCCCCCATCCCCTCGACGGCCGTCCATCGCCCACCCTCCACCCGGTAGACGAGGACGGCGTCTTCCGGTTGCGTCAGCTCCCCGCCTGTGAACGCGTACGCGCGCCCGAGTCCATCGAACCTGGGCGTCGACGCGAGGCGTGCGATGAGGCCCTCGCCGGGAGGTCCGCCACCGTCGAGCTCCTCGATCAGCATGTGGGCAGCGTCCCATGCCTCGACCGCGTAGGGACCCGGAGGGGTCCCGAACTCGGACTGGTAGTCCTGGATGAACCGCTGGGCCCCCAGCCCGAGGGAGGTCGAGACGTCGGCACACGAGCAGAAGGCGACCGCGCCCTCGGCCGCGGTTCCCGCCTCGCCGAGGAAGTCGGGCTCGCGGAGACCCGGACCCCCGATCAGGATCGGGCTCGGCGCTGGGTCGTCCTCGAGCGACACCGCGAGTTCGGCACCGCCGACACCGTCACCGGTCCAGATGACGGTCCCGCACTCGGCCGGAGGCACGGCGGGGACTTCACCCCCCGCGTTCTCCTCATCGAAGACCCGGAGGTCCGGCGAGAGGCCTTCGCGCACCACGTTCGAGAACCTCGTCTCTCCCGCCAGCGGCAAAACGAGGCACACCTCGCCGTCGGGCCGCCCAAAGGCCGACACGCCGTCGGCGAGCGACGACGCCTGAACGGCAAGCGGGGCGACGAACCGGAAGAACGTTCCCGGCGCCGCTGCCTCGACCGGGTCGCGCGCGGACAGGCTGAGGACCGGCACTCCTTCGGGACCCATGAGCTCGACGAGTGTGCCAACCCCGCCGAGGTTCGGCGCGGCGAACGCGGCGACGAAGCTGGGGTCGGCCGCGATCTCCGCCACGACCTCGCCGATCGCCATCGGATCACCCTGCGTGTCGAACGCGACGACCTCGATCGGCGTTGGCGTCTCTCCGGAAGCGGCGGAGGTCGCGAACGCGAGCTCGATGGCCTGGAGCGGTGGAAGGGTCGTGTCGAGCGCTTGCCCGGGCTCGAGATCCTGCACGTACGCAACCTTGAGCGTGTCGAGCGGCGACGGCGAGACCAACGCGGGATTCGCCGATGGCGACGCCACCGAAGGCCCGGTCGCGGCCGGCGCCTGCGTGTCGCACGCAGCAAGCAGACCGGTGAGCGCGAGGCCGGCCTTCCGCCACCATCCAACCCTCAATCCTCAGACCACCTTTCGGTCGTTGCGCGGAAAGGGAGTGTAGGTGCCCGAACCCGGAACGAGGTCCGCCGAGCCGCTTAGACTGTTCGAGCCGCCGGGGTGGAGGAACGGCAGACTCGATCGCCTCAAAAGCGATTGCGCGAAAGCGCGTGCGGGTTCGAATCCCGCCCCCGGCACCGACTAGACGACGTGACCCTCGCGGACGAGATCGCCCCCGGCGAAGCGCTCCAACCCCAGGCCCGAGATGTCCACCGTCCTTGCCTTCCCGTCCACGATGAGCTCTTCAAGGAGCTTCCCCACCACCGGCGCGTGCTGGAACCCGTGGCCGCTGAAGCCGTTCGCGAGGTAGAGACCTTGCACGCCGGGCGCCTCGCCGATGACCGGGTGCCGGTCGGGCGTCATCTCGTAGAGCCCGACCCATGAGTGTTCGATCGATGCCTCCTCGAGCGGCGGGAACACGCGCACCGCCGTCGGCAGGAGCTCGTCGGCGAGGAACGCCTCGTCGGGCTTCGTCTCGAACGAGGCCCGTTCGTGTGGGCTCCCCATCCCCATCAAGACCCCAGGTCCTTCCCGATGGAAGTAGAAGGTCGTGACCGCGTCGATCACGAGCGTGCGCCGTTGCGGTGAACCCTCGAAGGCGCCGGTGACGAGAACGTGACGCGGGATCGGCTCGAGTGGCAGCTGGACGCCTGCGGTGGCGGCGAGGACGCCGCCCCACGGGCCCGCGGCGTTCACGACTATCGGCGCGTCGATCGACCCGTCGACCGTGTCAACACCGGTCACGCGCTCGCCGTCCCGCCGGATGGCCGTGACCGCGACGCCGAGCGCGATCTCGGCGCCCGCGCGTCGGGCGAGCGTCGCGTACCCCTGCGTGAGCCCGGACGGGTCGGCGATGCCGTCGTTCGGGCCGTATGCCGCTCCGACGATCCCGTCGGTCTCGATCCCGGGCGCCAGCTCGAGCGCCTCCTCGGCGGTGAGCAGCTCCGCGTCGACCCCGAGCGAGCGCTGGAGCGCGTTCGCCGTGACGAAGTCGCGCCACAGGGCTTCGTCCCGCACGAGGAACAGGTAGCCGTGCCGGGCGACGTCGAGCGGCAGACCGTGCTCCTGCGTGAACCCCGTGATCATCGGCACGCTTGCCAGCGAGAGCCGGATGTTGATCTCGCTCGAGAACTGCGTGCGGAACCCTCCGGCGCATGCGCCGGTGGACCCGGCGGCAAGCCGGTCCTCGCGCTCGAGCAGCACCACCCGCCCCGCACCGGCCATGGCGAGGTGATACGCAGCGCTCGCTCCCACAACTCCCCCACCGACGACGACGACATCGGCGGTCCGACTCACGCGGCCGTTCACGAGCCCAGCCGATCGACCGCGGCCCGCGCGACGACGAGATCCTCGAACGCGACGCCGACGGACTTGAAGAGCGTGATGTCTTCGTCGGAGCCGCGAACCCGCATCCCTCGCACCACCTCCGACAGGTCTGCAAGCACGTGGTCCCGCCCGATGGCTCCCTCCGCCATCGCGATGGCCAGGTCCCCCGCCTCCTCGGCCGCGGCCTCCCGCGTCTCGACCACGACCCGCGCGCGGCGGACCGCCTCCGCGTCGAGCTCGCGCATCCTCGTGGTGTACGCGCCGACGGCGTTCACGTGGACGCCTTCGGGAAGGTTCGCGCCTTCGAGCACCGGGGTCGAGCTCGTCGTGCAGGTGCAGACCAGATCCGCATCCCGTTCGGCTCCGGGCGCCCCGACGGACGCCCGGAGCCCTCCGCTCGACGCCGATCTCGTGAGGTCTTCCGCTGCATCGCGTCCGCGCGAGACGATCACGACCTCCTTGACCGGACGAACCGCCCGCATCGCTTCCAGATGCGATCGCGCCTGCACTCCGGCCCCGTAGAGCACCAGCCTCCGCGCATCCGGCCGTGCCAGCCATCGAGTCGCCAGTCCGCTGACCGCGGCGGTCCGAAGCGCGGTCAGCGCCGCCCCGTCGAACGTCGCCGCCGGAGCCTGCGTCTCGGCGTCGAAGAGCACGTACACGGCGTGGATGAACGGCCGGCCCTTCTCAGAGTTCGCCGGCGTGAGCGTCACGAGCTTCACCCCCACGCCGGGTGCCCCGTGTGCCGGCATCAGCAGCAGCGTTCCGGCCGCGGTGTCGACATGCGTCCGGAGCGGCGACGACGGCAGGGGCTCGGACCCGAACGCGGCCTCCAACGCGTCGATCGCCGCTTCCATCGGAAGCAAACGCGCGAGCGCCTCCTGCCCGATCACGGCGGTCGTGCGGAGTTCAGAGCTCGCCGAGGTACGCCTCCCGCATCAAGGGGCTGGCGAGCAGGTTCTGGGCCGTGTCGGCGAGGACGACCTCGCCCGTCTGGATCACGTACCCACGGTCGGCGATGGAGAGCGCCATGTTCGCGTTCTGCTCCACCACGAACACCGTCCGGCCGAGACCGCGGATCTGCTTGATGATCTCGAAGACCTGCTCGACGAGGATCGGCGCGAGACCCATCGAGGGCTCGTCCATCAGGAGCACCTTGGGGTCGGCCATCAACGCGCGCCCCATCGCCACCATCTGCTGCTCGCCGCCCGAAAGCGTTCCGGCTTTCTGCTTCAACCGCTCGCGGATCCGGGGGAAGGTCTCCAGGATGTGCTCGCGGTCCTCGGCGACCTTCATACGATCCTTCCGCTGGTACGCACCCAGGTCCAGGTTCTCCGAGACCGTCATGTTCCCGAACAGGCGGCGGTTCTCCGGAACCATCGAGATACCGCGCGCGACGATCTCGTTCGTCGGAAGGCCGCTGACGACCTCGCCGTCCAGCAGGACCTCACCCTCGGAGGGCTTCACGTAGCCGAGGATGGTCTTCAGCGTCGTGGTCTTGCCACTCGCGTTCCCTCCGAGCAGGCACACCATCTCGCCCGGGTAGATCTGCACGTCCACGTTGCGAAGGACGGCGACCAGGCCGTAGTGCGTGCTCACGTTGCGGAGCTCGAGGATCGCTGGGCGGTCGCCGTCGGGCGAAGGGACCGGCTCGGCCGGAGCGGGAAGTGCGCCGGTCTCGACCGGTTGCATGGCGACGCCGGTCTCCCCCGGATCGGGGGTCTGCACCGCCCCCGGGGTCTCGCGGTTCATCCGGCCGCTTTCGTGCCGAGGTACGCCTCCACTACCTGCGGGTTGTTCGCCACCTCGTCGTACGTGCCCTCGGCGATCTTCCGCCCGTAGTCGAGCGCGATCACGCGGTCGGACACACCCTTCACGACACGCATGTCGTGCTCGATCACCAGGACGGTGAAGCCGAGTTGGTCCCGCATGCGGACGATGTGGTCCCTGAGCTCGAGCGTCTCGGTCGGGTTCATGCCGGCCGTCGGCTCGTCGAGCATGATCAGCGTCGGCTCCGTCGCGATCGCGCGGGCCATCTCGAGCCTGCGACGGTTCGCGTACGAGAGCGCGTTCGCGGGCTGGTCCTGTCGGTACCCCGCCAGACGTGAACCGAAGAACTCGAGCGCCTCCTTGGCGCGCTGGCGGATGCGCTCCTCCTCCCGCCTCGTCCCCGGCGGGCGCAGGATAGCCCCGACCACCCCCGACCTCGAACGGCTGTGCTGGCCGACCATGGCGTTCTCGAGCACGGTCATGTTCGGGAACAGGTGCACGGTCTGGAACGTGCGGGCGATCCCCATCTTCGTGATCTGGTTCGGCGCGAACCCGACGATTCTCTGCCCATCGAACAGGACGTCTCCGTCGTCGGGACCGTAGAGGCCGGTCACGACGTTGAACATCGTGCTCTTGCCCGCGCCGTTCGGGCCGATCACCGAGACGATCTCGCCACGGTCGACGTGCATGTCGAGGCCGGACAGCGCGTACAGGCCGCCGAAATGCTTCGCGACGTTGCGCAGCTCGAGCAGGTGCAACCCGTCGACGCTCACTTCGGGTCTCCGTACTCGACCCCGGGCGGGTTACCCGGCACCGCCGCGACGGCCGCGCCCTCGTCCGCGAACCGTTTCACCCACTCGTCCTGTGCCTCTTCCTCATCGTGCAGCTCCCGCATCCGGCGAACGTTCGGCAGAAGGCCCTGCGGCCGCAGGACCATGATCGCCACCAGCGCGGCCCCGTAGATCAGCAGCCGGAACTCCTCGAACTCACGAAGCAGCCCCGGGAGGCCGATCAGGACGAGCGCGCCGGCCACGACCCCCGGCAGGCTCCCGAGGCCGCCCAGGATCACGACGGCGAGCGCGGTGATCGACACGAGGATCTGGAAGCTGGCCGGCGTGAGGGAGCCGATCTGGACCGCGAAGAGCGCTCCCCCCAACGAACCCACCGCGCCGCCCATCGCGAACGCCAGGAGCTTGTACTTGGTGGTGCTGACGCCCATCGCGTCGGCGACCTGTTCGTCCTCGCGCATCGCGTTCCAAGCGCGGCCGACCCGCGAGGCAGACAGGCGCCAGGAGACGAACAACGCGAGCAGGACGAACGCGAGCGCGAGGTAGTAGAAGTGCTGCGGGGGGTTCCGGAACGAGTATCCGGCGATCTCCGCGTCCGTGACCCCGCGCATCCCCTGCGGGCCTCCGACCACCGGCTGCAGCCATCGTGACTCCGCGAGAACGCGGACGATCTCGCCGAGCCCGAGGGTGACGATCGCCAGGTAGTCGCCGCGAAGCCGAAGCACGGGAGCCCCGATCAGCAGTCCCATCCCGGCCGCGAGCAGCACGACGACCCAGATCGCGATGTAGAAGTTCAGGTCCACCGAGAACGCCGGGGCGGCCGATCCGGTCGTCGTGTTCAGCGTCGCCCCGGTGAGGAGCGCTGTCATGTACGCCCCGAAGGCGAAGAACGCGACGTATCCTAGGTCGAGCAGGCCCGCGTAGCCGACCACGATGTTCAGGCCCAGCCCCAGCAGCACGAAGATCATCACGCTGCCCAGGACCTGAGAGATCACCGAGCCGACCAGCAGGGGGAGGATCACCAGCAGCGCCAGCACGACAAGGAGGATCCCCGTTCGAGCGGCCGACTTCTCCGCCATGGCCCCGCGGAACCTCTCCCGCGTCTCCGGCCCACTTCGATGCCACAGGACGTTCGCTCCGCCCGCGAGGACGAACAGGCCGGCCGAGCCCCCCCAGGTGAGGCTGCGGGTGATCGGGCTGTACAGGAAGTCGGACTCGATGCCGAGCTGCACCAGCGCGATGAGGACGATGCGTTGCAGCAGGCCCATGACGATCACGGTCACGGCGCCCACGGAGAGCGCGGCGGCGACGGCTCGGTTCGCGGTCCGCGCCAGGCCCCCGATCGCGCCGGACACAAGGCCGAGCCCGATCAGGATTCCGAGGCCGGTCGCCAGGCCGCGCTCGAAGGTGACGAACTCGATCACGCCGGGGGTGGCGGTCACGAACACCTGGCGGATCCGCCCGACGTCGACCCACTCCGCCAACGCGATCACGGCGTCGAAGACCACCATCGTCACCGCACCCGACAACGCGCCGGCGAGGGCCCCCGCCCGCGGCGAGGCCAGCCGGCGCTCGCCGGCAACGATCCGCGGACGGACCACCGCATACCCGACCGCGAACGGCGGGAGGACGAGGAACAGCCGGCCGAGCGTGACCTGCTCTCCGACCAGGTTGAGGTCGGCGAACCGCTCGATCAGACCGACCAACGACAGGTAGGTGAGGATCGCGCCGCCGACGACGCCGGCGCGAAGGGCCGATCGGAGCGGGACGGGGCCCATCAGACCTTCTCCGCCTCACCGGTCCCGAGGATCCCTCCGGGCCGGAAGACAAGGACGAGGACGAGGACGAGGAACGTGAACCCGGGCTTCAACTGGAACGGGGACGGTACCTGGTAGCCCGTCAGGATGAGTGAGGGCCCGAGCGACTCGAGGAGCCCGAGCATCAAGCCGCCCAAGGCGGCGCCGGCGATGCTCCCGATCCCGCCGAGGACGGCGGCCGTGAAGGCCGCGATGCCGGGTTGGAACCCCATGAAGAAGTTGACGGCCTCGAACGTCATCGCGAACAGGACCGCCGCGATCCCCGCCAGGATGCCGCCGATGGCGAACGTCAACACGATGACCCGGTCGACGTTGATTCCCATCAGGCTCGCGATCTCGCTGTCCTCGGCGACGGCGCGCATGGACTTCCCGGTGGTGGTCCTCGCGATGAACAGCGTCAGGAGGACCACCGACACGAACGCGACGATGAACACGATCACCCGGATCTTTGGGAACGCCACGCCGAGGAGCTCCCACCTCCCTTCGAGGAAGTTGGGCTTCGCGTACCCGCGGGTCTGCGAGCCGAAGAAGCCTCGCGCCGTGTTCTGGAGGAACAGCGAAGCGCCGATCGCCGTGATCAACGGCACGAGGCGCGGCGCCCCGCGCAGCGGGCGGTAGGCGATCCGCTCGAGCAGAACGGCCACGACGACGGACGTTGCGATCGCGACGCCGAGGATGATCGCGAGAGCGACGTACGGTTGCCGTTCCAGGAAGCCGCTCTCCTCGTACGCGTTCGCGAAGAAGAACGAGCCGAACGCGCCGAACATGAAGACCTCGCCGTGCGCGAAGTTGATCATCCGCAGGATCCCGTACACGAGCGTGTACCCGAGGGCGATCAGGGCATAGATCGAACCCTGCGCGATCCCCAGGACGATGAAGTCACCCCAGGCGGAAGCCGAGTAGCGCTGCCCTTCCGGGAGGGTGAGCGTCCGGAAGGCGCCGATGCCCACGGTCGCCACGATCGACGCCCCGAGGACCACGAGGATGATGCGCCTCCACGGCAGCCGCTCGAATCGGCTCAGCCGCACCGTCCGGGCCTGTTGGTCGGTGCCCACGTTGCGGGAGCCTAGCCCATCCTCGTCGCTGCGGGTGGGCCGAAGGCCCACCCGCAGCGTCCCATTGTTGCCTTCCTAGACGACCTCGGCCAGCGACTTCGTGTCCGTGTAGACCGCGTCGCTCGGATCCTCGCCGCCCTCGACCGGCCAGTTCGGATACTGGAAGATGCCGATCGTGACGTCGGTCGCGCAGTCGCCGAGCGGCGTGCACGAGACGATCCCCGTGATCCCCTCGTACCCGGTGGTCCCGAGCACTGCGTCCTTCAGGGCCGTCCGCGGGATCAAGAGGTTCCCGCTGCCGTCATCGGCCGCTACCTGCTCGATCGCGGCGAACAGGATCAGCGACGCGTCGTACGCGTGCGCGTGGAACACGGAGGTGGGCTCGGTCCCGAACTGCTCCGAGTACACGGGGAGGAACTCGTCGTTGTAGAACGCGCCTCCCTGGAACACGGTCACGTCCGGCGAGGAGGCGTAGTAGTCGGCCGGAGGGTCACCCACCTGGCCAACGAACGACGTCTCCAGGCAGCCGTCCGCGCCCAAGTGGACGGTGCCCTCCGGCAGGATGTCCGCCCCCTGGAGTAGCGTGAGGCCACAGACCGGGGGGAAGTTGGGACCGTACACGATGCCCGGCTCGCCCTCGGCGATGCTCCGGAGCACCGGCCCGAGGTCGGTGTCCGCGCTGTTGACCTGCTCGATCGCGGTGATCGTGCCGCCGAGCGCCTCGAAGTTCTCGCGGAACGCGGCCGCCAGGCCGTCGGCGTACGGGCTCTCGTCGTTGATCGTAGCGGCCGTGTCGATGCCGAGCTCGTTGAACACGAACTCGGCGGCGATCGCGCCTTGGATCCTGTCGTTGTGCGCCGTTCGCGCGTAGAACGGCTGGTGCGCCTCATCCGAGGTGAGACCGGGGTTGGTGTTCGACGGCGAGAACAGAAGGACGCCGGCGTCCGACGTGATCTCGTCGGCGACGCCGAGCGCCGAGCTGGAGCAGCTCGTCCCGATCACCGCCACGATCGAGGGATCGGCGACGAGCGCCTGCGCGCCGGCCTGCCCGCCCTCGACCGAGCACAGGTCGTCCTCCTGCTGGAGGTCGACGTCGTGTCCGAGGAGCTGGCCGGGCGTGCCGTCGAGCGCACCGTCCAGGTTGTCGATCGCGAGCACGATGCCGTTATTGCTGTCGGTTCCGAGGAACGCGGTGTCCCCGGAGATGGCGAGCAGCGACCCGAGCCGGATCGGCTCGCCGGCGGCGACCTCCACACAACCGAACGGGTCGGCGTCGCAGTCGACGGCGGAACCGTCGGGTCCGGTTACACCGACGCCGTCCCCGTCGTCGTCCCCGTCGTCGTCGGCGCACGCCGCGGCGACGAGCGTGAGCGCCGCGAAGAGCGCGAGCGCCGCGAAGAACCTTTGCTTCCTCATCTAACCCTCCTCCGGGTCGATCGGTCTCGATGAACGAGCGTGCGAGGATCGCGAAGCCGGTTCGTGCCGGTCGGATCCTGCCCGCCAGACCTGCTACCTATCACATCCTCCATCCGGGCCGCTACTCGGCCCCCGGACGTCCTCCGCGTATGTGTACGCAAGGAGCCGACCCCGCGGATGCCTACGCAGGCACGGCGGCCCGAAACCACGCCGCGAGCTCGAGCGCTGCGTCACGCTTCCCGGCGATGAGGAGGCGAACGAGCGCGCTCCCCACGATCACCCCGTCGGCGAAGCGGCACGCCTGGGCGGCCTGCTCGGGGGTGCCGATCCCGACCCCCACCAGGAGCGGGAGGTCGGTGAGCGGCCTCAGCGCCCAGACCAGGTCCTCGGCCGTTCCGGCCAGCGCATCACGCTCGCCCGTCACGCCGTACGTCGCGACGCAGTAGACGAACCCGCCGGCGAGCCCGGCGATCGACCGGAGGCGCTCGGGGCTGGTGCCGGGCGCCGCGAGGAGCACGGGCGCCAGACCCGTTTCCCGGCACGCGCGAGCCAGGGTCTCGGCCTCGTCGACGGGCAGGTCCGGCACGATCACACCGGCGACCCCCGCATCGGCCGCCGCTCGCAGGAAGGTCTCCACCCCGTGACGCAGAACGGGGTTGAAGTACGTCATGACGGCCACCGGCACGCCCACCCCGGCCTCCTTCACCGTGGCGAGCACGTCCGCCGGCCGCGTCCCCGAATCCAGCGCCCGGCGCGACGCCTCCTGGATGACGCCGCCGTCCATCACCGGGTCGGAGAACGGGATCCCGATCTCGATCGCGTCGGCGCCGGCGTCCGCCAGTCCGCGGAGCAGGTCGGCGTCGACGCCGTCGAGCCCTCCCGTCACGTAGGGGACGAAGGCGCGGCCTCCGCCGTCTCGCCGGGCGCGAAGCACCGTCTCGAGGTCAGGCATCCACGTCGAGAGTGCGGCCGAGCGCGGCGCGCACCGTCTCGAGGTCCTTGTCGCCCCGGCCGGAGACGTTCGCGACGACGATCGATCCTT
>Ga0299913_10002030_pt1 | contig 15682 bp, 11 predicted proteins | sample RVTome_9_FD_201360 | JGI IMG/M metagenome (GOLD analysis project Ga0299913, IMG submission 201360) | Soil microbial communities from uranium-contaminated site in the Upper Colorado River Basin, Wyoming, United States - RVT155D38 (version 2) ...
GGCCGAGAAGGACGAGCTGATCGTGCTCGCCCACGAGGAGACGAACCTGCCGGAGGCCCAGCTGACCGGTGAGGTCGCGCGAACGGTGAACCAGTTGCGGCTCTTCGCCGGGGTGGCACGCGAGGGCGGCTACCTCGAGGCCATCCTCGACAGCGCCGACCCCAGCCTCACCCCGCCACGACCCGACGTCCGCCGCATGTTGGAGCCGCTCGGGCCGGTGGCGGTCTACTCCGCCAGCAACTTTCCCTTCGCGTTCAGCGTCGCGGGCGGCGACACCGCCTCGGCGCTCGCGGCCGGCTGCCCCGTGGTGGTGAAGGCGCACCGCGGGCACGCACGTCTCTCGGTCCGCGTGGCGGAGATCGTCTCCGCCGCACTCCAGGACGCCGGTGCCGTTGCCGGCACGTTCGCGCTGACCCAGGGGCGGGTGGCCGGTGAGGGACTGGTCGTGGACCCCGCGATCAAGGCTGCCGGCTTCACCGGTTCGATCGAGGGTGGCCGTGCACTTTTCAACCGTGCCTGCACCGAGCGTGAGGACCCCATCCCGTTCTACGGCGAGCTGGGCAGCATCAACCCGGTCGTCGTCACCCGAGCCGCCGCGGAGGAGCGTGCCGGCGCCCTCGCGGAGGGACTGCTCGCCTCGTTCACCATGGGCGTGGGACAGTTCTGCACCAAGCCCGGCGTCGTTCTCCTCCCGCGAGGATCGAGCGTGCCCGAGGAGCTGGCGGCGTTGCTGTCCGAGCGCGACGGTGGGGCGATGCTGACCCCCGGCATCCACGAGTCCTTCGAGACCGGTGTGCAGGGTCTCGACGCGACCGACGGTGTCACGTTGGTCGGTCGGGGGCGCGCGACCGGGGAGGGGGTCGCACCGTCGGCGTTCCGTGTGCCGATGGAGTCCTTCCTGAAGAACGCCGAGCGGTTGACCACGGAGTGCTTCGGCCCGACCACCCTCCTCGTCGAGTACGGGCAGGAGAGTGAGCTCGACCAGGTCCTCGAGGTCCTGCCCGGCAGCCTCACGGTCTCGGTGCACGGCACGGAGAGCGACCACGCCACCTGGGCATCCCGGCTGCCGCGGTGGAAGAAGCTCGCCGGCAGGGTGGTCTGGAACGGGTGGCCGACCGGGGTCGCGGTCAACAACGCCATGCAGCACGGTGGTCCGTGGCCGGCCACCACCGGCTCGCTGCACACCTCGGTCGGTGCCACCGCGATCCGCCGGTTCCTCCGCCCGGTGGCCTACCAGAACATGCCCGAGGAACTCCTTCCCGAGGCACTCCGGAGCGCGAACCCCCTCGGAATCGTGCGTCGGGTCGACGGAGAGCTCACGCGTTAGGTCACGATGCGCGCAGCAACCGGTCATTGACCTCCAGGAGGAGCGCGGTGGCCCGGCTCACGACCTCGTCGGTGAGGCGGAACGTCGGGATGGACACGCTGATCGCATCCGTGGCCGGGCCGGGCAGGTTCGGTGACACGGCGACCGCGAAGCAGCGGATCCCCTCGCTGTTCTCTTCGTTGTCGGTGGCGTACCCCACCCGCCGAGACTGTTCGAGCTCGGCGAGAAGCACGTGACGGTCCGTGATCGTGTTGTGAGTGAGCGCGACAAGCTCGTCGGGGAGCAGGGCCTCGACCTCGTCTCGGGGGTGCGTGGCCAACAGCGCCTTCCCGAGCGCGGTCGCGTGTGCGGGAAGTCGTCGCCCGATCGCGGAGTAGAGGCGCAGTGGGTGCACGGACTCACGCTTGGCCAGGTAGACGACGTCCGAGCCGTCGAGCCGACCGAGGTGGACGGCCTCGCCGAGCTCCTTGGAGATCCAGTCGAGTACCGGCTGAGCCCGGGTGACTGTGTCGTCGCGGTCGACGTACGCCGCGCCGACGCGGAGTGCCTTCAGCCCGAGGCTGAAACGGTTACCGGTCTCGTCCGCTTCCACCCAGCCTCGCTGGACGAGTGTCCGAAGGATGCCATGGAGGCTGCTCTTGGGGATCCGGAGGTCCCGAGCAAGCTCACCGAGGCCCTTGGGTGCCCGGGCATCGGCCAGGGCCTCGAGTACGTCCAACGTGCGGTCGGCCGACTTCACGGGCTGGAAGCTGTCGCTCTCGACGGTCAATCTCGACTCCTGTCGTCGCCGCACCGGGTGCGTGGGGGGCGGAAAAAGATCCTGATGCGTGTTCAGCATACGGGTTGACATTCAACGCAGCGTACGGCATGTTCATGCACATGACCGCTGTTCACAAGACCGTACAGAAGCGGTACGACGTCGTCACCCTGGGCGAACCGCTGATCTGCCTGACCGCACCCAGTGGGCGGCTGCAGGCGGCAAGGAGCCTGGTGAAGTCCGTTGCGGGTGCTGAGTCCAACCTCGCCATCGGCCTGGCCCGGTTGGGACGCACGGTCGCCATGCTCACGCGGGTGGGGGCCGACCCGTTCGGCGACGAGATCGTGAGGACGCTGCGGGGCGAAGGGGTCGAGACCCAGTGGGTCGCGCGCGAGCACACTGCCCCCACGGGGGTCATGATCAAGGAGCGCCGGGGGCCCGACGACATCCACGTCTACTACTACCGGCAGAGCTCCGCGGCCGCGCGGCTGTGCGCCGCCGACCTGCCGGCGGAGGCGGTCGAGCAGGCCGCCCGCGTTCACGTCACAGGCATCACGCTCGCCCTTGGTGAGGGTCCCCGCGAAGCAGTGGACGAGTTGTTGCGCCTGGCGAACGAGCACCGGGTCCCGGTGAGCTTCGACCCCAACTTCCGGCTCAAGCTGTGGTCGGTTCGGGAGGCTGCCCAGGCCTGTGCCTCCCTGCTGCCCTCGATCAGCGACCTCCTCGTCGGGGAGGATGAGCTGGTGGCGATGGCCGACGTGTCGGGGGCCAAGCCGGACCTCGAAGGGGCACTCGAGTGGCTCGAGGACTTCGACCTGAACTCGACGGTGGTCAAACGAGGTGCGGACGGAGTCATCGGTGTCCGTGGGGGAGAGCGCTACGCGCGTCCCGCCTACCCGGTGGGCAGCCTCGTCGACACCGTCGGGGCCGGGGATGCCTTCAACGCCGGATTCCTGCACGCCTCGCTCGACGGCGACTCCTTCAAGTCTGCGCTCGACGTGGGGTGCTGGGTGGCCAGCCGCGTCGTCTCGCACTTCGGCGACTACGAGGGACTTCCCGAGGCCTCGGAGTACACCGCGTACTGCGACGCGGAGGAGACGATCCAGCGATGACCCTCCCGCAGACCATGGACTTCCGGTCGCTGTTCCCGACTCCTGCGGCCATCGCGGTGCTCCGCACCCCGAGCGCCCGGACCGCTCTGGACATGGCCGACGCGCTCGCGAAGGGCGGCCTCGCCGCGATCGAGGTCACCCTCACGACACCGGGGGCCTGTGAGGTCATCGAGGAACTGTCTGCACGGCCGGGCCTGATCGTGGGGGCGGGCACGGTGACCAACACCGTCGAGGCGGCTGACGCGGTGAAGGCAGGGGCACGCTTCGTCGTGACGCCGGGTCTGGTCACCCGCGTGATCTCTGCGGTCCGCGACCGCGGCGTACCGGTCGTCCCCGGCGTCTTCACCCCGTCTGAGCTGCTGGCCGCACGGGCGTGCGGCGCCACGACGGTCAAGCTCTTCCCCGCCAGCACGGGTGGTGTCACCCACCTGAAGGCGCTTCGCAGTGTCTTCCCTTCCATCGGTCTCGTGCCGACAGGAGGGATCGGCCCCGCGGACGTCGCCGACTGGATCACCGCGGGGGCGTGTGCGGTGGGGGTAGGGGGAGTCCTGAACAACACCTACGACAAGGACGGCTGCGACGGGCTCCAAGCGCTCGCCGCGGATCTGGTCGGGCGCACCGATGCGGCTGCCAGCAGGAGTGAAATCCGGAAGGAGCACGACAGATGAGAACCACAGTGAGAAAGGGACTCGGAGGCGTCGCAGTCGCTCTGGCCCTCACGCTCAGCGCCTGCGGCGGAGACGCTGGAGGAGCCGGTGCGGACGCAGTCGACGGTGAGGTCGCCGGTGAGGTGACACTGCTGACGCCCATCTTCGAGGGCGACACGGGCAAGCAGGTGCTCGAGGAGGAGCTGCTCCCGCAGTTCTACGAGGAGTACCCCGACGTCGAGGTCACCATCGACTACACCGACTACGGCAGCCTGAACGAGAAGCTCACCACCTCCATCGCCAGCGGCCTGACCCCCGACGTGATGATGATGGGCGTCGGCTGGATCGAGGGATTCGCCGACAAGGGCGTGCTGCAGGACCTGGGTGAGGTCGGCATCGACCTCGGTGAGCTCGAGGGCGAGGTCGCCCAGGAGGTGCTCAATGCCGGGATCTGGGAGGACAAGCTCTACGCAGTCCCCACCATGCTCGACACCCGGTTCGGCATCGCGCGGAAAGACATTCTGGCTGAGGCCGGCTTCGATGGCCCCCCGAGTAACTGGGAGGAGCTCCGGGAGTACGCCATTGCGCTCACCGAGCGCGACGGCAGCGGCAAGGTCACACGGGCGGGACTCGACATCATGACGCTGGACCCCCGTCAGATGTTCGAGGTCTTTCTGTTCTCCAACGGCGGTGACCTCTTCAACGACGAGGGGACCGAGCCGACGTTCAACTCCCCAGAGGGTGTGGAGGCGCTGGAGTTCATCGTGCAGCTGGTCCGGGAGGACAAGGTCGAGGACATCGGGTTCTCGAGCACCGACGCCGACACCTACCCGGTCATCAACGGCCGGGCGGCGATGATGGTCGGACACAACGACGTGTGGATCAAGGTGCAGGACGCAGCGCCTGAGGTCGCCGACGAGCTGGTTCCGTTCATGATCAACGGCACCCAGGAGGCAATGTTCCACGGAGGCACCCTGGTGACCGTCGCGAACCAGTCGCAGAACAAGGCTGCCGCGACCGCCCTGCTGGAGTTCCTCACCGGCCCCGAGGCCTCGCTGGCCGCGAACGAACAGCGCGGGAACGTGCCTGCTCGAGCCGAGCTGCTCGACAGCGACTACGTGCAGGACAACCCGATGGTGCAGTTCGCCATGGAGAACCTCGACAAGGCGCACCCTGAAGGGGGAGTGCCGGAGTGGCTCGAGGTCCGTGGTGAGTTCGGCTCCGCCATCGAAGCCGCGATCCTGGGACAGAAGACGCCGCAGCAGGCGCTCGACGATCTGGCTGCCGACGCCAAGGCGGCCATGAGCCGCTGATCGCGGATCTTTCCTGGGGCGGGCCGACCGGTTCGGCCCGCCCTGCCGGACACACGCTCTCGTTATCGAGGAACCCATGACGCACACCCTCAGCAATCGGCTGCAACAGCCTGATGTGTTGGAGACGGGATCTGCGGGCAAGTCCAGACGCCCGCGGAAGAAGTTGTCCCACGCTCGCTCCCAGCGGCGTGCCGGATGGCTGATGCTCACCCCGGCGCTCATCCACACTGGGCTCTGGATCGCGATCCCGGTACTCGCCACACTGGTCCTCAGCTTCACCGACTACTCGGTGTTCCAGCCACCGTCATGGATCGGCCTGACGAACTACATCGAGATCTGGAACGACGACGTCTTCCGCAAGGCCACATGGAACACAGTCGTCTACACGTTCTTCACCGTGCCGTTCTCGATGGCGATCGCGGTGGTCGTCGCGGTCTTTCTCAACAAGAAGATGCGAGGGCGCTCGGCCTACCGAGCGGCGTTCTTCCTGCCCCAGGTCACCGCGACCGTGGCCATCGCGATGGTCTGGCTGTGGATGTACAACCCGCAGTACGGGCTGTTCAACGGGGCACTGGCCTTCTTCGGGATCCCCGGTCAGGCCTGGTTGGCCAACCCTGACTGGGCACTCTCGGCTGTCGTCCTGGTCGGCATCTGGCAGGGGATCGGGCTGAAGATGCTGATCTACCTCGCTGCGCTGCAGAACATCGACGAGAACCTGTACGAGGCCGCAGCGATCGACGGAGCATCCGCGGTCAGACAGTTCTTCGCGATCACGTTGCCGATGTTGAAACCAGCCACCTTCTTCGTCTTCGTCGTCTCGATCATCGGAGCCTTCCAAGTGTTCGACCTGATCTACGTCCTCACCAACGGCGGCCCCGCGAACGCGACGACGATGATGACCTATGAGGTGTACCGCAGCGCCTTCCAGAACTTCCGGATGGGCATGGCCTGCGCCCAGTCGGTGGTGCTGTTCGCCTTCCTCCTCATCCTGACCGTCGTCAACCGTCGTCTTACGGGGGGTGATGAGGTATGACCACCGACATCGCCGCACCGTCCGCTCCCGTCCGTAGGGGAAGCCGTCGACGCAGGCTGAGTCCCCAGCGTGTGCTCCTGCACGTGGTACTCGTGCTCTCCGCGATCACCATGGTGATGCCGTTCGTCTGGATGATCCTGACGTCGGTGAAGACGCCGGCCGAGCTCGCACAGTTCCCACCGACGTTCCTTCCTGAGACGTGGGACTGGAGCAACTACCCGCGGGCATTGGAAGCCGCGCCCTTCCTGACGTACTTCCGTAACAGCCTCATCATCGCCACGGGGCACACCCTGATCACCGTGGTCTTCGGAGCCATGGCCGGCTACGCGTTGGCGCGAGTCCAGTTCCGCGGACGCGAGCTCGTCTTCCTCGGGTTCGTGGCCATGCTGATGATCCCTACCTACACCAAGATCGTCCCGCAGTTCCTCATCGTGAAGTTCATGCCGCTCTTCGGCGGAAACGACATCCTCGGTCAGGGCGGCAGCGGATGGTTGAACACGTGGTGGGCCCTACTCATCCCCGGGGGACTGAGCCCGTTTGCCATCTTCCTCTTCCGACAGTTCTACCTCGCACTGCCCAAGGAGCTCGAGGAGGCCGCGCGCCTCGACGGTGCCAACGAGTTCCGGATCTGGGCGCGCATCTACACACCCCTGATCAAACCAGCCATCGCGACAGTCTCCCTTCTGACATTCCAGGAGAGCTGGAACAACTTCCTCTGGCCACTGCTGGTCACCAGCCGAGATGACCTACGGGTGATCCAGGTCGGCCTGGCGGTGTTCCAGCAGGAGGGCAACACCCAGTGGGCCTACCTCATGGCCGGCACCACCCTGGCGACCGTGCCGATGGTGCTTCTCTTCCTCTTCGCCCAGCGTTACTTCATCCAAGGATTCACCCACGCGGGCATCAAGTGACCCGCAGACGACAAGGAGCTCCCTATGGTGCTTGACCTGACCGGACGCCGCGCACTCGTCACCGGCGGTGGCAGCGGAATCGGACGCGCGGTGGTGACTGCGCTCCTCGAGGCGGGCGCCGACGTCGCCGTGCACTATGCCCACAGCGCCGACGGGGCGCAGGCCGCGGTCAAGGAGGCCGACGCGCTGGGCAGACGCGCCGAGGCCTTCGGGGCTGACCTCACCCGGGCCGACGAGGCCGGGCGATGCGTCGCCGGAGCGGCTGCGTTCCTCGGCGGCCTCGACATCGTCGTCAACAACGCCGGCCACCTGGTCGGCCGCTGTGCAGTCGAGGAGATGACCGACGACTTCTGGCGCCGAGTCCTCGACCTGAACATCACGACGGCGTTCCACGTCATCCGCGCGGCCGTCCCCGCCCTGCGCGAGTCGAACCACGGACGCGTGGTGAACATGGCCTCTCTGGCCGCGGAGAACGGCGGCGGTCCCGGCTCGGTGGCCTACGCGACCGCCAAGGCGGGCCTGCTGGGGTTCACCAAGGGCCTGGCGAAGGAGCTAGCGCCCGACGGTGTCACCGTGAACGCAGTGGCTCCAGGCTTCATCGGGGAGACCGCCTTCCACGACACCTTCACCCCCACCGATGCGCGCGCCAAGATCGTGTCTGGGGTGCCGCTGGGACGAGAGGGACTTCCCTCCGACGTGGCGGGCGCTGTGTGCTACCTGGCCTCGGACCTCGCCGGGTACGTGACGGGCGAGACGATCGATGTGAACGGTGGTGTGCTGACCCGGTGAACACCGCTGCACACCCGCCGGTCGACGCCAGCCCACTGCAGCGCAGGGTGCCGACGGGGCAGGCCGGCTGGTGGCACCAGTACGTGTGCCCCGTGCACGGCTCAGAGCTGGTCGACGCGGAGGAGTCTTCCGACCACACGCTCGCGCACGCGTGCCCGCATGGTTGCCGACTGCGGGGTGAGGAGTACGACGGGGCGTGGCGGGTCCTCAGGCACCAGGAGTGCGCCCGCACTCTCCGCGCCTCGGCGCACCGCTACGCCCGCCACGGGCAAGCCGAGAGCCGAGCCGACGCGTTGGTGCTTCTCGGTGAGTACGTCGAGCTCTACGAGGCCGCGCAGGCCAGGGGATGGACCGATGCCGCGCAGCCGTGGATGCTTCGAGGCAAGCTCTTCCACCAAGCGCTGACCGAGGCGCTGTGGGGAGCGGTGGTGGCCGACGCCGTCGCGACTCTCGCCCGGGGGGACCTGGAGAGGGGCGAGGTCGGCGATGACCTGCTTACCGCCGTCCCCCTGCTCACCGGTCTTATCGAGACGATGACGGAGGCGCGTCGCGTGCTGGTCGAGGAACGGGGCGAGCTGCGGAACAACTACACCGCGTGGCTCAACTGTGCCGGGGTCACCGCGGAGCGTGCGCTCGAGGCCCTGGGCCGGCCCACGGACGTCGAACGATGGCTCTCGAAGCCGGGAGGGCTCTACCCGTTCCTGGAGGTGGCCGTGGCCGAGGACGGGTGGGAGTGGGAGGGCGCGACCTACTACCACGTCTTCGTGCTCAGGGCGTGCCTGATCGCAGTCGCCGGCAGCTCCCCGTCAGCCCTGCCGGCGGAGTTCGTGTCCAGGGTCGAGCGGATGCTCCGTGTGCTGGTCGACCTCTCCAGCGAGGACGGGCTCGTTCCCGTGCTCCACGACGGCCCGTACTCCCGACGCCCGGCCCTCCAAGAGCTCCTCGAGGTCTGCGTGCTGGGCCGGCAGCTGGTGAACGTGCCCGGCCTGGGCAGTCTGGAGTACGGGACGCGGAGCAGGCTGCTGCCGGGCGACGCAGAGGTGGAGGACTTGCTCGACCGTTGGTTCGTCGGCGAGCCCCTGGCCGTCTCGACCGAGGCGGGCGGAGCGCGGCGTACGACCGCGTGGGGGTCGGTCGGGTACCTGGTGCTGAGGCCGCCGACCAGTCGCTGGCACGCGGTCGTCGACGCCGGACCTCACGGTGGCTCGCACGGTCATCGCGACAAGCTCGCGCTCTACCTCTACGGCGAGCGGGGCGCGTGGCAACCCGCGCCCGGCGTCCCCCCTTACGGAAGCGTCCTGCGTGCCGGCTACTACTCCCGCACCGTCGCGCACCCGACGTTCCGCGTCGACGGCCTCGACCAGGCGGAGTGCACCGGTGAGATCGTGGGCTGGAAGGTCGACCCCTCACGCGCAACGGCGACCGTCGCGGTCCGCGACGCCTATCCCGGGGTGCAGGCCGAGCGGCACCTCGTGATGACGGAGGACTACCTGCTCGACGCCCTTCAGGTGACGGCAGACCAGCCCCGCCAGATCACCCTCGGACTCCGACCTGCCCGACCTCTCGAGTTCGTCCACACCGAGGGGTTGGGCCGCTCCCTGTGGCGTACCGATGGTCCCGGACCGCCCGAGCGTCTGCGAGGTGTCCACCGGAGCTCTGCCACCAGCACCTTCGAGGTCCTGCCGGGGCGGGGACCCTCGGACGACCCCTCCCGGATGGTCGGCGTGGTCGACTGGTCGGTCGAGGCCTCGACAGCGTGGTTCGTGTCCGTCTACCAGCTTCATGACGAGGAGGGCCCAGCCGTCGAGAACATCGACCTGTCAGGCTCCCGCTCGGCGCTGGCGGTCACCTTGACCGGGCACCACACCCAGTCAGCCCACACGTTCGAGTCCGCGATCCCACCCCACCCCCAGCCCTCCGAGGAGAGCACACGATGACCGATCAGACCACTGAGGACAGCGGCATGCTGCTCCTGGACGGTCGCCTCGAGGACCTCAGGCGAGAGGTGCAGACGGTTCGCGCCCCCCAGTTCAAGCACCTGCTCGACGAGTGTGAGCGGTACCGACTGGTCGCCCTGCCCACGGAGCACCCGGACGCCAGCATCACCTACTTCGGCCCGGCGGCCGCGAACCTGGCGCTGGCCTACCGGCTCACCGGCCAGCGGCACTACCTCGACGAGCTCGAGCGGTGGCTGGGACCGCCGCTGAGCTTCCCGCACTGGGGCAAGGCGCACATGCCGGACCACGACCTCGACGCGGGATGGCTGTCCCACGGACTCGCCCTCGCCTACTCCTGGGCCGGTGACGCGCTGAGCGAGCCCACCCGGGAGGCGCTCGCCGCGAAGCTGCTGCTCCAGGGGCGTCGCCTGTACGAGTTCGCGGTCGAGTCCGAGGGAGACTGGTGGTCGTCCTCGTTCTGGCAGAACCACAACTGGATCTGCTACACCGGCCTCGCCACCGCTGGCTACGTGCTCCAGCCCGAGCATGCCGAGACGAAGGCGTGGACGTCGAGAGCCCAGGACAACTTCCGTGAGGTGCTCCGGCTGCTCCCCGAGGACGGCTCGAACTGTGAGGGTGTCGTCTACTGGCGCTACGGCGTTCCGTGGATCGTCACCTACCTCGACGTCCTCGAGGCTGCCGAGGGCGTCGACCTCTTCCCGGACAGTCCCTACCTGAGAGAGACCTTCTACTACCGGCTCTACCAGGCAGCACCCGACCTCGAGCGGATCATCGACCATGGGGACTGTCACGACCGACGCAGTGGCCACAGCGTCGCGATGTACTACAAGCTCGCGTCGAAGTACCGCCTCGGACATGCGCAATGGCTGGCCGACCAGGTCGCGGACAGGTACTACTGGCGGGAGGCGTACGAGAGCGGAGTCAAGCCCGGCGTGCGCCCCGAGGCCTACCAGGAGCTCCTGTGGTTCGACCCCACGGTCACCCCGGAGCCGCCGGACGACCTGCCGCTGAGCAGGTACTTTCCCGACCTCGGGCTCGTGGCCGGCCGGACCTCGTGGTGGGACGACGCTGCGATGGTCTCGTTCAAGGCGGCCCCCGGAGGGGGCCACAAGGCGTGGGACACCGCCCAGGAGATGGCCCGGGACCGTGGCTGGAGCACGTTGAACGCAGGGCACCACCATCCCGACGCCGGCACCTTCGTGCTGCTGGGCCACGGGAGCTATCTCGCGGTCGACGAGGGCTACTCGAACCGGAAGCGGCATGAGCACCACAACGGGGTCCTCGTCGACGGGCAGGGCTTCGCGAACGAGGACCGCTATCACGTGTACAAGGGGCTGCCGGCACACCACGTGGCACGGATCCGGTCCACGTTGATGGAGGCGGGCTGGACGTGTGCCACGAGCGAGTCGGGGGCGATGTACCCCGACGACCTCGGCGTCCGTCGCGTCGACCGGCACCTGGCGATGTCCCCGAGGGGAACCGTCTTCCTCGTGGACCAGTTCGAGAGCGACGAGCCAAGGACCTGGACGTGGCTGCTGCAGAGCGACCACGCATTCTCCATCGATGGGGAGCGCGCGCTGACCTCGGCCGGGTCCGGGCGGCTGCGGGTCAGTGGGCCGGCTCCCGAGGACGCCACGTGGAGCAGCCGTCGGGTCGTCGTCCAGGCCAACCCGACGGCCAGCACGCCGAGCCTCGCCATCGAGCGCACCCAGCACACGCTCCGTCGGGAGATCGGGCCCACCACCTCGACGCACGTCGTCTCCGTCCTGGAGCCCCTGGCCTGGCACGACGAGGCTCGCTCCGACGTCGCGGTTCGGCCGACCGAGGCCGGTGTCGTCGTCGAGCTGACGCGTGCCGGCGTGCGCGAGGTCGTCGCCGTGGACCTGAGTCGGCAGGGGGATCCGGGAGCACTCCTCGGACACGCCGCGGATGCCGGGAACGGCACGCTCGCCGTCAGCACGACCGGCGAGCACCCCAGGGCGAGGTGACCTCGGTGGCCCAACGAGGCGGGGGTGAGCGGTGGGAGCACTCCGCTCTCCGCTGGCTGTCCTACCCGGCCAACCTGGCCTTCGCCGGGATCGCGGCATTCCTGCTCGCGATCCCCGTGGTCACCTGGCTCGCGGCGGCTGTGGCGTGCGGTCGTGCCCTGGACTCGTGGCTGCGCGACGGGGACGACCGCGTGTTCACCAACACCTTCCGGGAGCTCGGGCGGACCTGGCGCCGCTCGCTGCCGATGAGCGTGGCGGCCACCGTTGTCGTCGGCGTGCTCGCGGTGGACTGGGTGTTCCTGAGCAACCGCGGAGGGGCGTGGGCCACGACGCTGGCGGCCGCGATGCTGCCGGTCGCCGCCGTCCTCCTGATGATCGCCACGTATCTCCCGGCCGCGTCCGCCGTGGACCGTGACGCCGGGTCACGGCGGTGGCTGAGGCACGCAGCCAGCTTGATGTTCCTCTCGCCGCTGCGGTCGATCGGGCTTCTGGTCGTTGTCGTCACCTGGCTCGTGCTCTGCCTCGTGGTGCCCACGATCTTCCCCTTCCTGGGGCTCAGCGTCCCGGCTTTCCTCGGGCTCCTGTCCGCCCGCAGCGCGCTCGACCGTGCTTCGACCTGATCCGCGCCGGTGGCCGGCCCGGTTCCGGGCGATCGACGTCCCGCTGGCGGTGCTGTTGGCCGACACCTTCACCATGGCGCTGGGCTTCTACATGCTGGTGCCGCTGCTCGCGTTCCACATGCTGCAGGACATCGGGCTCACCGTCGGGGTCGTGGGGGTGCTCGCGGCGGTCCGCAGCGCGAGCCAGCAGGGGATGATGCCGTGGTCGGGCGCGCTTGCCGACCGCCTCGGGCACCGTCGCGCGATTGCGACCGGCGTGCTGGTGAGAGCCTCGGGTTTCGCGCTCTTCGCATTCGTCGAGTCGGTGCCCGGCCTGGTGGCCGCCAGCGTGCTCGCCGGACTCGGCGGGTCGCTGTTCCATCCGGCGAGCTACGCCGCGTACGCACTGCTCGCCGGGGAGCGGAACCGGGTCGCGGTGTACTCGCTGCGCGAGATCCTCAGCAACGTCGGGTTCGTCATCGGCCCGTTGGTGGGCGGGCTGCTCGCTGGCCTGGACTTCCGCTGGGTGTGCCTGGCGTCGGCGGGGTTCTTCGCGATCGCCTTCGTGATCACCGTCGTGGGCCTGCCCCGTGACATGCGCCGCGGGGCGCCGGTGGCCGGTGAGGCGCGAACGCTGCGACGGGCTCTGCAGGACCGGGACTTCGTGCGCTTCTGCGCCCTCGCCGCGGCTACGTGGGTGCTCTTCTCCCAGCTGTACCTCGCTGTCCCGGTCCAGGCGCAGCGGGTGCTTCCCGACTCGGTCGGCCTGGGCGCGGTGTACTCCCTGGCGGCCATCGTCATGGTCGTGGTGATGATGCCGCTGACCCGGGCCGCCGACCGCTGGTGGACCTCGTCGACGTCGTTGGCGATCGCCACGCTCGGCCTCGGCGCGGGACTGCTGCTGATGGGGTCGTTGCCGAGCCTCGCCGGGCTCGCCGTGGGTGTCACGGTCTTCACGCTCGGTCAGGTCCTGTTCCAGCCGATCATGAACTCGGTCGTGGCGCAGTACGCCGACGAGGCGGCTGTGGCGTCGTACTTCGGTGTCCACGGTCTCGCGCTTGCCGTCGGCGGGGTCGTCGGCAGCGCGGGCGGGGGAGTGCTCTACTCCCTCCTCGACGCCGACGCACCCGCGCTGCGCGCGGTCCCGTGGGCCACGTTCGCGCTGTGGAGCGTCGTCGCGGCGTGGTTGCACCGACGACGTCCTACCGGGGTCTTGACGTGACGTAAGTCACGTCATACGTTCATAGAACAGAATAGCGTTCATAAGTGTGAACAACTCGACTCGGGAGAAGTCCATGCCGTCCCTCTCTGTGCCCCTCGCCGCCCTTGTGCAGCGGATACTCGGAACCCTCCTCACCGGTGTCCTCGTGGTCACCTCGGCGGGGGCAGTGACTCCGGCCATCGCAGCCAGCCCGCCGCTCGTGCCGGGTGAGTCGGTCGGCACCGACCCCGACGAGGAGTGGTGGGAGGGCATCACCATCCCGACCGAGGGCGTCCTGCCGGCCGAAGAGTCCCACCCCAGCCTGTACGGCGGTGAGGCCGCTGTCGACACGTGGCGGGCGCGGGTCGCCGGAGAGGCCCCGGACCCCCACGGGCACTACGCCAGCAGGTGGGCGAAGGTCCAGGCCGATGCGGACGGGTGGGCGGCCGACGACACGGCCTCGACCAACGACGACGTCAAGACCAAGGCGGCCAAGGCCACGGCCTTCGCCTGGGCGCTCACCGGCGAGGAGCGCTACCTCGACGCCGCGGTGGCCAACCTCGCTGCGGCGTTCGACGACATCCAGCAGGTCGACCAGTACGTCGCCAGCCAGATGACCAACTACGCGCAGGCCTACGACTGGGTCGCCGCAGACCTCGACCCCCAGCAGGACGAGACCGTGCGCCGGGCGGTGAAGCGTGGCGCCACCTGGCTCTACGACTACCTCGACAGCCCCGGCGTACGCAGCCACAACCACCGCTCCAAGGCCGGCGCCGCGCTGGGCTCCTGGGCCCTGGCCTTCTCGGCCGACCCCGATGCCCAGGCCTCCCTCGACCGAGCGCTCGAGAACATGGACCGTGTCTTCCGGTACATGTTCACCGAGGACGGGATCTACCGCGACGGTGGCGGGTACTACTGGGTGTTCTCGATCATCAACGTCACGCCGTTCCTGTGGCAGTACCTGCACGTCTCCGGCGTCGACCTCTTCCCGGCCATGCGCCCGGCCTACCAGTGGCAGCTGGAGACCGCCAACCCCAAGGGCTGGACACCGAACATCGAGGACGGGTCGTACAAGGCGACCTGGCTCCACACCGTGGCTGCTGCCTACGCCGAGACCGGGACCGAGCTGCATCCCGACGCGAGTCTCGGTGAGCTCTTCCAGTGGCAGTTCTTCGCAAGCGAGTGGAACCCGGTCCGCTACCCGGACGACTGGACCGGTGCGCGCAACCAGTACTACGGGTGGCCCGACGAGATCGCCCTCTACGACTCCTCGCTCGGCGAGGTCAAGCCGGCGGACTCCACGGCGACCCGCGACATGGACTCCGGGCCGCGCGGTGGGGCGACGGTCTTCCGCAGCGACTGGGAGTACGGCGACGCGCGCACCCGTTACGGCTACTTCAACGGCGTGGCGATGAGCAACAACCACGACCACGCGGACGGGCTCCAGCTCACCATCGAAGCCGAGAACTCCATCCTGGCGCGCGACAACGGCTACGGCCCGGAGAAGTTCGGAAGCCGCAACGAGTGGAAGGGGCCTGAGCACCACAACGTGGTGACCGCCGACGGCTCCGCCGTGGGAGACCCCGATCCGACGCGTGGCTTCCTCGCAGGCGAGACCTTCGGGTTCGCCGAGAAGAGTGCGTCGTACTTCGACGACCAGGACGCGACGCACACCCGGCGGGTCGCCTTCCCCGGGCAGGAGTACTTCATCGTCGCGGACCAGCTCCGCGCCGACGGGGCCAAGACCTGGGAGGCCTTCTGGCACGGTCGTGGCGAGCTCGAGGGCAGCGCCAACCGCCACACCTGGACCACCGAGGAGGGGCCGTGGGGTGGCGCCGCCGAGCTGCACGCCTTCACGCTTCCGAGCGACGCGCAGAGCGCACGGGTGTCCGACAAGTTCAACCCCTACGGCACGGGTCAAGACGTCGGCTTCGACGACTATCCGGACCCCTCGACCGACGTCGAGGACACCACCGGGATCCGGCTGACCAGCGAGGGCGAGACTGCCGACTTCCTCTCCGTGCTCGTCCCCTCCTCCGTCGGAGCG
>Ga0299913_10002032_pt1 | contig 15680 bp, 12 predicted proteins | sample RVTome_9_FD_201360 | JGI IMG/M metagenome (GOLD analysis project Ga0299913, IMG submission 201360) | Soil microbial communities from uranium-contaminated site in the Upper Colorado River Basin, Wyoming, United States - RVT155D38 (version 2) ...
CGCGGCATCGAGCGGGCGGTGGCGAGCGGCACCCGCGAGGCTGGCCGTGGCCTCAGGACCGAGCTCCGCCACCAGGTCATGAGCGCCGGACTCGGGCAGCGGCTCGCCAATGGCTGGCGCGACAGGCGCTACCCGAACCAGAAGCTCGACGCGGCGGGCCTGGTCTACACCAGGGCGCCCCAGATCATCCGCGCGTTCGATGAGGGCGCGGTGATCCGGAGCCGGCGCGGGCGCTTTCTCGCGATCCCGACCGAGAACGCGCCGAGGAAGGGCCCCGACGGCAGGCGGATCAGCCCGCGCACCTTCCCGGAGCACGGCTTCGGGCCCCTCCGGTTGGTGCCTCGACCAAGCGGACTGTCGCTCTTTGTAGTGGATGGCTTGCGAGCATCGTTGAGTCGCAAAACCGGGGAGCTCCGAGGGTTCCGGCGCGCGACCGATCGGGCGCGGCGCAGCGGCCAGGGTCTGACCACAGTGGTGATGTTCCTGCTCGTGCCGCAGGTGAAGCTGTCGAAGCGGCTCGATGTCGCCCGCGCGGCCGAGCGCTGGTCTGGACAGCTGCCGGCGCTGATCGAGCAGCAGCTGAGTCGGGGTTAGTCCCATGCCGGCAAGCAAGGCCGAGCAGGTGCTGGAGGCGATGAAGGCGCTGCTCGAGACGGTGCCAGGCGCTGTCGTCGAGCGCAACAGCGTGCTGCCCGAGAAGGTACCCGCCGGCGGCCTGATCATTCTGCGGGACGGCGATCCGGGCGAGCCCGAGCAGGCGCTCGGCGGCTTCGGGAACGCCTACTATCAGCACGCGGTCGAGGTCGAGGTCTACGTCGAGGAGCGCGATGCAGCAGCGCGTGATGCTGCCTTCGATGCCCTTCTCCAGCAGATCGGAGTTGCGCTCGAAGCCGACCCGACCTCGGCGACCTTGCCTTCGGCCTGACCTACGGCCGGCCCGAGACCTCGATCGAAGCCGTGCCCGGTGCACCGGCAATCAAGACCGGGACGCTCACCGTGACCGTCGACTACAAGAGCGACGCTCCCGAGCGGCCGCCATCGAAGCTCTCGCCCGAGACGAAATCGCGCCACCGGCCGTGCGGCAGGTAGAGACGAACCTGCCCGCCGGGCCGAAGTATCGGTGCGATCAGCAACTCCGGGCCGAACATGTACTGCGTATCGAAGGCCCAGGCCTCCGGCTCTGCGGGAAAAACGAGCGCCATGGCCCGCATCACCGGCATCCCGGTCTTCGCGGCCTCCTCCAGGCAACTCTCGAGATATGGGATCAGCTGGTAGCGAAGGTCGAGCCAGCGGCGGACCACGGCCTCGGCCTCCTCGCCGAACGCCCAGGGCTCGTGCCGTGGAAGCGGAGGTGTGAGGCGAAGATGGCGGCCTGGAACCAGCGGACATAGAGCTCGGGGTCCGGCGGCCCCAGAAAACCGCCGACGTCCGTGGCATAGCACGCGCCGCCCGAGAGGCCCCAGGAGAGCGCGCCGCGGAGACTGGCGGCAAGCGCCTCCCAGTCGGCCTGGGGTCGCCGCCCCAATGGGTCGGGAACCGCTGACTGCCCGCCCAACCGGCGCGGGCCAAAACGAAACCCCGTCCGCGGGCGCGCGCCGTCGCCTCGAAAACGCAGCGGTGATACAGGAGCGGGTAAACGTTGTGCAGCTTATCGCCCTCGGCCGTCGCATGGGCGACGCAATTGGGAGGCACCTGCTCGCCGAAGTCGGACTTGATCACGTCGACACCGAGCTCGAACAGTTTCGCATGGCCGTCGCGCCAGTATTCATAGGCCTCGGGATGCGTGAAATCGATCAGCCCGCTCGGCTGCAGCGGGGAGAGCGGGTCCAAGGACGCCTCGCCCCAGTCGTGCACGACGGCTCGGCCGGTGGCCGGATCCTTCAGCAGCCAGCCCTTCGCCTCGAAGTCGGCGAACAAGGGGCCGCGTACCGAGACCATCGGGTATTCCCAGACGCAGACCTTGAAGTTCAGCGCATGCAGCTCGTCGAGCACCGCTTTGGGGTCGGGATAGCGCGCCGGGTCGAACTCGAAGCGGAAGCGGGTGCGACTGTCCTGCCAGGCCTGGCCATCAAGGACGATGACGTCGGCGGGGATGTTCCGCGCGCGGAGCTTTCGCGCCGTGCCCAGCACTTCTTCGGCGTCCTTATAGAAGGCGCGCGAGAACCAGGCGCCGAGACTCCAGCGTGGCGGCCTGGACGGCCGGCCGGTGAGCCAAGTGTAGCGCTCGACAATCGCGGCCGGCCGGTCGCCCGCAATGAGGAAGAGATCGAGCCCCTGGTCCTCGACCTCGAGGACATAGCTGCGATGAGACCAGGGCGGATGGCCGACGACATGCGTCACCGTCGCGGCCGTGTGCACGAACAGGCCCCAGCCGCGCGGGCTCCAGGCGAACGGCGCGTTCTTGTAGGAGGCCTCGGCATTGACCCCGAGCGCATCCTCGACCCGCGAGCGCAGGAGCAGGCCGCGGTGGTTCAGCGGGCCCCACATCTCGCCATGGCCGAAGACCGCCTCGCAGCTCTCGAGCGCGAGCGCCGCGAGCCAGCCGCTGCTCGTGCGGGCAAACGGCGGCAGCCTGAGCTTCTCGCCGAAGGTGCCGTCGGTGGTCGACTGCAGCAGAACCTGCTCGTCCCGCGAGAGCGCGAGCCGCAGCGGCCCGCGGCGCAGGGCCAGGCGCAGATCGCCCGACCTCAGCGCGACGCCATCCTCTCCATCCTCCACGTCGGTGCCCGGCGGCGGCTCCGGCTTGGCCACGATAATGCCGAAGTCCGGCCCGGACACCTCGCCAAAGGTCAGGCGAAGGATGCCCGGTGCGAATGCCGAAACCTCGATCGACCCCGCCTCGGTCCCGGCGCGAAAGCCGGCCGCCGTCCGCTCGACCGGGCCGAGCTCGGCGAGCGGCGCGAGCGCGGACCAGTCAGGCTGGAGAGGGTCGAGCGGCATCGACGGAGCGCTCGTCGGCGACCAGGCGGACGGTCGTCTCGAGCAGAGACCTTCTGGCCGCGCTCGGGCCGACATGGATTTCGAAGACGCCGGGCTCGAGACGCGGCATGAGGTCGGGGCCCAGGAAGGCGAGATCGTCGGCCGAGAGCGTGAGGCGGACGGCGCCCCGCGCGCCCGGCGCGAGTGCGATCTTGGCCACTCCTTTGAGCTCCAGGAGCGGCCGTCCGATGCTCGCCACCGGATCGCGCAGGAAAAGGAATACCGTCTCCTCGCCCGCCACGGCGCCCTCGTTCGCGACCTCGACCTCGACCACAATCGTCTCGCCCGGCCGCACTTCCTCAGGATAGGCGCGGAGGCCGCGGTAGGCGAAGCGCGTGTAGGACAATCCGTGGCCAAAGGAAAACAGCGGGTCGACGGGCAGGTCGAGGTATTTGCTCGTGTAGTGCTCCGCCGGATCCGCCGGCCGGCCTGTGGGCCGCTGGGCGTAGAAGATCGGGATCTGACCGATATCGACCGGCCACGAGACCGGCAGCCGCGCCGTGGGGTTGTGACGGCCGCAAAGCACGTCGCCCACGGCGTTGCCTGCTTCGCTGCCCAGAAAACAGGTGGCGAGCACGGCATCCGCCCGCTCGAACAGCCAAGGCGCCATCAGGGGACGGCCTGAGGACAAGGTCACGACGACGGGCTTGCCGAGGTCGAGCGCCGCCTTTGCGAGCTCGGCCTGGCGGCCGGGCAGGGTGGGCCGCGCGCGGCTCGCCGCCTCGCCGCTCATCGCGCGCGCCTCGCCGAGGCAGAGCACCACGACATCGGCCGCGCGGGCGAGATCGAGCGCCGCCGGGATGCCGCTCGTCTCGTCGCCGTCGATCTCGACGCCCGGCGCGTGCGCGACCTCGCGGGCCGGAAAGGCCGCGCGCAGTCCCTCCAGGATGGTCACCATCTCCTCGGGCCGGCCGCCGGCCGCCCATGGCCCCAGCATGTCCTCGCGCGCGTCGGCGAGCGGGCCGATCACCGCGATGCGGCCCCCGTCCGGCGAGAGCGGCAGCGCACCGTCCCGGTTCGTGAGCAGGACGATCGCGCGCTGTGCGATTTCGCGGGCGAGCGCGCGATGCGCGGCGAGCCGTTCCGACGTCAGGCCATGGCCGCGTCGACAGGGGTCGTCGAACAGGCCGAGCGCCGCCTTGAGCGCCAGGACCCTCCGGACGGCGGCATCGACGTCCGCTATCGTCACGCGTCCGCGCTCGAGCGCGCCGGGCAGGCCGCGGGCATAGGCATTGCCCATCAGGTCGATGTCGATGCCCGCCCGAAGGGCGAGAGCGGCCGCCTCGGCGAGGTCCTCGGCCACGCCGTGCACCACCAGCTCGGCGATCGCCCCGTAGTCGCTGACGATGACCCCCTCGAAGCTCCAGCGCCCGCGCACCACATCGCGCAGCACGGCGGCATTGGCGCTCATCGGCACTCCGGCCAGGTTGTGGAAGGCCGGCATGATCGCGGCGACGCCGGCCGCAACGGCCGCCCGGAACGGCGGCAGGTAGATCTCGTGAAGCGAGCGCTCCGAGACGTCCACAGGCGCATAGTCGCGGCCGGCGGTGACCGCGCCGTAGGCCGCCAGATGCTTGGCGGTGGCCGCCAGGCTGTCGGCCGCCGCGAGATCCGCACCCTGAAAGCCGCGCACCTTGGCTTCTGCGAACCGCGCGGCGAGCCACGGGTCCTCGCCGGGACTCTCGGCGATCCGGCCCCAGCGCGGGTCGCGCGCCACGTCCAGCATCGGCGCGTAGGTCATGGCGAGCCCGTCGGCGGCCGCCTCCGCCGCCGCGACCCGAGCCGTCCGCTCCCACAGGTCCGGGTCGAACGCCCCCACCTCGGCGAGCGGCAGCGGGAAGATGGTGCGGTGGCCATGAATGACATCCATGACGAAGAGCAGCGGAATGCCGAGGCGGGTCTCCTCGAGCGCGATCCGCTGTACCTCGCGGGTCCGCTCCGGGCCCCACAGATTGCTGACCGTGCCGACCCGTCCGGTGCGGACGGCTTGCAGATAGTCGACCGGCCCGCCGGGGCCGGTGACGGCCTGCCCCGCCGAGACCAGGGTCATCTGGCCGATCTTCTCCTCGAGGGTCATCGTGGCCAGGAGCGCTTCGATGCGCGTCGTCGGGTCGGGTGTTGGCATACCAAAGGTGCTCCGGCGTCGAGCCTCTCCGCCGCCGGAGGCGCAGTTTCGAGGAGCGCGCGCCGGCGGCTCGTCCGGCTCGGATAGCCGATGCGGACGTCCGCTGTCGACGATGATGGCGCAAGGGCGGTATCTACGACCCGAAGGGCCCGAAGGGGGCAGGCGTCGACGGGCGGTCGCGTTCGAGCGGGCGAGGCCGTCGCGCGGGCGTCGACCGGCGCCCCGGTCCCGGCCCCCCTTGGTCCGCCGCTCGAGGGTGCAGTGCATGGAGGCTTCGAACGAGCCCTCACCGCCGCCGGGTCCGCTGGTCACGGCGGCGGGCGACGGCGTCATCCCCCAAGTCCTGTCCCTGTGGCGCGCGCTCTGCGCGTCGCGGCACCGGCGGACGGTCGGCCTGCTGGCGGCCGGCATCGTCCTCGCCGTCTGCCTGAACACGATCGGCCAGATCCGACTCAACAGCTGGCAGGGCGCCTTCTACGACGCGATCGAGCAGAGGCACGTCGCCGCCTTCGCGACCCAGCTCCTGGTGTTCGTGGTCATCGCCGGCGGCCTGCTCGTCCTGGTCGTGTCCCAGACCTGGCTGCAGGAGATGGTCAAGATCCGGCTGCGGGAATGGCTGACCCACGATCTGCTCGACCAATGGCTCGCGCCCCAGCGCGCCTACATGCTGAGCTTCGCCGGCCAGATCGGGGTCAATCCCGACCAGCGCATCCACCAGGACGCGCAACACCTCACCGAGCTCACAGCTATCCTCGCAATTGGCCTGCTGCAGTCATCGCTGCTGCTCGTGAGCTTCGTCGGCGTGCTCTGGGTGCTCTCGGCCCAGGTCGTCTTCAACGTCGGTGGGGAGAGCTTCATGGTGCCGGGCTACATGGTCTGGTGCGCGCTCGCCTATTCGCTCGGCGGCTCGCTGCTTGCCTGGCGCGTCGGCCGCCCGCTGATTCCGCTGAACGCCGAGCGCTACGCCCGCGAGGCCGATCTGCGCTTCGCTCTGGTGCGCGTCAACGAGCACGCCGACGGGATCGTGCTGCACGGCGGCGAGGACGACGAGCGCCGCATGCTCGACGAGCCCCTCGATCGCGTGATCACGATGATGGCCCGGCTGGCGGGCGGGCTCGCGCGCCTTACCTGGATCACGTCGAGTTCTGGCTGGCTTGCGATCGTGGTGCCGATCGTCGTGGCGGCGCCGGGCTACTTCGACGGCGAGCTGAGTTTCGGCGCGCTGATGATGGTGATCGGTGCCTTCAATCAGGTGCAGTCATCGCTGCGATGGTTCGTCGACAATCTGGCGCAGATCGCCGACTGGCGCGCCACGCTCCTGCGCATTGCCGCCTTTCGCGACGCCTTGCCGACGGTCGAGAGCATCGGTGAGGAGGCGGGTCACATCACGCTGGTCGACGGCCAGACCGAAAAGCTCGTTCTGGATGATGTCGGGGTCGCGCTGCCCGACGAGTGCGCCACGCTCGAGCAGGCCCGCGTCGAGGTGGGACCGGGCGAGCGCATCCAGATCCTCGGCAAGCCCGGTACAGGCAAGAGCGCGCTGTTCCGGGCGCTCGCGGGCATGTGGCCCTGGGGCACCGGGACGATTCACCTGCCGCAGCGCGAGGCCATAATGTTCATGCCGCAGCGGCCCTATCTGCCGCCTGGCACGCTGCGCGCCGGCCGTGAGCTACCCCGCCGAGCCCGGCCGCTTCGACGACGCGGCCGTGCGCGCCGCGCTCGAGCGGGTCGATCTTGGCCACCTCGCGCCGTCGCTCGACCGCACGGAGCGCTGGGACCGGCAGCTGTCGCTGGACGAGCAGCAGCGCCTGGCCTTCGCGCGACTGCTGCTCCATGCGCCGCGCTGGATCATGCTCGACGACGCGATCGGCGCCCTGGGCGAGGACCACCGCCGGCTCGTGCTCTCGATCTTCGAGCGCGAGCTTGCCGGCGCGACGGTGCTCCGCTTCGGCCGCGATCCCGCGCGGGATTGCTCCTGGGACCGCACGCTCCACGTCGTCCAGCGCCCCGGCGGGCCCTGCCTGCGCTCGGGCGTGCCTCCGGCGGCGCGGGCAGTGGCCGCTACTCCCACCGGATCTGGCCCGAGCCCGGCCGCGGGCGCCCTCGTCGAGGATACCGCGCCGAAGAACGGTCGCTTGGCCACGTGAAGGGGCGACGATGAACGAGGCGATGCGGCCCAAGCCCGCAGCGAGCGCGCGCAAAAGCGCCCGTCCGCGGTCGCCTGCGAGAGCTTCCGCGCCTGCCACGCGCCCGGTCGATCTCGACGACGACGCCCTGCTCGATCTCGTGCAAAGGCAGACGTTTCGCTACTTCTGGGAGTTCGCCCATCCGGTGAGCGGCCTCGCCCGGGAGCGCAGCGATCTCCGTCCCGACTACGGCCTCGAGACCGTCACGACCGGAGGCTCGGGCTTTGGCGTCATGGCGATCCTCGTCGCCGCCGAGCGTGGCTGGGTCGGCCGGCAGGACGCGCTCGAACATTTGTTGCGCATGGTGCGGTTTCTGCTGAAGGCCGACAGCTATCACGGCATCCTCCCGCACTTTCTCAACGGCGAGACCGGCCGGACGATCCCCTTCACCCGCAAGGACGACGGCGGCGACATCGTCGAGACCTCATTCCTGCTCGCGGGGCTGCTCTGCGCGCGCCAGTATTTCGGCCGCGATCAGCCTGAGGAGAAAGAGCTGCGCGCCCGCATCAACCGATTGTGGGAAGATGCGGAGTGGAGCTGGCACACCCGGGGGGAGAACGTCCTCTACTGGCACTGGAGCCCCAACAACGGCTGGAGCATGAACTTCGAGATCCGCGGCTGGAACGAATGCCTGATCACCTACGTCCTGGCGGCATCATCGCCGCGCTACCCTATCGATGCCGACGTTTACCATCGCGGCTGGGCGGGCGGTCGGACCTTCAGGAACGGGCGGAAGTTCTATGGTATCCGGCTGCCGCTCGGCCCGGATTATGGCGGGCCGCTGTTCTTCGCTCACTATTCTTTCCTGGGCCTGGATCCGCGCGGCCTGAAGGATCAGTATGCCGATTATTGGCAGCAGAACGTAAGTCACACGCTGATCAACCGCGAGCATTGCGTTCGCAATCCCTATCATCGCAAAGGCTATGGGCCCGACTGCTGGGGCCTCACCTCGAGCGATGATCCCTGGGGCTACGGCCGGCACGCCCCGGACTGCGATCCTGGCGTGATCTCGCCGACCGCGGCGCTCTCGTCATTCCCCTACGCGCCTGAGCATGCCATACGAGCGCTCCGGCACTTCTATTATGACCTCGGCGACAGGATCTGGGGCGACTACGGGTTCGTCGATGCCTTTAGCGAGACGCACGATTGGTATGCGAACTCCTATCTGGCGATCGACCAGGGACCGATCGTAGCGATGATCGAGAACTACCGCACGGGTCTCCTCTGGCAGCTGCTCAGGAGCTGTCAGGAGATCCAAGCCGGCCTGCGCCGGCTCGGCTTCGAGACTCCGCATCTGCAGCACGCACTTGGCTGAGCGGCGCCAGCGCAGGGGTCGCGGAAGGGGTTAAGCAAGATCCCCCGCCCAGACCCCAGCGGCTTCGCCGGATGATCTCTCTCATCGGTCTGCCGAAAGCGCTAGCACTTCGCTTTAACCCGGTCATTCGCGCGACGGTCCCGACCCGGATTGACCCAGATCAACGCGCGCCTGAGGGCATTGGAGCAGGGAGAGATTAGCTGGAGCGGGGAGTCACAGACGGGCGGAGCGACACGGCCAGCCGTCCCTGGGGCGGACAGCCGCGAAGCGACGAACTAGTCGTGACGGTGATCCGCCCCGGCGGGGCCCGCAGTCGGCTGCTTTGAGCGCCCGGGAGGAGACTCCAAGGTGGGAGGGCAGAGGCTGCTTGCTCTCATGCCTGAGGAAGGGAGCGAAACCGCGTGACTCAGATCCGATCCGGAGCGCCCGCGACGCGGCCCGAGCTCAACGTCAGCCTGGAGAAGGTGTGCTTCGTGATCGCGAAGGCGCGCGAGCTCGACGTCAAAGTGGCGCCCGAGGAGCTCGACGACGCCTCGGACGAGGACATGATGCAGCGCATCCTCGAGGACTACGCGGATGACCCGACCTTCGAGGAGCTGCAAAGCTTTCTCCGCGACCAGAATGATGACGAGCTCAAGGAGCTGCTGGCGCTCGCCTGGCTGGGCCGCGGCGATTTCACCATCGAGGAGTGGCGGGACGGGCTCGGGCAGGTGCGTAACGTGCGCCAGCACCACACCGCCGACTATCTCCTGGGAACGCCGCTGCTCGCCGACTTCCTCGAGGAAGGCCTCGCGCAGTTCGGCCTCTCCTGCGAGGAATTCGAGCTCGGGCGCTTGTAGGCCCGGCTGCTGCCTCGTTGACTCGACGCCCGCGTACCCCGGCGTGCGCGCGAACCCTCAGTGCGCCATCAGGACGGGCAGGGTCGTGCGCCCGAGGACCGTCCGCGTCGCCCCGCCGAGCACAAGCTCGCGCAGGCGCGAATGGGCGTAGGCGCCCATCACCAGGAGATCGCGGGCGGCGTCGGCGGCGAAGGACAGGAGAGCCTCGCCGACCTCCATCTGGTCGACCTCGATCGACCGAACCTCCACGTCGATCCCGTGGCGGGCGAGATGTAAGGCGATGTCGGCGCCCGGCAGTTCACCATGGCCGAGCGGTGTCTGTTTGGGATTGACGCTCGCCACGAGGACGGAACCCGCGCGCTCGAGGATCGGTAGAGCGTCGCTCACCGCCCTTGCGGCCTCGCGGCTCGCATCCCACGCGATGAGAACCCGGTCGCCGAGCGTCTCGAGCGCCCAGTCGTAAGGCTCGATCAGCGCCGGCCGCCCGGCCGACAGAACGACCTCCTCGGGCAGATGGTGGCCGACGTAGGGCGGCTGATCCGGGTCCACCTGTCCCGGCACTACGAGGTCGGCGTAGCGGGCGTGCATGCCGAGCACGCTCGCCAGCGTGGTGTCGAGCGCATGGGTCGGTCCTGGTCTCATAGGAGATACCGCCGCGCTCTGCCGCCTCCCGGAAGCCCTTGAGAGCAGCCTCGGCCTGCGCCTTGGCCTCGGCCTCCATGCTCGCCTGGATGTCGCGCGGAATCCGCTCCCGGATGTAATTCAGCAGCGGGATCTCGACGATCGGATAGAAGCCGGTGAGGTGCGCGCCGTGACGCGCCGCCAGGCGGACGGCGGCATCCACGCGGCTCGCGCAGCCCTTGCCGTCGTCAAGATGCACCAGCAGGTCCTTGTAAGTCATCGGCGCTCCCCTTGCACGGCAGTCAGAACTCCTCTCGACCGTCCGGCCGCCTCAGCCGTCCCGCTCGAGCTCCTACAGGTCGGCGGCATCCTCCCAGCGGGCCAGGCCGCGGTCCTGCTCGAACCTGGCGAGAGCGGCGGGTACAGCGTCGTCCTCCTCGATCGCCGGCGACAGGCCACACCGCGCACCACGATGTCGCGATCGGTGATCATGCCGATCAGCCGCCCGTTCTCGACCACGGGCAGGCAGCCGACGTCCTGATCGGGCATCATGCAGGCTGCGAGAGCCAGCCACACGTCCGGCCCGATGACCGAAACCTCCCGTTTCATCACGCCTTTGACGAGCACCGTCCTCTCCTGAGTATTTGAGCACCTCCGCGTTGGAGCGGGGAACACGTGGTTGATGCCTTTTTTCTCCTCAGATTCCTGGCTGCTGCATTGATCCAAATCAATGAAGGCTCTCGGTCAGGCTCCTAACGGTTGCTGGCGTCGCGAGTTCTACGGGCGGTTTGGTTCAACTTGATTCCGCTGATTTGGGGAGATCATGGACCGACTGGGCGGTCTGGGGTGGCGTGGTGGGAAGGGACAAAGGCGATAATCAAGCGAGTTCTGGTTGGCATCGACGGTTCCGAACCCGCCGATAAGGCAATGGATCTGGCTTGTGAGATGGCGAGCAGGTTCGGTGCCGAGCTGATCGCGCTGCATGTGATTTCCGACAAGCCGCTGTCCGAGGCCGAGCGCAAGATGGCGGAAGTCGAGTTTCCCGCCGAGATCGCCCAGGGCTTCGATGCCGCGCGCCTTATGGATGCTCAAGGCAACGTGCGGCTGATGAGCCAGCGGCTCGCGGAGCAGGCTACGGCAACCGCAGGGCGGTTCCGGCGGGCGCTGGGCGAACGGCTCATCGAGGATGTTGCACGGCGCGCCAAAGAGAGCTCGGTTGCGAACGTTCGCACGATCCTGGAGGAGGGCGATCCCGCGACGGCGATCCTGCGGGTCGCGCATAACGAGGCTGCCGACATCATCGTGATGGGCCGCCGCGGTCTCGGCGATCTTGCCGGGCTGCTGCTCGGCAGCGTCTCACACAAGGTGACGCATCTTGCGGAGTGCGCCTGCCTCACGGTGAAGTGAGGACCTCGGTCGGAGCGGCCGGTTCGAAGGTGCCCCGCCGCTCTTTGAGCGGCTTACGACGCAATCAGGCTCAGAGCGAGAACGAGATGCAAAGACCCCTGGAGATCCGCTTTCATCAGATGGCTTCCTCGCCTGCCATCGAGGCTCGGATTCGGGAGAAGGCAGCCGAGCTCGAGCGCTTTTTCGATCGGATCACGGGCTGCCGTGTCATCGTCGAGAGGGAGCATCGCCATCACCACAAGGGCAATCTGTTCCGGGTGCGGGTCGAGATCGATGCTCCCGGCAAGGAGCTGGCGGTGACGCACAGCGGGCCGTTGGACCATGCCCACGAGGACGTTTACGTCGCGATCCGCGATGCCTTCAACGCGGCCGTGCGCCGGCTGGAGGACCATGTGCGGGAGCGCGGCGGCAAGGTGAAGGCGCACGAGGTGCCGCTGCACGGCACGGTGCGCATGGTCGACCACGAGGGCGGCTTCGGGTTCATCGAGACCGCCGAGGGCGAGGTCTATTTTCATCGAAACAGTGTGGTCGAGGGCGGGTTCGTTGCCCTCGAGCCCGGCAGCAAAGTCCGCCTGGAGGTGGCCGAGCGCGAAAGCAAGGAAGGCTGGCAGGCGACCACCGTGCGTCTCATCGGCAAGCATCACCTGCAGGATCGGACCGGTTGAGCCGCTGCGCAGATGGGAACGCGCCACGCTCGGGGGGATGGCTCAGGCACCGCGCTGATCCACGTGCCGGGCGAAGTTCTTCCTCTCAGGGTGCCACGCCTGGTGAGTAGACGAAGCGCTTCATGGCGGCCTGGGTGGGGTGGACGGTCCACCCCCTTATCGGCGTCGGGGCGAGCTTCGTCGCCGGGCTTCTCACTGGCGCAGGTGGGCTGCAGGGCAGCTAGCGGTCTGCGACACGCTCGATCTCGGCGTGTTCGGCGTACCGAGCTCCGTGATCGATGGTCGGGTGTATTTCAGCAGCGACCGGCTGCTGATCGTCCGTCGCATCCTGCTAGCATTGAATGGCAGCCCCACGCGCCCATACCCGAGGGTCCAGCGCCTTTATTGATGGGAATGATCCCATGCTGACCGACCGCGGGATAAAGGGGCCGAGGATCAAACCGCAGGACCGGCTGCTGCAGTTCCTCTGTGACGGGTCCACTTATGGATCGCCGGCCGCCGAGGTGGAGATGATCACCACCCATGCTGCCTTCATCTTCCTGGTTGCGGAGCGCGCCTTTAAGATGAAGCGCGCGGTACGCTACAGCTTTCTCGATTTCACCCGGCTTGCAGCGCGCAAGGCTGCGCTCGAGGACGAACTGCGCCTGAACCGCCGCACGGCGCCCATGCTCTATCGCCGCCTGATCCCCGTGACCGACGAGGGGCAAGGGCGACTGGCCCTGGACGGGCCGGGCGAACCGCTCGAGTGGCTGCTCGAGATGCGCCGCTTCGATCAGGACGCGCTGCTCGACAGGGTGGCCGAGCGCGGCAGCATGGATGCCGGGCTGATTGACCGGCTGGCCCGGGAGATCGCGACCTTCCACGATCAGGCGGAGATCCAAAAAAATCATGGCGGCCTCGCCGGCATGCGCCAAGTCATCGAAGGCAATGCGGAAGATTTCTCGCGGCTGGTCGGTGAAGTCCTGCCGGGAGCGCAGGTGGTCGAGCTCGATCGGAAGGTACGCGCCGAGCTCGAGCGCCACGCCGGCCTTCTCGAGCGCCGGCGCGGCGAGGGCAAGGTGCGTCTCTGCCATGGCGATCTGCATCTCGGCAACATTGTGCTCTTGAACGGCGCGCCGGTGCTGTTCGACTGCCTCGAGTTCGACGAGGCGCTAGCCTCCATCGACACCCTCTACGATCTCGCCTTCCTAGTGATGGACCTAGTCCATCGCAGGCTCGATCACCCCGCTCAACGGCTGCTTACCAGCTATCTGGACGTCACCTGGGATGACGAGGGGACAGCGCTCCTGCCACTGTTCCTGTCCTGCCGGGCGGCAATCCGGGCGAAGGTCGTGGGCTTCAGCGCACAGAGCGAGGACCAGCCGGAGGCGCGTGCGCTCGCCCTTCAAGCGGCACGCGAATACCTCGAGCGCGCACTCGGCTTTCTCGCGCCGCCGCCGCCCCGGCTGATCGCGATAGGCGGCGTCTCCGGTACGGGCAAGTCGACGCTGGCAGCAGCGCTCGCGCCGGAGATTGGTGCCGCGCCCGGTGCTGTCGTGCTGCGCAGCGACGTCGTGCGCAAGAAGCTGTTCGGCAAGGCACCCGAGGAGCAGCTCGGCCCGGCGGCATATTGCAGGGAGGTGACGCGGAAGGTCTACCACAAGCTCACGGCTCGGGCCGCGATTCTGCTGCAGGCCGGACACTCGGCGATCATCGACGCCGTGCTCCTCGCGCCCGATGAGCGCGGCGCGCTCGAGAGGCTGGCATGCGAGGCCGGAGTTATGTTCCAGGGGCTCTGGCTGTCGGCACCGGCGGACGTTCTCGAGCGTCGCATCGCTGACCGCCGGAGCGACGCCTCGGACGCCGACGTAAGCGTCATGCGCCGCCAACTCGGCGCTGACCCGGGGCTAATGGCCTGGCGTCGACTGGATGCGGCGGGCTCACCCGCGACGATCTTCACTGCGGCGCGCCGGGGCCTCGCCGGCGGTAGCGATCTGGGCGGAGCGCAGTGCCAACCTCCTAACCGGCGAAACAGCCAGTGATCGCACGGTTAGATAGGGGTCTGGGCGATTCGGGTCCGGTCGCCCTCCCGCTCCGCCTGACCTCGGTGATCTGGGGCAAAGCATTTGATCCAGCTCAAAGCTTCATGCAGGCGCGTCGGTCATGAAGGGGCGTGATCCCGAAACAAGGAGGGAAGGTCATGGCACTGCCATCATTGTGGCGCTCAGGGCGGGAGAAGGGAGAGCTTCTCCCGAGCAGGGACATCTGGGAGCCGTTCACCTCGCTGCGGCGCGACATGGACCGCCTGTTCGAGGACTTCTCGCGCGACCTGGGCTGGGGGCCGCCGGCGATCGCCGGGGCGGGCATGGCGCCGCGGGTCGACGTCAGCGAGACCGAAACCGAGATCAAGATCGAGGCCGAGCTGCCCGGGGTCGATGAGAAGGACATCGAGGTGGTGCTGAGCGACGGTCGCCTCACCATCAAGGGAGAAAAAAAGCAGGAGAAGGAGGAGAAGAAGAAGGATTTCCACCTGGTCGAGCGTTCGTATGGCTCGTTCGCCCGCTCGATCGGCCTGCCCTTCGAGGTGGATCCCAACCAGGTGAAGGCCAGCTTCGCCAAGGGCGTCCTCACGGTCAGCTTGCCCAAGCCGCCGGAGGTCAAGGCCAAGGAGAAGAAGATCCTGATCAGCAAGAGCTGATCGAACGCGGCCGTTCTGGGAAGGGACGCAGCTCTGCGGCGCCTTTTTTCTTTTCTCATTCGCCCGGCGACGGTTGCCCTACACAGGCAGGATCAGCTGAACGATCCAGAAATAGATCAGCAGGCTCAGCACGTCCTGCACGACGGTTGCCACGGGTCCGCTGCCAAACGCCGGATCAAGCCCGGCGCGCCAAAGCACCCAGGGGAAGAGCAGCCCGCAGAGCGTCGCAAGCGAACCCGCGACGAAGATCGCCAGAGCGACCGCGAGCGCCAATCGGCCATCACCAAAGCCAATATAGGCTAGTGGCAGCGCGATCGCGCCGAGCATGGCTCCGATCATGCTGCCCGCGGCGACCTCGCCCGTCAGCAACCGCGACAGCCGAGGGGCGTTGAACGACAGGCCGCGGACAACCAGCGCCTCGGTCTGGGTGCCGACCGCATCCGCTAGATAGACGATCGCCGGAATGAAGAACGCAACGGCGATCTGGCCGGACAAGCGTTCCTCGAACCCTGCCATCATCATGGTAGCAACTGCGCTACCGACGAGACCGAGGAGCAGCCACGGCAGTCGGTTCAGGACGCGCCGCCAAGGCGGTGCTTCGAGCGCGTGGTGAGCCGGCTCCTCTTGATGCAGAATGCCTGCAAGACGGCTTATGTCTTGGGCGTGCATCCGTCCTGCGATCTCGATCACGGCATCCGGAGGAACGCAACCGAGCAGCCTGCCCTCCCGGTCGACGACGGGCGGCGCTGCGATCCTGTGCCGGCGGGCCAGCATCACCAGCTTGTCCTGGCTAAGAGTCCGGCCCGCAGTCGGCGGGTCGGCTTCCATGATATCCTCGAGCCGGCTGTCTTCCTGAGCTGCAAGCA
>Ga0299913_10002033_pt1 | contig 15676 bp, 16 predicted proteins | sample RVTome_9_FD_201360 | JGI IMG/M metagenome (GOLD analysis project Ga0299913, IMG submission 201360) | Soil microbial communities from uranium-contaminated site in the Upper Colorado River Basin, Wyoming, United States - RVT155D38 (version 2) ...
CCGTCTAGCCCTCGTCGTTGCCAACGCGAGCTACCACGACGAGGGCCTCGAACGGCTGACGTCGCCGGCCCAGGACGCCGCCGCCCTCACGCGCGTGCTGGCAGACCCTGCGATCGGCGGCTTCGAGGTGTCCACGGTTGTGGACGGCAACTCCGGCGAGGTGACCGAGGCGGTCGAGGGGTTCCTCGCCGATGTGGAGCGCGCCGACCTCCTGCTGCTCTACTTCTCCTGCCACGGTCTCAAGGACGAATACGGGCGCCTCTACTTTGCGACCCAAAACACTCGCCGGAACCGACTGCGTTCCACAGCGGTCTCCGCCGCGGTCGTCAACGACCTGTTGCTTGGATCTCGTTCCCGCCGCAAGGTGCTCCTGCTCGACTGCTGTTATGGCGGGGCGTTCGCGAAGGGCATGCAGGTGAAGGCCGACCCGGCTGTCCACACGGCCGAGCAGTTCGACGCCCGCGGTTTGGTCGTGCTCACAGCGTCGGACTCGACGCAGTACGCCTTCGACGGCGACGTCCTCCGCGGGTCGCCGACCCCGTCGAGGTTCACCGCCGTGCTCGTGGACGGCCTCTCCAACGGGGAGGCGGATCTCGACCGAGACGGACTCGTGACGGTTGACGACGCCTACGACTTCGTCCGGAGGCGACTCGCCGACGAGAGCGTTCCGCAGAGCCCCCGGAAGTGGGAGTTCGACGTCGCGGGTCACATCGTTCTCGCTCGCACCGAGGTCGCCGGCGAGGTTGGGCTGCGAGCTCCACTCCCGCCGCCGGCCGTCGTCGTGGCGCCCTCCGTCGAGCGGGCTCCGGCCGGCTCGTTTCGCCTGCTGCAGCCAGCCTGGCTGGTGGGGTCGCTCGCTGTGCTGGTGAGCTGCACAGCGAGTACTTGGCTCGTGGTGATGTGGCTGTTCGACGTGCTCCTCGACTCGGTAAAGGCGGAGTACGTCGCCGGACTGTCCGACGTGCGCTCGAGCACGGTTGGTCTCGCTGCCGCCTGGGCTGTCGCTTACGGGTTCCTTGCCCCACCGGCCGCGACTCGCGATCGCGTCCGCTGGGACGATCCGTGGGAACCGTGGATTACGGCGTACCGGTACCTACTCAGGCCGACCGGGGTCCGCTCTTTTACCCGTGGCCTGCTCTCGGCGGTGCCGATCAACATCCTCCTCGTGGCGGCGGCCTCCTTGGGCGCGGCCGCACTCGGGTACGCCGGGAGCGGGTCGGAGTTGCGGGACAACGCGTTCCGGCTCGTGTTCGTGATGCTCGCCCTCGCGGGGATTGTGCGCTACGTGACGTGGGAACGGGGCCGCCCGCGCTGAGAGGCGAGAGGTGCGGGCTGGAAGCCGCCTCAGCCGGACTCGTAGAGGCTGACCGCTCCGTCGCGGCGAAGCAGCCGCCAGCCGTGCCGGCGCAGCTCGCGTTCGGCGATCGCCGCGCAGCGCGCCGGATCCCGCGCGCCGTAGAGCTCGCTCCAGACGGCGATTGTGCGGACGCCGAGCCGCTCGAGCAGCTGTCCGCGGGGCACGTTCCACCGCCCGCAGTTGAGCGGCCGCAGCGTGCGCGCGACCCGGTCCGCGGCGAGCGGCGCGACGGTGGAGTAGCCGCCCGGCCGCTCCCGCGGCACGTCTCTCACGGCGTGGAGGTAGACGCTGCCGAAATGGCGCTCGGGCGTGAAGACCGGCAGCTCGAGCAGGCGCCCGGGAGGCAGCGCCGCATAGAGCGCCGGCGCCGGAGCCGGCTCGAAGAGCTCGGCCCGCAGGTCGACGGCCACTGCGACGGCGAGCAGCGCGACGAGCGCGGGCCTGCGGATCCGGTCGGCTGCGACAGCTCCCAGGCCGGCGAGCGCCAGCGCGGCCACCGGCAGCAGGCGCTCCGGCACGCGGGGGTAGCGGAACGGCGGCAGCGCGTCGTAGACGAGCTCGTACAGCGGCAGATTCGTGCCGAAGGCGAGCAGGACGGGCACGACGACGGCCAGCCCGAGCACGGCCGCGAGCAGGCCGCGTCCCCGGCGCCAGAGCAGCACCGCGCCGGCGGCCGCGAGCGCGGGCACGAGCCAGCCGGAGAACACGAACTGCTCGAGGTCGTGACGCGGCTCCCGGGCGAGGAAGTCCTGCCAGTCCGCCGAGAAGAAGTTGATCGCCCGGAGCGAGCGGCCGCCCTCGTTGATCGAGCCCTCGATCGACGCCTCCCGGACGAGCACGCCTGCGGCCACCGACGCGGCAGCGCCGGCGAGCGCGCCCCGGACCGCCCGCCGCCGAACGAGCGCGTAAGCCAGCACGAGCGGAATCGCGCCGAGCGCGAGGTGCGTCTGACCCGAGAGCGGGATCGCAGCCAGCGCGGCCGCCGCCAGCCACGGGCGCCGGCGCTCGACCGCCCAGAGCGCCAGCGGCAGCAGGAAGGCGATCAGCCCCAGCAGGTGGCCCATCGCCCGCTGCGCCGCGAGGTACGGCGCGAGGGCGTAGACGAGCCCGCCGACGAGCGCCCCCCGCCCGCCCAGCCCGTAGGCGCCGAGCCAGGCCCAGGCGGCGAGGCCGGCGAGCGCGATCGAGGCCACGACGAGGACGTTCCAGGCGACGACCGGTCCGAGCGCCGCCTCCAGCGGCCAGTACGGCAGCCCGAGCAGCCAGCCGCCGAAGACGACCTGCTCGTCCGCTTCGGGCCGGAACGAGTACGAGTCGCGCCAGGGCGCCTCGGCGTCGCCGAGCCGGTGCCCGATGAGCCACAGGTGCCAGCCAGTCTGGAGATGGTCCCCGGCCCGCGTCGCCTCCGCCCGCGCGAGGAACGCGTCGTCGCCGTCGCGCAGCGCCGGCCACGTCGAGAGCGCCGCCGCCGAAAGGAAGAGGGCTAGAGCTGCCGCGCCGCCGCGAGCAGCTCGTCCACGTCGGGAACCTCGTCGCCGCCGTAGGCCCATGCGCGGCGGACCGTACCCTCCGTGTCGACGAGGAAGGCGGTGCGGCGGCTGACGCCCTTGAGGCCCCGGTACTCGTGGGCGATGCCGAATCCCTCCGTCGCCTCGCTGTTCCAGTCCGAGAGGAGCGGGAAGGTCAGGTCGAGCACCTGCATCCACGCGATGTGCGTGTACGGGGAGTCGCGCGACATCGCGTAGAGCGCGACTCCGGCCTCCTCGAACGCCGTGCTCCTGTCACGCAGGAGCGTCAGTTCGTCCGTTCATGTCGACGACCAGTCGAACAGGTAGAAGACGAGCAGGAACGGGCGCTCCCCCGCGAGCTCGCGCAGCCCGATCGGCTCACGCGGGCCCGCGAATACCGTCGCGTCCGGGATCGTGGCGCCGGCCTCGAGCAACGATCAGCCGACCAGCCGGAAGAGCACGATGTCGCGCGGCGGCCGTGAGGAGATCCTGGTCACCGTGAGCGTGCCGCGGGCGTTGTCGAACAGGCCCGTGCCGCCGAGAACGGCCAGCTGGTAGAGCTGGCGGAAGCGGAGGATCCCCCCGACGAAGAGCTTTCCTTTCGGGAGGAAGAACGTCCCCTGGCACGTGCGGTTGATCCCGACCGTGTACGAGCACAGGAACTCCGCATGTCCGATCGACCGCGACGTGATCCGGCGGTTGTAGAGCAGCTGGTGGACGATTTCCATGTCGCCGGGGCTCCTCCCCCGCGGCCCGACGTCGACTCTGGTGAGATCGACCTGCTGGTTCGTGATCCGGATCTGGGCCGGCCCGGTGGCAGCGCTCGAGTTCCAGGTGCCCCAGGCGGCGCCTGCCACGAGCGCACCCAGGACGAACGCGACGATCGTGCGAAACATGTGTCTCTCCTTTCGCGGTACGCGCGTCATCCTCCTTCGGCAGCCGGCAGCTCGAACCAGAAGGTCGAGCCCCGTCCGGCTGCGCTCGTGAAGTCCATGCGCCCCCCGAGCGCGATGACGATCGCCCTGGCGAAGGCTAGCCCGAGACCGGAGCCCGTGATGCCGCTCGCGGCCGCGTCGCCGCGGAAGAACTTCGTGAAGATCCGGTCGCGCTGCTCCTCGGGGATGCCGACGCCCTCGTCCCGGACGCTGACGCGCACCACGGTCTCGTTGCGCTCGCCGACGACCTCGACGAGACCGCCTTCGGGCGAGTACTTGATCGCGTTGGAGAGCAGGTTCGCGACCACCTGGGACAAGCGGTCGGCGTCGCCGCTCACGCGCAGCCGCGCGCCGCGCAGCGTCAGCTCGAGCCGGTGTGCCTCGCTCTGCGCCGAGAAGAGCTCGACCTGGGCGGCGAGGACGGCCGCCAGGTCGACGGGCGCGTGCACGAGCTCGAGCTGGCCCTCCTCGATCCGTTGCACGTCCAGGAACTCGTCGAGCAGGGCCGCGAGCCGGTGTCCCTGCGTCTCGATGATCTCGAGGTAGCGGCTGCGCGTCTCGTCGTCCACCTCCCGCTGGCGCAGCAGGGCGGTGAAACCGAGCACGCTGGCGAGCGGGGTGCGGATCTCGTGGGAGACGATGCTGACGAGCTCCGACTTGAGCTGCTCGCTCTCGCGCAGCTGCGCGTTCTGGGTCTCGAGCTCGGTGCGGTTTCGCTCCAGGCCCTCGGCCATCGAGTTGAACGCCTGGGTCAGCTCACCCACCTCGCCGGGCCCGCCGCGCGGGAGGCGGAGGGAGAGCTCGCCGGCGGCGAGGCGCGTGGCTCCGGCTGCGACGCTCCGGACCGGCCCGCCGATCGAGCGCGCGAGGAAGACGCCGAAGCCGATGATCAGGAGGGCGGAGGCGACGAGGCCGGTGGCGGCGAGGCCGATCGAGCGCCGGGACTCCTCGTTCGCCGAGGAGGCGCTCGCGGCCGCGAGCCTGTTCTCCGCGTCCCGGAACTGCGCGAACTCCTTCCGGATGTTGTCGATGCGCTGCCGGCCCTCGAAGACCGCGTCGGGCGAGCTCGCGGCGGCCGGAGTGTCGCGCGCGATCGCGATCAGCGGGACGGAGTAGTCGTTGATGTAGGCGCGGATCAGCGCGACGAGCTGCCTCGCGCGGCGGCGCTGCACGAGGTCGGGGCCGGCGAGCTGCTCGAAGCTGCGCAGCCGCTCAGGCAGCTGTTCCCGCGCCTCGTCCCATGGCACGAGGAAGCGCTCGTCGCCCGTGATCGCGAGCCCCCGGGTTCCCGTCTCCAAGTCGACGACGAGCTTCTCGAGCTCGAGCGAGGCGGCGGTCACGTCCTTGGCCCTGCTCTCCCGCTCGGTCGCCTCGCGCAGCGCGAACACGGCCAGGAGCAGGATCGCGAACGCCGCCGCGACGAGCACCGCGAGCACAAAGCTCGCGAGCAGCATCCGCGCGGCGAGGGAGGCGGGGCGCCCGCGTGGGAGTGGAGCGGCGAGCTGGCTCATTGCTCGGGGAGCAGTTCCTCGACGGTGTTCCTCAGCTCGTCCGGATCGAAGGGCTTTCTGACGAAGCGGCTTGCTCCGGCGGCCAGCATATCCTCGTCGATGTGCGTCCAGGCCGTCACGACGACGACGGGCGTCGCGGCAGTCTTCGGGTCGGCCCGCATGGCCGCCAGGACCTCGGCGCCGCTCCGGCCGGGCAGCATCAGGTCGAGGATCACGAGGTCCGGCTCGAACTCGCGCACGAGCTCGACGGCATCGTTGCCGTCGGAGGCCTCGACGACGCGGTACGCGGAGCCGACGGCGGCGCGGATCAGCTCACGGAGCGCGAAATCGTCTTCGCAGATCAGAATCGTCTTCATTCAGGAGGCGAGGGAGCTTGGGCTTCACCCTAGGACGGGTGGCTCGAAGAATCTAGATGCCGTTCCGGCCGACTCCCTGCAGCCGCGTGCGTCAGGAGGGTGGGCTCGCAACGAGCCTACGAACGCGGGGGCACGGCTTTCACGGCAGGCGCACGTGCAGGTGATTGTCGTGGTGCTCGAGCCGCTGGACGGTCGTACGCGGTCCGCCCAGCCCGGTGCGGGGTCCGACGAAGACCCGGCTCGCGCCTGCGCGGACGAAGCGATCGACGAGGTCTTGGGCGAGGGCGCGATCGATCTGGGCAGGGCGAGCGGGCGGCCGCTCGCGGCCGTCGCGGCGGGGATAGTAGACGTCCACGTCGAGGCCGTTCTGGTGCGAGACGTGCCCGGGACGGCCGTAGCGGATGCCGAAGTCGCCGCCGCGGGGGCGGCTGATGTCACCGACGCCGATCCGCGGCGCGTCGGGGTGCGCGGCCGCAAACCCCTCGAGCACGGCCACCAGCATCCGGACGAGCCGGTCGCTGCCCACGCGCCGCCAGGCGCGACTGGGCGAGCGGCGCAGGACCGGGTCCCAGGTGAAGAACGTGCGTCCTTCGGCGGGCAGCTCGATGCCGCGTACGAGGCGCCCCGACCAGTGCAAACCGACCGAGTGCGACTCGCGCCAGACGATTCGCGGGAACACGCGGGCCTGCGGCCGCTCCAGCCTCAGCGCCTCGTCCGGGGCGCCGGCATGCTTCCAGCCCGCGGCGACGAGCGCGAGCGCGACCAGGCCTAGCGCGCGCAGCACCAGCCGGCGAGGCGAGGGAAGGAGCCGCCGAACTGCGCGCGGATGCGGGAGACGGCTTCGATCCGGCGCGCGCCGGCCGTCCGGACGAACACCCACTGGTCGGCCTCGCGCCACGCTACGAGCAGCCGGCTGCCGTCCGGCGACCACGCCAGGCCGGTGAAAGCCCCGGTTCCCTCGAACAGCTTCCGGGCGGCGCTCCGATCCGGCCGCAGGCGCGGGACGAGCCAGAGCGTGCTGCGGCCCCCTGCGAGCTGGACGAAGGCGACGGCATCGCCGGCCGGCGAGAAGGCGGCCGCGAGCACCGGAGCCGCCTGGCGCGCGAGGAGGTCGAAGCGGACGCGGCCACGGGCGTCGAGGACGCGCAGCGAGCGCTCGCCGCGGACGAGCAGCATGCTCCCGTCCGGCGACCACTCGAGCGCGCGCACGTCGGTCAGCGCCTGCGAACGCCAGAGCAGCTCGCACCGATCGGTGGCGTACGCGTGGACGACTCCGCCCGGGGCGACGAAGGCGAGCACGTGCCGCGAGCCCGGGCGCCAGGCCGGCGCGACCGGCGCGACGACGTCCGCACACGCGGCGCGGTCGCCCTCGCCGTTCCCGGCGACGACCCGGAGCCCCTCGCCGCGGCGGTACGCGATCCGCGTATCGGTCCGCGTCCCGCCCCAGCGCGGGGCGCGCACGTCAGGCCGAGCCAGCGACCAGCGGACGTCGCCGTCGGGCTCGAGCGCGACCAGTTCGTTCGCCCGAGCGCCGACGACGAAGCGGCCGAACGGCGACCACGACGCCTCGCGGTAGGCGCCGAGGAGCCGCTTCGACCCGTCCGGCTGGACGAGCCAGGGGCCGTCGGCGGACTCGACGAGCAGACGGCCCTCTCCCGGCAGGGAGAACAGCGCCTCCTCGGCGTCCTCGACGCCGATCGCGTCCCGCACCCGGTCGATGACCGCCCGCCCCGGCGGCGAGAGGGCAGCGGCCGCGAGCGTGGCGAGCGCGGCGACGACGAGAACCGGCCGCACGAGGCGCACCGACCGCGGGGCCGGCTCACGCTCGGCGAACGCGGTGCGGACGACCTCCCACGTGCGCAGGCGCGCCTCGTGCTCGTCCGGGATCTCGAGGTGCTCCAGCTCTCGTCTCACAGCGCCGCCTTCAGCTGGTCGAGGCCGCGCCGCAGGCGCGAGTTGACTGTCCCGCGCGGGACGCCGAGCAGGCGGGCGATCTCCCCGGGCGTGTACTCGAGCACGTAGCGGAGGACGATCACGGCGCGGTGCTCCGGGGACAGCTCGGCGATCCGCGCCGCGAGCGGCTCGGCCTCGGTGCGGTCGGGCTCGGGCGGCGCGGGCAGCAAATCGGTGAGCTCCGCCTCGGCGCGTAGCCGGCGCGCGCGGGCCCAGTCGATCGCGCGGTTGACGACGATCCGGTGCAGCCACGGCCCGAACGGGCGCCGGCGGTCGAACCGGTCGAGCGAGCGGACGGCGGCGAGGAAGGCCTCCTGGGCGATGTCTTCGGCGGCGGCCGCGTCGCCCACGACGAGGTAGGCGGCGCGGTACGCGCGCGGCCAGTGCGCGCGGAAGAGCGCCTCGAGGTCGGAGGCAGATCCGGCCTGGGCGCCGCGCACCCAGGCACGCTCGTCGCGGCCCGAGCCCGCCATCCCGCGCTGACTCTACGAGGGAAGGGCTGCACGAGGTCCATACGGCCGGGACCCATCGGGGGGTCCGCGGCGTATACCCAGCGTGGATCCCGGCCTGCCGGTGAAGTTCGGCCCCTGCTCGAACGGGGAGTTCGTGCCGCCGCCGCTCTCGCCGGTCGAGCGAGCCGCGATCACGCGAGCCCGCGCGGACTGCGAGCAGAACGCAAAGCGCACGGGTGTGTCCCGCGCCACGTTCCTCCGCTCGGTTTGCGGCGCCGCGACGACGCTGCTCGCACTGCAGAGCTGCGCCCGCGACGCGGGCAGCCTGCTCGGAGGCTTCTGGGAGGTGCCGCCGGAGGCCGCGGTCGAGGAGGAGGCAGCGCGCGCGGTCCTCGCGGGCGACGAGTTCGTGTTCGACGTCCAGGGCCACCACCTCGAGTACGACCTGATGCGGCGCAGCGCCGGACAGCCGTTCTTCGGCGGCGTCTTCCCCCAGATCCACTGCGGCGCCGACGACCAGCGCGCCTGCTTCGCGCGCGAGGTCTTCCTCGAGGACTTCTTCCTCCGCAGCGACACGAGCATGGTCACGCTCTCGGCGCTGCCGATCGCGCCGGAGGGTAGCCCCCTCTCGGCGGCGATCATGGAGGAGACGCGGATCACGGCCGAGCTCGTCACCGGCTGGGAGTCCGTGCTCCTGCATGCGCAGGCCCTGCCGAACTATCCGACTCGCGACCACCTCGAGGAGAACCTCGAGCTGATGGCGCTGAACGCGAAGCGTTTTCCGATCGCGGCCTGGAAGGTGTTCACGCACTTCCCGGACGCGTTCGGCGACCCCGGCAACTACTGGCGGCTCGACGACGAGGTGGGGCAGGCGTTCGTGCAAAAGGCGCTCGACGTCGGCGTCCCGATCGTCTGCGCGCACAAGGGCTTCGGCGCCGGCAGCCGGTGGGCCTCGCCGGAGGACGTGCCGGCGGCGGCGAAGCTCTTCCCCGAGGCGAGCTTCATCGTCTACCACTCCGGCTTCGAGCGAACCGGCCCGCCCGAAGGCCCGTACGCGCCCGACACAGCGCACCTCGGCGTCAACCGGCTGATCGCCGCGATGCGGAAGCACGGCGTGGGCCCGAACGAGAACGTCTACGCCGAGCTCGGCTCGACCTGGTGGACGATCATGCGCGACCCCGCCCAGGCGGCGCACGTGCTCGGCAAGCTGCTCCGCTACGTCGGCGAGGACAACGTCCTCTGGGGGACGGACTGCATCTTCTACGGCTCGCCGCAGGACCAGATCCAGGCGTTCCGCGCCTTCCAGATCTCGCCCGAGTTCCAGGAGCGCTACGGCTACCCGGCGCTGACGCCGCTCGTGAAGGCGAAGGTGCTCGGACTGAACGGTGCGCGCGTCTACGGCGTCGAGCCGGTCGTCCGGCGCGCGTCGTTCACGCGGCGCGACCTCGAGGAGATCCGGAAGGCGCTGCCGTTCGTCCACGAGACATACGGGCCGCGGAACGCGCGCGAAGTGGCGCAGCTGCGGCGCGCGCACGAGGGCTGGCCCGGCTAGGGACCTCTCCGGCGCTGCCGCGCGTAGGGAACGCATGAACGCGATCTGGTGTAGAGGCGTCGTGCTCCTGGCCCTCCTCGCCGCCGCGCTCCTCTCGCCCGCCGGCGCCCACGGCGACGGGTGCCCGCTCCCGTGCAGCGGCCAGAGCTCGAGCCCCGCGAGCGCGAAGTACCTCTACGTCCAGCCGCAGGGCGCGGGCGGGAGGCTGCTCGCGTACGACACCGCCACCGGCGACGTGGCGTTCGGCTTCCCGGCCGGCCGCGCGTCCGGCGACGGCTTCTGGTTCCACACGGCCGCCCCGTCGGGTCGCGACACCGCGCTCGCGCGCTGGCAGCTGGGCACCGGTCGAGCCGTCTCGGCGTGGACGCTGCCCGGTCGCTGGCAGCTCGCCGGCGTCTCGCCCGACGGGCGCTGGCTCGCGCTCTCCCGCCCGCAAACCGAGATCGCGATTGTCGACGCGGTTACGACCGGCGTCGTCCACCGGCTGCGGCTCGACGGCGACTTCGAGGTCGAGACCGTCTCGGTCGACGGCAAGCGGCTGTTCCTGATCGAGCACCTCGACGACGGGCGCTACTCGGTCCGCCTTTACGACCTCCGCGGCGAGAAGCTGATCGCAAGCCCGCTGGCGGCGAAGGGCGAGGCGCCGGTGATGGCCGGGCTCGCCTGGAGCGGCGTCGCGTCGCCCGACGGACGCTGGCTGCTGACGCTCTACCTCAACACGCAGCGCGACCAGGCGTTCGTCCACGCGCTCGACCTGAAGCGATCGGCCCCGCTCTGCATCGACCTGCCCTCGGGCGCCGGGAAGCTGGAGCGCCTCAAGCGCTACGCGCTCAAGCTCTCGCCGGACAGCCGCACTCTTTACGCGGCCAATCCGGCGCTCGGGGTCGTCGCCGAGATCGACCTGTCCCGGACCCGCGTCGTCGAGCGTGAGCGGTTCGCCGCCGGCGCGCTGCGGGCGGCTCCACAGCGCGGCGCGACCGCCACGATCTCGCGCGACGGGCGGCGCCTCGTGTTCACCGGCGGCCGCGACCTCTGGGCCTACGACACCCGTGCGAACCGCGTCCGCGGCCCCCTCCGCACGGGCGGCCCGCTGCTCGGCCTCGGCTTCGGCGCCGGCGACGAGCGCGTCCACGCACTCCGCGCGGACGGGCGGTTGCTCAGCTTCCCGGCCTAGCCGGAGACGCCGCCGGCCTCGGTGGCAGCCGCGATCTCCTGCACGACTTCGACGATGTCGCGGTTCGCGTTGAAGACGCGCAGCTGCCGGTCGGCGCCGTTCCCGCGCGCGAGAATCTCGCGGATGCCGTCGAGCTCGCGCTCCGAGCCGAGCTCCTTTGCGTGCGGCTCGAGTGCGCGCAGCGTCCGCCGGATCATCTGCGCCACCGCGATCCGGTTCCGGCGCCCCGTCGCCAGATCCATGATCGGCGCCTCCAGGCCGTAGCGCGCTGCCAGCCACTTGTTCTCCGTCGTCAGGATGCGGTGGTACGACGGGATCTCCTCGCCGGAGTCGTGTTGCTCGCAAAGGTGCTTGACGAGCGCCTGGCAGTACGCCGTCAGCGCCACCGCGTCCTCCATGCGCGTGACCGCGTCGCAGATGCGGATCTCGACCGTGCCGAGCCGCGGGTGCAGCCGGATGTCCCACCAGATGTGCGTGTAGTCGGCGATGCAGCCGGTCTTCTCGAGCTGGCCGACGACCTCCGCGTAGTCGGCGTAGTCGCGGAAGCGCGGCGGCGGCCCCGAGCGCGGGAAGGCGGCGAACACCATCTGCCGCGAGGAGGAGAGGCCGGTCGGCTCGCCGCGCCAGAATGGGGACGAGGCGGAGAGGGCGAGCAGCGGCGCGAGGTGGGGCAGGAGCCCGTTCACGACCCGGATCGCCTTCTCGGGGTCGTCGACCGCGACGTGGACGTGCATGCCGAAGATCAGCTCGCGCCGTGCGATGTACTGGAGCTGGTCGACGAGGTTGCGGTAGCGGTCGCGTGCGGTGATCCGCTGCCGCTCGAAGAGGCTGAACGGATGGGTGCCCGCGGAGCCGACGCGGAGGCCGCGCTGCGCCGCGACTCCCGTCACGTAGCCGCGCAGCTTGCGCAGCTCGCGGGCGATGTCGGCCGGCGTCCGGCAGACCGGCGTCGCGATCTCGAGCACCGACTGCATCAGCTCAGGGTTGATCCGGCTCTCGAGCTCGTGCCCCGTGATGTCCGCCAGCACGGTGTCGATGTGCTGGACGAGGTCGAACGTCTCGCCGTCGAGGAGCATGTACTCCTCCTCGACGCCGAGGGTGTACGGGTCGCTCTTGCCGAAGCGGTGGTCGAGCACGCTGCCGCCTGCGGCGAAGCCCTTCCCCGTGATCGAGGCCGGGTAGATCTGCTTCACGAGACTAGTATCGCCCGCCGTGGAGGCGCTTACTCAGATCGAGGCGTGGCCGGTGCACGCGGCCGCAGCGGGGGTCGTCACGCGCGACGGCACCGTCGCCACGCATGGCGACGCGGGGACGACCCTCCGCTGGGCCTCCGTGACGAAGCCGGTCACGGCGCTGGCCGCCCTCGTCGCCGTCGAGGAGGGGACGATCGAGCTCGACGAGCCGGCCGGACCCGATGGCTCGACGGTACGCCACCTGCTCGCGCACGCGTCCGGCCTGCCGCTGGACGAGGGACCGCCGATCGCCCGGCCGGGTCAGCGCCGGATCTACTCGAACCAGGGGTTCGAGGTGCTGGCGAGGCTCGTCGAGGAGCGCGCGGAGATGCCGTTCGCCGCCTATCTGGACGGGGCGGTGCTCGGGCCGCTCGGCCTGGCCGCGGCGCTGCGCTCGTCGCCCGCGTCGGGAATGGAGGGCTCGCTCGCGGACCTCCTCGCCGTCGGGCACGAGCTGCTCGTGCCTACGCTGCTCGCACCGGAGACGCTCGCGGAGGCGACCGAGGTCCAGTTCCCCGGCCTCGTCGGCGTCCTCCCCGGCTTCGGCCGCCAGGAGCCGAACGACTGGGGGCTCGGCTTCGAGCTCAGGGACGGCAAGTCTCCGCACTGGACCGGCGGACTCAACTCGCCGCGGACGTTCGGCCATTTCGGAGCCAGCGGCACGTTTCTCTGGGCCGACCCGGAAGCGGGCGTCGCCTGCGGCTGCCTGACGGAGACCGAGTTCGGCGACTGGGCGAAGGAGGCGTGGCCGCGCCTCTCGGACGCAGTGCTCCAGGAGCTCAGCCCCGGTTGAGGCGAAGCTTCGCCCGGTGGCGACGCGCATCGGGCCGTTCCTCGAACCGGTCGTCGAGCCAGGCGATGATCTGCTCCTCGCCGGTGATCCGCTCGCCGTCGTCCGAGAGGAGCGTCGGGATCTCGATCTCGCCGGGGCGATCCTCCTGCTCCGCGGCCACCTGGTGCGCGACGAAGTCGACGCCCAGCTCGGTCAGCCGCTGCCGGACGGCCGAGGAGTGCGGGCACCACTCGGCCTGATAGAGCTCCAGCATCAGTCGCTGAAGACGGGACGGACGACTTCGTCGAACGTGGCGCGGTCGCAGCTCGAGAGCGTGGCGTCGGTGAGCGCCCGGACGGTCGCCGTCCTCGCCACGCCCATAGCGAGCGCGACCTCGCCGAACGTGTCTCCGGGGCCGATCAGGCCGCGTTGGCCCCGGCCGACCTGGGTCACCTCCAGCTCGCCCTCGAGCACGAGGTAGAAGCGCTCGCCGGGCTCGCCCTCGCGGACGACGCTCGTCCCGGCGACGACCCGCTCCTCGCGCATGAGCGGCCGCAGCCGCGCGATCACCTCCGGGGGAAGCCCCTCCACGCTTCTATTCTGCCCGCGTGGCCCTGCTCCACGGTTGGCGGTACTGCCCGCGCTGCAAGGGCGAGCTCGCGCACCGCGACGGCGCCGCCGCCTGTGGCGCCTGCGGCTTCGTCGCCTACGCGAACTCCGCGCCGACTACGAACGCGCTCGTCGAGGACGGGGAGGGCCGCGTCCTGCTCGCGCGCCGCGGGATCGAGCCGGACATGGGCAAGTGGGACGTGATCGGCGGCTTCCTCGACGAGTACGAGCACCCGCTCGACGGGCTGCGCCGCGAGGTGAGGGAGGAGACCGGCCTCGAGGTCGAGCCGGGCGAATTCGTGTGTGCGACCGTGGACTGGTACGGGGAGGGGCCCGACGCGGTGGCGACCCTCAACCTGACGTGGACGGCCCGCATCCTCTCCGGCGAGCCCGCCCCCGAGGACGACGTCGCCGAGCTGCGCTGGTTCACGCCGGACGAGCTGCCGCACCCCGACGAGCTCGCGTTCCGCCGCATCTCCGAGGTGCTGGCGGCCTGGCGCTCACTCCGGGCCGAGTAACGCGCCGGGGACGGTGCCACGGGCCCCGAGCTCGCTCGCGAGCCAGTCCATGCGCTCCCGCACCGCGGCGACGTCGAGCGCGTGGCTCGCCTGATACCAGCGGACATCCTTCGGCTCGCTCGCGGCGGCGGCGAGCCGCTCGAGTGCCGGGCGCGGCACGACCTCGTCGTCGCGGCCGCCCTGGATGAGGAGCCGCGAGGGCGCCGCGCGCCTGACCCAGCGCAGCGGGTCGACGTCCCCGAGCAGCCGGGCTGCATCGCGCCGGAGATCGTCGGGCAGCTGCTCGAGGTACGCCTGGACGGGCTCCGCTCCGCCCGACGCGAGCGCGAACGCGCCGATGCGCCGCTCGACGCCGGCCAGGATCGCGCCGGCCCGCGCGCCCGCGCTGTAGCCGACGAAGCCGAGGCGCGCGGCGTCGACCCGCTCGAGGGACTGGAGGACGTCGACGGCGCGCCGGAGCTCGACGATCGCGCGCACGGAGCGGCGCCGCTCGGCCTCGATCCGCTCGAGCGGCGAGCCTCTCGCCGCGGCGCCCGACGGCTGGTCGACCACCAGCCCTGCGACGCGCCGTCCCGCGAGCCACGTCGCCTCAGGGAGGAATGCCACCCGGTCCTGCCCGGAGCCGTGGGCGTAGACGACGGCGGGGAACGGACCCGGACCCGGCGGCAGGACGAGGAACGCCTGCACCCGCCCGCCCGCCGCCGCGAACGAGACGTCGCGGATCTCGACCGGATAGTCGCGGTTGACGCGGCCGGCGTCGCGCAGCGAGACCGGCGCCGCCCGGTCGTACGCGAACGGGCTTGCGGGACGTTGCCGCTCGCCGCCGCCGCCGCCGCAACCGACGAGGAGCCAGCAAAAGAGAAACACCAGGGCCGTGAATGGCTGCATCAACCTATAAACCTAGCCGCTGGCTCCGGTAAACTCCAGACGCAGGTGCTCATCGATCCAGGCAACCGTCCTCCAGCTCCCGGCCCGCTGCGGTTCGTGCAGCTGTTCGTGAACACGCTCGACATCGAGAACGGGATCGAGGAGCTCACGACGCCCGAGGCCCTCCGGGCCGCGCTGCCGCTGCGACCGGGCGAGTCGCCCGACGAAGCCGATCTCGCCCACAGCCTCGTCGTCCGCGAAGCGCTGCGGGAGCTGTCGCTCGCGAACAACGGCGGCGGCTTCTCTCCCGAGTCGCGTTCGGTCCTCGAGCGCGCGGCGGCGGCGGCCCACCTGACGCTGGAGCTCGGCCGGGATGGAAGCGCCGAGCTCGTGCCGCGGGCCGGCGGCGTGGACGGTGCGATCGGGCGCGTGCTCGCCGCCGTCTACGGCGCCATGGCGGACGGGAGCTGGGAGCGGCTGAAGGCCTGCCCGCGCGAGGTCTGCCACTGGGTCTTCTACGACGCCTCCCGGAACCGCTCCGGCAAGTGGTGCGCCATGTCGGTCTGCGGCAACCGGACGAAGAAAGCCAGGCTCCGCGCCTCGTAGGATGGCCGGCTTCGCGCTCCGCCGCGTGCTCGCGACGATCCCGATCGTCTTCGTCGTCGTCACCGTCCTCTTCTTCATGATGCGCTCGATCGGCGGCGACCCGTTCCGCCATGGGCCGCTCGTGGGGATGGGCACCCCCGCCTGGGCCAAGTACAACGACCCGAAGCCCGCGTCGATCCAGTCGAACCTCGAGCGGCGCTACCGGCTCGACCTGCCCTGGTACGAGCAGTACGGGAACTACCTCCAGGGGCTGGTCACGCTCGACTTCGGCCAG
>Ga0299913_10002034_pt1 | contig 15676 bp, 15 predicted proteins | sample RVTome_9_FD_201360 | JGI IMG/M metagenome (GOLD analysis project Ga0299913, IMG submission 201360) | Soil microbial communities from uranium-contaminated site in the Upper Colorado River Basin, Wyoming, United States - RVT155D38 (version 2) ...
GGGCGAGAGCCTCGACGGCTGGCAGACGGCTCTCGCCGCAGCCGGCGTCGTCCTCTACGCCGCCGCCGCGTTCGGGTACGCACGCCTCTACCGGCGGCGCGGAGCCGCGGTCGTTTTCGCGGTCACCTTCGCGTTCGTGCTGCTCGCCGAGGCGATGATCGTGATCGCGTGGGCGCGCAACTGGCGGCTCTCGTGGTGGGAGTGGCACGTGCTGATGCTGCTCGCCTTCGCCGTGATCGCGGTCAGCGCGCGCCGCGAGTGGCACGAGGAGCGCTGGGCGGCGCTCTACCTCGACGACACGCTCGCGGGCGCACGCGACGTCAGCATCCTCTTCGCCGACCTGGCCGGCTACACCGCCTACTCCGAGCAGTGCGAGCCCGCCGAGGTACAGCAGATGCTGAACACGTACTGGGAACGCCTTGTGCCGCTGCTGCAGGCACACGGCGCGACGATGCCGCAGTTCGTCGGCGACCAGGTGTTCGCCCACTGGAACACGCGCGACGACCAGCCGGATCATCCGCGACTGGCCGCGGCGGCCGCCCTCGCCTTCCAGCGCGCGGCGGGAGAGGTTGCGCGCGACGACTGGCCGCGCTTCCGCGCCGGCGTCAACAGCGGGGAGGTCGTGGCCGGCGTGACCGGGGCGCGCGGGCACCGCGAGCACGGCGTCGTCGGCGACACGGTCAACCTGGCGGCGCGGCTCGAGAGCGCGGCGCCGGTGGGGGGAGTCGTGATCGGCGAGGAGACGTTCCGGCGGCTCGGCGGCGCAGAGGTCGAGCCGCTGCCGGACCTGCGGGTGAAGGGGAAGCGAGAGCCCGTGCGGGCGTACGTCCTGCAGGGGCTCGGAGAGGAGGAGCGGTGAACGTCACTGTCGAGGAGCTGGCCGAGCTGCTGCGTGGCGCCGAGAAGGCGCACGGCGAGTACGAGAAGGAGCTCGGGCAGCGCGACGAGGACTGGCCGACCTGGTACGCGCAGTGGATCGTCGAGAAGCTCGCGGCGCGCTCGGCCGGTCCCGGCTAGGAGGGTCTGGCGGCCAGCCGGGCGATGAGGGCGAGGGCGGCTGCCGCCGCCGCGACGCCGACGAGGTTCCAGGCGAGCCCGCCCCCGAGCGGGAGCGCCGTGGCCGCGAGCACGGCCGCGCCGAGCACGAGGGCCGCGCCGGCAAGGGCGAGCATCGCGGTCAGGCGGCGCAGCAGGACGGGCCGTTCCTCGCGCCCCGTGCCTGCGAGCTCGACCGACCAGTAGCTGAGCTCCGCTACGAGCAGCAGGGCGCAGCCCACGAGCGGCGCCGCCGCGTCGAGCACGTCGGCGTCCCGCGCGACGAGTGTCCCGGCGTAACCCGCCGCCACGAGTACGAGCGACGGCGCCACGAGCCCCGCGCGCGCGAGCACGAGGGCCATCGCGAGCAGCGCGGCGCCGGCCATGCCGAAGAGCCCGAGCGCAGGCTCCTCGACGGCCGCGTGAGCCGCCAGGCCGACCGCCCCTGCGAGCGCCGCGAGCGCGGTGGCTAGGCGCGCGAGACCCGGGCGTGCCGCCGGTATGCCGCCACCTCCTCCAGGGGCGCCGCCAGTGGGACGCCGTCGCGCCACTCCACGACGGGGACTCCGGCCGACTCGTACTGCCAGCGCAGCGCCGCGCGACCGTGGAGCCAGAGTCGGTGCGCCAGCTCGTCCGAGGGGTCGGGGCCGGGCGGCGCGAACGGGACGGGGGAGACCTCGACGATCGCGAGGTCGAAGCCACGCGCGCGCAGATCGAGCAGCGCGCGCGTCGAGCGCTCGTCCAGCAGCGGCGTGAGGGCGACGACGAGCGCCTTCGGCGGCAACGTCCGCCGCGGCAGCAGGTCGACGTCCTTCCAGGCGTAGTTGAGGACGATCTCGGTGTCGAGCAGCGCGTCGACGATCCGGTAGAGCTGCACCAGGCCGGTCGCCGGCAGCAGCCAGTTCAGAATGCCGCCGAAGCCGACGACGCCGACGCGATCCTTCCGCGCCAGGTACTCGGCCGCCAGGGCGGCGGCGGCCCGGACGGTGAGGTCGAGCGTGCCGCGCTCGGGGGTCCGCGCCTCGGAGAACGAGTCGAGGAAGAGGATCACGTCGGTGTTGCGCTCCGGGTGGAGCTCGTTCACGACGAGCTCGCCGCGGCGCGCGCTCGCCCGCCAGTTGATCCGGCGCACCCGGTCGCCCGGCACGAACGGCCGGATGTCCGAGAACTCGATCCCGTCGCCCTTGGCGCGCGCGACCTGGTTGCCGGTGAAGACCTGCGTCTCGAGCGGCTTCAGCAGCCCGAGCAGGTGCTCCGGCAGCGGGTACACCTTCAGCGGCGCCCGCAGGTCGACGACGCGCTCGAACGCGAAGACGCCGAGCCGGTCGACGGCGCGGACGTGGAGCTCGCCCGGCGAGTACGCGCCCCAGCGGACGCAGCGGACGGGCAGGTCGAGGTCGCGGTCCTCGTCGGCGGCCAGCCGCACGGTCAGAGGCCCGTCGCCCTCGAGCCCGTCCGGCAGCGCGAGGTGGAGCTCGAGGCGCTCGATTGCGCCGCGCGTGTCGAGGTAGATGCGGAAAGCGAGCTCGTCGCCCTCCAGGGCGCGTTCCCGCTCAGGCGCGCCCTCGACGTGCAGGCGAGGCGCCCGCCCGATCGCGAGGCCGACCGCGAGCACGAGCGCGAACGGCGCAACGACGGCGACGAGCTCCGGGAGACCGAGCGTGAGCGCCGCGACGAGTCCGAAGGCGGACAAGCCTGCATAGGCGCCGAGCCGAGGCGACCCGCGCCGCGTCACGCGGTCGCCGCGGGCCGAACGTCCTCGGCGGGCGGCGTCGGCACCGTCTCGAGCGACTCGCGAACGACGTCGTCGCCCCGGATCCGCTGGACCCAGAGCTCCGGCTTCAGGGTCAGGCGGTGCGCCAGCGCAGGCCCGGCGACGGCCTTCACGTCCTCCGGCGTCACGAAGTCGCGCCCGGCGAGCGCCGCCCGGCCGCGGGAGAGCTTCAGCAGCGCCAGCGTCCCGCGCGGGCTCGCGCCGACCGCCACGCGCGTCGAGCTCCGTGTCGAGGCGACGAGCTCGACCATGTAGCGGCCGATCGACTCGGAGACGTAGACCTCCTCGACCGCGCGCTGGAGCTCCAGCAGCGTCGCGCGGTCGATCACGGGCTCGATCTCGACCTCGTCGGACCGACGCTCGGCGCGGGCGTCGAGCATCCGCCACTCGTCCTCGTTGGTGGGATAGCCGAACGAGATCCTCAGCAGGAAGCGGTCGAGCTGCGCCTCGGGCAACGGGTACGTGCCCTCGTACTCGATCGGGTTCTGCGTCGCGAGGACGATGAAGGGCCGGTCGAGCGGGTACGTCCGCCCCTCGATCGTGACCTGCCGCTCCTGCATCGCCTCGAGCAGCGCCGCCTGCGTCTTCGGCGGCGCGCGGTTGATCTCGTCGGCGAGCAGGAGGTTGGTGAAGATCGGGCCGGGCCGGAACTCGAAGTCGCCCTCGCGCTGGTTGTAGATCGAGGCGCCCGTGACGTCCGACGGCATCAGGTCGGGGGTGAACTGGATGCGCGCGAAGCCGAGCGTCGTCGCCCCGGCGAACGAGCGCGCGGCGAGCGTCTTCGCGAGCCCCGGAAAGTCCTCGATCAGCACGTTGCCGTCGGCGAGCAGTCCGAGCAGCACGAGCTGCAGCTGCTCGCGCTTGCCGACGACTGCACGCTCGACCTCGTCGAGGACCCGTGCGCAGACCGACCCGACGTCGTCGACGTCCATCGTCAGATCTTCTCAATCCGCTCGAGTGCGGCGCGCTGGCCGGCGAGCGCCATCCCGGGCGCGAACCGGTCCTTGGGCGGCGGCCGGTCGGGGCGGAGCAGCTCCCACAGCTCCTCGCCGAGGAGCTCTCTCGCCTCGGCCGACTCGAGCGAGAGGCCCCGCCGGCTTGCCAGGCGGTGCTCCGCGATCGCCTGGAGGCGCGGCCGCAGCCGCAGGTGCAGGTCGAAGGCGTTGACGCCGGCCAGGACGACGACACGCTCGGCCTGCTCGAGCCCGCCGGGGCGCGCCGGCTGCCGCGCCGGGCGGCCGCGGAGCGCGCGCTCGTACTGCGAGGGCCGGTGCGCGCCGCTCGCTCGTCGCGTCCCTCGCACCAGCCAGATCATCAGGAGCGCGCCCAGGAAGAGGACGAACGCGTCCAGCGCGCGGGCGGCGGGCGCGCCGCCGATCACGACGGCGCCGAGCGCCGCGAGCCCGCCGAGGCCGCCGAGCGAGAGCAGGCCGCGTGTCACCGCAGCTCCGTCACGCCGCCTCGAGCAGCTCGGCGCGCAGGGTGAGCAGCGTCGCGATCGCGTCCTCCTTCATCCCGGCGTCGATCGCATGCGTGCTGAACTTGGCCCGCTCGTAGAGATGCGTGAGCTCGAAGACGAGACGCGCCGCGCCCGGCAGCTCCTCGAGGTCGGGCGCGAGCCGCTCGAGGTACTCCAGCGGCGCCTCGAAGGCGTGCCGGGGCAGGCCGAACGCGGCCAGCGCCCGCTCCATCCGCGCGTACGCCCCGATCACGGCAAGGCGCGGATCCGGCTCGTTGCGAAGGTCCTCGAGCGTGTCCTCGAGCAGCGCGGCGAGCGCGTCGACGAGCGCGTCCTCGCTCCGGTCGAGCGCGAGGCTGTACCGGTAGCGGCGGCGGGCCTGCAGGTAGGCGATCAGCAGGATCGCGCCGCCGCCGAAGAGGAGCGCCGGGAGCCAGCGGAACTCGGGCTCCCGCCGCCGGCCGTCGTCCGCGCCCGGCGCGGCGGTGGGCGTCGCCAGCGTCGGCACCGAGGGCAGCCGCGGGCCTTCGCCGTCCCGGCCGAGCCGGCTCGCGAGCACGAGCCCGGCGCAGACGGCCGCGACGAAGACGAGCACGAGCACGTCGCGCCGCTTACCGGCGTGCGGGTTACGCGCCGACGAGCGGCTGATCCAGACGAGCCAGGCGGCGAGCGGCGCCGCGAAGAGGAACAGCACGACCGCCGTGCTGAACACGTAGTCCCAGAACGCGATCGGCGGCTCCCGCGCCTCACCGCCCTCGCCCGCCACGGGCCTCCGCCCTCCGGCCGCGAGCGCGACCACCGCGAGCAGGCCGAGCAGGACGGCTGCGAGCGCCAGCGCACGCGGGAGTCGCCGTTCGTGCTCCATGCCTGGATAAGACGATGCCGGACGCCCGCGGTCGGCGCGGAATACACTCCGCTACAGTGGTCGTCCCGGCGCGAGCAGACAAGCGGCAGCTGCTCCTCGACGCCGCGATCCGCGTCTTCGCGCTCAAGGGCTATCACGCGGCCCGGATCGGCGACATCGCCAAGGAGGCCGGCGTCGCCTACGGACTCCTCTACCACTACTTCGCGTCGAAGGAGGAGGTCCTCGAGACCGTCTTCCGCGACACCTGGACGGCGATGCTCGACGCGATCGGCGGCATCGAGGCGACGGGAGGTCCGGCCAGGGAGCAGGTGCGGCGCGTCGCCGCCGTCGTGCTCGGCTCCTGGAAGCTGAACCCAGACCTCGTGCGCGTGCTCGTGCGCGAGGTCGCGCGGAGCCCACAGCTCCAGAACGAGGTCGGCGAGATCCGCCAGGCCATGGATGCGCTCGAGCGCATCGTCCAGCGCGGCCAAGAGGCGGGCGAGTTCCGCGGGACCCTGCACACGCGCCTCGCCGCCTGGGTCCTCTACGGCGCCCTGGAGGAAGTCCTGACCGGATGGGTGATGGGGGCGCCGCCAGAGAACGACGACGACGTCGCGCTCGCGGTCCGCACGGTGACCGAGGTCGTTTGCGACGGCCTCGTGCTTGACTGATCAGTCAATCGGGGACGAAAAAGCCGATCGCAACTCCCGGCGAATAATTCCGCGCGAAAGCGGATACGACTTTCCATCCGCTCAACGCGATCTCCCCGGGAGGAAGCATGAGGAAGGCACCGGCGGCGCTGACCGTGCCCATCGACGACGTCTGGCGCTGGGAGGAATGAGATGAGACGGCTTCTGATCACCATCGCGGCGCTCGTCGCCGGGGGCGGCGCGATCGCGGGCGCGCTCGCGCTCGTCCAGGATCCGCTCGACCCCGTCCACAACGTCGCGCTCCCGTGCGAGGCCGTGTCGACTCCCGGCCTGCCGCCGCGGGCGGCGAAGAACCTCGTCCACCTCGCCAACGTCTGCGGCTTCGTCGGCACCGACATGGAGTTCCAGTCGCGCACCGCGGCGGACGGCACGGTCCACGACTACGCGTTCGTCGGGACGATGGGAGGCGGCACGCGGATCTTCGACGTCACCGACCCGGCGCATCCGACGATCGCCGGCGGCTACCTCGACCCCGGCTACCAGAACGACGTCGCCGTCCGCGGGGACCTCCTCGTGCTCGGCTTCGACTGGCTCGGCGCCTCGGCGACGACTTCGACGTGCCTGCGCCAGAAGGGCGGAGCGGACGGCCAGGACGAGGCCGGCGTAGACATCGTCCGGCTCAACTTCGACCCCGAGACGGCGACCTTCGAGACGAGCCTGATCGACTGCTACCTCAGCTCGATCCCGACCGCGGGCGCCCACACGACGACGATCCATCCGAGCGGTGACTGGCTCAGCGTCAGCACCGCGTTCAACGGGCTCGAGGTCGTCGACATCCGCACCGACACGCCGCGGCTCGTCCGCTGGGTGCCGCCGGCGGTCGTCGACGACGCCCACGACGTCTCGTTCTCGCACGACGGGAGCACGCTCTACAGCGCCGGCATCTCGTCGACGCGGATCGTCGACGTCCGCGACGTCTTCGAGCGCGCGCCGACGCTCGTCGCCACCATCCCGAACGCGGAGCCCGGCTCCGCCGAGTCGATCGACATCTCGCACCAGTCGGACACGAGCTCGGACGGGCAGGTCTTCGTGGTCACCGACGAGGCCGGCGGCGGCCTGCTCGAGACCGGCTGCAACGCCGCGCCCGACGGCAAGGTCGGCGGCGCCCACTTCTACTCGCTCGAGAACCCGGCCGCGCCGCGCAAGCTCGGCGTCTGGCTCTACCCGAACCCGCTGCTCGCCCCCGACCCGCTCGCGCCCGCCCTGGCCGCGATCGGGCGGACCGAGCGGGGGTGCACGATCCACGTCTTCCGCAACGGCGGCAACGGCTCCTCCGGGCCGGGTGAGGCGGCGCCGGGCTTCGACGGCGTCTCGTCCCTGCCCTCGCGGCAGCTCGTCAGCGCGCACTACGGCGCCGGCGTCTGGCACCTCGACTTCTCGGGGCCGTCCAGCAGCCTCGACGGGATCGCGGAGGATCCCCGCTCGACGTGGGGGAACACGCTCGGCTGGAACGTCATGCCGGGCGCGGACACGTGGTCGGCGAAGGAGTACAAGGGCCACATCTACGCCGGCGACATGGCGCGCGGCTTCGACGTCTACGCATTCGGCCGTTGCGCCGGAGCCGGCTGCACGATCGTCCCGATGAACGTGCCAGGCGGCGCGAGCGGCGGCGGCGCTACGACGGGGACACTCGCGGAGCTCTCGATCCTCAGCGGCACGGGCGCGGGCGGCAAGGCGACGTTCGGCTTCGACGCCTCCTACACCGCGGGCGCGCTGGGGCCGAGCGGGTCGCTGACGTTCACGGACCATCGCAGCGGCAAGAAGGTGCGCGACCTCGTCGTCGACTCCTTCGCCGCCGCCGGCACCAAGGCGAGCTTCCGTGGCCGCGGCACCGTCGACGGCGTTCCGGGCGTCGCCGTCTTCGTCGAGGTCGAGGACCTGGGCGAGCCGGGTCGCGCGGACACGTTCCGCATCGTCCTCGGCGACGGCTACGGCGCCGGCGGCGTGCTCCTCAACGGCAATATCGAGGTGAAGAGCTAGCGAAGCAGATTCTTCTGCAGAAAAGTCGGAGACCCTCTCTCGATTGATTCATCAGTCAAATCGGAAGAGCAAACGTCAGGTTTAACGGCGCCGCAAATGCTGGCATAAGCGCCTGCTCGGATTCGGGTCTGGGGGAGGCTTTCGCCGCCGACGTCTGGCTCTGGGAGGAGATCGAATGAGACGAACCATCACAGCTCTCGCAGCGTTCGTGGCCGTGCTCGTTCCGGGCGCGGCCGGAGGAGCCGAGAGCTCGACGCGCTACATCGTCGTCCTCGCGGGCGAGCAGACCGCGGGCGGCTTCGACCTTGCCGGCACGCGCGCGGCCGTGCTCGCGCTCGTCTCCACCGCGGGGGGCACGGTCACGAACGACCTGACGCGCCAGATCGGCGTGCTCGTTGCCACGTCGGCGAGCACGAGCTTCGACGAGACGCTGGCTGCGTCGACGCTCGTGTCGTCGGTGGGCGCAGACTTCGCCTGGCAGGGCGTTCCGGCCGTCGGTCCGCAGCCGAGCGCCGACCCGCTCGAAGCGATCCAGTGGGACATGCAGCAGATCCGCACGGAGCAGGCGCACGCGATCGAGGCAGGCGTGCGCGCCGTGGACGTCGGGGTGCTCGACACCGGCATCGACGGACGGCACCCCGACTTCCTCGGCGCCGACGGGATCAACGTCGACTGCGCGCGCGGTCGCAACTCGATCGCGTTCCTGCCGACGGGTCCGGGCGCAGGCAACCCCGATCCCTGCACCGACAACCAGTTCCACGGCACCCACGTCGCCGGCACGATCGCGGCGCGGGCGAACGGTCTCGGGATCGTCGGCGTGGCGCCGAACGTGACGCTCGTCCCCGTCAAGGTCTGCGACTCCACCGGGTTCTGCTACGCGAGCGCTGCGGTGGACGGCATCACCTATGCCGGCGACCAGCGCTTCGACGTGATCAACATGAGCTTCTTCGTCGACGACAACGAGTTCCAGCAATCGACGGAGTTCAAGTGCATGGACGACCCCGTGCAGAGGACTTTCCGGCAGGCGGTCGAGCGTGCGATCCAGTACGCGCGCAACCAGGGCGTGACACCGGTTGCGGCGCTGGGGAACTCGGACGAGGACCTCGCGCACCCGTCCGAGCCGAACGAGAACAACTGCGACGTCGTGCCCGCCGAGACCCAGGGCGTGGTCGGGACGATGGCGCTCGGCCGTGGGAGCGAGAAGGCCGGGTACTCGAACTACGGCACCGGCGCGACCGATGTCGCGGCGCCGGGCGGCACGGCCAACGGCGACTGTACGCGGGGCGTTCCGTCGACGACTCCCGGCGGCACGTACGGTTGCTTCCAGGGCACGTCGATGGCGTCGCCGCACGCGGCGGGGGTGGCGGCGCTGATCGTGAGCCGCTTCGGCGAGCTCGGTGCCGACGGCGACGTGAAGATGTCACCGCAGAAGGTGGAGGACTACCTCCAGTCGACGACGGTTGACATCGGCCTGCCCGGCTACGACGAGTGCTTCGGGAACGGCCGGATCGACGCCCTGCGCGCCGTACGGCACGACACCTCGGCGTTGTCGGATCCGGCGGCGCCGCACTGCCCCGAGTACGCCGAATAGGACTGCGGACGGAGGGGCCCGCTCCTCAGGGGGCGGGCCCTACCGGGCGTGCCGGTGAAAGCGCTCGCACTGCCGCCACGAGGGGCACGAGCACACACGCAGGTAGTGAACGAGGAGCCCCGCGGCCTCGCGCCTGTAGCTGAGGAGCAACACGCCGGCGTAGGTCTCGGCGGCGAGCGAGATGATGAACGTCCGGGTCACGAGCCGTCCAGTGTGACTGATCGCCCAGCGACCTGCCATGGGCCGAAGGTCCTAAATCGCAGCCTTCCCCGGCCTAGTAGCGACGGATGCGTTCTCGGCCGTTTACGACCCCGCTGTCGCGGAAGGCATCGGCAATGCCCGTCGTAATCGTCGTCCTGCTCGCAATCGTCGCCGTGATTGTCGTGGGGTGGCTCGTCGTCGGGCTCGCGCTGAAGCTCCTGTGGTGGGCGCTGATCGGGCTCGTGGTCGGCGCGCTCGCACGCCTGATTCTGCCCGGAAAGCAGAACCTCAGCGTCCTCGCTACGGCCGGGGCCGGCGTCGCGGCTGCGCTCGTGGGCGGCATCGTCGCGCACGCACTCGACCTGGGCGACGCGCTCCAGTTCGTGGTCGCGGTAGCGATCGCCATTGGCCTTGTAGCCGCCCTCGGCGGCACGCGACTCGCACGTGCATAACCCGCGGGAGCGGCGTGCGCCCGCCGTCCGCACACCTGACAACGAAAAAGGCCCCTGAGCGGGGCCTTTACCAGGCTGCGGGGCTAGGATTCGAACCTAGACTACCTGATCCAGAGTCAGGCGTCCTACCGTTAGACGACCCCGCAACGGGCGGACAGTGTAGCCCCTAGGTCTCGAGGCGGTAGACCGGGACGAGGCTCTTCTCGGCCTCCGTGTCGATGTGCGCGACCACCTCGAGATAGGGCTCCAGCCCGGATCCGCGCAGCTTCGACTTGAGCAGCCCGTCCACCTGGTAGATGCCGGAGGAGTTGTTCATCACGATCTCGATCCCGATCGGCCGCTTCTCGCCGTCGCCGATGCGGACCTCCTCGATCGCCGCGGCCGAGAGCGAATGGATGGAGACGCGGCCCCGCTCGAACGGTATTCGCGAGCGCCCTTGCGCCATGTCGAGCGCGTCGGCGACGCGGACGATTCCGGCCTCGAGCGTCAGCGGCTCGCCGTAGTCGCGGTGGCTCGTGATCGCCTGGAGCACCTCGGACGCGATCACCGTGACCTCGGGCTCGTCGTAGAGGCCGTCGAGCAGTTCGCGCACCTTTGGTTCGGCGAGGAAGAGGCTGAAGTCCTCGTGGCCCTCGCGGTGGACTGCCATCCCGATGCAGTGGAGCAGGCCGCCGAGGGTGACGACGATCTCGGCGTCTTCTCGGCGCATGCCGTAGTCGCGCACCATCGACGGCTCGACGCCGTGCTTGGCGAGCTGGCGCAGCAGCTTCAGCGCGATGTTCGTGACGATCTGGATGTGCACCCACGAGTGGTCGTTGATCTCCATCCGGACGACGGCGTTGACGTTCGCGACGTGCCACCAGCCCTTCAGCTGGCGGTCCTTGTTGACGCGCTCGATCAGCGTCCGCAGCGTGCGGTTGCCGCGCGCGGGCACGCGGATGCGCATGCCTTCGACGGCCTGCGCCGGCGTGAGGCGCGCTTCGCGCTCGGCCTCGTCGGAGGCCGGCGACTCGATCCGCTCCTCGGTCTCGTCGTCGAGCCCTTCGGCGTGCCCGTCGAGCTCTTCCGTCACGCCGGCACGTCGGGCGCCGGCACCGCCTCGGGCGTTCCGGCTCCGGCGCGCTCGAAGTAGGCGAGCGTCCAGGCGAGCGCCACGAAGGGCGCCGTCAGGCTGTTGGCGACAACGCTGCCGACCCACGTGTCGAGGAAGTCCGGGAGCCAGAGGAAGAGCGCCGAGATCAGGGCCCCCGCGATGGCGGCGAGGAGGACCGTGATCAGGATCAGGCCGAACATGCTCCAGCTCGCGCCCTTGACGAGCTCCCACGACCGGGTGAACGACTCGCCTGCCGAGCGGCCCTCGATCACGATCGACGGCGTGATCAGCGCCCAGCGCGTGAGCAGGAAGAGGCCGGGGATGACCAGCAGGATGAAGCCGATCCCGATTCCGATGCCGGCGAGCACGCCGGCGACGATCAGCGCAGGCAGACGCGGCTGTACCCGCTTGTAGATCTCGCCGACGGAGAGGTCGGCGCGTCCGTCCCGGACGTCGCGGACGCTCTCGACCAGCGCGCCCTGCAGCCAGAAATAGCCGATCAGGGAGATGGCGACGCCGATCAGCGCCCAGAGGATCGCCGCGAGCGCTCCTTCGTCGGCGGCCAGGCCGACGATCGCGTTGACGAGCCCGAGCACCAGGAAGACCGGGATCGCGACCAGGATGAAGCGGGTGAAGAAGCGCGTGTAGAGACCCCACGCGTCGCCCAGGATCTTGCCGATGCTCACGGCGCGGGAGCTTACCGGTCAGGCGACGCCGGCGGCCCAGTCGCCGTAGAGCGCCGTGTAGAGGCCGCGCTGGGCCAGCAGCTCCTCGTGCGAGCCCTGCTCGACGACGCGCCCGTGCTCGAGCACGACGATCAGGTCGGCGTCGCGGATCGTCGAGAGGCGGTGGGCGATGATGAACGCCGTGCGGTCGGCGAGCAGGATCCGCAGCGCCGCCTCGATCCGCTGCTCCGTGCCGATGTCCACCGACGACGTCGCCTCGTCGAGAACGAGGATGCGCGGATCGGCGAGCAGGGCGCGCGCGAAGGCGACGAGCTGACGCTGTCCGAGCGAGAGGCGCGTGCCGCGCTCGCCGAGCTGCGTCTCATAGCCGTCCTCGAGGCGGAGGATGAACTCGTGCGCGCCGACGGCCTGGGCGGCGCGGACGATCTCGTCCGGCGCGGCGTCGGGGCGGGCAAAGGCGATGTTCTCGTGGACGGTGCCGGCGAAGAGGAAGCCCTCCTGCGGCACGATCCCGAGCTGGCGGCGAAGCGAGCGTTGCGTGACCTCGCGCAGGTCGGTGCCGTCGATCGTGATCCGGCCCTCGCGAGGGTCGTAGAAGCGCGCGAGCAGCTTCGCGATCGTCGACTTGCCGGCGCCGGTGTGGCCGACGAGGGCGACCGTCGTCCCGGCTGGCACGTCGAGCTCGATCCCGTGCAGCACTTCCGGCCCGGTGCGGTAGCTGAACCGGACGTTTTCGAAGTGGACGTGTCCCTCGATCCGCTCGAGCTCGTGGGCGCCGGGCTCGTCCACGACCTCCGGCTGCTCGTCGAGCACGTCCATGATCTTGTCCAGCGCCGCCACGGCCGAGAGGAACGTGTTGTAGAGCTGCGAGAGCTGCTGGACCGGGTCGAAGAAGTTCGAGAGGTAGAGCATGAAGGCGAGCAGCGTCCCGATCGTGATCGAGCCGTCGAAATAGCGGTAGCCGCCGTAGCCGAGGACGATCGCGGTCGCGGCGGTCGAGAGGAAGTCGACGAAGGGGAAGTAGAGGCCGTTCGTGACGACGGTCTGGTGGTTGGCCGCCCGGTAGTGCGCGTTCACCTCGCGGAAGCGGCGCTCGTTGGCGGCCTCGCGGGTGAAGGACTGGACGACACGCATGCCCGAGATGTCCTCGGCGAGCGTCGCGGTGACGAGGCCCAGCCGCTCCCGCACGGCGCGGTAGGCGCGGGCCGAGAAGACCCGGAAGAGGGCCGTCGCGACGGCCATCAGCGGGATCACGGTGATCGTCGCGAGCGCAAGCCGCCAGTCGAGCAGGAAGAGGATGATCGCCGAGCCGAGCAGGATCAGCGTGTTCTGGACGAGCGTGGTGACGCCGTCGGTGACGAGCTGGTCGAGCGCCTCGACGTCGTTCGTGAGGCGGCTGATGATCACGCCGGCGCGGTTGCGCTCGAAGAAGCCGAGCGAGAGCCGCTGGAGATGGCGGAACAGGCGGTTGCGGAGGTCGGCGAGGATGCGCTCGCCCGTCCAGCCCGTGAAGTACGTCTGCGCGCTGGTCATCAGCAGCGCGCCGACGCCGGCGAGCACGAAGAGACCGACGACCGTGGCCAGGTAGCCGTACGAGCGGCCACGCTCGACACCGTCGACCGCGAGCTTGGCGAGGTAAGGAGGGGCCAGGGAGACGAGCGTCGCCGCGAGCAAGGAGCCGATCGCGAGCGCCGTCTGCCGCTTGTACGGCGCGGTCAGGCGGGCGAGCGTGCCGATCCGTCGCGCCGTGCGGCGCCACGACCAATCCTCGACCTTCGCGCCGCGCTCCATCGTCAGGTGGCTGCCCGGTTGCCAGACCCTCATGGGGCTGGTCCTCGGCAGGACCCACCACCCACCCCCCACCCACAGGGTGGGGGGCACAAAGTACCGCGCACGGCCGCACGCCCCCGTGCCGGGAGCGTGCCGATTCTCAGCCCGGGCAGGGGGCTCATGCCCGAGCCTCGACTCGCTCGGCGAACTCGCGCTCGAGTAGCCCGTGCTCGTAGATCTCGCGGTAGATCGCCGAGGTGGCGATCAGCTGCTCGTGCGTCCCTCGCGCCGCGATCCGCCCGCCGTCGAGCACGACCAGCTCGTCGGCGAGCGCGATCGTCGAAAGCCGGTGCGCGATGATCAGCGTCGTCCGACCGATCATCGCCTCGCGTAGCCCGAGCCGGATCCGCGCCTCGGTGGTCGCGTCGACCGACGCCGTCGCGTCGTCGAAGATCAGGATCCGAGGATCCATGATCAGCGCCCGCGCGATCGCGATCCGCTGCCGCTGGCCGCCCGACAGGGTGATGCCCCGCTCGCCGACGATCGTGTCGTACCCGTGGGGCAGCTCCTCGATGAAGTCGTGCGCCTGCGCGAGCGTCGCCGCGCGCTCGACCTGCTCCTCGGTCGCGTCGCCGCGCCCGAAAGCGATGTTCTCCCTCACCGTCGCCGAGAAGAGGAAGGGATCCTGCGCGACGATCCCGATCTGGCGGCGCAACGAGGCCAGCTTCAACTCGCGCACGTCCACACCGTCCACCGTCACGCGCCCCTCGTCGACGTCGTAGAACCGCGGCACGAGCGAGGCGAGGGTCGTCTTCCCCGAGCCCGTGTGCCCGATCAGCGCGACGGTTCTCCCGGGCTCGAGCGCGAGGTCGATACCGTCGAGGACCCGGCCGCCGGCGCCGTACTCGAAGACGACTCCTTCGAACCGGATCTCGCCGCGCCCGTCGGGCGGGAGATCGCGCGCGCCGGGCGCGTCGCCGATGTCCTCGGGCTCGTCGAGGATCTCGAAGATCCGCTCGCCCGAGGCGGTGGCGCGCTGCGCCTGCCCGATCCACATCCCGAGCATCCGCAGCGGCATGATCAGCATGACGACGAAGAGGTTGAAGCCGATGAACTCGCCGATCGTGAGCTCGCCGCGCCGAACCATCCAGCCGCCGACGAGCAGCACCGCAGCTTGCGCGAGCAGCGGCACGAACGAGAGCAATGGCACGTAGGTCGCCCGCTGCCGGTTCGCCTCCAGGCTCCGAGTGAACACCGCCTCGCTGCGCCGCTCGAACTTCGCCTGCTCGCGCTCCTCCTGCGCGAACGCCTTGACGACGTGGACGCCGACGATGCCCTCCTCGGCGACCGTCGTCACGTCCGCGAGCCTCTGCTGCACGTCCCGCAGCACCGGATGCGAGATGTGGCTGTAGCGATACGCAAGCCCGACGATCAGCGGCGTGACCGCGAGCGCGACGAGGGCGAGCCGCCAGTCGAGCCAGAAGACGACTGCGGTGACTCCCACGATCGTGAGCACGTGCTGGAAGAAGAAGATGAGCCCGTAGCCGAGGAAGAAGCGCACCGACTGCAGGTCGACGGTCGCGCGCGACATCAGCTGTCCGGTCTGGTGCCGGTCGTAGAAGCCGAACGACAGCCGCAGCATGTGCGAGTACAGGCCGTTGCGGATGTCGAACTCGACGCCGAGCGCCTGCCGGCCGGAGATGAAGCGGCGGCCGACCATCAGCAGCGCCTTCACCAGGCCGATCGCGACGATCGCGGCCACGAAGGTCCACAGCAGATCCTCGTCCTGCGGCCGCAGCGCCTCGTCGATCACCCGCGTTGTCAGCAGGACGAGCGCGATCGAGGCGGCCTGCGACGCGACCGCCAGCGCGGTCGACACGCTCATCGACCACTTGTACGGCCGCAGCCAGCTGAGCAGGCGGACGAAGGTCTTCCGGTAGGGAACCTGCTCAGGCACCTCCGGAATGTAGCCGTGCGAGCTCGTCGTGCACGAGGCCCAGAGCGCGGTCGAGGCGGGCCCGGTTCGGGAGTGAGTTCAGCCAGCCCGACGCGCCCGACGGATGCGGCAGCGGGACGACAGT
>Ga0299913_10002035_pt1 | contig 15674 bp, 15 predicted proteins | sample RVTome_9_FD_201360 | JGI IMG/M metagenome (GOLD analysis project Ga0299913, IMG submission 201360) | Soil microbial communities from uranium-contaminated site in the Upper Colorado River Basin, Wyoming, United States - RVT155D38 (version 2) ...
TACCCAAGGGGCTGTAAGGAGCGGCGCCACCGATGCTACCCGTTCCCCCGCGTACGACGCAAGGCGACCCATCCGTCCCGGCCGCCTCCCGGCCCCCTGAGCACGCCTCCACGGCTCAGCGTGCCCGGTCCATCGGCCGTGTCGCTGTATGTGCCGGAGTTCACCGGAACCGGTGATTGGGTGCGGTTTGGCACCTGTGGGTGCATCCACCACGCAGGAAGCGCGCCCAGCCGTGCAGCTCGTGCGGAGCAGGTGCACCTACAGGTGCGGAATGCCACCCAGCTCGGCCCTCCGGTGACGATCCGTCACTCCAGGTGCCGATCGATCGGGCAGATTGCAGCGCGGAGCGCCGGATCCTCCGACAGCCCCAGCCATCGAGGGCCTGGGATCCACGCTCAGTTCGCGAAGTGCGCGGCCATGACGCGGCGGACGAGCGGGGCGGCGTCCGAGCCACCGGTACCGAGCGGGATGTACGGCAGGACGGTGGCGACGCTGATGGTCGGATCGTCGGCCGGGGCGTAGGCCGGGAACCAGGCGTGCGGATCGGGCGTGCCGGTCTCGGCCGTGCCGGACTTGCCGGCCACCGGGATGCCGAACCCGGCGAAGGCGGCCGTGCCGGTGCCGTAGGACAGCGTGGTCACCGCCTGCAGCGCATCGGTCACGAAGGCCAGGTCGGCGTCGTCCACGCTGACCTCGCGGATGACGGTCGGCTCGACGGTGGTGATCGCGGTGCCGTCCGGCAGGGTGGCGCTGGTCAGGATGCGTGGCTGCCACAGGGTGCCGCCGTTGCCGATGGCGGCGAAGGCGTTCGCCAGCTGGAGCGGAGTGCCGAGGAACGCGCCCTGCCCGATCGACAGCTGGATCTGCTCGAAGCCGGAGTAGCCGCCGCGGCCGTTGGCGGCGAGCCACGCATCGTCGGGCACGATGCCGGTCTCCTCCACCAGGAAGCCGATGCCGGTGGCGGCGCCGAAGCCGAACTCGAAGAGCAGGTCCGTCAGGGCCGTCTCCTGGGCCTGGTAGACCTCCAGGCTGAGTGGCATGTAGGTCGTGTTGCAGCTGAAGGCCATCGACTCGGCCATGCCGACCTGGCCGGGCAGGCTGTGGTCCTCGTAGTTGCGGAACGTGAAGTCGCCGTACTGCCACGTCGGCGGGCAGGGTCGCGTGCTGGTCGGTTCCACGACGCCCACGAGAAGCGCCGCCGCCAGCGTGAAGGGCTTGAGCGACGACCCCGCCGGATACGGGCCGAGGACCGCCTTGTTGAAGATCTGCGCCTGGCCGCCCGGCGTGAGCGGCTGGCCGCCGAGTGTCGTCCCCAGTGTCATGGAGTTCGGGTTGAACGCCGGCTGGCTGGCGAGCGCCCAGACGTCACCGCTTCTGGGATCGACCACGGCGGTGGCCGCCTGCGCGTACGGGGTGAGTGCCTGCTGGGCCGCCGCCTGGACGGCGGGCCGGAGGGAGATGGTGACATCGGCGCCCGGCACCATCTCGGTCTCGTACAGCACCGATTCGGTCCCCTCCGCATCGACCGCGACCAGGGTCCAGCCGGGAACGCCGCGCAGGAGTGCCTCCGCCCCGTACTCGAGCCCGCTCCGCCCGACGACGTCCCCGGTCCGATAGCCCTCGCCCTCGAGCCGTCCCAGGTCATCCGCAGTCACGTCCCCGACGTAGCCGACCACCTGTCCGGCGAGCGCTTCCTGCGGATAGATGCGGGTGCCATCCTCGCGCGTCTCCGCCCACACGACCCCGCCCTCCCCCAGGATCCGCCCACGCCCGCCGAGCGCCCGATCGAGCCTGAGCGATCCGCCGTCGCCGAGCTCCGGGAAGATGGCCGCCGGGCTCCAGCGGAGCAGCCAGCCCTCGGCGCTCTGCACCCACGTCAGCTCGCGGTCCAGCTGCAGCTCGCCGAACCGGTCGGACGACAGGGTGAGCTGGACCGGAACGGCGAGAGCCGGCACCGGCCCGGGGAGCGGCTCGGATGGGTCGAAGGACGGGGCGGGGCTCGGAGGTGGCGGCGCATCGCTCGCCAACGGGTCCCGGCTGGGAACCGGGGTCGGTTCCGGCACCGGGAATCGGGCGACCGGCGGCTCCGGCGGCAGCGCGGTGATCGCCGGCACGCCGACACTCCCCTCCAGCGAGTCGACCCGCGCCATCTCGCTCAACGCAGCGTGGAGCTCGCTGAACCGTTCCACCGGATATCGCTCCTTCAGCGATGGATCGAGGACGGCGTGCATCGCGGCGTAGTCCTCGGCCGCCCATGCATCGAGATAGCCGGCAGACAGCTCGGCGGCGATGTCGGGCGCGGCCACCGGAAACGTGGTCGGCACGGGAGTCGGCTCCGGCGACGGGTCCGACACGCACGCGGCCAGCGCCAAGCCCGCCAGCAGCGGAGTGGCTCGCAGCAGGCCGGTGACGGTCATCTGGCGAGGGTCACCCGGCGGAAGCCCTCGGCGGCCCGATAGCCGGCACGCTCACCGAGCTCCTCGCTCCGGCGACGGACCCAGCGGGCGACGTCGTCGAACGCCCGGAACTGGCTGGCGTGGTGAGCCAGCGCCGCCACCTTGCGCTCCATGGTGCCGCCGATGTCGACGAGCTGGTTCGCCTCGTTGGTGCTCCACAGGTACAGCTCCGCGACCTTCCACGGCCCGAGGCCGGCATCGAGGTGCGTGCGGAAGTTCAGCGGATCACGGGCGGTCGGAAAGACGGCATCGACCGTCGCCTGGCCGACGGCGCGATGGTCGGGATGGTTGACCCACTCGTTGTTGACGAACAGGACGGTCGGGTCGTGCGTCATCACGATCTCCGGCCGAAAAGAGCGAATGGCATATGTGATCCTCTCGCGCAGGGCGAGCGACGGCTCGACCTGGCCATCGGGCTCGTCGAGGAAGTCGACGCCGTCGACGCCGAGCTCGGCCGCGGCCGCGCGCTGCTCGGCCTCGCGGAGACGGACGAGAGCGGGAACGTCGGTGTCCGGGTCGTCGCTGCCCTTGTCGCCGCGGGTCACGAGGAGGTAGCGCACGCTCGCGCCCTCGGCCACCCAGCGTGCCACCGTCCCTGCGGCGCCGAATTCGATGTCGTCGGGATGAGCGGCGACCACGAGCACGCGGTCGGGTGTGGGCAGCGCGTCGTCAGGCATCGGGTCGGTCGATCGTAGCAGTCAGCCGAGCGTCAGCGTCCGGTCGCCGGTGGGATCGAGCAGCTCGGCCGTCCACGCGTGACAGGTGAAGTAGAGGATCTGGTGTCGTGCGGCGAGATCGCGGATGGCCGCCGCCGCCCGGGTGGCGCGCTGGGCGTCGAAGTTCACGAGGATGTCGTCCATGACCACCGGCAACGCCTCGGCGTGGCGCGCGAACTCCTCGATGAGGCCGAAGCGGATGGCGAGGTAGAGCTGCTCGGCGGTGCCCCGGGATAGCTCGTCGGTTCCCTTCGCCTCCCCGGCCTCGGTCTCGACGCGCACGTCGGTCTCGCCGGGCGCCGCGATGATCCGGGCGTAACGACCGCCGGTGATGCGGTCGAAGTGCGTCTCGGCGGCGCGAACGACGTCGGGCTGGCGCTCCCGCTCGTATCGGGCGCGCGTCTCGGCCAGCAGCCGGCCGGCGACGGCCCGCACCGCCCAGTCCGACGCCAGGGCGGCGGCGCGGCCCTCGACGACGGCGAGCTCCTGCCGCAGCGCACCGAGCTCGTCCGCCGATTCGAGCGCCCGGATCCGCGCGTCGAGCTCGCCGACGCGCTCCACCAGTCGTCGCTCCGCCGATTCGTGGGCCTCCGCCCGGGCGCCCACCTCCGCGAGCTCCGCCTCGACGCTCGACAGGTCGCGGCCCCGCAGCTCGCCGCGCAGCGTCTCGACGGCATCGGCGCCGCCTGCCACGCCCGCAAGGCCGATGTGCCGCTCACGGACGAGGCGCTGGAGCTCACGGCGCTCGTCGGCGGCGGCGGCCCGGGCTCGGAGCTCGTCCGTGTCAGCGGTGCCGGTGTCCGCCAGGTGCGCCGCGACAGAGGCCTGGAGCTCGCCGACCGACGCCTCGCGCGGGACCCGTCGCCCGAGGGTCGAGGCGCGACGGGTGGCCAGTTCCTGCCGTGCGCGGTGATCCGCGATCGTGCGTTCGAGCCGCTCCACCACGCTCGCCAGCCGGCCGTCGATCGATCCGTCGCCCGGAACCTCGAGGCGTTCGAGCAGCGCGGCGGCACGAGCAGCGAGGGCGTCCCGCTCCGCCTCGATGCCGGCCACGATCCCTCGCTGTGCATCGCGCTCGGTCGCGGCGCGACGAGCGATGCCGGCGGCCGCGAGCAGCTGGCGCGCCACCTCCGGCGAGCAGTCGGGCGGCAGGCCGTGCGCCGCGAGCCAGCCTCGCCACTCGCCGTCGACACTCCGCGCGGTCGACGCGGTTGACGCGGCCGCATCGGCCAGGCGCCCGACCTCCTCACGACGCGCGGCCAACCTGCCGGACGCGTCACGCGCCAGGGATCGGCGGGCGCGCACCTCGGCAACCTCGTCGAGTCGGCGCGCCACGTCGGCGTCGCTGGCACCTGTGGCGAGGCCGGCGCGACCCAGGAGGGGGGCCTCGTCGCCGACCGCCGGGGGCGTCGACAGCCGGACGAACACCACCAGCAGTGCGGCGGCGAGGATGCCGGTCAACGCCCCGAGCGCCGGCTGGCCGAGCCCGATGCCGGCGGCTACGCCACCACCCATCAACCCGAGCGCCAGGCCGCCGCTGACCAGCGGCCTGCGCAGGACCGGGGGGAGGGCCGCCGACGAGACCCGTCCCTGGGCGCGGATGAGCTGAAGCTGCCGAAGCGCGGCCGCGGCCTCGGCGTCGTCCGGCTCGAGGGTGGCATCGAGGCGGTCATCGCCCTCCCGGGACGCCAGGTCCCCGAGGGCCGATGCGTGGCTGCGCTCGGCCGCCTCGGCCGACGCTCGTGCCGTGCCGAGGCGTGCCTCGTGCTCGCGAGTCGCCGCGACGGCGACGATCGAGTCGTCGAGCCCGAGCAGCCGCGCCTCCTCCCAGCCGCCGGCGTGGGCGAGCTGACCGGCCACGGTCGCCGCGTGTCGGGCCTCGGCGGCCGACGCCTCGCGCAGTCGATCGGCCTGCGATGCGTGCGCGCGACGGTCGGCATCGAGCGCCCGGATCTCGTCGGCCACCCCGAGGAGCGGTTCATCGACCGAAAGCCCGGCCTCGGCGACGGCGATCTCCGACAGCTGATCGTCGAGTGCCTCGAGCCGCGCACGCCCTTCGGCCAGTCCGGCCAGGCGACGGTCGAGCACCCCGACCGCGTCGACGGGAAGAGCCTCGAGCCCCGGGTCGGTGCTCGACAGGCGCTGTTCGAGCTCATCGAGCTCGGCGGCCATGGGGGCGACGTCCAGGACGCGTCGGAGATGAAGCACGCGCGCCCGCAGCTCGAGGGCCATGGTCCGCTCGCCGGCGGCCGCGTCCCGGGCCTCGACCCGTTCGCGATGGGCGGTCTCGAACTCCTGCGGCTGGCGCGAGAGCTCGAGGATCCGCGCGTGGAGCTCGTCCATGCGAGTGAACAGCTGGTTCATCGGCTGCAGCCGCCCGCTCGGCCGGAAGATCGCCTCCTGCTGCTCTCGCAGCTGGCGCTCGAGGTCGACCGCGCTGCCGCCGCCGAGCCCGGCCGCCGCGCCGTAGATCCGGCCGCGGACGCCGTCGCCACCGAGCGTCTCGAAGTCCTGGAGCTCGCCCAGGCCAAAGGCGAAGATGGCGTTGAACAGGTCCCGGTCGGCCCCGTGCATGAGCCGATCGAGCGTCTCCTGGCCGCCCTGGTTCCCGCTCGGCGCGCGGACCGCGAGCGAACCAGCCCCGCCCCGCGGGCCATACCGCTCGACCGTCCACCGGTCGCCGCCCTCGGTCAGCAGTGCCAGGCGGCCGCCACGGCGACCGCCGGCCAGGGCCGGGTACCAGGCGCGGCCGTCGCGCGACGACTCGAACCCGAACAGGATCGCGCGCAGCGCGTTGAGCAGGGTCGTCTTGCCCGCCTCGTTCTCGCCGAGCATGACGGTCAGGCCCGGCGCCAGTTCCCAGGCCACGTCGGCAAAGCGGCCGAACCCGCCGATCTCGAGGCGCTCGATGCGCATCAGCGGTCGTCCTCGGCGCCGACGAGGAGGTCGAGCGCGAGCTCCTCCGCCCGGTCGAGGAGTGGCCCGGTGAGCTCGTCGTCGGACGGAACGACGCCGCGCAGGTAGCGCCGGCCGCGGGGCGCCGCCTCGAACAGGGCGTGGATGGATTCGCGGAGGATGCCCTGCCAGCGCTCGTGCTCGTCGGGATCGGTGGTGCGACCGCTCCGGCGCGCCGTGGCCACCGTGCGCAGGAAGTCGCCGACGAAGTCCGGGGCGTCGCGGCGTATGTCGATGTCGATCTCCGAGCGGGTGCCGTCGCGGATCGACTCGACCCAGGCGAGCGGCGGGATGGATCCGCGCTCCTCGTTCAGCAGCAGCCGGAGATCGGAGATGTAGCCGGTCCGAACGAGGTTGGCGTGGAGCGGCCCGCGCCCGTTCAGCCGCAGGCGGATCACGAGGGACCGGCCGTCGGAGCGCTCGATGGCCTCGTCGATGGCCAGCCGGCAGGCGGCGCGCAGCGCCTCGTCGTCGGCAAGGCCGGTGATCGCGACGTCGATCGGCTGCCAGCGCACCACGTCGGCGGCGACGAACCGCGCCTCCACCCGGCCGGCGCCGTCGATGTCGACGACATAGCAGCCGCGTGCGCCGAGCTCACCCGGGTCCCGGCCCTGCGGGATGCCGCAGTAGTACGCCGGCGGATCGGCCAGGACCTGGCCCGGCTGGTGGATGTGCCCCAGCGCCCAGTAGTGCATCCCCGATGCCCGCAGATCCTGGACCGAGCACGGGGCGTAGTTGGCGTGACCGGGGCGGCCGCCGACGTTGGTGTGCAGCAGGCCGATCGAGATCGGTACCGACGGATCGGCGTGGAAGCCCGCGGCGTAGTTCTCGGTCACCGAGGCCCGCGGGTACGAGCGCCCGTGGATCCGCGCGATCTCATGGCCGTCGCGCATGACCGGGACCGACTCGCCGGCCTCGGTTCCGAACCGGTGAACCGCGTCGGGAAAGGTGAGGGACGGGGCCCAGGCACGTCCGTCCATCGGATCATGGTTGCCGTGGACCACGAAGCTGCGGATGCCGGCCGCCGCGAGCTGCGCGAGCCCGTCACGGAAGCGGGTCTGGCCGAGGAGCGTGGGGCTGGCGACCTCGAAGACGTCGCCAGCGACGACGACGAAATCCACGTGCGCCTCGATCGCGGTGTGCACGATCGACCGCCACGCATCGGTCGTGGCGTTGCGGAGGATCGTGAGGACCTCCGCGGGCGCCTCGGCGCTCAGGCCCTGGAGCGGGCTGTCGAGATGGAGGTCACCGGTATGCAGAAAGCGAACGGGCTGACGGGACGGCACGGCCCGCCAAGCCTAGCCGATGAGGGCGACAGCTCATCGGTCGCATGGCGGGCCGTGACGAGTCGAAGTGTGTCGGCCGCTCCCCCCGAACGATCGGGGCCGTTACGGCCGACACCTATGGCGCCGCTAGACGGCCCGACGACCGCTGAGCAGCTGGAACAGCAGCACGATGGCCGCGATCACCAGCAGCAGCCAGATCAGGCCGCCGCCGACCTGGCCGATGAGGCCGAGCAGCCAGAGCACCAGCAGGATGACGATGATCGTCCAGAGCATCGGGGGTTCTCCTCACAACGATTCTTCCCTCCGTACGATGCTCAGGGCACCGCACCCCGACCGTATCGCAGGTTGCGTGCCAACCGGTCGATCGGGCGCTCACTCGCTCCGCGGGCGGCGCTCCTCGATGACCTGGTAGACGAGCAGCACGGCCGCGACGAGAAGGAGGAGATTGACCCACTGCCCGAGGCGCAGGATCACGCCGGCGAGCCACAGAACGAGGGCGACGGCGGTGGCGATCCAGATCATGGGATCGGGTCCATCAGCGTGACCAATCCGAGTACCGCGAGGGCGACGAGGAGCAGCAGGGAGGCGACGATGATGCTCATCGCCGCCACGGGCTCGTGCTCGTCGTTCATGCGGCCAGCGCCTCGAGCAGCTGCTCGACGTGCGCGTCCGGCTTCACCTGCGGCAGCACCGCCTCGATGGTGCCATCGGCGCCGATGACGAACGTCGTCCGCTCATTGCCCATGTACTCGCGTCCCGCGAACTTCTTCGTGATCCAGACCCCGAACGCCTCCGCCACGCGGTGGCCCTCGTCCGCCAGGAGGCGGTACGGCAGGGAGTACTTCTCGCGGAATCGGACGTGGCGCCTGACGCTGTCCGGCGAGACGCCGAACACCTCCACCCCGGTCTCCGCCACGCGCGACCAGTTGTCGCGCAGCCCGCACGCCTGCGCCGTGCAGCCGGGCGTGTCGTCCTTCGGGTAGAAGTAGAGGACGTAGCGGGATCCGCTCAGCGAGTCCCTGCTCACGACGCTGCCATCGTCGGCCGTCATCGCGAAGTCGGGGGCCGTGTCGCCGGCGGTCAATCGGCTCATCGGCTGAGTCTAGCGTCCGCCACCCATCTGCTCGATCGCCATCAGGACCGGCGGCAGCTCCCGCGGGACGATCCGCCCGACCAGCTCCCCTGCGAAAGCGCCGATGACGTCGTCCGATCCCTCCGACAGCTCGTGGCCGGCATCATCGGCCAGCTGGAGGACGGGGTCGTTGCCTGACGCTGACAGGGTGGCGGCCAGGAGACGAGACTCGTCCGGGTCGGTCCAGGCATCACGCGTGCCGTGCGCCAGGACCACGTTGCGGTTCAGCATCGTGACCAGGGCCAGCCCCGGCGTGTGGAAGCCCTGTTCCCAGGCGGCAAGGTCCACGCTCACCCGGTCGCCTCCGACGTCGACCACCAGGCTCGTCTCACGGCGCTCCACGCGCTCGATGAGCTCTTCGCTCAGCCGATCGATGGCACCCACGATCGGGTGCTCGCGGTCCGTCCCGGTCCGGTCGCGCTCTGCAACTGCCCGGCGAAGGATGGTCCGCAACGAGCGTCCGGCGGCGCCGATGAGTCCGACCGCGCCGATGGCCGGGTCACCGATGGCGACGCTCAGCGCGATGGTCGCACCCTCGCCGTGGCCGACGATCGCCGTGCGGCGGAGGTCGAGCTCGCGCCGGGAGCGCATGGCGCCGATGGCGTCGCGCGCATCGTCGATGCGGGTGAACAGCGCCGTCCGCTCCCAGGCGCCGTCCGACTCACCGCAGCCGCGCGGGTCATAGCGCAGGCTTGCGACGCCCCGCTCGGCGAGCGCGTCGGCCAGGCGGGCGAGAAGGCCGAGCGGCTCGTCGGCGGCTGCCTCCGCGAACCACCCGGGGTGACCGGCGCGATCCCACCCGCCGTCCCGCGAGCGCGGAAGCCAGCTCGGCACGAGCACCGCCCACGGGAGCCGCGCATCGGCGTCGGGCAGGGTCAGGGTGCCGGCCAGTGATGCGTCGCCGGCGCGGAAGCGAAGCGGCTCGTGGTGGATCATCGATGCGATGGTACGCTCGACCACGGTGATGCCACCCGTGCCCACGTCGGATCGCCGCTGAGCTCATCATCGCCCGCGCGGCGCGCACGCCGTCACTCGGTCGACGATGCGCCTACCCGAACAGCGGCCGCCACGTCCCGAGCAGGAGGCTGACGACGACCGCCACGACGGCCAGCGCCGCGGCGACCGCGATCCACGCCCAATCGGTGCCCCGCATGCGCTGAACGCGGGCGACCGACCGGCACGGCATGGCACCGAAGCCACGGGCTTCCATGGCGAGCGCCATGCGGGTGGCGCGGCGGATGGCGCCCACCAGCAGGGCGAGCAGCTGTCCGGCGAACAGGCGGGTGGCGGCGATCGGCGATCGGCCGGCATCCACGCCACGCGCCCGGCGGGCCATGGCGAGGACCTGCCACTCCTGGGCCATGAGCGGGAGCAGCCGGAGCGCCGCCAGCGCACCGATGGCGAAGCGGGGCGAGACGCGGAGCTGCTGGACGAGCGCATCGGCCAGGTCGGTCGGCTGGGTGGTCGCGGTCGCCAGCAGCCCGGCCAGCACGATCGCCAGCAGCCGCGCGGCCAGCCCGAGCCCGTTGACGGCGGTCTCGGCGCCGATCCGCAGCGGGCCGATCGACAGCACCGTGGGGCCGAGCTGCTCCGCAGCGAAGACGATGTTGAAGACGCCGATGGACACCGCGGCCAGCGCGACCAGCCAGGCGCGTCCGAGCAGGTCCCGGGGGGCCAGGCCGGCGAACCGGAGCGCCACGATCAACCCGACGAGCACGAGGCCGGCCGTCACGCCGTCCAATGAGGCGAACAGGATCACCAGGAGGACCGCCGCGGCGGCGAGCTTTGCCACCGGGTTGGCGCGCGCCAGGGGTGCGCGCGGGTCGGGCACGAGCGGGGTGATGAGGCGCATCAGCCGGCCCGCCTGGCGGAGAGCGTCAGTGTCCGATCGGCGAGGGCGTGCGCGAACGCGCGGTCGTGGGTCACGAAGCAGATCCCGCGCCCCTCGTCGCGGAGGGCGGCCAGCAGGTGGAGGAGCTCGGCCCACGTCCGCCGGTCCTGGCCGAAGGTCGGCTCGTCGAGCACGAGCAGCGCCGGCGCCGTCGCCAACGCCGTGGCCACCGACAGCCGCCGCTTCTCCCCGCCCGACAGCGTGAACGGGTTCGCCTCCGCCAGCGGCGCAAGATGGAGCCGATCCAGGAGCTCGTCCGCGCGGCGCCGCGCGAGCGGCTCGGCCACGCCGGCGCGACGCGGGCCGATGAGCAGCTCCTCGCGCACCGAGGCGGCCAGGAACTGGTGCTCGGGATCCTGGAACACCGTGCCGACGCGTCGGACGAGGTCGCGCGCCGGCCAGGCGGCGATCGGCTCACGGCCATGCCCCGCGGCGAGGGCCTCCCCGGCCACCACGCGGCCGGCACGTGGACGGAGCAGACCGGCCAGCAGGAGGGCGAGGGTCGACTTGCCGCTCCCGTTCGGCCCGACCACCGCCAGCGCCTCCGACGAGCGCACCTGCACGTCGACGCCCGCCACGGCGTCGACGGTCTCGCCCGGGTAGCGGAAACCGGCGCCCTCCGCGATCACGAGCGACGACGGCGCCGGGCGTTCACGCCGCGGCGGGGCAGCCGGCGGGTGGTCCGGGACCCAGACGCCGGCGTCGGCCAGCGCGGAGCCACGCTCGCGGAAGACCTCGCCGGGGGATCCATCGGCGACCACGCCGCCGCCGGCCGCCAGGACGACGACCCGGTCGACCAGCGAGACCGCCTCGTCGACCCGATGCTCGACGAGCAGCATCGTGGCACCCAGCCGTCGCAGGACGCGGTCGAGCACGTCGCGCACCTCGGCCGCGCCCTCGGGATCGAGGTTCGCGGTCGGCTCGTCGAGCAGCAGCAGGCCGGGCTGCAGGGCCAGCGTGCCGGCCAGGGCGAGCCGCTGCTGCTCGCCGCCGGACAGGGCGTGGGTCGGCCGATCGCGCCCGTACGGAAAGTCGACCGCATCGAGCGCGGCGTCCACGCGCGGCCAGATCGCGTCGGTCGGGACGCATCGGTTCTCGAGCCCGAACGCGACGTCGTCGCCGGCCCGGCCCATGACGAGCTGCGACTCCGGATCCTGGAATACCATCCCGCTCCGGTCGCGGACCTCGCGCGGATCGCGGCCGTCGGCGAGGAGCAGGCCTTCGGTCTCCGCCCCGCCCGCCGGGTCGACGAGCCCGGCCAGGGCGGTGAGGAGCGTCGACTTGCCGGCGCCCGACGGGCCGAGCAGCAGCACCCGCTCGCCAGGCTCGACCGTCAGGTTCAGGCCACGCAGCGCCCACTCCCGCCGGCCGGGGTGGCGAAGGCCCCAGCCGCGTGCCTCGATTCGCGTGGGCCTCGCCGGCGCCGTCATGCCGGCATTGTCAACGTTCTCGGCTCAGACCTCGCGCTGCTGCCGGCCGGCCTCGAACCCGCCGAGCACGCCGGTGGCCACGATCGCGCGCAGGAGGAACCAGGCGCCGACGCCGGCCACCACGACGCCGCTGAGCACGGTCGCGACGGTGTACACCGCCCAGAAGTCGGCGCCGGTGTCGGGGTAGTAGACGACGATGTCGTGGAGCGCTGCCGCTACGCCGGAGAGCGCCCCGGCGATCGCCGCGAAGGGCAGTGTCCAGCGTCGATAGAGGCCGATCGCGAACGCGAGCTCCGCGCCGCCGCCCTGGATCGCGCCCGAGAGGAGGGCGTCCGCGCCATAGGGCGACCCGAGCAGGACGGACACGGCGGCGGCCAGGAACCCGCCAAAGAGGGCGGCCCCCGGACGGCGAACGATGAGCGCGACAAGGACGCCCGGCAGCAGCCAGACGCCGTACATGATCGCCTGTGCCGGCGGCAACGCGACGAAGATCGGCTCGGTGGCCGCATAGAACGCGTTCCAGGCGAGGAAGACGACGCCGAACGCAACGCTGACGACCGCCGCGACGACGATGTCGACGACGCGCCAGGACGCGTCGGGGTGAGTGGTGGTGGTCATGGGATGTGTGCTCCTTCGGTGGCGGACTCGACGACGAGGAGCGTGCCCCGCTCCAGGAGGACCGATGCCGGTGACTTGATCACCTCGTTGCTCAGGCCGCGCGACCGACCCGCCCGCAGGACCGCGCCACTGAGGGCCCAACGCAGGCCGGCCGTCGTGACGCCGGTCGCGTCGATGCCGATGGCCAGCAGCGTCACCAGGTCGCCGGGCGTTCCGACCAGCGTCAGCTGCTCGCCGCCGTGCACGACGCGCACCGTGGTCGTCCCGTGCACGAGCCGCACGTCGCGACCGCGGAGTCCCGGATCGGTGAGGATCAGCAGGTTGGCGAGCGCGTGATCGACGCGTTCACCACCGAGCGCACCCAGCAGGATGACCTGCGTCGCGCCCGCCGCCAGCGCGGCGCCGATCGCGAGCTCGGTGTCGGAGGCCTCCTTGTCGGCCGGGTGCCGATCGATCGGGACTCCCGATGCCTCGAGGCGCGCCGCGAGCTCCTCGCCGATCGAGTCGAGGTCGCCGACCAGGCGGTCCGGTCGCCGACCGAGGCGATCCAGCGAAGCACCGCCGCCATCGGCGGCGAAGACGAGGCCGGCATCGTCCAGCCACGCCTCGTCCCGGGCATCGAGGTCGCCCGAGGCGACCACCACGACTCGCATCCGCCCTGCTCGCTCCTGCGTTCTCATCGGTCCCGCTGAAACGACGAACGGCGCGCCTGAAAGCCCGATGACTCCCTGGGGCGCGCCGCGGCACGTGCTGCTTCGACTTCCTTCGCCGGCATGACCCGGATCAGGTTCGAGGGTCTGCGGATGGTCGCATCCACACTCTCAGCGCTGTCGCGCTCCCCTGTCGTCTCTTGGGTTGTCGAACCAGCCTAGCACGCGGCCTATGATCGGTCGATGCACCCGAACGTCTCCCGCGTCGCCGATGCCGCGCGTCGCGCCGGCCTGGACATCAGCGTCGAGCGGTTCCCGGAGGGCACGCGCACCGCGACTGACGCCGCACACGCCATCGGCTGCGCCGTGGACCAGATCGTGAAGTCGCTCGTGTTCATGGCCGACGAGCGGCCGGTCGTCGCCCTGCTCTCCGGCGTCAACCGGCTCGATCCGGAACGCCTCGCCGCCGCCACGGGTGCGAGCGTCACGCGTCGCGCCGACGGCAAGGAGGCCAGGGCCGCCACCGGGTTCGCGATCGGCGGCGTCCCGCCGTTCGGTCATGCCGATCCGGTGATGGTTCTCGTCGACCGCGACCTGCTTTCCCACAAAGTGGTGTGGGCCGCAGCCGGTCTCCCGGATGCCGTCTTCGCCATCACGCCCGGCGACCTCGTCCGGGTCAGCGGCGGCCGGGTATGCGACCTTGCCGAGTCGCCCGCGGCCTGACCCACCGGACCGCTATCCTCGCCGCCCATGCCCCCCGTCATCGTGTTCAGCGCCCTCGTCGTCGCCGGCCTCGCGCTGGCGATCGTCTCTTGGCTCGTCCTGCGCTCGAGCGGCGCGAGCCCGGCGCTGGCGCGGCGGCTGGCGGGTCCCCCGGAGGTCAGTGTCGGTCGGCTGCTCGACGCCGACGATTTCCCCGATCGCCCGGTCCGGCTGGCCGGCCGCATCCGCTGCCGGGATCCGCTCGAAGCCGGTGGCGGCGAGCAGCTGGTGGCCTTCCACCGGGACGTCGAGGTGCGCTGCGGAGGCGCGTGGCGCAGCGTCGAGCGCATGCGTGAGACGCGCTCGTTCGACCTGTGGGACCACGACGGCTCGCTGTCGGTCGACCCCGCGCAGGCGGCCGAGCCGCTCATCACCATCCCCAAGGTCTGGCACGGCAGCCCCGACGTCCTCGAGGAGCCGCACGCCTCGGCCGTCGCCCGCCTTGTCGAGCGCCACGGTCCGGCTGATGAGGCGCGGGCCATCACCCGCACGATCAACGTCACGGACCGGCTGCTCGTCCTGGCCCGCGCCGTGCGCACCGCGGATGGATCGGTGCGGCTGGAGCCCCCCGAGGGCGGGTACCTGGTGAGCAGCCTGTCGCTGCCCGACGCCATGCGCCTCCTGGGCGGCCGGCATCGACGGGCGGCGGTGGCCGGCGTGATCGGGCTCGGGGTCTCGATCGTGCTCCTGGCGGTCGGCGGCATCGGCGCCATCGGAGTGGCGCTCCTGGGCTGAGGCCACCAGTACGGTACCGACCGGGACCATCGATTCATCGCGCGCAGCACCTTCAGTTTCTAGCATTCGATGCACGCGACCTACCAGAAGCTCCATTCGGACCGATGAAGCACGGTGTGGACGCGATACCCGGGGGCCGGAAGAACCGATGGCGCAGCCCGATCCCGAATCACTGCTCAGCGTCGCGCAGGCCGCGGTCATCCTGGGTGTTCATCCGAACACGATCCGAACCTGGACCGATGCCGGACGTCTCACCGCGTACCGCATCAACGCACGCGGAGATCGTCGCTTCCGGCACAGCGACGTGGTCCGCCTGCTCGTGGAGGACGGCGCACGCGCCGATGCCCCGACCGGCGCCATGGCGACGCCATCGTCCGCGGAGCTCGCCATCTTCGGCCGGATCGCGGCCGGCCTGGCCACGACGCCAACCGTCGGATCGGTCGGGCGCACGCTCGTCGAGGCGCTGCGCACGGAGCTGCGCGCCGCCCGTGCTGCCGTGTACGTCGTCGAGGACGATCGCCTCCAGCTGGCGGCGCACGCCGGATTCGAGGACCCACCCGCCGCCACGCGTCCGCTCCCCGCGAACGAGGCGCGCTCGGACGTGGCGGGCGACGCGGAGCTGCTGCTCGCCACGCGGCGCTCGACGACCGGCCTGCTGGTCGTGGATGCCGAGACCGCGGACAGCATGTCGGCGGCGCTCGCCCGGTCCCTGGTCGCCACGGCGGCGACGTCGCTGGCCAGCGCACGCCTGCTCGGCCGGGCTCGGCGTGAGCTTCATCGCGCGCGCGCCCTGAGCACGGTCGCCAAGGACCTCGCCGGAGAGCTGGACCTCTCCCGCGTCCTGAACGACATCATCGAGCAGACGCACACCCTGTTCGGGGCCGACCGGGCCGGTCTCTGGCTCTTCGACGGCACGGAGCACCCGGTGGCGCTCGTGACCCGCGGCCTGAGCGATCGGTTCCTCGAGCGCAGCGCCGCCCTGACAACCCACAGCCGAACGATCTCGATGCGTGCGCTCAAGGACCAGAAGCCACAGTGGAGTC
>Ga0299913_10002036_pt1 | contig 15674 bp, 11 predicted proteins | sample RVTome_9_FD_201360 | JGI IMG/M metagenome (GOLD analysis project Ga0299913, IMG submission 201360) | Soil microbial communities from uranium-contaminated site in the Upper Colorado River Basin, Wyoming, United States - RVT155D38 (version 2) ...
GCGCGAGCCGGTACCCGGCGACCGTCGCGGCGTCCGGGTGGTGCTCACCGCCGACGGCCGGCAACGCTATACCGCGGCAATTGCCCGACACCGGGAGGTCATCGAGCGCGAGTTTGGGCGGCGGCTGACGCCCGCCCAGCGCCGGGCGGTCGCCGACGCGCTCTGGCCGTGGTGGCACGACGCCGCCCCCGCGGACTTCCCGGACGCCGGCTAGCCTGATCCGCCACACCTTCGCGTCCTCGCGGATGCGGTCGACGGGACTGCAGCCGGATTCCTGGCACCCTCTAGAGCCCGACTGACTCGGCGGGGCGCCCTCGGAGTGGTCGTATCAATAAGCACCTCGCCGCACCGGATCTCGAGGTCGAGGTCGACGAGCGCCCGAACGTCTCCGTAGTGATTAATCAGCCCCTCCGTGCTGATCGCGCTGGAGCTGGTGTCGGTCATCGAATCACTTCCCGCGGTGATGTCGCCCGGTCGTCGGGCGCGTCCGCGTCAGCGAACCCAACCGGCTCTGCGAAGCAGCTGTCCACCCTGCAGGCCAGGGCCATGGCCCGCCTCGACAGCGTCCTGGGCCGGGCGCCGCGCCGCCGGTCATCGCGCCGCGCCCTCGTGGTGCAGGGCTGGCGCGTCCCGCCGGACAAGGGACCAGATAAGGGACCAGATCGCCGCGCCGCGGTCACGAAGCGACCCGATTCGTGCTCAGAACCGCGCTAGATGAGACTTGGTACCGCATACCGGATTCCTAGCGAAGTGTCTGATGCGTCTCAGCCGCGTATACCCAGTACATCCAAGAGACGCATGAGACAGGACGAATAAGGGCTCCAATAAGGGGCTCCTGCGGGCGCTGTCGCTGGGACCCGCGCGGCCTGGAGTGCGGCGTCGAGGCGTGATGCCACAGCGGAGCAACCGGTCCGCCGTCCGATACCCGCGGACCGCGCTCCGCTACCGCATTTCGTGCTCACCTGATCCACACGAATCGCCTGATGGACGGATGAGTCCCTCAACGGCGACGTAATAACTAGCCGCTGGGCCGCATCCCTAGTGTATGACCGAGGGCCTTGACGTCAGCGGATTGAGGAGCGAATCGGTGGTCTTCCGTCTGGAACTCTCCGACTTCGGCGCCTTCTATGAGCGGACGTACGACAGCGCCTACCGGACCGCGCTGGGTATCGTCCGCGATCCGGCCCTCGCCGCGGACATCACCCAAGAAGCCTTCGTCGCCGCATACCGGCATCGCCATCGGTACCGCGGGGATGCGCCGTCGACGGCGTGGCTGCACCGCATCGTCGTCAACCAGGCGCTGGCGGCGCTGCGCCGGCGTCGAACCACCTCGTCGGTCGACCTGTCGCCCTGGACCACACCGGACGCGACGGGTGCCACCGTTGCACGAATGGCCCTCCTCCAGGCGATCGATGTTCTGCCCGCTCGTCAGCGTGCAGCCGTGATCCTGCGCTACTACCACGATTACGACTACGCCACCATCGCGCGTGTCCTCGAGACGACCTCGACGAACGTTGGCGCGATGCTGTCTCGTGCCCTCGACCGACTCAAGGATGCCCTGGAACCGAAACAGGGCGCGACAGCAGAAACGGGACGCTGAGCCATGAACATGGACGAACTGGAACGCCAGCTGCGAGGCACCCTCCGCACGACGCTCGATCGTGAGTTGGGCCCGGATCCGGCATGGACCGAATCACCCGCCGCGCGACGCGTGGCCGAACTCGAGCGCAGCCGGCGGCGCTGGCCGCTGCGAGTCCTGGCCATCGCCGCACTGATCGGCGCTGGCGGGGGAGCGGCCCTCCTGGCCGGAGCGCCGGACCAGCCCGCCGAGGTCGCCAACGGCTGGATCGCCTTCACCGTTGAGCAAACAGGTCCGGCTGGGGTCGATCCCGACACCGACATCTGGTTCGTCGCGCTCGACCAGGATCCCCGCCGCGTCATCGGCACCGACACGGACGGCGTCGATCAACTGTGCCCCGCGTTCGCGCCTGACGGCCGAAGCCTCGCCTACGGAAGCTTTGACGGGGAGGGCGCTGAAAATCGAAACTCCGCTGTCGCCATCGCCGATGTGGCCGATGACGGAACCGTCGCCGATCGGCTCACCGTCGATGTCGGCGACCGGCTGCCGCCGCCCTGCCCCCTCTGGTCGCCCGATGGTGATCAGCTGGCTTTCGGGGTCCCGCGCACCTCGCCCGTCAACCCCGAGACGTCGGCCGCGGGCAGCGAGGTCTGGCTCGTGACGGTGGAGGACGGCAGCATCACCGTCCTGCCGGACCTGTTGGCGACCGATCTCGAATGGTCGCCAAGTGGCGACTTGCTTGCCATTGCCAGCGGAGCGGACGAGCGCACCCCCGGCAACATGCTGCATGACGGTCGAATCCACCTCTACGAGCTGTCCTCTGGTGTGATGCGCTCGCTGGAGGGCACGCTTGGGGCGACTTCCTTGACCTGGTCGCCGGATGGCCGGCGCATCGGCTACGTCGCCAGCGCGGCCGGGACCTTCCTCGATGACTCCGATACCGAGCTCCGCGTCGTCGACATCGAGACCGGGGAACAGGAGGTCCTGACAGCCACGTACAGCGCCTTCCATGGCATCGGACCGGTCTGGTCACCGGACGGCAGGACGATCGCCTACCAGCGGTTCCCAGGCTGCTGCAGCGAGCGCCACGAGGTGGTGCTGGTGACTCCGGATGACCGATCGGAGCAGACCGGGCTGGCCAGCGAGGTCGTGCTGCCGATGGAGCGGACAACCGCCGACGGATCACGCCTGGAGCTGTTCCCCTGGCACATCACCTGGTCCCCAGACGGTACCTACCTGCTGTACGTGGCGTGGACGTTTCCGAACGGGTGCTGCGATCAAGGGACAATCGAACGGACGGTGGTGGCCGCCGTTCCGACGGATGAGCACGCGCCGGCTGTGCTGTTGGCCAACATGGAAGGCATCGGCGCGTACGACGGGGACACGACCTTCGTGCCGATCCAGATCTGGCAAGGCCGAGCCGCGGATGCTGTGGCGCCCAGGTTGACGACAGAGCCAAGCTCGTCGGCTCAGGTCAGCCCGTCGCCCTCGGTGGTCACGAGCCCGACGCTGGCGCCGAATGACACCTCGGCCTGGCTCCCCTTCGTCTCAGAGCGCTATGGATTCAGCATCGCCCATCCGCCCGACTGGGAGGCGCACCCCGCTAGTGGGGATTGGACCTTCCCCGACGACACCGCCTGGCCCGCCGGCGTGGAGGCCACCGACTGGTTCGACCTCGACGGGGCCGACGGAAGTGTGGCCGCGTCGGCCTGGTCGGTGGCGCTGGAGCCCGGCACATCGGCCGACCAGTGGTTCCTCGACTACTGCGCCGTCGAGGTGACGCCGTGTGACGGGACCGAACCGAAGGTCGCCGCCAGCCTCGACGGCCACGCAGGCTGGTTCGTGCCATCCTCCGATCCACAGGCGTACTTCGGCATCGGCGACCGGATCTACCTGGTGGTGATCTGGCAGCCCGAGGACCACCCGGCGCTCGAGCGCTACGGCGGTGGCCGCCAGCTAGTCGAGGCGTTCCTGTCCACCATGCGACTCCTGCCGGACCAGCAGTCTCCCGCTCCGAGCTCACCATGAATCCGGTGCTGCGCCTGACCGCGGTGGCCGCGGTCGCAGCCGTCGCCGTGGTCGGCTCGCTCTACCTGTTCGGCGGTAGCGCTGGTGGAGGCGTTGGTTCGGGGCCGACGATCACGCCATCCGCCTCGCCGACCCGTTCGGTGGATCCATCACAGACTGCCGAATTGATCGACAGATGGCTGGACGCCTCGACCTGGACGACCTACGTCTCTGAGCGGTACCAGTTCACCATCGGTCACCCCGGCACCTGGACGGTGATCGAATCCGCGCACGTCTGGGACCAAGCGACCGATTCCATCGACTGGGATAGCGGTGGCATGGAGGTCTTCCTGCCGCCCGACGACACGATCTCGATCTATCTGGCGGCGTGGTCGGTTGACGTCGATCCCGCGACAACGCTGGCTGAATGGGTCCAGGCGTTCTGCGACCACTATGTCCCATCGTGCACCGACGTCGAGGGAATGTCCGAGCCCGCGCTCGCGAATGGGGGCGACCGCGCAGGCACCCTCTTTGCGTGGGACGACGGCATGGCCGCCTTCTTCCCCACCTGGTACGACGAGGCAGCGCCAGGGTCGATCTGGGAGCAGCCGGCTCCGAGCGATGGCCGAATCTACATCGTCGAGAGCGGGCGACCTGACAGCGGCCCGTACCACTCTCGGGAACTCATCGAGGCGTTCAGTGCGTCGCTATGCATTGGCTGCGAAGGCTGACCCACGCCTCGATTGGCGCGAAGCATGACCCCAGCGTCACCGTATGCGGCAGGCGATAAGGGTTCAAAGCGCTCGCGGAGGCAACGAAGCAGGCCCGATTCTGAGCACGAATAGGGCCTCGAGGATGAGTGCTGGTACCGCATACCGGAATCGCGGCGAGCCTCCGGTGGAGTCCGACTGAGTACGGTTGTTACGGTGGGTTACGGCCAGTTCCGGTGGTCTGCGGCCGGCTTGAGGGTACCTGCAGCAGCCCGATGCCTGCGACGACGCGGCTAACACCCGCATAACTTCACTGCGTGGTCTTCGCCTGATCCCGCGGGGACTTCTCGCTTGGCGTTCGGCTAGACTTAGAATTCGGCAGAGGTCACTTTGACCCCCTGCGCACCACCCACTCGTCGCCAACGCACAGCGGCGGCTCGGCGCGGGCAATCTCCTCGCCGTCTGGCCCAACCGCGACTACGGGCACGGTCGTGCATCCATTTTCACCGACGAGGCTGTGCTCACCGAGATTGGCGGCGCCGATTAGCTGCCCGCTGTCGCCCGGGCCGACCTGTTCGTATCCGGTGACGACCTCTCCGTCCAACAGCCACTGGAAGGTGACGGTGATGTCCGTCTCGTTGCGATACAGGATCCCCCGTCCAAGGGTTGGGTCCTCACAACCAGAGATCGCTAGCGCAAGAGCGAAAACAATCGCGACGACGATGCATCGCATCGACGACAGACGTGAGGCTCCGTTTGCCGGCCCGGACACTGGTGTCCCATTCACCGACTGAGCAGATCGGACCGGCCGCTTCATGCGTCTGCGCAACCTTGGACGATCTCCAGCGAGTCGAGCTCGAAGCGACTGGTCGAGCTGCCCGCATCCAGCCAGATCCGATCCCAGGTGGGTGGGTAGACCTTGGGGACCTGGGTCTCCTCAAATGCATGCCAGTGCTCACCGCGACCGCCGCTGCCCCAGTGGCCCACCACCGGGGCGCTCGTGACCGGCTCATCGGTGCCGTCGGGCCAGAACCGCACGTAGGCGCCGTAGTCGTCGATCAACAGGCGCGACCACATCCACACCCCTCCCGCCGGGCTGGGCAGGCCGCTGCCGTCGTACTCCCACCAGTTCGTGCCCGACCCGAGTGGGTTGTCGTCGCGCTCGTCGCTGGCAGCCACGATCGTGCCGAACGTCACCGAATGCTGGAACGAGAAGCCGGCATAGGTTCCATAGGGGGCGCTGTCCGACACGGTCATGTCGATGCGCCACGACCCCGATCCGTCCGGCACGACCCGCCACTTCATCAGCAGCTCGATCGGCTGGCCGGCCTGTGCCGCGGCGTGCGGCAGGTTGGCGAGGCCAGACTGGTGATCGATCACCGCCACCGAGCCATCCACGGACGCTCCGGTGATGGGCTGCACCGCCCAGGCGCCCAACGGTCCGACTCCCCATGCATCGGTGACTTCGCGCTCGAAGGAGTCCCGACACGAGGTCATCGTGAATTCGGCCGCCCAGTCGAGCGCGTCGTCACCGCTGTTGTAGTCGGTGTGAGTGACGGTCAGGACCGCGTATTCGCACCCGTTGTTGATCGGCACCGAGACGAGACCACTGCCATCGGGCTCGATGGACGCGGGCGTCTCGATGCAGGTCGTGGGGCTGGCTGGCGGTGCCGGGTAGCTGATGGTCATGACATGCGCCTCGGTCTCAGCGGAGGCGTTGGCGATGGTGATGGCCATCTCGCCCGTGCTGCCGCGCGGGCTTGGCACCAGGTCGACATAGGCGGATCCCCCTGGCTTGAGCTCGACGGTGCCCTGTGCGGTCGTTCCGTGGGTCATGTCATAACGCGCCCTCGCCGGTCGCGGCGGCGCCAGACCGTCGCTATCCGCCAGCGTCCGGGGGTCCAACGCAAGAGTGCTGCGCCAGACCGTCTGCACATCGGACGCAGCGCCCTCAAAGCCGTTGTCGTATTCGAGCAGGTAGTTGGCGCGGGCGAAGTCCGGAAGAATGCCGGCAAAGCTTGTGCCGTAGCTGATGGCTACCTCCTCATTCGCCGGCTCGACGAATTGAGGTCTGGGCTCGTCGGCCAGCGCGTCAAAGACTTCCCGAACCACTTCCGGGTTGTATTCGCCGGGCGTGCCGAGCCGCTCCGCCAAGTACTCGGCGAGGATGAAGGCGCCGTACTGACGGACTCTAGCGTGATGTACGTGATAGTGAAGTGCGCGGTCTGGTGTTGGCATTCCCACCCCGTGCCGAGCAGTCCCCACAGGCTGTGGACCTCCACGCAGGGATCCGCTCCGGCGACCTGGGCGACGCCCGCAGGGGTACCTGAGCCACTTGACTCCACCGGGACCGACCCGTAGAGGGGACCGCGTCTGGGCTGCGCGAGCGCGTCGGTAATGGTCTGACGGCTGGCCGGCGACAGGTCGTCCCAGTCACGCAGGAAGTAGGCGAGCTCGACCACGCCGCCGGTCTCGACACCATTCGGCTGGTAGCGACTGTCCAGAACCTGCGGGGCGATGAGCAGGAACGTCCCGTTGGTGGCGTAGTCGTCAAGCGTCAGGCGTCCGCTGTTAAGGTCGGCATCGAGTCGCTCAAGAGGAGTGAGACCGTTGTCGACCTCCACGGATGCGGGGAGACTGGTAGCGGTGTCACCGCTCACCGCTGTGGCACGCGCCTCGATGGAGTGCGAGCCGTCTGCAACCGTTGCCGTGTCCCACGTGATGGCAAACGGCGCGGCAGTTGCCGTCCCGACGACGGTGTCATCAACGAGGAGTTCGACCTGCGCGATGCCGGAGGGATGCGTCGCGGTCGCTGACAGAATCTCGCTGGCAAACAGGGTGGCTCCATCGGGGGGTGAGGTCAGCGCTACGTCTGGCACTGACGGCTCGGAAGCCAGCTCTGGTCCACGCGCGAATACATCGAGCGTGCCGTTCGTGTCGCCGACCACGAGGTTGGTGGCCCACGACTGGAACGCGACGTGTTGACCATCGCCGCTGATCGTCACCTCGTGGCTCTCGGCGTTGCCCTGCGTGCCGTAGGTGGCCACTCCGACGCGGATCGTCGTGCCGGTGTCGCGGTCGTGGAGGAAGACGTCATACACGCCGTTCGTGTCGCCGGGCACGAGGTTCGTGGCCAGCGAGCTGAAAACGACGTAGCGAGCGTCATCACTGATGTCGACTACCGATCCGCTGTAGCCGTTGGCCTGCGTTCCGTCCGAGGCGACCGACACGCGGGTCGTGGTCCCCGTGGTGCGGTCATGGACGAAGGCGTCGAGCTCCTGGTTCGTGTCGCCCGATACGAGGTTGCTCGCGATGGAGCGGAAGGCGACGTAGCGGCCGTCGCCGCTGACCGCCTGGGCCGAGCTGATCCAATTCGCCTGTGTCCCGTCGGAGGCGAGCGACACGCGGCTCGTCGCGCCCGTCGCGCGGTCGTGGACGAAGACGTCCTGGTCGCCGTTGGTGTCGCCCGGCACGAGGTTGCTGGCCAATGACTGGAAGGCCACCGTGCCGCCGTCGGCGCTGATCGCCGGGGCATCGCTCTGCTGGTTGCCCTGGCTGCCGTCGGAGGCGACCGACACCCGGCTAGTGGTCCCGGTGGCGCGGTCGTAGACGAACACGTCCCAGGCGCCATTCGTATCGCCGGGCACGAGGTTGCTGGCACTCGACTCGAACGCCACGTACTGGCCATCGCCGCTGATCGACGGCAGGGTCGCCCAGTTATTGGCTCCGGTGCCATCGGAGGCAACGCTGACGCGCATCGTGGCGCCGGTCGTGCGGTCGTGGACGAAGACGTCCCAACCCCCGTTCGTGTCTCCGGCGACCAGGTTGGTGGCCAGCGACTGGAAGGCCACGTAGCGGCCATCGGCGCTGATCGCCGACACCTGGCTCGAGCCGTTGCCCTCGCTGCCGTCGGACGCCACCGAGACCCGGGTGGTCGTGCCGGTCAACCGGTCGCGGACGAAGACGTCGGCCTTGGCGTTGGTGTCGCCGGCCACGAGGTTGGTGGCGCTCGAGGTGAACGTCGCGTAGCGGCCGTCGGCACTGAGCGCCGGCCATTGGCTGGCGCTGGTGCCTTCGGTGCCGGCGGAGCTGACGCTCACCCGTTCGGTGAACGCCACCGGCGCGGCGGCCGTCGGTAGCTCGAGCTCGGCCCAGCTGACCTGGGCTTGGCGCGGGTTACCACCGCCGGTCGTGGAAGGATCGAAGCGTAGCCGCAGGTCGGTGTAGTCGGTGATCGCCGCCGCTTGGGCCGGCGTCAGCGTCAGGCTGGCCTGCTGCCAGCCTGAGCCGGTTGCTCCCGGAATGGCGGCATGCGACTGCGAGGCGATGGTCGTGCCACCCTGCCGCAGCTGGATCGTCAGGTTCGTGGTTCTGCCGCCATCGTCGCCGCTCTTGGCGTAACGATAGCGCAGCACGATGCCCGATAGATCGGTCGGCGGCAGGACATCGGCCAGCGTGACGTCGTAGAAGTTGGCGACCGACGGGCCGGATGGCGAGGCGAGGAAGTCCGCGTCGCTCGGTGTGACCTCATCGATGTTTGCATGCGTGCCGCTCCACGTTCCGTCAGAGCCGGCGGACCCGTCAGGCCGGGCGTATTGCGAACCTTCGCTGGCTTGAATGGGAGTGCGCACCGCGGCAGCGCCTGCCGGTTGAACACCAGCTGCGGCCGAACTCGGAGCGCCTACTGCGAGGATCCCGTACACCATGGAGATGCTCAGCAGCACCACGGCGATCCTGCCACTTGGGCTTCCCCTCATCCGGTCCCTCCCGCCGCGGAAGCTCGGTCAAACGGGGATTTTGCCGCGGTCAAGCCGGAGCATACACGAGCAGCTCTGGCGCACATGAACCCATTCGGCAAGAGGTTGCCGGCCCTAGGTTTGGCGGATGTCGGCCACTCACCCAGAGGCCGACTTTGCGCGAGCTTGGCCCGGAGCGGTACGCAGCTCGCGAATCCTTGGGGGTACGGATGAGGGTACAGCCGCGAAGGAGAGGCCGATTCGTGCTCACAATCGGCCCAAATTAGACTTGGTACCGCATACCGGAATCGCGGCGAGCCTCCAGTGGAGTCCGACTGAGTACGGTTGCTACGGTGAGCTCCGGCCAGCTCCGGTGGGTCACGGCGGGCTTGAGGGTACGAATGAGGGTACGGAGAGACGGCCCCGACCAAGCGGTTAACAGCCGCCGGTCCCGCGAGTCACGCCGCCTCAATTAGAGATGGCGTCGATTGGAAGGGCTGGCCTACGTTGAGCGTGAAGTGCGCCGTGATAGAGGACTCAGCGTCCCGACCAAGCGGCTAACGCCCGCCTGACTCCTGGCATGGTCAGACATGACCGGTGGGAGGCGGATTGCTGGCGAGGTGGCGCAGATATCCTGAGGCGTCTCCAAATGCCAGAGCCGACGGAATGATCCTCGGCGGTTGCTGGGCTTGAGTCTCGATTCCTCGCGCATAAGCAGAACTTCCGGTCAGGACCATGCGTACGGGGACCTGACACGACCGGGGCTAGGAAGCGAACACACTCACCAGTCCGACAACGGTAAGCACGAGGCCGGTGAGGATTATGATCACGATGATTGGGCCTGCCACCACCCACCATGCGAGCTTCTCAAACTTCGTCAATCCGTTGTCGGACGCCGTGTCCCGCCTGTCGATCTCTTGGATCCACACCGGCTTGAGGAACGTCGGAGGCGTTGGTAGCCATGCGATCGCGAGGGCAAAAAGGATGAGTGCAATGCCTGTCGGTATTCCAGCGACGCCCTGAAGGTTGCCCGCGGCGCGATACATCGCCATTCCGAGAGTGGCCAACATGAAGGCGATTCCTGCGGGGATCTGTACGAGTGCTAGATGCCGCCACAACACCGATCTATTGGCATTGGCATAGTCACGGAGCGCATAGCGAAAACGACCTCGGCGCACTTGGATCCCGGACAGGAGTCCCAGAACGCCTAGCAACCCCGCTGCAACGATTAGAAATGTGTCCTCCGGGTCAGCCATAACTCCAGTTTGACGGGGGCTCAAAATCAATCATCAACCACGGGAAAGGATTCCAGCGACTAGCTGCATCATCGATCCCTATCACGACGTCACCCAGCGGTCCCGAGCCTATCCTCTCACCGATGAAGGCACCAATTGGAATGCATGCGATGCTGAATGGAGGAGGGCAGAACCCGCCTACGATACCTCCACCAGTGCCCGCAGCCACTGCAGTTCCAGCACGCATCAACTGGCGCCGAACTCTGTCCCCATCATCTAGATAGGTACGCTCCGCATCCTGACGGGCCTGCTCTTCAGCGCCAGAGAATGCCGCCAAACCCAGCCCGATCGGCCCAAGAACTCTGGATGCAGCTGTGGCCGCTTGACCCACCGCACGATTCGTCGCTGCCACAACGTCTCCCGCCCACGTGATGGCGTTCGACAACGGACGTCCGAGTCTCCACCAGTCACGAAGTTGGTCAGCGTACCGGGTGGCATTCTGGAGTGCGACTTGAGCTTTGTGCTCGAGTTCGGCCGCAGAGACCCGAAGTGCTTCGGCTGCGGCATCCACGCCGACCGATACGGGCGTCGAATCTACCTCGGTCGGTTCACGGCGAGTCGGTTCGGACGATGCGATTGTCCGTATCACCGTGGTCTTGCTCCCCGACGAGGTCGTGGTCGTCACCACGATGGCCTTCTCGCTCGTGTCGGGATTTGTCCCGCTGATGAACGCGTGCCCGGTCGGGTCGATCAGCGTCGTCGGGTTGGCGGCCGCATACAGGAAGCGGTTCAGGCTGCGCGGGTCGGTGACCGATCCGGCGAAGGCATCGAGCTGGGTGAAGGCCGCCAGCTGGGGGCTGTAGAAGCGCGCGCTCATGTCGTACAGGGCATCGGCGTCGCCGTCGGCCGGGGCCAGGTCGAGGCGGCCCTGGTACGGCGGCGGAACGCCGTTCCCGGGCCGGAACGGGTTGGCAAGCGGATTCGGTTGTCGCGCCAGGGCCATACCGTTCATCTCAGTGATCTCTTTCTGTGTTCAGTTGGATCGGCCGGAGAGCGCCGCATGGCGCCTCCCCGGCCAGGTCCTCACCTCAGTGGGAACCGCCCTACGCCGCCGGTGTTGCCTGTCGCAGCCACGAGCGCGATCGCATCGCGTTCGCCACTACATCCAGGTACACCTCGGAGTAGGACACGCTGCCAAGCTCGAGCACTGCCCATAGGCAGTTGAGCATCGCTGAGGCGACCATCAGGTTGGTGACAACCAATTGCGGTCGCTCCTCGGCCTGCCGCTCGCAGCCGTTGCGGGCCGCGAACTCGGCCTCGGTGGCCCGGCCGATCTCCCGGTGGATCTCGGCCAGGCCGCCGTCGACGAACGCGCCGTTGCGGCGCCTGACGAGCTGGACGTTGCCGTCCGTCTCGTCGTTGCCGCCGCTGATGAGCATCACATCGTCGAGCGAAGCGAGATGCCGATCGACGACGGAACGGGTCCAGTGGTTGTCGACCGCCAGCAACGCCTGGCCGGCAGCCGCCGCGGCTTCGGCCTCTCGCTGATCGGCGAGATCGTGGAGCAGACCGCCGGCTACCCATACTTCCTGCAGTTCTTCGGCGCCTTCATCTGCAGCCGGATCGGACTGGCGCATATCGAGCTGGCCGACTACCAGAGGGTGGAGTCGGCGCTGCTGCACGAGCTGGATCTGGCGTTCTTCGAGGATCGCTTCGAAGCGGCCCCACCCACCGAGCAGCTGCTGCTGACGGCCATGGCGCGCGCTGGCGGCCGCGTCAGCCTAAATCACCTACAGGCCGAGCTGCACGATCCGGTCAACGTCCCGGTCGGCCTGCGCCGGCTCATCGATCGTGGATTGGTCTACCGACCGACGCGCGCGATGTACGACTTCGCGCTGCCGCTGTTCGCCACGTATGTGCGACGGCGGGCCAAAATAACAAAGCTATCGTCAGCGCGATAATTCGGTGTCCGAACCGCGCGGCGTGAGGCATGGTCCGAAGGCGATACGCCAACGCCTGAATCGTGCTCCGGTAGCCAGTCCGCGCCGGCTGGTGCTGACCGTGCCCGAAGTAGCGGCCGAGCTGCAGATACCAGCCTCCACGGTGTACGACCTCATCCGCCGTGGGGTCATCCCTGCCGTGCGCGTAGGCAAGCGCCTCCGCGTTCCGAAGCGGCGGCTTGAAGATTGGATTAACGGCAGGCAAGGAGCCACTTCGTATGATCCGTAGCATGCCGAGACGCGGACACGGCGAAGGCACGATCCGACACCGTGCCGACCGCGACCTGTGGGAGGCGCGGTACACCGATGGCGATGGCCGCCGCCAGTCGCTGTATGCGCCCACGCGCCGCGAGGTTCAGACCAAACTGAACGCCGTGCGGCACGCGCTTGCCGAGGGCGCAGCTGTCGGCGGCTCGCGTGAGGCGGTTGCTCAGTTCCTCCAGCGCTGGCTGGACGACGTGGCGTCCCAACGTGTTCGCCCTCGCACCTTCGAGAGATACGAGGGTGTGGTCAGGAACCACCTGCTTCCACGGCTCGGCCGAGTTCCGCTGCGCCAGCTCACGCCGCAGCACATCGAACGCCTATACGTGGCGAAGCGCCACGAGTTGAGCCCGGCTGGCGTTCGCTACCTCCACCAGGTCCTGCACGCTGCCCTGGCCCATGCCCTCCGCATGCGGTTGATCCCGTACAACCCCGCCGACGGCGTGGCGCCGCCCCGACCGGTGCAGGAGGAGATGCTCTACCTCAGCCCTGACGAGGCGCGTCGGTTCCTGATCGCGGTCAAGGATGATCCGCTGGGGCCGCTGTACACCCTCGCGATGACGACCGGCATGCGGCTTGGCGAGCTGCTGGGGCTGCGCTGGCACGCCATCAGCGATTCTGATCTTGAAGTTCGGGTGGCCCTTGTGCGGTCCGGTGGCGCATGGAGTCTGAGCGCGCCCAAGACACCGAAGAGCCGCCGCCGGATCGCTCTCTCAGCCAACGCCATCGCCGCGCTGAAGCGCCAGCGCAGCCGACAGGCAGAGGCGCGTCTTCGCGCCGGCCAAGCGTGGACCGATTACGGCCTGGTCTTCACCGATGAGTTCGGCGAGCCTTTGACCGGCTCGCGCATCACCGAGCGCCGTCTGCGACCGCTGCTGCGCCACGAAGGGCTGCCGCCGATCCGCTTCCACGACCTGCGCCACACCGCCGCCACCCTGATGCTCAATGCCGGCGTCAACCCCAAGGTCGTGTCCGAGATGCTGGGGCATACCAGCGTGGCCATCACCCTCGACCGCTACTCGCACGTGATCCCGACGTTGCAGGAGGAGGCGGTCCGGCGCCTCGATGAGGTGCTGCGCGTGGCCCCGAGGTTAGGGGTACGAACAGGGGTACAGCGCCGCAGGCGGCCACGAAAAAGCCCCGATTCACGCTCAGGATCGGGGCTTGAGGGCGAGATTGGTACCGCATACCGGATTCGAACCGGTGATCTCCGCCTTGAGAGGGCGGTGTCCTAGGCCTCTAGACGAATGCGGCACGTCGTCCGTGGTGTCGAGGACGGCGGCGAGTATAGCAAGCCCCGCGCGGGAGGCTCAACCCGATCGTCTTGCTGCCAAGTGCGCGGCACCAATGCTGCGCGAGCACCCGCGAGACGGAACGGAAGCTCCCTATCGGGCACCCGCCGCCGACGCGAGCTCCGCCATCATCGCGTGGCGGCGCTCCTCAAGCCAGCCCAGGACCGACCCGGCCACCTGTGGCCAGGTATCGGACCCCATCACCAGCCCGAAGTGCGAGGCCGACGGGAAGTACTCGTAGGTGGCGTCCAGCAGGTCCGCCGTGCGGCGCGCCTCCGAGGGATGGATCACGTCGTCGTGGCCCGCCCCGATCACCAGCGCGGGCGCCTGGATGCGCTCCGCCTCGACGGTGACCCCCAACATCCGCTCGCGCCGTGCCGAGCCCGACTCGCGCGCCCCGCGCATCATCTCCTGCATCTTTTCGCGCTCGTCCGGGGTGAGGTCGGGCGTCATCTCGCGCAGCGTCTCGTCCGACTGCAGCCATCCCCACCAGGTGGCGTCGTAGACGTCGGGGACCTCTTTGAGCTCCGGCGGCAACGGACGGCGCGGGAGGGCGGCGGCCGGCGGTGAGGGCGCCAGCAGGACGAGGCCCAGGACCGGGTGGTGCTCCGCGTACAGCATGGCGGCCAGCCCACCGAATCCCCAGCCGATGACGACCGGCGGACGCCCCAGCTGCCGGATGGCCACGCCGATGTCGTCCGCGTAGTCGCGCATCCGCACGCTGCCGAGCTCGGCGAGGTCGGAGGTGAAGTGCCCGCGCAGGTTCAGGGCGTGCGCCTCCCAGCCGCGCTCGGCAAAGAAGCCGGCGAAGCTCGACCACAGCCACGAGCCGGTGAGCGCGCCGTGGACGAGCAACAGCGGCGGCTTGCGGGACCGTCGCTCCGGCTGCTGGGTCTCGACGTAGATCCCCTCCGGCTCGATGTAGACCTCGTCGCGCTTGATCGCCTGCACCATGCGGCGCTACTCGTCCTCCAGCAGATCGTCCAGCGGGTTGAAGACCAACCCGGTCAGCAGCTTCGGGTAGAAGTAGGTCGACTTCTGGGGCATCACATCGCCGGCGCTCGCCACCGCGGCGAGTTGCTCGAGTCGGGTGGGACGCACCAGGATCGCGGCGGCTGCCTCGCCACGGGCCACCCGATCGCGGGCGTCGACCTCGTCCCTAGTGTAGGCCAGCCGCTCCCCGGCGGCGAGGGCCACGCCATCGATCCCCAGCTGGTCGGACAGGACGGCCGCGTGCAGCACGGCCAGGTCCAGGCCCATGACCGCGGTCGAGACGCGCTCGCGCCGCATGCGGTCCGCGACGCCATCGGCATCCCCCACCAGCAGCCAACCCTCGTCTCCCGACAGGATCACGCCGAAGGCCGGCTCCTCGCTGTCCGCCAGCGCCTCCAGCCGGACGGCGACGTCGCCCGGGGCGAGCGGGATGGCCTGCCACAGCGGGTCGGCGTCGGTCACCAGGGCGCGCAGCGCCTCCGCATCGGTCCGATCCTTGATGAGCCGATGGGTGGGCAGGATGGCGAGCTCCTCGAGCTCGGCGTTGATGAGCGCGATCATCATCCAGTCCGCCGCCAGGCTGCCTGGCGGCGCATCGGTCCAGCGCGGGTCGGCCCGGACCTCGGCCTGGTAGGCCAGCGCCGTCTCGTACCGATGGTGCCCATCGGCGACGTACAGCACCTGGCGCGACAGGTAGCCCAGCAGCCGTTCGTCCGGCTCGACGGCGGCCAGCGTGTGGAGCAGCCCGTCCGCGTCGCGCGCGCGCCATTCATCGGTCCAGGCCCGGCTCATGACGTGGCGGTAGCGCTCGGCGCGGTCGAAGTAGAGGGCCAGGATGGGGCTCAGCTGGGTGCGGGTGGC
>Ga0299913_10002037_pt1 | contig 15673 bp, 13 predicted proteins | sample RVTome_9_FD_201360 | JGI IMG/M metagenome (GOLD analysis project Ga0299913, IMG submission 201360) | Soil microbial communities from uranium-contaminated site in the Upper Colorado River Basin, Wyoming, United States - RVT155D38 (version 2) ...
CCTCCACTCCTGGTGGCAGGGCGTCCGCGGCGGTGAGCTCGGCTCCCTGCCGATCATCGTCGGCCTCGTCGTCATCTTCGTCGTCTTCGGGCTGCTCGAGGACAACTTCCTCACCGAGCGGAACTTCACCAACCTCCTGCTGCAGATGGCGGCCGTGGCGACGATCGCCATCGGCATCGTCTTCGTGCTCCTCATCGGGGAGATCGACCTCTCGGTCGCCTTCGTCAGCGCGGTCGGCGGCGTCGTGATGACGCTCCTCCTCCGTCCGGGCGACCCCGGGTGGCCGTGGTGGGCGGCAATCGGGTTCGCCCTCCTCTGCACGACGGCGATCGGCTTCGTGCAGGCGCTCGTGATCACGAAGGCGGGCGTGCCGTCGTTCGTCGTCACGCTCGCGGGCCTGCTCATCTGGTCCGGCGTCGTCCTCATCCTCACGACGCAGTACTCGACGGCCGGGACGATCAGGATTCAGAACGAGAGGGTCGTCGACATCGCCAACGGGTTCCTCAGCGATCTCTGGGGCTGGGTCCTGGCCGCCGCGGTGGTGATCGCGTTCGGGCTCTCCCAGGTTCGGAACGCGATGGTGAGACGCGCAGGCGGCCTCGGGGCCAAGCCGACGGTCGTGATCGCGCTGCAGGTTCTCGGGCTGGCCGTCGTGATGTTCGCGGGAGTCTGGTACGCCAACCAGGACCGGGGCGTGCCCCAGGTGACCGTCATCCTCGGGATCTTCCTCGTCTTCTGGTCGTTCATCGCCACGAAGACGCGCTTCGGCCGCCACGTGTACGCCGTCGGCGGCAGCGCGGAGGCCGCCCGCCGGGCGGGCATCAACGTCGACCGCGTGCGCATCGCCGTCTTCATGATCAGCGGCTTCATGGCCGGCGTCGGCGGGATCATGCTCGCCTCCCGGCTCCGCTCCGTGGCCACCAACACCGGGGGCGGGAACCTGCTCCTCCTCGTGATCGCGGCCGCGGTCATCGGCGGCACGAGCCTCTTCGGGGGCGTCGGCCGCGTCGTCTCCGCGCTCCTCGGGGCGCTCGTGATCGCCTCCATTCAGAACGGAATGGACCTGCTCGGCCTCGCCTCGGGCACGAAGTTCGTGATCACCGGGCTGGTGCTCCTGGGCGCCGTGCTCGTCGACGCCGTCTCCAAGCGTCGCCGCGCGGCCCGGGGCGGCGTGTGAGCCAAGCCGGGGGCGCCGCGGTTAAGGTTGGCCCCGGTCGGGCGGTGCGCCCGGGAAGAGCGAGCATCCGGAGGAGAACCTGGTGAAGACGAGTCTCGGCATCTGGGCCCTGGGCCCCATGGTCACCCGCTTCGTGCCGGCCGGCTACCAGCCGCAGTGGGCCGGCGAGACAACCGCCGGCCGTGTCCGGCGGGCGGTCGACGGGCTGGGCGACCTGATGGACGACTACGAGTTCCACTACCCCCAGGAGCTCTTCGAGGAGAACCTCGACGAGGTGCGCGAGGCGCTCGGCGGCCACGGCATCTACTGCATCGCGAGCGGTCTGCACCTCGACCCGCGCTTCGGGCGCGGCGGGCTCACCTCGCCGGACCCGGCCACGCGGGCGGAAGCCGTGCGGATCGCCGTCGCCGCCGCGGACTTCGCAGGCTCGCTCGGCGCCCACTTCATCGTCTGGCCGGGGATCGAGGGCTACAACTACCCGTTCCAGACGCCGTACGCGGACAGCTGGAAGTGGTTCCTGGACGGCGTCGGCCAGGCCGCGCAGACATGCGCCGAGCACGGCGTCTCCCTCTTCCTCGAGCACAAGAACTCCGAGCCGGCGATGAAGATCTTCATGCGGAACATCGGGATGACCCTGCACGTGATCCACAAGCTTCGCGAGCAGGGGATCACGAACGTCAAGGTCAACATGGACTGGCAGCACCTGATCATGAACGGGGAGAGCCTGGGCGAGTACGCGGCCATGCTCGCCGCCGACGGGCTCCTGGGCCACCAGCACGCCAACTCGGGCTGGGGGACGTTCGACGACGACAACATGGTCGGCGCCACGGCGTTCATGGAGACGCTCGAGCTGGCGCTCGAGCTCAAGCGCGCCGGCTACGGCGAGAACGGCGAGCGGCTCGGCTTCGACCTCTACCCGTACACGGAGGACGCGGTGGCGGCCGTGCGCCGCAGCGTGCTCCAGTGGCGCTTCATCGACGAGGTGGCCGCGCGCATCGACGATGCGGCGCTCCGTGCGGCCCAGGCGGAGAAGGACGCCGTCCGCGCGTACGAGCTCGTCTACGAGGCCCTGGGCGCGCGGTGAGGCTCGAGCAGGCGCTCCGGGTCGTGGAGACGGTCGTGCGGGCCGCGCCCGGGCCGGTCTCCGTGTTCGTGGCCGACGACCACGGCGAGCTCGTCGCAGCGGCCACGATGGACGGCGCCGCGCCCGACACCCGGCTGAACGCGCAGCGGAAGGCGTACACGGCGGCGCGGAGCGACGCCCGCTCGACCGGCAAGCTCGCCGACACGGTCCGGGGCGACCCCGCCGAGCTTGCGAGCTTCGACCCCTTCTTCACGTTCTTCCGCGGCGGCATCGCCGCCTTCGAGGACGGCCGCCGCGTCGGGGCCGTCGGCGTCAGCGGCCTGCCCGGAGAGGACGACGAGGCCCTCGCCGGCGACGCCCTCCTCGCCTCCGGCCTCGCGCTTTCGTGACCGCGCTCGTCGGCCTCGACGTCGGGACGACCGGCGTCAAGGCGCTCGCGATCAGCCCCGAGGGCGAGGTGCTGGCACGGATCGAGCGCGAGTATCCGCTGGCCATGCCGCAGCCCGGCTGGGCCGAGCAAGACCCGGAGGACTGGCGCCGCGCCGCGGAGGAGGCCCTCGACGAGCTCGGCGCCGGCGAGGTCGCCGGCATCGGCCTCACTGGCCAGATGCACGGCCTCGTGGCGCTCGACGCCGACGAGCGCGTCCTCCGGCCCGCGATCCTCTGGAACGACCAGCGCACGGGCGCCGAGTGCCGCGAGATCGAGGAGCGCGTCGGGCTCGCCCGCCTGATCGAGCTGACCGGCAACCGCGCGCTCCCCGGCTTCACGGCGCCCAAGCTCCTCTGGCTCCGCCGCCACGAGCCGGAGGTCTTCGAGCGCGTCGCGCACGTCCTCCTCCCGAAGGACTACGTCCGCCTCGCCCTCACCGGCGAGCGGGCCACCGACGTCGCCGACGCCTCGGGGACGCTGCTCTTCGACGTGGCCGGCCGCCGCTGGAGCGGCGACGTGCTGGCCGCGCTCGACCTCCCGCCCGAGTGGCTCCCGCCGGCGCTCGAGTCGCCGGCCCGCTCGGCGGAGACGCCCGCCGGCGTCCCCGTCGCGGCCGGGGCGGGCGACCAGCAGGCCGGGGCGCTCGGCGTCGGCGCCGTCCGCCCTGGACCGGTGTCCGTCGTGCTCGGCACCTCGGGGGTCGTCTTCGCGACGCTGCCCGAGCTCGCGGTCGAGCCCGAGGGGCGCGCGCACGTCTTCTGCCACGCGGTGCCGGGCACCTGGGAGGCCATGGGCGTCATGCTCTCGGCCGCCGGAGCGCTCCGCTGGGCCCGGGACGTGCTCGCCCCGGACCTGCCGTTCGACCGCCTCGTCGCCCAGGCGGAAGGGTGGGAGCCCGGCGCCGAGGGGCTGCTCTTCCTCCCGTACCTGGCCGGCGAGCGGACGCCGCACGCCGACCCCGACGCCCGCGCGGCCTTCGCGGGCCTGTCGCTGCGCCACGACCGCGGCGCGCTCGTCCGCGCCGTGCTCGAGGGCGTGGCCTACGGGCTCCGCGACTCGCTCGAGATCCTCCGCTCGCTCGGCTGCCGGCTCGACGTCGGCAGGGTGTCGGGCGGCGGGGCCCGCAGCGACCTCTGGCTCCGCATCGTCGCCTCCGTGCTCGGCCTCCCGCTGGAGCGCACCGTGGCGGAGGAGGGGGCGGCGTTCGGCGCCGCGCTCCTCGGGGGCGTCGCGGGCGGCGTCTTCGCCGACGTGGGCGAGGCCGTGGACGCCTGCGTCCGCGTCCGCGAGACGGTCGAGCCCGACCCCGAGTGGGAACGGGCCTACGCGGAGGGCTACGCCCGCTACCGCGCCCTCTACCCTGCCCTGAAGACGCTGGAGGCGGAATGACGACCACGTGGGGGATCATCTCGACGGCGAACATCAACCGGCTCGTGCTGGCCGGCGCCCACGAGTCCGACCGGGCCGACGTCATCGCCGTGGCGAGCCGTGACCGGGCCCGAGCCGAGGCCTACGCGCGCGAGCACGGCATCGAGCGGGCATACGGGAGCTACGAGGCGCTCCTGGCCGACGGCGACGTCGAGGCGGTCTACATCTCGCTCCCGAACTCGCTGCACGTCGAATGGTCGATCCGCGCGCTCGAGGCGGGGAAGCACGTCCTCTGCGAGAAGCCGCTCGACCGGCGGCCCGAGGAGGTGGAGCGGGCCTTCGAGGCGGCCGAGCGCGCCGGGCGCATCCTCACGGAGGCGTTCATGTACCGGCACAACCCGCAGACGGCGAAGCTCGTGGAGCTCGTCGAGAGCGGCGCGGTCGGCGACCTGCGGCTCGTGCGCTCCGCGTTCAGCTTCAGCCTCGGCGACCCGGAGAACGTGCGCCTGGCGGCCGACCTCGACGGCGGCGCGCTCATGGACGTCGGCTGCTACTGCGTGAGCGGCTCGCGACTCCTGGCCGGCGAGCCGGAGTCCGTCTCGGGAGTTCAGGTCACCGGGGCGAGCGGGGTTGACGTGCTCTTCGCGGGGACGCTGAGCTTCCCGGGCGACGTCGTCGCCCACTTCGACTGCGGCTTCGTCCTTCCCGGCCGCGACGAGCTCGAGGTGGTGGGGAGCGAGGGATCGCTCTTCCTCGACGACCCCTGGCACGCGCGGACGCCGACGATCGAGATCCGGCGCGAGGGCGGGATCGAGGACCTCGTGCTCCAGCCGGCCGACTCGTACCGGCTCGAGCTGGAGAACGTCGGCGACGCGATCGCCGGCCGCGCGGCCCTGCGCCTCGGCCGCGAGGACGCGGTGGGGCAGGCGAGGACGATCGACGCCCTCTACCGGGCCGCGGCCTCGGACGCCTCCGTGTCGCTCACCTGACACGAAGGCGGCACCCTCCTGCGCGCACCGGCGCGCTATCCAGGGAGGATGGATGCCGCGCGCGTGCTCCTGGGGCTCCTCTTCCCGGAGCGTTGCCTCGTCTGCGGCCGTGGCGACGAGCTGCTCTGCGCCCACTGCCGCAGGAGCCTGCTCGTCCTCCGCGGCACGCTGTGCGCCCGCTGCGGCGCCCCGACCGCCTGGCCGGTCGAGCGCTGCGGCGAGTGCGCCGGCGGCCGGCTCGCCTTCGCCTCCGCGCGCGCGGCGGTCGCCTATGACGGCGCCGCCCGCGCCCTCGTGACCGCGTGGAAGGAGCGCGGAATCGGGAGGGTCGCGGGCCTGGCAGCCGGGCTGGTTGCGGAGACGGTCCCGGCGCCCCGGGCGGACGCGCTCGCGTTCGTCCCGGGGGAGGGCGACCGCGTCGGCTGGCGCGGGGCCAATCCGGCCGCGGAGCTGGCGGGGGCGCTCGCGGGCCGCTGGGGCCTCCCGGTGGAGCGGCTCCTCGAGCGGACCCGGCGCGTCCAGCCGCAGCGGGGGCTCGGCCGGGCCGAGCGCCGCGCCAACGTCAAGGCCGCGTTCCGCGCCCGCGGAACGGCCCCGGCGGCCGTCTGCCTCGTCGACGACGTCTACACGACGGGCTCGACCGCGGGCGCCGCGGCGACCGAGCTGCGGCGGGCGGGGGCGAGGGCCGTCCACGTCGTCACGTTCGCCCGCGCAGTCCGCGGTTGACAGGCCGGCCGGGCGCCTGCATATAGTCACCCGGTCGCGGGACCGGGCAGGCACTTCGGCCCGCGAGACCAGGACAAGGGGGATCTGGGAGCACGCACCGAGTCGCTTCGAGCCCGGGAGGTCTCACTCCCTGCGCCAGCGCGTCAGTCGGGAACATCCGGGGACCGGGCACCCCGGACGGAAAGGAGAGTCGTGCGGACGACATGGTCCACGAGCGGGCCTCGGGGAGGCCCGAGATGAGCGTGCGCCGGTGGCTGGTCGCGACGGCGGTCCTGGTGGCCGCCTCGATCGGCGCCGCGACCGCCTCGGCGCAGTCGCCGGTCCTCGATCCGGTGGACCCGCAGTTGTGGGTCGACCAGGGCGAGCTGACCTGGGCGGACTACCTGCCGGTCCCGGACGAGCGGCCGGAGTTCTACGACACCGACACGGACGGGAGCCAGAACCAGTACCGGACGGCCATCATCCTGATCGACTACCCGGACCAGCCCTTCCTGGTCACGCAGCCCGCGGGCTCCCATCCGTTCGGGAACCCGCAGCCGGGCTGGACGCCGGTCGCGCCCGAGGACGTCGCGGAGTGGTTCTACGACTACTACGCCGTGCCGAACGAGTACAACGGCGGCCGCACCCTCCACGGCTACTGGATGGAGGACACCCACGGGCGCATCGGCATCGACGTCGAGGTCTTCGGCCCGTACACGATGACCCCCCAGTCCTTCGAGTACGGACTTGGCCAGTTCAACGGCTCCCTCGGCGGCCAGGCCGACTCGAGCTGCCCTGCGGGCCACACCTGCAACCGGAACATCCGCACCGACGGCCTCGCCGCCTGGCAGGCGGATACCGGCTGCACGAGCCTGTCCTCCTGCGGCTACAACAACGGGTTCTACGTGACCGCGGGTCACGACGAGTCGTCCACCTGGCAGGAGTTCGGCGAGATGCTCTGGGCCGACCGGACCGAGGTTCCCGCCGAGTTCGGGCCTCCCGGCGCCACGAGCGGGCCGGTGCTGAACGCCGCCGGCAACCCGATCCCGAACTGGGCGCCCACGCGCTACGTCCCGTGGACGTCCTGGCGGGCGGCGGCGAACCACTGGCCGAACGCGGGCGGCGGCACGTCCACGCAGGCGGAGAGCTCGGGGCAGAGCGTGTTCGCCCACGAGTTCAGCCACCTGCGCGGCCTGCCGGACAACTACAACAACCCGTTCGCGGACAACGTGCGCAACTACACCGGCTACTGGGAGATGATGAGCCGCGGGACGTTCAACGGCCCCGGCGGCACGCACAACCGGTGGCAGATCCCGAACGCGGGCGGCTCGGCGCTCGGGCCGCACCACATGCTCCACTTCAAGAACCAGCTGAACGCCCTCGAAGCGGGCGACCAGGTGGTCGTCGAGCGCAACGACCTGCACACGCAGGGCGTCGCGGTCGTGACGGTGAAGGCGCGCGAGTCGGTGCCGGACGGCAGTCCCGTCGGCCTGACCGTCAACTTCGGCACCGGCGGCGACCTGGCGGGCAGCTGTGCCAACCAGGGGCTCGAGCCCTTCTACTGCCCCGGCACGAACTACCTGCACTACCGGTTCGAGGTCGTCGACCGCGTCGGGAACGACTCGTTCGCCCCCGGCCACGGCGTTCTCCTCTCGAAGAGCCGCAATAGCGGCACGCCGAGGGTCTGGATGATCGACCCGAACCCGCAGGACATCGGGATGATCGACTTCTACCGGCCGGACGGCACGCCGGTGGCGGTCGTGCGCGGCGACCCGCGCCAGCTCAACGACGCCACCTTCCACGCCGGCACGGACTCGGGCAGCCAGTACGAGTACGTGGACGGCTTCAACCGGCTGCACTTCTACTTCATCGACAAGCACCGGGACGCGAACGGCGTCCTCTACTACGACATCGGCGTGCGCCGCTTTGACGGCGCGGGCGACTTCGTCCGCGGCGTGGCCCTGGGCGACGCGGTCAAGACGACGTCCGAGCCGGGGGCCGTCGTCTCCTGCTCGTTCCCGCTGACGAACGCGGGCGCGGCGGGGGCCGGCGTCTTCGACTCCGACATCTACCGCATCTCGGCGAGCTCCTCGAGCGGCGACTGGGAGGTCGCCCTCCCGAACGCGCTCGCCGCGGCCAAGGCCGGCGAGACGGTCGACGTCGAGGTGCACGCGACCCGCACGGCCGGCTCCGAGGGCACGACGCTCTCGCTGACGGCGACGTCCGAGTCCGACCCGACCGAGACGGCCACGAGCACGTGCGACGCGGCCGCCGGGGACGGCGACTCGATCCACCGGCGCGTGACGGCCAACGGCCCGATCGTGATCGACTCGTCGATCGGCACGTACGCCGCCGACGAGGGGACGCGGCTCTACTCCGGCATCGACGTCAGGTCGACCCAGGTGGGCGGCGGCGACGGCCCCATCGGCGCCCTCGCCTTCGAGTTCACCTCGGGCGGCCGGTCGTACCGGCTCGAGAGCGAGGACGTCGAGCTCGTCCGCACCGGTCTGGGCGGCGAGAACGACCGCACCTGCCGGGGCACGCCGCCGGATCCGCTTCCGGCGCTCTGGTGCACGGGCACCGCGGAGATCCGGGCGACCGCCCGCCTCGTCGACGACACGAAGAAGAAGCCCGTCGTCGTCCTCGACGGGCTGAGCCTCGTCATCAGCCTCACCGATCGGCGCGCGCCGGGCGGCCAGGACACGATCGCGGTCACCGCGTGGGACGGGAACAAGCAGGTCTTCTCGTCCGCGTGGGCCGGGTTCGGCCCGCTCGAGCAGGCGCTCGCAGGCGGGAGCACGAGGGTCCTCTAGGACGCTGGCGGACAGGGGCGCCGGCACCGTCCGGCGCCCCACCGCCACCCCGAGGGCCGGCGGAGCCCGCGGCATACGATGGGAGCCGACATGGCCGTCAGGATCCGCGCCGCCGTCCTCGCGCTCGCGCTCGCCGTCCCGCTCGCCGGCTGCAGCCGCGGGGGCGACGAGCGCTCGTACGGCGGCGCCGAGGGCCTGCCGGGCCCGCTCCCGGCCGGCGTGGAGTTCGCCGAGCCGCCGTCGTCCGGCGTCCCGGCCCCCGAGTTCACCGCCGAGCTCGTGGACGGGACCGAGGTCGAGGCCGCCGATCTCTGGGCCGACCGCCCTGCTGTCCTCCTCTTCACGGCCAGCTGGTGCGAGACCTGCAGGGACGTGCACCGGGCGGTGGCCGAGGCGGTCGGGGAACGGGACGGCGCCGTCTCCCTGCTTGCGGTCGTGCCCGAGGACGACGCCGACGCGGCGGCCGGCTACGCGGAGGAGCTCGAGCTCGCCTACCCGGTGGCGGTGGGAACCGACCGCATCTGGCTCGACTACGCGGCCCGCGAGCCGCCGCTCGCCGTCCTCGTCGCGCCGGGCGGCACGGTTCTCCGCGGCTGGCCCGGCGGCGTGGAGCGCGCGGCGCTCGCCGAGGAGCTCGACTCGCTGATCGCCGCGAGCCCGTCCGGCTTCCGGCGATGAGGCCGCTCGCGGCGGCCCTGGCGCTCGCCGCGTTCCTCGGCGCGGCGGCGTGCGGCGGGGGCGAGGACGGGGCGGACGTCCGCCTCCGCGTGGTCGCGCCCGACAACAACATCCGCGTCGAGGGGGTCGAGTGCGCCGGAGCACGGCCGTTCGAGGACGTCCACGCAGGCACCGCGTTCGCCCTCGAGGACGGCGCCGGGGAGGTGCTCGCCGAGGGCGAGCTGCCCGCCGGGCACGCGGTGAACGCGGACCCGAGCATCGACTGGGGCATCGAGCGCATCCCGACCGTCTGCGCCTTCGAGCTCGAGCTGGAGGGCGTCCCCGAACGGGAGGCGTACACGCTGCGCCTGGCCGGCGGGCCCCCGCTCGAGTTCGACGCCGCGCTGCTCGCCCCCGGCGAGCCCCTGGAGCTGGTCGTCCCCTAGGCGAGGAGGGTAGGGTGGGGGCAGATCGACGAGGAGGCTCACGTGAGACTTCAGGTCAAGGGGAAGAACGTCGAGGTCAGCGACTCACTGAAGCTCTACGCCGAGGAGAAGCTCGGAAAGCTCGACAAGCACCTGAACGACGCCGCGCGGCTCGAGCTCGAGCTGGCGGTCGAGAAGAACCCGTCCATCGCCGAGAGCCAGATCGCCGAGGGAACGATCTGGACGAAGGGCCCCGTGCTGCGCGCCCGCGAGAGCTCGCCCGACATGCGGGCGTCGATCGACATGCTGGTCGAGAAGCTCGAGCGGCAGGCGCGGCGCTACCGGGACAAGCGCAGGCCGCGGTCGGGCGGCCGGGCGGCCACCGCTGCCCCGGCCGAGGCGGAGACGGTCTCCGCAGTCACTGACGAGGAGAGCCCCGTGATCGTGAAGACGAAGCAGTTCGCAGTGAAGCCCATGACCCCCGAGGAGGCGGTCCTCCAGCTCGAGCTGATCGGCCACGACTTCTTCGTGTTCCAGAACGCCGAGACGACCGACGTGGCCGTCGTCTACCGCCGGCGCGACGGCGACTACGGGCTGATCGAGCCCCAGGTCGGCTAGCCGGATGCCGCCCGACGACGACATCCTCGATCCGCGCGGCGCCTTCCGCTGGGTCGAGGCGGGCGTCTCCGGCCTGGCGCGCCAGCGCGAGTGGGACGCGACCGCGATCGCCGAGTTGCCGACCCTTCGCGCCTCCAACGAGACCGAGCTCGACTTCCGCGTGCTCGGCGACGGCTCGGTGATCGGCGACGTCGACCCCGCGGTCGTGGCGGAGCTGACCCGTGAGCTCGCGATCGAGGCACCGTACCTCGCCCGAGTGGTACGCCAGGACGAGCTCAACTGGATCGTCGGCGCGGTGCGCATGGAGTCCGAGCTCGTCGAGCTCGCGGCCGGCGTGCAGGGGCTCTCGCTCGAGGCGGCCGTCCCGCCCGAGGGCGAGACGATGTACCTCGTGGACGGCGAGATCGAGGCGGAGCTGCCCGACGGCCCCGCGGGCGAGGCCCTCGCAGAGCTCGAGCGGCTCGGCGCGAAGCGCTTTCAGGCATTCGTCGCCCGTGCCGATAGGTTGGAGGACGGTCGCTGGGAACTCACGGTCGACCCCCTCTAGCTACCCTGAACCGATGCCCCAGAACTACGGCGCCTTCGAGAAGGTCCTGCGCGTCGGCGAAGGCCGGCGCCTCAAGCGCCTCGCCGGGCAGGCCGACTACGTCGCCTCCCTCGAGCCCGACTTCGAGGCCCTCTCGGACGCGGAGCTCGCAGCCAAAACAGGTGAGTTCCGGCAGCGGCTCGAGAACGGCGAGCCCCTCGACGAGCTGACCTTCGAGGCGTTCGCCGCCGTCAGGGAAGCGGCGAGGCGGACGGTGGACATGCGTCCCTTCGACGTCCAGGTGATGGGCGCGGTGGTGCTCCACGAGGGCGACATCGCCGAGATGAAGACCGGCGAGGGGAAGACGCTCGTCGCCACGATGCCGCTCTACCTGAACGCGCTCCCGGCCCGCGGCGTCCACCTGGTCACGGTGAACGACTACCTGGCCAAGCGCGACGCCGAGTGGATGGGCCCGGTCTACGAGGCGCTCGGGATGCGGGCGTCCTTCATCCGCAACCAGATGCCGTTCGCCGAGCGCAAGGAGGCCTACGCCGCCGACATCACGTACGGCACGAACTCCGAGTTCGGCTTCGACTACCTGCGCGACAACATGGCGACGTCCCTCCAGGGGACGGTGCAGCCCAGCCACGCCTACGCGATCGTGGACGAGGTCGACTCCATCCTCATCGACGAGGCGCGCACGCCGCTCATCATCTCCGGCGCGCCGGAGACGGCCGCGCGGACGTACTACGACTTCGCGCGCATCGCCAGGGGCCTCGAGGGCGTTCCCGCCAAGTTCGTGCCCAAGGGCCAGGAGCGGACGGAGGACGACGCCGACTACGAGTACGACGAGAAGTTCAAGACCGTCTCGCCGCGGGAGTCGGCCATCGACGCCGTCGAGCGCGCGCTCGGGATCGAGAACCTCTACGACCCGCGGAACGCGCAGCTCGTCAACCACCTGATCCAGGCGCTCAAGGCCGAGTCGCTCTACCACCGGGACGACGAGTACGTCGTCCAGGACGGCGAGGTGAAGATCGTCGACGAGTTCACCGGCCGGATCATGGAGGGCCGCCGCTGGTCGGAGGGCCTGCACCAGGCGGTCGAGGCCAAGGAGGGCGTGGCCATCCGCGAGGAGCACGTCACCCTGGCGACGATCACGCTCCAGAACTACTTCCGCCTCTACGAGAAGCTGGCCGGCATGACGGGGACGGCGAAGACGGAGGAGAAGGAGTTCCAGGAGATCTACAACCTCTCCGTCGTCGAGATCCCCACGAACGTGCCGGTCGTCCGCGCGGACGAGAACGACTACATCTACAAGACCGCCGACGCCCGCTTCAACGCAGCCATCGAGGACATCAAGGAGCGTCACGAGAGCGGCCAGCCGGTGCTCGTCGGGACGATCTCCGTCGAGGTCTCCGAGTATCTCTCGACCCTGCTGACGCGTGCGGGGATCAAGCACAACGTCCTGAACGCGAAGCAGCACGAGCGCGAGGCCGAGGTCATCATGGACGCCGGCGAGCTCGGCGCGGTCACGATCGCGACGAACATGGCCGGCCGCGGTGTCGACATCAAGCTCGCCGAGGGCGTCCGCGAGCTGGGCGGCCTCTACGTCCTCGGCACCGAGCGCCACGAGGCGCGCCGCATCGACAACCAGCTGCGCGGCCGCTCCGGCCGCCAGGGCGACCCGGGCGAGTCGCGCTTCTACCTCTCCGCGCAGGACGAGCTCGTCCGCCTCTTCGCCGGCGATCGCATCTACAACATCATCGAGCGCTTCAAGCTCCCGGACGACCAGCCGATGGAGGCCTCGATCCTCTCGAAGCAGATCGAGAACGCCCAGAAGAAGGTCGAGGAGCAGAACTTCGTCTCGCGCAAGAACGTCCTCAAGTACGACGACGTCATGAACGTCCAGCGGATGGTCGTCTACGAGCAGCGCCGGCGCGTGCTCGAGGGCGCCGACCTCTCGGAGGAGATCGAGGGCTGGATCGAGGAGCTCGTCGCCCGGATCGTCTTCGACCACACCGAGTCCGACTACCGTGAGGACTGGGACCTCGAGAGCCTCTTCGCCGAGATGCAGGCCCTCTACGAGACGGAGATCACGCCGAACGAGGTCGGGCCGACGATGACGCGCGAGGAGCTGGTCGAGGAGTTCCAGGACGACGTCGCGGACGCCTACGCGGCCAAGGTGGAGGAGTACGGCCCCGAGCTCATGCGCGAGGTGGAGCGCTACCTCGTCCTCCAGGTCGTCGACGTCCGCTGGCGCGAGCACCTCGAGTCCATGGAGTACCTCCGCGACGGTATTCACCTGCGCGCCATGGCCCAGAAGGACCCGCTCTCGGAGTACCGCGCCGAGGGCCATGCGATGTTCGAGGAGCTGACCGCGACGATCCAGGAGGAGATCGTCCGCTACCTGCTCCGGCTTCAGATCGAGCGAGCTCCCGAGCAGGGCGAGCTCGCCCCCGAGGCGGCGCCAACGAACGGCGACGGCCTCACCTACGAGCACGAGTCCGCCGCGGGCTCGGAGGCGATTCGCGCCGCCGGCGCCAATGAGGCCGCGCTGGAACGGGCCCGGGCGGGTGCTGGAGCGACGGCGACCGCGGGAGCGGGCGCGGGCGCGGCGACGACGGTCTCCACGGGCCAGCGCATCGTCGCCGAGGCCGACCGCGTCGGCCGGAACGACCCGTGCCCCTGCGGCTCCGGCAAGAAGTACAAGAAGTGCCACGGCGCCTAGCGGCGCCGCTCCCCTCACCGCCCCACCGCGGGCCGCCGACGGCCGGTCGCGCCGGGCGCCCGCGCCCTGGGGTCAGATCTTGCAATCGCGCATTGGACACGTCCGTGCTGCGCTGCAAGATCTGACCCCATGCGTCCGGCGAACTGATCAGCGCCCCAGGGAGCAAACCTCCGGAAACCGAGTAGCCATGCGGAAGTCCTCCGCATCCGCGGCGGGGGTCAGATCTTGCATTCGCGCAGGGGGCATGTCTGTGCTGCGCTGCAAGATCTGACCCCAGGGGTTCGGCGGTGGCCGCGTCATAAGAGTCCTCCGCCGGCGACGGTCACGTCTCCAGCGGCCACGTCTTGGGGTCTGACCCCGGGACACGTCCGCCGGGGACGGAGTGTGCGTCACAGAAGTGTGACGCGTTGTCCACAGGGCCCGATCCCGCGCCTCCCTGTTCAATGCGGCCTCGACCCTCGTGAGCAGGCCGATGCGGCGGGGTCGGCGGCGGCCATGGCTCGGGGTCAGACCCCGGGCGTGGCCGGCCGGGACGCGTCCGGGCTGCCCTCGCGCCGCGGCTCCGCTGAGCCGTTCGGCCCGCCAGCTACCATCCACGCCATGGCGGAGCGGAGCGCGGTCGAGCGCGAGCTCGAGGAGATCGGGACCCAGCTGGCCTGGGTCCGTGATTACCTTTGACCCGCAGGGGTTGAGCGAGCGCCTGGCCGTCCTCGAGGAGGCCATGGGCGCGCCGGGATTCTGGGACGAGCAGCAGGAGGCCGCGCGGGTGTCCTCGGAGCACGCGCGCCTGTCCCGCCGGCTCGACCGCTACGAGCAGCTGAGCGGCGAGGCGGCCGACCTCGAGGAGCTCCTCGCGCTCGCCTCCGACGACGGCGAGCTGGACGAGATCGCCTCGAGCGCCGCCGCCCTCCATGCCCAGCTCGACCGCCTGCAGGAGGACTCGCTCTTCAGCGGAGAGTACGACGCCGGCGGCGCGGTCGTCTCCATCCACGCGGGCACCGGGGGCACCGACGCGCAGGACTGGGCGGAGATCCTCCTGCGCATGTATCTGCGCTGGGCGGCCGAGCGCGGCTTCAAGACCGACCTCGTCGAGGTATCCCCGGGGGAGGAGGCCGGCCTCAAGTCGGCGACGTTCACGGTGGAGGGCGAGAACGCCTACGGGACGCTCAAGGCCGAGCGCGGCGTGCACCGGCTCGTGCGCCTGTCGCCGTTCGACCAGGCGCACCGCCGCCACACCTCCTTCGCGCAGGTCATCGTCAGCCCGCTCGTCGCAGACGACGTGGACATCGAGATCGACGAGGCCGACCTGCGCATCGACACCTACCGCGCGAGCGGCGCGGGCGGGCAGCACGTCAACAAGACCGACTCCGCAGTCCGCATCACCCACATTCCCACCGGCATCGTCGTCCAGTGCCAGAACGAGCGCTCCCAGCTCTCCAACCGCCAGACGGCCATGCGCATCCTCAAGAGCCGCCTGGCGGAGACCGAGCTCGAGCGCCGCGAGGCAGAGCTGGCCAAGGAGCGCGGGGAGGTCCTGGACACCGGCTTCGGGAGCCAGATCCGCAGCTACGTCCTCCACCCGTACCAGCTCGTGAAGGATCACCGCACCGACGTCGAAGAAGGGAACGCACAGGCCGTCCTCGACGGCAGACTCGACCCCTTCATCCGCGCCTACCTCCTCGCCAACGCCACCGGAGCCGTCGCCTAGCTTCTACCGAGCCGCCATGCCCGACCCTTCCGCTACACTCGTGTGCTTGCAGAGATCCGACCGGTGCGCCCTCGGGACGGGCGCCCACGCCTGAACCGGTGCAGGAAGCAGACCTCAAAGATTCACTCGAAGAGACTCCGGCGACGACTGCGGTCGAGCTGAACGGCGACTCCGTCGAGAGCGCCGTCGCAGTCGACCCGGAGGCGGTCGGCCAGCCCCCCGCCGGGACGCCGATGATCGTCTTCGAGAACGTGAAGAAGGTCTACGAGCCGAACGTCGTGGCCCTGCGCGAGACGAGCTTCGTCATCGACAAGGGCGAGTTCGTCTTCCTCGTCGGCCCGTCGGGCTCCGGCAAGTCCACGATCATGCGCCTCCTCCTCAAGGAGCTCAACCCGACCGACGGCCGCATCATCGTCGGCGGCCGCGAGCTGGCCCGCCTGCGCGG